>Ga0182030_10015416_pt1 | contig 14978 bp, 15 predicted proteins | sample 812S3MmetaG_FD_121299 | JGI IMG/M metagenome (GOLD analysis project Ga0182030, IMG submission 121299) | Permafrost microbial communities from Stordalen Mire, Sweden - 812S3M metaG (Illumina Assembly) | ecosystem: Environmental > Terrestrial > Soil > Wetlands > Permafrost | place: Sweden... | reverse complement strand
TGCGCAACTTCATCGACGCGATGGTTGGTATGTTCGAGGCGCCGTGGACAGAGGACGGCGGTGGACAGTGAGACTACGTACGAATAGTCTCCGTTCCGCGCGAAGACCACGGGAGGCGGCATGAAAGCGGCGGTGCTGGAGCGGCGCGGAGCCGATGGCGTCAGTTGGCGCGACTTCCCCGATCCGGAGCCGGCGCAAGACGAAGCCGTGCTGCGCGTAGCGGCGAGTTCCGTCAATCGCGTCGATCTCTACATGCGCGACAGCGGCGTCGGCATTACGCATAACTTGCCGCAAGTGATGGGCGTCGAGGCCGCCGGGGTGATCGCGGAGAGCCCGCCGGGCAGCGGGCTGAAGCCCGGGATGAAGGCCGTGCTCTATTCCGAGGCGTTCTGCGGCAATTGCCGCTATTGTCTGGCTGGCGACCAGCCGCTGTGCGAGAGCGTCAAGATCATGGGCGAGCACCGCCACGGCGGATTCGCGGAATATGTCACGATGCCGAGCCGGTGTTTCTTCCCCTTGCCCGACGACGCCGACCTCGTCGCCGCCGGCGCGCTGGCGACCGGCCATCTGACGGCGTGGCGGATGCTGTTTGGCAAGCGCGCGTTGCAGCCGGGAGAGAGCGTGCTGATTGTCGGCATTGGCGGCGGTGTCGCAGTCGCCTGTCTTCAGCTCGCGAAGTTGATTGGCGCGCGCGCGTATGTCACTTCGTCCAGCGACGCCAAGATCGCGCGCGCGATGACGCTCGGCGCGGCGGGCGGCGTCAACTACGGCAAAGACAATGTCGCCAAGGCGGTGCTAGACATGAGCTGCGGCGGCGTCGATATGGTGATCGACAGCGTGGGAGCCGCCAGTTGGGCGGATTCGCTGAAGTCGCTGCGCCGCGGCGGCCGGCTGGTCACCTGCGGCGCGACGTCGGGCGCCAACCCGCCCGCAGATCTGCAACGCGTGTTCATCCGCCAGCTCGAAATCTACGGATCGACCGGCGGTAGCGTCGGCGAGTTCCGCCAGTTGCTCGACGTGTTCGCGCGTGGACTCGTGAAGCCGGAGATCGACAGCCAATTCGCGTTTGCCGATGTGCGCTCAGCGCTGGATCGGCTCGTCGCCGGCGCGCAGTTCGGCAAGGTGTCGCTGGTTGTTTGACCCACATGGGCGGCCGCAGCGCGCTGCTCCTAGCTTTCTCCACCCCCCGGCGCGAATGGGCCGAGGGGGTCACCCCTATTAAGAGGCGGGCGGCAGAACCAATTGACCGAAGCGCCATCCATGCCCTCATCCTGAGGCGCGAGCGAAGCGAGCCTCGAAGGACGCTCCAGGGATCGGAAAGGCTCGTGCAACACCCTCCCGCCGCGATACGCCGGTTGGGGCGGCCTGCACAACGAGACGCGTGAGCCGAAGCGTCCTTCGAGGCTCGCTTCGCTCGCGCCTCAGGACGAGGTTGTTGGTGGCGTAAGCCTTTCCACATCAAACTCACATCTTGCAGGCTTTATCGACCGGCGGCAGCAAGGCCTCGCCAGGGAACACCTGCTTGATCTCATAAGCAGGCTTGCCGTCGGCGTTCTTGGCGATCAGGTTCATTAGGATCGGGCGCGCGGTCTGGTGGTCCTCGGCGCGCACTTCGACCGGACCCAGCACCGTGTCCGTCTTGAGGCCCGCCAGCGCCGCGCGCACCGCCGCGACATCGGTGGAGTTCGCCTTGTCGATCGCCGCCGCCATCAACTGGATCGCCGCATATTGGTCGGCGGCGGTGTAGGCAGGCAGCTCGCCGTTGTACTTCTCCTTATACGCCTTGACGAAGGCCTCCGCGCCTGCGCCGGCCTCGCCGGGCACGAAGCCGAGCGTCTGATAGACGCCGACGACGGCGTCTCCCATCGCGGGGAGGACCTGCGGGATCACGAAGGAATTGCCGAGCACCAGCTTGTATTTCGGGAACAGCCCGAATTGCGCCTGCTGCTTGGCCAGATTGATCGCGTCGCTGCCGAAGATCGTCACATAGAGGCCGTCGCCGGGGTCGGCGCCAAGCTCCGAGATCTTCGCGCCGAAATCTGCGGTGCCAGACGGCGTGAACAAAACCTTGCCGATCGTGCCGCCCTGCGCCTTGACCAGCGCCTGGAATTTTTGCGCCGCGTCGCGCCCGGAGGCGTAGTCGACGGCGATGATGTCCCATTTCTTGACGGTTGCGTTCTCCTTCAGGAACTGGCCGGCGGCGTTCATCAACATTGAATCGTTGACGTTGGCGCGGAAGTAATTCGGCGAGCACATTTTGCCCGTCAGCGCGTCGGCCTGGGCGTAGACCTCGACCATCAACACGTTGAGCGCCGAGAGCTTGGCCGAAAGCGCGGGCGAGACGGCGGAGGTGTCCATGCCGGTGAGGAACAGCGCGCCGTCCTTCTGCACCGCGCGCGTGGCGCCGTCGACGGCCGTGTCGGGCGTGCCGGGATAGCTGATGAAATCGGCCTCGAATTTCCGGCCCGCGGCGCCGCCGGCCGCGTTGACCTGCTCGATGGCGAGATTGACCGCCTTGGTCTGCGATTCCTTCAGGCCCGCGAGCGGACCGGAATCGATCAGCAGCACGCCAATCTTGATCGTATCGGCCGCGTTCGCCGTCGCTGATATCGCGGCGGCGGCGAGAAACGCCCCGGCGAGCCGGCTCATAAATCGGGTCTTCATGTTTCCTCTCCTTCTGAGTTCGATCTTATAGCGCCATCAGCGCGTGGTTCTCGGGGCTGTCCATCTGCGAGGTCGGGCCAGCCCCGACGATCTCGCCCTTCGAGAGAATGACGAAACGGTCCGTCGCCCGCTTCACGAGACTCAGGTGCTGCTCGACGATCAGCACGCCGGCGCCCGCGCGCCGGATTTCGCTGAGCGCGCGCGCGAGGTCGTCGACAAGCACGGGCGACAACCCTTCCGAGGGCTCGTCGAGCAGCAGCAGGCCGGGGTTCGCCATCAGCGCGCGGCCGATCGCCAGCATCTGCTGTTGTCCGCCGCTCAACATCGCGCCGCCGCTGTGGGCGCGCTCGGCCAGCACCGGGAACAGATCGTAGACCGCCCTCAGATCCCAGCGGCCGGAACGGCCGGTGGCGCGGCCGAGCAGAAGATTTTCCTTCACCGTCAGGTTCGGCAGGATGCGCCGGCCCTGCGGCGAGATGGCGACGCCGAGCTTGGCGGCGGCATAGCCGGGCCGGTCGTCGATGCGATTTCCGCTGACCCTGATCTCGCCGGAGAAAATGCGCGTCTCGCCGAACAGCGACATCAGCAGCGTGGACTTGCCGGCGCCGTTGCGGCCAACCAACGCGACCGACTCGCCTTCACCAACCGCGAGATCGAGTCCGCGCAAGACCGTGGAAGCGCCGTAACCGGCATGGAGCGAACGAAGTTCCAGCGAAGTCACGCGGCGCTTCCGAGATAGGCTGATATCACTCTGGCGTCGGCGCGGATTTCCGCCGGCGTCCCGGTCGCGAGATGGCGGCCGAGATCCAGCACGGTCACCACGTCGCAACAGGCGAATACCGCGTCGACGTCGTGCTCGACGACGACCGCCGCCATACCGCGCTCGCGCACGAGGTCTCGCAGGTGAAGAAACAGGTTGAGCGTCTCCTCGGCGGAAAGCCCGGCGCCGGGTTCGTCCATCAGCAGCAGGTCCGGCCGTCCGATCAGCGCCAGGGCCACATCGACGCGGCGCTGCACGCCATAGGCGATGCGGCCGGCCTTCTCGTCCAGGTAATCGCCGAGGTTCATGGCGTCGATGACGTCGCCGAGCGTGGCGTCGCCGAGATGGCGCGCGATCAGCGTGAGTTGCTCGCGCACGCTGAGGTCCTGAAATATGCTGGTGCGCTGGAACGAGCGCGACATGCCGTGACGGCGTCGCCACGCGACCGACTTGCGCGTGATGTCCTGGCCGCGATAGCGCACCGCGCCGCCACTCGGGGGCCGGCGACCCGTGACGGCGTCGAGCAGCGTCGACTTGCCGGCCCCGTTGGGCCCGATGATCCCATGCAGCGCGCCGGCGCCTTTGATTGTGAGATCGACCCCGTCGAGCGCGCGGACGCGACCGTAGTTTACCGACAGGTTGGCGATTTCGAGCATGTCAGCGCGTCCCCCGGCGGGCGCCGCGTCGCGCTGCTTCAATCAGGCCGCCGACGACGCCGCGCGGAAGCAGGACTATGAAAACAACAATGGCGAAGCCGGTCAGCAATTGCGTGAAGCCGTGAGCGCCGAACTGATCCTGGGCGACGGCGAACAGAAAGCCGCCGGCGATAGGCCCGATCGAGCCCGCGACGCCGCCAATCAACGCCGCCACGAGCGCGTTGGTGCTGACGCTTAGGCCCAGGCTCTCCGGCGAAACGAAGCCCGAGTTCAGCACATGCAGCAGGCCGCAAACGCCGGCGATTGCGTTGACGAACACGAAGGCGGCGAGGCGCGGCAGATAGGTGCCGAAGCCGGAGAAACGCATGCGCTCCTCGTTCTCGCGGATGGCGCGCAAGGTTGCACCAAACCGCGAGCGGCGCACCGCGAAAGCCGCAAGGCCGAGCAACCAGGCCGCGCTCCAGGCGATGGGCCAGAATTGCGTGGCGTTGGCGAAATCGGCCGACGTCAACCCGAAGACGGCGCCTTTGAAATTGACCACCAAACCATCCGCGCCGGATGTGTAGTCGCGCAAGCCTTCCAGCATCACGCTGTGGCCGATCATCTCCCCGGCGGCGAGGGTCAACATCATGAAGGCGAGCGGATTGGTGCGCACGATGAGCGCGCCCAGAGCCGCGGAATAAACGACGACTGCGACGAAGGCGAAAAGCAGCGCCGCGGTCGGCGACAGATCCCATTCGCTCAGGCAAATCGCGAACAGATAGCCGACGCCGCCGTAGACGCTCGCCGCGCCGAGCGCCACGAGGCCGGCCTGACTCATCAGAAACGCCACGCTGAGCGCAAGCATTCCGAGCAGCAGGCCGCCGGCGCCGATACGCAGCGCGAACTCGCTCAGCAAATGGGTCGGGACGAAAGCGCCCAACCCGAACAGCAGCGCCGCCAGAAGAACAAACAGAGGCGCGCGCGCCGGGGCGCCGCCGGCGAACAGGGCGCCGCCGCGAGCGTCCACGCGCGCGGTCCCGCCGCTCATGCCGGCGCCCGGCCGCGGCCGATTCCGCGCGGCGCGATCAAAAGCACGACGAACAGCAAGACATAAGGCGCAAGCGCGGCGAGGTCGGGCAGGAACACGGAGCCCGCCACCTGCACGAAGCCGAACAGCAGCGCCGCGACGATGGCCCCGGCGATGCTGCCGGTCCCGCCAATCACGACGATGATGAGGCAATTGACGATCATCGAAACGTCCATGCCGGGATCGACCGAGAGATAGGGCCCCGCGAGCACGCCGGCGACGCCGGCGAAGGCCGCGCTGAGGCTGGTGACGAGCAGGCTGAGCCGGTCGGCGTTGACGCCCATCATGCGTGCGACGGACGGGTCCTGGCTGACGGCGCGCACATAAAGGCCGGAGGTCGAATAGCGCAGCCACAGCGCCAGAGCCGCGCAGGAGCCCAGGCCCATCGCGATGAGGAATATGCGGTAGAGCGGATAGGAAAGACCGAACAGCCGCACCGAGCCCGCCAGCGCCGCCGGCGCGTCGACGCCGCGCGCCTCGCCGCCGTAGACAAAGATCAAGGCCTGACCCAGGATGATGCCGAGCCCGAGCGTGACCAGCGCCACCTCGATGTGCGAACGGCCGCGCAACGGCCGCAGCACCCAATATTCGAACGCGATCCCGAGCCCGGCGAGCAGCAGCGGCGAGACGAGGAGCGCGAGCCAGAATCCGCCGGCGAGCGCGATGGAATAGCCGAGATAGGCGCCCAGCATGTAGAGCGCGCCGTGACCGAAGTTGATGACGTCGCGAAGGCCGTAGATCAGCGCGAGCCCGCTCGACAGCATGATGAGCAGCGAGGCAAGCGCGAGCGAGTTGGCGATCAGCAGCGCGATCACGCTAGACGCCCACAGCCGTCGGCACGCGCGCGCTCTCGCATCCGCGACGTGTCTGGAGCCCTGCCGCCGCGTGGGGGCGTCATGCGCGCTTCCTCCGCCCTCGTCGCCGCTCGCGCGGCGTTATTTAGTGAAGCAGCTTACCGTATTGACGCCTCGAATGCAAACGGCCCGGCGTCAAGAGCGAAGAATTCGCAATTGCGCGGATTCACTTCGCCCGCGCGCCGAACGCGCCCTCGCGCGCGAACTCGGCGAGTTCCGCCTCGGCGACGCCCCAGGCGCGCAAAGCGTCCACGGGGTCGCCGGGCGCCCGTTCAGGCGCGCGCGGCGTGTCGGGCTGGGTGCGGCTGAAGCGCGGCGCGGGGGCCGGCTGCGCCACGCCATCGACCTCGATGAAGACGCCGCGGGCGCGGTTGTGAGGATGCGCTATCGCCTCGGGCAGCGTCAGAACGGGCGCGAAACAGACGTCGCTCCCCTCCATGATCGCGCACCATTCGTCACGGGTTTTTTGCCGGAATATCTGTTCCAGCCGCGCGCGCAGCGCCGGCCAGCCGCGCCTGTCGTTCTGATCCGGCGCCTCATCCGCAAGGCCGGTGCGCCGCAGCATTTCCGCGTAGAACGCCGGCTCGGCCGACGCTATCGTGACATGGCGCGCGTCGGCGGTCTCGTAGACGCCGTACCAGGGGGCGGTTTCGCCATCCAATTGGTTCTCGCCGCGCTTGTCGCTCCAGGCGCCCGAGGCGAGAGCGGCGAAAATATAGGTCATCAGCGAAGCGGCGCCGTCGATCATGGCGGCGTCGACGATCTGGCCGCGCCCGGATTGACGCGCCTCCAGCAGCGCGCAAACGATTCCAAACGCGAGATAGAGTCCGCCGCCGCCGAAATCGCCGACCAGATTGAGGGGAACGCTCGGCCGCCCCTCGGGCCGGCCGATCGAATGCAACGCGCCGGTCAGCGCGATGTAGTTGATGTCATGGCCGGCGGCCTGAGCGAGCGGCCCGTCCTGCCCCCAGCCGGTCATGCGGCCGTAGACGAGCCGCGGATTCAACGCAAGGCACGGTTCGGGGCCGAAGCCGAGGCGCTCCATCACGCCGGGCCGGAACCCTTCGATGAAGGCGTCGGCGCCGGCGAGCAGCTTGCGCAGGACGCGGGCGCCGGCGGGCGACTTCAGGTCGAGCGCAATCGAGCGGCGACTGCGCTCCAGCAGCGCCACCGTGGGATGGCCTGACGGCGCCGACTGGCCCGGACGTTCGATCCGCAGCACCTGCGCCCCCATGTCGGCGAGCATCATGGCCGCGAAGGGACCGGGCGCGAGGCCAGCCATCTCGACCACCTTGATTCCGTGCAGCGGTCCCACGAGGTTTTCTCCGTCGGCCGAAATACGTCCAGCCGCCGCGCAGATCTACCGAAAATGATACAGCACTGTACCATATCCGATCCGCTTCCTTCGTCAACGTTCGAGATCGTTGTCCTCCAAACGCAAAACAACGAGCCTACCGATTCGTATTTCGTCCGGATCTATCCATCGCATTCGATTGTCGCTGGCGGCCCTGATAGAACTCGTCGCGATGACGCCGGGAGAGCGACGCTGAAGCATGATCTTTCGCCAACGGAAGCCCGTCGCATCGCGCTCACGGCGCAGGGCTTCAACGGACGGACCCGCGCCGAAATCGTCGACGCCGCGCCGCTGCCGAAGGCCATCCGCCGACTCGGCCTGCTCCAGATCGACAGCGTGAACGTCCTCGTTCGCGCCCACTATCTCCCGCTGTTCTCGCGGTTGGGCGCCTACGACCGCACGGCGCTGGACGCGCTCGCGGCGGCGAAATCGAAGCGCTTCTTCGAATACTGGGGTCATGAAGCGTCGCTGCTGCCCGTGGAGCTTCAACCCTTGCTACGCTGGCGTATGGCCCGCGCTCGGCGCGGCGTGGGGACCTGGGGTCAACTTCGGGTCTACGCCGGCGAGAGGCGCCCAGAGGCCGACGCCTTGCTCGATCGCATCCGGTCGGAGGGGCCGCTGGCGGCTTCCGACGTCGAGGGCTCCAATGCGCGCAAGGGCATGTGGGCGTGGAGCGACGCCAAGCACGCGCTCGAATGGCTGTTCTGGTCCGGCCTCGTCGCCGCGACGCACCGGCGCGGCAGCTTCGAGCGGGTGTACGACCTGCCCGAGCGCGTGCTGCCGCGCGCCGTGCTGGATCTGCCGACGCCACGCGGCGTCGATGCGCGCCGGGAGCTTATCGCCCGCGCCGCTCGGGCGCTCGGCGTCGCGACGGCGGACGACCTGCGCGACTACTACCGCATCCCCGCCGCCGACGCGCCGCTCCCGATCAAGCAGTTGGTCGAAGACGGGACCATCGTCCCCGTTCGCGTGCGGGGCTGGCGGCAAATGGCCTATCTGCACAGGGACGCCAGCGCCGGGCGCAAGCTCGAAGGCGCCGCGCTGCTGTCGCCGTTCGACCCGTTGGTTTGGCGCCGTCCGCGTACGGAACGGCTGTTCGGGTTCCGCTACCGGCTCGAAATCTACACGCCCGCGCACAAGCGCGAGCATGGCTACTACGTCCTGCCGTTCCTGCTCGACGGCGCGCTCGTGGCGCGGGTGGATCTGAAGGCGGACCGCAAGGCCGGCGCGCTGATCGTCCTGGGGACGCACATGGAGCCGGACGCCCCGGCGAGCGCCGCCGAACGCCTGATGGACGAGCTTCGCCTGATGGCGTCGTGGCTCGCCCTGACGACGGTCGTCGTCGCCCCGGCCGCGAACCTCGGAGGCCCGAGTCCGTCGTCCGCGCCGAACGTCGAATTGGCGCCTTGAAGCGGCTTGCGTGTTCCTGTCCTGTTCCGATGGGCCCGCCGCTCCGCCTGCCGCACCGCCTGCGGCTTCTCGGGCCACGGCTTAGCCGGCCGGCGATGAAATGGACGCCGTCGCTCGCTGCAAGAAGGGTGTCAAAAAATCCCCGGCGCGCGCCGAGTCCGGCGAGCCGAGATAGCGCCCGTCGCCAAAGGTCGGCAGGAACCACCGGCGGCCGGGTCTATGTCGAGGCGGCCAACGGCGCGCTCGCCGACCAGATCGCGTTGGGTTCGTCCTATCCGTTCCGCGCCCTGCGGCAGTCGGTCGAGGACTACGAGCGGCTGGGGTTTAGCGACGACGTGCTCGACAAGCTGTTTTCCACCAACGCCGCGAAGCTCCTGAAGCTGGCCTGAGCGGCGGGGCTTCAGCCCGCTCGATTGACCGCGCCCGAATGCGGCGCGCTCAACCTCGCGCCGCGTCCGAACAGCTTGTGGCGCAGCGCGCCCTCGTCGTAAGCCGTCCGGTAACGGCCGCGGCGTTGCAGTTCCGGCACGACGCGGTCGACGACGTCGATCATCGTCTCCGGCCGCACCGCGAAAGCCAGATTGAAGCCGTCGACATCGGTCGTCTCTGCGAAGGCTTCGAGTTGATCGGCGACCTCGCTGGGGTCGCCGACGAACACGGGGCCGATGCCGCCGAGGGCCACGTGCTCGGCCGCCTCGCGCACCGTCCATCGCCGTGACGGATCGGCTCGCGTGACATTCTCCAAAGCGGTGCGGCCGGCGTCGTTCTCGACATGGGCGATGATGGCGTCGCGGTCGAGCCCTGAGAAATCGACGCCGGTCCAGCCGGACAGCAGCGTAAGCGCGCCTTCGACGTCGGCGTAAGTCTTGTAGTCGGCGTGTTTGGCTCGCGCCTCCTGCGCCGTCGCGCCGGTGACGATGGTGGCGAGCGCGTAAATCTTCACGCTGTCCGCGCGCCGTCCAGCTTCCACGGCCGCGGCGCGAACCGCCGCCACGCGCGGCTTCAGCACAGCGGCGCCTGGGCCGGAGACAAACACGCATTCGGCGTGGCGGCCCGCGAAGACGCGCCCGGCCGGCGATGTGCCAGCCTGATAGAGCACCGGCGTGCGCTGCGGCGAAGGTTCGCACAGGTGGATGGCGTCGAGCTTGAAATGTAGGCCGTCGTGGCGCACGGCGCGCACGCGGTTGGGATCGGCGAAGACGCCGCGCTCACGGTCGGCGACGACGGCGTCATCGTCCCAACTCTGCTCCCACAGTTTGTAGAGCAGCGCCATGTACTCCTCCGCCAGATCGTAGCGGTCGTCATGCGCGGTCTGCTTGTCTCGGCCGGCGGCGCGGGCGGCGCTGTCGAGATAGCCGGTCACGATGTTCCAGCCGATCCGGCCCTCGGTCAGATGGTCGAGCGTCGACATGCGCCGGGCGAAGGCGTAGGGCGGTTCGTAGCTCAGGTTCGCGGTGACGCCGAAGCCGAGGTGGCGCGTGACCGACGCCATAGCCGGCGCGAGCAGCAGCGGATCGTTGACAGGAACCTGCGCCGCGCTGCGCAAAGCCGCGCGCGCGTCGCCGCCGTAGACGTCGTAGACGCCGAGCACGTCGGCGAGGAACACGCCGTCGAACAGACCGCGCTCCAGGGTGCGCGCGAGTTCGAGCCAGGGACCCAGGCTTTTGTAATCGCGCGAGCGGTCGCGAGGATGGCGCCACAGTCCCGGCGACTGGTGCGCGACGCAGTTCATCTCGAAGGCGTTGAAGCCGATCTGCCTTTTCGCGCCGCTCAACCGTTCATCCTCTCAAAAGGCGTTCTCGAAAATTATATTGAAATGATCTTTTTTGTAAACTACAAACGCGGGCAGATTGGGGAATGCCATGCCAAGCCGCCGAGAACTCGTCGCCGCCGCCTTCGCTTTGCTGCTGTCACAGGCAGCGCCAGCCCGCGCTGAGGACTCCATAACGCTTGGCTTGGCTTCGCCGGGACCGCTGGCCGATCCCGTCCAAGTCGCCGTCGAAGAGGCGAAAGCGCAGGGTCTCGACGTGAAGATAGTCGAGTTCAGCGATTGGATCACGCCCAACGTGGCGTTGGCTAACGGCGACATCGACGTCAACTATTACCAGCATATTCCCTTCCTGGCCAACGCCAACACGGCGCGCGGCATGAACCTCGTGTCCATCGGCGTCGGCACGTCGTCGAAGCTCGGTCTCTATTCCAAGAAGTACAAATCCTTCGCCGAGATTCCCGACGGCGCGACGGCCGCGATCGCCAACGACCCCGTCAACGCCGGGCGCGGACTGGTGCTGCTGGAGCGCGCGGGCCTCATCAAGCTCAAACCCGACCTCGACTTCAAGGCCAGCGTTCTCGACATCGTCGACAACCCTCGTCATCTGAAGATCGTACAAGTCGTCGCACAACAACTGCCGCGCACGCTCGACGACGTCGACATCGCCGAGGGCTATGCGCATTTGCTCAAGGCTTACGGCGCCGATCCGAATTCGGCGCTGCTGTTCGATCCCATCCAGGAGCGCTATGCGCTGCAATTCGTCGTGAAGCCCGGCAATCCGAAGATCGATCTCGTCAAGAAATTTGTCGCCATCTATCAGACCTCGCCAAAGGTCAAACAGGTGCTGACCGATAAATTCGGCGACCTCATCGTACCGGCCTGGTGAACGCCATGCACGGCGCGCCGCCCCCCGCGCCCGGCGACGCGCCGCTCGTTGTCTTCGACCACGTGTCCCGGCGCTTTCCGACGCGCGGGGGGGGGTCGGGTGCGGGCGCTCGACGACGTGTCGTTCCGCGTGGCGCGCGGCGAGATCTTTGGCGTCATAGGCCGCAGCGGCGCCGGCAAGTCGACGCTGCTGCGCATGATCAACGGGCTCGACCGGCCTGACGAGGGCCGGGTCGTCGTCGATAGCGCGGAGGTTCAGCGTCTCGACGAGTCCGGCCTCGTTGCCTTGCGGCGCAAGGTCGGCATGATCTTTCAGGGGTTCAACCTGATGTCGTCGCGCAGCGTGCGCGACAATGTCGCCTTGCCGCTCAGGCTCGCGGGCCAGTCCAGACGCGCAGCGCGCGCACGCGCCGACGAGGCGCTCGAACTCGTCGGCCTCACTGACAAAGCGGACGCCTATCCGGCCAAGCTGTCGGGCGGGCAGAAGCAACGCGCCGGCATCGCGCGCGCGCTCGTCTGCGATCCCGAACTGCTGCTGTCGGACGAAGCGACGTCGGCGCTCGACCCGGAGACGACGCGCTCGATTCTGAGCCTGATACGCGACATCAACCGCCGCCTCGGCCTCACGACCGTGCTCATCACCCACGAAATGGAGGTCGTCCGCGCCATCGCCGACCGCGTCGCCGTGCTCGACAACGGCCGGTTGGTCGAGATCGGCCCGGTCTGGCGCGTGTTCGGGCGGCCCGAACATGACGCCACGCGCAAGTTGATCGCTGAAACCGGCGACGCTGCGAGCTTTGAGCCTGAAGCTGGCCACATCGTCTTTCGCCTGACGTTCGACGGCGTCGACGCAGCGGAGCCGGATCTGTTCGCGATTGCGCAGGCGCTGGGACCGGGAGCGCGTCTGTTGCAAAGCGGAGTCGAGCGGGTGCAGGGTCGCGCGCAGGGCCGGCTCATCGTGGCGATAGAGCGTTGGCGGCTCGGCGATCCGCAAGGCGCGCTCGCCCGGTTGCAATCGCTGGCGGTTGAAGTCGAAATGAGCGGAGCGGTCGCGGATGCCCGGGAGCCTGTTTGATCTGTTCGTCATCGCGCTGAAAGAGACGGCGCTGATGATCGCCGCCTCCGGCGCGCTGGCCCTCGTCATCGGCTTGCCGCTCGGGCTCCTGCTGGCGGCGACGGCGCCGGGCGGCGTGCTCGCCGCGCGCTGGCTCAATGCGCCGCTCGGCGCTGTCGTCAACGCGATCCGGTCGACGCCGTTCATCATCCTTCTGGTCGCGCTCATTCCGCTGACCCGGCTTCTCGTCGGCACCTCGATTGGCATCGGCGCGGCCATCGTGCCGCTCACGGTCGGCTCCGCGCCGTTCTTCGCGCGTCTGGCCGAACTCGGCGTTCGCGACGTGCCGTCCGGTTTGGTTGAAGCCGCGCGGGCGATGGGCGCGACGCGCGGGCAGATTCTCTGGTGGGTGTTGCTGCCCGAATCCTTGCCGACGCTCGTTGGCGCCTTCACGGTGACCGTGGTCTCGATGATTAATGCTTCAGCGATGGCGGGGGCAGTCGGCGCCGGCGGACTCGGCGATCTCGCCATGCAGTTTGGCTACCAGCGCTTCGACAACAAGGTGATGGCCGAGGTCGTCGTCATATTGATCGCCATCGTCACCGCCGTGCAATGGTTGGGCGACGCCGCGGCGCGCGGACTGGACCGGCGCTGAGGGCGCGGGCGGGCGATTTGGGAAGCGCGCAATCGCCGTAAGGGGCTCAGGGCCGACGCCGCAACAACCACCGGCGATGTTGGCGCCACCGGATCGCACGGCGCGAGAGCGTGACGGCAAGCCGCGAACGAGCGAACTAGAGAGGTCGCCATGCGATTGCCGTGGCTCAGCATACTCCGCAAGACGAACGCCGTTCTCGCCATCGCCGTTCCCGCGCTCGCCTTGACCGTCGGCGCCAAGTCGCTGGGCCTGCCAATCATCGTCGGCCTCAATGCGTCAAACAGCGCCTATGTCCTGCAAGGCGCGCTGTTGACCGGCGCGCTGGCGCTGAGCCTCGATCAGCTCTTCGAGCTGGCGCTGTGGCGGCCCGCATCCTGGAAGCGCGCCCGCGCCGGCTGAATCTAGGCGCCCCGTCCCGCCGCGCTGGCGGCGGCGACTTCATTCAGGCGCCCCGTTTTGACGTCGTAGATGAAGCCGTAGATCGGGATGTAGCCGGGAACCAGGGGATGCTCGCGAATCCGCCTGACGTCCTGCACGACGCTGCGCTCCTGATTGGCGATGGTGTGCCATTTGATGAAATGGCCCGCGCAATGTCCGCCGCCGCGCCGGGGGTTTGACCATTTCGAGCCGTCAAACTCCGCGGTTCCGAGATCCTCTTCGAGCAGATCGCCGATCACCTCGTCCGAGAACAACTCCATGCCGCAATTCGTGTGGTGGATGACGAACCACGTCCCGGTTCCCAGCAGCTTGTGGGAGATGACCAGCGAGCGAATGGCGTCGTCGCTGGCCCGCCCGCCGGCGTTGCGGATGACATGGGCGTCGCCCTCCTGCAGCCCGGCATATTTCGCGGGATCGAGGCGGGCGTCCATGCAGGTCAGGATCGCGAATTTGCGGCCCGGCGGCAGCGGCAGTTCGCCCTTGCCGCCGAAGCTCCTGGCGTATTCGCCGTTGGCGCCGATGATCTCGTCGATAATAGCCATGAGGCTCTCCGCGTCGCTATGACACTGGGGCAATAGAGTTTATTATGCTACTCATTTTGTCAACTAATAAGGTCGTGTTTTCGGTCTGGCGAATCGGAGCGCGAGCTTGGCGAGTCCGACCGGCATCATGGCTGTCTTGCGTCGTCGAGAGCCTCCGATGGGCTGTGCCCGCCACCGTGCGACACGAGGATCGAAAAAGGGTCTGGCGGGTCGGCCTTAATTTCTATAAAGACAGTGTATAAATGCAGGGCAAGACGCTTGTCGGCGCGGCTTCGACGTTTGGGGCTTTCCCGCGATGTTCAAGGTTCCAGCGCCGCTGAAATGCGAAGGCGAAGCCCGCGAATGGCGGGTGCGAGAAAGTGCGCCTGACGGGTCGAAGGACACGCCGCCGGATGCGAGGGCGCCCGTCGTGGTATGAGGAAGCGAAGTGCGGCTACGCAGGTCGCAGCGCGCTCGGTCGAAACATAGCGTCAGATAGTTGACGTCAAACTGCGGAGGGGTTCTGCGATGAGCGAGAATGAAGCGCGCCGGCAACTGGTCGATGCGATCAAGACCCGGGCCCTGTTCTATTACGCGTTCTACAAAGAGTTCAGCGCCGAGATCGGGCCCGAGAAAGCCCGGGAGATCATGAAGCGGGCCGTCTACAAGCGCGGTCTGGAGGTCGGCAAGAAGTTCGCCAAATTTGCTCCGTCCGACTTCGCCGGTCTGCAGCAAGCTTTTCTTTCAGGCGTTCCGGATGCTACCGGCGCCTTCAATCCCAGGCTCGAAAGCTGCTCGGCGGCCGGCCTCGACATCGAATTGCAAACCTGCCCGCTGAAAGACGCGTGGCGGGAGGCGGGGCTATCCGACGAGGAGGTCGAAATCCT
>Ga0182030_10015415_pt1 | contig 14979 bp, 16 predicted proteins | sample 812S3MmetaG_FD_121299 | JGI IMG/M metagenome (GOLD analysis project Ga0182030, IMG submission 121299) | Permafrost microbial communities from Stordalen Mire, Sweden - 812S3M metaG (Illumina Assembly) | ecosystem: Environmental > Terrestrial > Soil > Wetlands > Permafrost | place: Sweden... | reverse complement strand
GGTTTTAGTTTAGAATACTGCGTTGGAAGCTATTCTCTGGCAGCTTCCTCTTTGAGAAGGCGAATCCGCCGTTTTGGATGGATGTTGATAGGTGACTAAATTAAGAAGAATGTATAAATAAATTTTAGTCTCTTACGAGGAGGTAATTTTTCTATAATAAAATATCATAGTGTAGATAGGAAAATCGTACCGAGCCAGTTTTCCATTCCTCCTAAAAATAAAATTGACCATTTCATCTACAAAACTGGCTTCCCCAAAGTCAAAGATCTAAATGAGAGCTCAACCTCTCCCCCCCCCAAAAAAAATTATACACAGATTAAAGAACAATTACATAATCTACACTGTCCTCGGAAAATTAACTATCATCATTGCCAAGTTACCATCTGACTCGTTTCTACCAAAAACAAAAATTGGAAAAAGGGGCAAAACTTTGAGGACTCCGAAGAGCCCCCCAAGAAACCCAGCTGTGTAGGGGTTTTTGCCGCCGGAATACTGCGAAATGTCTTTTATTTAATGTCTTTTTATTTATCCTCCTAGGTTGGCCTTTATCGTCGACTGGGCGCCCTTCCATATATTTAATGACCGTGGGGCGGTCGGAGTTGAGGGTGTCTCAGAAGAGAGAATTTGCTCACTAGGCCACAGAACCGAGCTTGCTTGTTCGTTGGAAAGATTTGGCTTATTTCAATAAATAACAGTACTAGCGATTTGGGTAGGAAAGTGAGGCGATTCGAGATAGGGGTTAAGCGAGATACGCGGATTTGAGGCACAACAAACAAGGAAATTTCAATTGCTAGATCCGGATTTACATTTGGATTGTTTAATGCATTTCATTGACTTTTTGTTTACTTTATGAAACTTGTAGGTAGCGGAAGCAGGCGTGTTTCTGGGTGACTGACCGGGAAACAGCCTCAAAGGGACTTCAGAACACTTCATCTTTGGAAGCACGCTCTAACGCTTTACGATCTTGCCGTATGAAAATTTTAACTCTCTGTCTCGACGATCGGAAAACGAACTTAGTGCACTTATGCCCCGCCTGCCCATACTCCCTCTTTCGGCCCGTCTCTATCTGTGCTGGCGCTCAAATCTTCCCATTCATCGACTATGTTCAAAAAATTATTGGCAAAGTCTCTCATAATCTGGACTGCATCAGATCCGATGGGAACCCGACTCGGAATCTCTCTCCCCTTTGCCATCCCTTCCTGCATCAGAACATCAATCATTCTAGCGACGCCTTTCTCCGGATCCCCAGGTTGAAGATTGTCCATCGCTGGAGCCACGGCTGCTAAATAATCAAGCATACGTTGGTATTCTTCGATGGCAGTGGCTTTGAATTTTAAGTTAGATTGAGACAAAACTTTGGTTCTGAAATGTCTAATGTGGAAGTCCACAAGCTTTATTCCGAATTGTGCAACTTGTTCTTGGAGAGACATGACATATCCTGAAGCGATGATTAAGATATGCATCATGAGGAGAGAAGATACGAACCAGATAGCGCATGTTTGCTAACCATGTAAGGACCAATAACTGGAGCGGGAATAAACGCGTGGATTGAGTTTATGAATGCGATTTTGCCAGCTTGTCGAGAGCGGAAGTGGGGTAGAGCTTTATTAGTGACATTGACACTCCCAAAGAAGTTGGTATTCAGTAGTACCATCCAGTCTTTCTGGATAACAGATTGTTAGGTGAGGGACTGACTCTTTGAATTATGATGATCAAACCTAGTGGAGATCTTCAATGATCGCACAGCTGACATAACCGGCATTGTTAACGAGCACGTCAATATGCCCGTAGATTGCAATTGCCTCCTGGAGCTTGGCGTCAAGAATCTCTTGGGAAGCAGTGACATCGAGGTCAAGTATTGCAGCACCTTGCTCCCTCAGATGCGAGAGACGGGAGTTTGCGTTTCGTCCCGTTGCAACTAAACCGAGCGTCAACTTCGTTGTGTATGAGGATGCAAGAGTCCTGCTGGGACTGTTATTGGAACTACATACTAATCTTGTCTCCTCGAGCCAATATAGCATTAACGAATGCCTCGCCAAATCCAGAGCTGCATCCTGTAACTAACCACACGAGCGGGATCATTTTCCTACACTCAAAAATTCTCAAAAGGAAGCTTGAATTTTCTCAGCTTACGAGAAGAAGAGATTCGCTGAGCCTGGTTTTGGAAATTTATATACACTCAAATTATAGTGAGTGGGACTGTACGTTTGGGTACAAGAATTCTTGATGCATCGTTGTAGTTTTAAATGGTTAACGGGTGAAGCACGTGACTAGGGATCACGTCAAACTTTCAGCACTTGTTCTTAACTGCTCATAGCTCCTCCTATCAATTTTAACGGTGAAGATTCCCATAACAAGTTCCTCATCAGCTCAGCGAGGTCCATCAACGAAGCATGGCCCCGGATTCCACTCAACGACCTTGTCACGTGCCTGGGACGGTGCAACGTAAGACGGGAGGAGACATCACCCTTCTCACCTGAACGGTGTGAAAGACGCTCAGAATCCGACATTTGTGCCTGTAGGAGGATCCAATAGCCGCTTGAAACGCAAAAGTTTGGGGAACACTACCACGGAATGCTTACTACCTTATCGGACTGGTTATAAAAGCTGGTGGAGTCCTACTTTGTTCCAAGGAAGAATTATTGGACGTGCTTCCAACCAGGAAGTCTTGGTACCATTTCAGCAATCAACTGATGGTCATCATATACTTGCAGGAGTCAGGCCAAGCTTTTAGTGACTCCAAGAGCGGTCCGATGAAGCTCAGTAAACCCGGAAGAGAATAGAAGAGTCAATCAGAAAAATATTGCTCCAGCAGGAATATGCAATATTGAAAGCAAGTATCCGTGCAAGGAACAGGTGTAACGGGAGCCAGAACCTCCCATGGCAATCTCAGCCTGGCCAATAGCCTTACTCTTACCCTTTCCGCTGTCACAGAACCACCAGTTGATCCCGGACGATTCGAAGCTATAGCCTTCGTCCGCGAAGCTTACGTCCACATGGAATCTCAGCCCTGCTGTGATTTAGATCCTTAACTTTTAAATCCGAGCTTGCCGAGCTGAAACCGAAGCTGCTGGGTATGTATGGTACTTACGAGTATACGCCGGTTGCAGAGAATCAAGAAAGGGATCATTGAAGCAGAAGCAGTCAACACTAGGAATCAGTCCTTTACCTCAAAACCGAGCTTACTTAAGGTAATTCCCCGAAGCCACGCTGCACAGATTGTGCCTGAGATGTACAGCTCATGTAGAAAAGCGTGGGGTTAAGCATTACAAAGCACTTATTATTCGAGAAGACCTATCTCTATATTGATATGATTACCCGTCCGTCCCGAGCCTCTCGCCTCACTAATGACAATCAACGGAAAACCAATGGAGGAAATAGTCACGTGGATCATACTTCTAATTTCTGTCGAGAGGCATTGACTAGAAAGGGAAAGTCTTACGTATTTACAGACGAAATATGATGCAGAAAAGATAGCGAATACTCCAAAATGGTTGCTAGGATATTGTGAGCTATGACTGTAGCTCATGCTTCACGTCGGCTACATCGCCAGGCCGTCTGGAGATTAGTAAGACTTGCCTTTCTCTCTATTCCTACTGTACCTAAGGGGCAATCGTTACTGTTGAGAGTGAAGGAAGAGGAGAGGCAACACGTTTAAAGCCACTCTACTGGGTTTAGTAAGCGTGCAGTTTGAGGATGGCGGATATGTAAGCAGTATATAATCGTATTACTTGATACAAATAGACCAATAAGACTGGCCGATTCGGAACTTTCCTAGCTTCATATCTTTCACTTGAACATTATTGATCATCTTGTTTGCAATTTCCTTTTCTGGCATTTGCGGCAGAGTTTAAATCACGTGGTGAGACTTCGGACTTTGGCAGGTACTCCGGCCGTTGCGGAAAGAGCTTTACCCTTCCAGGTCGCATCCGTCTGTCACGCCAGCCGACATCTAGAAGATCCCCCAAAACGCGAAGATTGGATTCATATTCCGCCAGTAATCCATGATAACAAGAATCATGCAGTCAATTGCGCCCGCACCTGCGTCTCATAGTATGCACAATCAGGTACTTACCCCTCCCCTCTCATTGTCTCAATCACTACCACACTCCTCCCAGCCTCCCTCTTCTACCGGAAAACAGTTTGTAATCCTCGGGAGCTTGCCAATTCGCCTTTATTTCCAAGAAGCTGACTCAGACGCAGGAAATGAGTGCAGACAATGGTATTAATCTCTATTCCCCTCCCAGCGGCTTTCTATACGAGTAATCGCAAAAACGCCGTTTAACGTTGTGCTGAGTCTGACATGATACTGACGGCTCGTTCTGCAGACTTAAGGGCCCAGCTCGCAGCGGTCATTTCTCCACATAACGCTCCCCATGGATACAACGACGTGCCAAACTCGAGCAGTGCAAGTCCCCACGATCATAATATCGACCCGGCGATTGGTGGTCCTGGAGGTATGATGAGTACTGGAGGTGATTCTGGTGGGGACGATAGTCTTGGTGATGGACGTAAAGGAGGCAAACGTGAGCTGTCGCAGTCGAAACGCGCTGCACAAAATCGTGCTGCTCAGGTACGTTGTTGCAATTTCCTCACTTATGAGATATTTCTTTCAAGACGAGAAGTTGAAGATGGCTCGTTAAAAAGTTCTTGATGGTCTCTTTTTTGCAATTCTGAAAGTCATCAATTACTAAGCACCTGCTACAGAGAGCCTTTCGACAGCGCAAAGAAGGATATATCAAGAAACTTGAGGAGCAAGTGAGAGAATTACATGCGTTAGAGGATAATTACAAGGCGATTCAGGCTGAGAATTACTCGTTGCGCGAGTACATCATCCATCTTCAATCGCGTCTCATCGAGTCTCAAGGCGAATACCCTCAACCACCACCGAATGTCAACCTGAGTCATCCTCACGCTAGACACGAACACATCGATCATTTGCAACGTCATGATGGTGGTCCTGTTGCACCCATGGCACCGATGAGCCAGCTTGGGGCATCGGCCGCTCGAACATTGGCTGCTGCAGGTCTCAATTCCGCGAAGCATAGTCAGGATGAGCATCATTACGACCAACATAAGAGGTTCAAGGATTCTAATGAAGACTCTGCTGCCGCCGAAGACCTTATTCGCTCTCAACTTACTGGAGGTGGTGCTGATGGGCTTCCTACTACTATGTCCATTTGAGTTATTCTTCTGGCATTGGCGTTCATGGAAGCGAGTCGGTGTGCTGGCGTTAAAGTGTGCATTATTTACGAGGTTCTCACTTGCGTGTATCGGGAACGAGCTCTGGCGTTGATGTGAATTTATTTTGCTAGGGGAAAAGGCTAGACAAATATTGTTTGCTTGCTTCATCAATGCAGAATATACTGTCCTGACGCTCTTTTTACCCTTGACCTATGAATGCTATTTATGAATAAGCATTACCTAGATCGTGCTCCTAGAGACCTGTTAAGTTTGATATTTGTGGGTTTGGGAGATCTCAACTTACTTTTAGGTACTCAGATCCCTTCTCCTGGTACTCTTCCCTCGTAACAGCAGCGGAAGTCCACGCACTCCCACCAGCCCATTTAGCAGCCCCTCTCCAAGGATCGAGAACTGCATCTTTCGCTCTTCTGATTACCAATGGGGCATCAGCTGGTAGGGAACCCCGCAATCCATCACGTAATCGCTCGTCAAAGTTCTGAAACAGTGTATTTCCACCAGTCAGAAAGATGTCTTTCAGGAAACTTTCCTGGGAAGCAAATCCATTGAGACGATGAGTTAGGATGTCCGCGGCAATCTCAATAATCCCGGCTTGATCCACACCAGCTATTGATGGTTGGAAGATCACTTCCGGGACGCGTATTCGTTCCACGTTTAGATGAACCTGATGAGCCTCCTGCTGACTTCCTGGATCGAATGGCCGTGGTCCTCGAAGGAATGCGTGGACAAGGCTTTTTGTCCAATCCGTTTGTGCATCCAACGTATGTTGATCTGTGAATTCCGGATCATACTTAAGAAGATCTGCTTCCAGGTTCTTAAGGCTTACGCCGAGATCCTCTTCTTCCTCGTCATCACTACCTTCTCCTACAGCAATTTGTCGATAGACACCCCAATCATCATCATTCGCCCCAAAATTGTCATCGTCCCCTCCTCGACGTCGCTTTTTAGTCGGATTATCTGACGCGAGATTCGCAATGCTCTTCATCCGAATCTGACTGGCTAGAGATTTCCGGTTCCCGAGGTCAGCCTTGAGACGCTCTCGCTCCTTCATTTTCTGTACCAAATCACTTCTAGCATTGCGCCTTTCTTGAAGCCAGCCTTCAAGATCATTTGTTCTTTTTTCTTCGTCAAGCCTTTGCTCTTCGGCAATCTTTGCTTTCTCCTTCGCTTTCTCAGCTTTGGCACGCGCTCGAGCTTCATGGTTTGCTTTCATAAGTCGTTGGGTCCGCTTCTGCTTGATTCCGGCTTCATCTAATTTGTCGTCTGGTACTTCGAGTAAGGAGAAGTCAGGCTCCTCCACTTCTTCCTCGATTTCCGGACCTCCGACATCCTTCGTACGGGCCTTACGAATCGACTTGTCAAGCTCCTTGATCATCCTCTCAAGAGCGGCCTCGTCTTTCAAGTCCTCAGCATCGAGTAATCGTTTGATTTCCTTCTTAGTCTCGTTTGCAAGCTTCCCTTGCAGATCTCTGTAATAATCGAGTTCTTGCTCCTTGCGAATCAGCTTCTCGAGACGCATTTTGGCGGCCTGCTCTTGTAATCGTCGGCCGCTTTCTTTCCGCTTTTCAGCGGCCCTTGCAAGTTCCTCCTCGCTTTTTTGCACAATAATATCCTCTGTGTACGGGTACTGGACCACATGATCTCGATCCTCGAGGCCGGTCCAATCCAGGTAGGTGCTTAGCTCTTGGTCGTAGTCTTTTGAAAGGTAGCAATGATCCCTGATCATGTATTCGGTCTGAGAAGAATTCAATTTGCCAGGAAATGTTGGGTACTTCAGTCGAATAAGCTTCAGCAAATATTCGGCGCCTTGTGACCCGCCCCAATTAAGTCGTGTAGCTTGAGTCAAGATTGCTTTTGATTTGAGGACTGGTATGATATGCGTTGAGCTGTGAGAGGAGGACACCACGAGTCCAGTTTTTCCATTGTTATAGTCATAGGAAAATAGAGAATCGATTCCAAATGCTAAGGAAGGTGCTGAATAGCACTCAAATATAATTTCGGACATGGCTAATTCAGCGTTAACAAAATATCGTGGGAAAATATGGAAAAGCTTACATTTTCGAGAATATGGAAGGTTAGCGACAGCTTCTGTCATGACAATTGGCATATCAACGCCCCCATTTGCACCATCTATGCCCAGTTTAAGAAAGACATAGTCCAGCACTGACTCCATCACATCCCAATTGCTGACAATACCACTTCCTGCCTCGAAAGCATTTCTCATGTGGCTCCTCGCAGTCGTATCCGGAAGGATGTCTGCCCCAACGAAGGAATAGGTCTTATTCAACTTCCGGTCTCTATATTTGGAGAAAGTAGGCGTGATATTCAATCTGGGCGAGTCTTCGAAAGACCATCCAGCTCTGGTGGCCCATGAACCTGGAACCAAGGTCAGCTTCTGTCATTACTGAATGAGTTCGCAGAGCATGAATACCATTGTCAATTACTATCGCTGCTTTCCCAGATCCACGCGATTTTGCCTTTCGATATCCATCTGACTTGGGCTCGATGTATTTCTCGAAATGCGCCTCCCTTGGAGGGTACAATTTAGGGGGTGGGACTGCATCTTGAAGCTCTGTCCCTTGAGCTGAAGGCTGGATTGCGGACGGTGCCATTGTCGTAATGATATGGGTAAGGGCGAAGTTCTAGGTCAAATCATTGTAGATATTTCGAGATGTTACATGTTAAGTGGCCAAAGAGTTTGCGCCGTTATTCACGTTGTAAGATTCGCGTTTAATTGATCCTGTGGCGGTCAAATTCCACGAGGCTACGTTTGGCAGTATCGACCCGGCAAGGCTGTGAAGGTGGAAGTCCGAAGACGTCCATTACCTAGATCAGCTCATGCACCATAATTCTCCCAATTACTGACCTTATATATAGTGAGATTCACTTGCTAGAAGCACTTTATTGAACAAAACATGATATATAGCAACGAGATGCATGGAGTACCTACACAGCCAACTGATAGTGTTGACTAGATAAACTTGAGCTGCCAGCTCAGAACGATTTGTAATTTACAATTTCTCAATCTCACAATATCGCCTTATTTGCTGGAAAGATTACTTTTGGGAGACTGATCTTATTCATCTAATACCGGGGTCGAGAATCTCCCAGTTAGACCTCTACGACCGCCAACTTATCTCCCTTTTCCGTCTTCATGAATCCATCACGAGGGCTCCTTGAGACTGTCCGTTGCTGAAAGAATGTCAGCCAAAACCTATTATAATCTCATGGAAATCTCACCTTCCAAATGAAATAGGACATTTGATTGGTAGTTCTTGAACATTTGAGCAACGAGCTCCACGTTCATATTTTGGATGTTGATCTCCTATATACAGAATCAGAATGGTAGACGTATAGTTTTAAGAAGACTGACTTGAAGACTCTTGTTCAAGAGCTGAATGGCTTCATTAAGTTTCTCCTATAATAAGATCAGTCGCTGGCTTGATATTTGGATTCAGTGCTTCACAGCGCCTACCACGTTGGTAATGATCCGCGAAAGCAGCAAGTTCTGCTGATGTTCATGAGGACTTTCCTAGAATTATGATTAACAATCCAATTCTGTCTGAATCCAATAGCATTACATACCATTTTCTTGACCTTGAAGTAACTCTTGATCTCAAGTCGCGGTCGACGCGTTGAGCACAAATAAGGTGGGGAAGGCGGTGTATAAAAGCGGCACCTCGAGTTGGCCCAAAATAAACTCTCTGTATGCACAAGAGCTTCCTTTCTTCATGTCAACTTGCACTTTTACAATCTAGACTGTTTAGAATCGACCCATATTGTCTAAGAGAATATGGCGCCCTCAACTGAAGAAGCAGATGCCCATCAAGCTCTCATTGACCAGCTCGATATCCACTCTATTCGAAAGCCATTCCGAAATCCTCACTGGAAACCCAATCAACGAAGGAACAAGAACATCAAGACCATCCTCGGAGATGCAGTGCGAAAAGAAGCTTCTCTAATGCCTACTCAAGATAACAGTGGCGCTGTAACGCCCTTCCAAGACGAGTCGTCCACCTCTACAGACGGTACTTCTACACCAGCCACCTCTACACCCAACTCTACTTTACAACCCAATCTCGCACAAGCATCAAGGAATCTCTCGAAGTTGGTATTAGAAAGGAACATGAGGTCAAATGGGTTCTCGACAGCGCCAAATGCTACATATACGAATATTGAGTCTGCACCTTCATTGGCACATCCGAGGCATTATTGTGATGTTACAGGATTGTCAGCACCGTATACGGATCCCAAGACGAGGTTGAGATATCATGATAAGGAGATATTCGGGGTTATTAGGAGCTTGGGGCAGGGAGTTGCGGAGCAGTATTTGGAAGCTAGGGGTGCTCATACTGTGTTGAAGTGAGGATTGATATGGGCAATTCATTTCTCTTTCTCAGGGAAGATATCTACGAATTTGAAATTCTTGGAAATTATAGCTGGCTGGTCCCTCCATTTTTCTATTGCGTGGGGTGGCTCAGGATCCGGACACAGGCAGGATCGATCGAGCCAAATGAATGGAGGAAAGAACAATGAAACAAGAGAGCCTCCTTCCCACAAAGAAAGAACCCAGAACCAGTATGTCTGACCGACAAAGTCAAGCCCATTCTACCCACCAGCCGTCTCTCAACGACCAGCTCAAGAAGGTGCTCCGGCTTAATCGCGATCACAAAGATGTCATTATATGCCTGATGACGGGGTACCGAGAACATATAGAAAAATGAGACTCAGTTATCAGAACATAAAGTTCCGATCGTCAAGGCAATAGCAGAGAGTGTTCTTTGATCCATGGTCCATTGTGAAGAAACCGTCCGGATATAAACCTCAATAGAGCAATGGATGACCAGCCCTTTATACGCATTGTGCAATCGTCCACTCTATTTGCATACATATATTGACTTTGTGAAAATACCATACACATACTCAATTGACGTTGTGAAGTTCTATGAGACGCCAGCCTTTAAAACTCAATTGAAGAGAAAAGCATTCTCGCGAAATCCCCACCCCCAAAATTGGCGCGTTCTAAAAGTCCCAACCGTGCGCGTCCCAAAATTTCCATCTCCCGCAAGGCCAACTCTCCTTATCGGCAACAAAATTCCCATCCCCTACTTCAGCACACGACCACTCCCATTTCCCCTCCCTTCTCCCCAAAAGCCATTCTGTCAAAATGCCAACTATGTGGTTATCAGATACTCAAAGTACGTTCCTTCCGCCATGCTTCCTAGTTTCCCATTTCCCATTTCCTAGAGCGCGGAACAATACCGTTTGCGCCGGCAAGAGCCCAAGTTTTTGTAGGTGGGTTTTAAGGATTTTTGGCTGACAATATGGGGCAATAGAAATTGGTGTAGCTTTCTGCTCAGGTGGTGGGTATGAATCTTTGCTGTGTGCTGTGGCGCATGAGATGGCGGATCGCTGATGGTATTTGACGGGGAATAGGTGGTTTCTTTTTGATTGGGGGTGTGTTGATGTTTTTTGATAGAGCTATGTAGGTACTTCCCTTCCTTGGTCTTGTGAAGGTAGCAGATGCTAATTGTGGCGTTTGTAGGTTAGCAATAGGAAATGTATGTCCCCTCCTCCTTTCCTAACTCTCAATCTTGGGATAAAAGAACGAACGAACGAACGAACGAACTTACACCCAACAGATACTCTTCCTAATCGGCCTAACCATAATAATCGGGCCCCAAAAAACAACCCTCTTCTTCGCGCGCCGCCAAAAATGGAAAGGAACCCTAGCCTTTTTCAGCGGCCTCGCCCTAATCCTGATGCGCTGGGCATTAATCGGTTTCTTGATTGAGTTATATGGGATTTTTATTCTGTTTGGAGATTTCTTGGGCACGATTGCGGGCTTTGCGAGGAATATACCGGTGGTGGGACCATGGATTGGCGCGGCCGTTGATAGGAGTGGGGTGGGTGTTAGGGGGGCGGAGTTACCTGTTTGAGGGGAGGAAAGGGGGGATTGTTTGAGATGAAAAGTGAGATATTGAGGGAACTGGGTTGGCGGGCAGGAGTATATGAATGTTGTGAATAGGAGTGGAAAACGCGTAAAGTGTACAGTATAGGATGGAATGATGAGAAGCCTTGTAAAGGGTGGCGTTTGGGATATAGAGAGGCATTGCTGCAAAGTTGAGCTGATGCTCCTTATATAGCATATAATGGCCGTGATGAAGTTGTTCTACAGAAGTTCTTAAAAAGCCCTGTTGGTGTGACGGCTCCTCTTGGAAAAGCATATACATTGGCAAAGATTTGGATAAAGTCGTGAATTCATCACTTATACGCTCTCATTTCCCTCCACTAGGTTGATGCAAGGTTATCCACTTCCTCGAAATCATCCACTTCCAGTGATCATGAAGATACCATTCTAGTATCGGCCCTATGAATACCAAAGAAGGTCTCCCGTACAGTTATGCAATTCTTCGCTCACAAAAAGTAAATCTCCACTCTTCCCTTCCCCTCCCTTCCCCTCCCCCACCCCTAATAGCCCGTGCTGATCAAGTAATCCGCCAATTGCTCAACCGTTTGAGCTGAGTTCCCGGCAATCATTCCGTCTGCGTAATGGGCGATGAGGATAGCTTGTGTGGTTTTGACGATGACGACACCTTCTCTGCCCTGTGTTCCCTGTCAGTTTTCTTCTTGAAAAACTTTAAAGCACGGGCCATCTGTATAAAAGTTTCCAGGCCACCCTGAGAACGGAGAAGACGAACCTTTCTGGCGTAAAGACTTCTATCCTCCGCCTTTGTAAGAACGTATCTCTCTCCTGCGATATGTAATCCTTCCGCATATAGCTTGTCAGGCTTTCCACTCAAGCCAGTAACGACTTCCTGCATCTCCGCAGGAGAGACCTATTTTCCCTGATCAGTCTCTTCATCATCCACACCTTACATCCCATCTGCAATAACATGCATCTTGCGATGTAACTCGAGTTTGGAGGAGTGTTGAGGGAATCGTAGGTATGTGACATACAGTGAAACCAGGGCTGGTGGCCCAAACACTGTCTCCTTTGATGCTGTAAATTGCTCCCTTGTCGACGTGCCCACTGCCAATAAGGCTAAATATCCATCAGCCCCTATCCTTAATCTCCTCCGCAATTCTAAATCGTTCGCGAGACATACCTAGAGTCAACATATGCTACGGTTTTCAGGTCAGCTCAGGAAAAGGAGGGGTAAGATCACACAGCTGACGTACCTTGCCACGACATCCTGGGGGTTGTTTGTATGGTTTTAGAAGTAGAAAAGAGGTGGGTTTATTCGGTGACGAAGGAAATCGACCAGCTTGTTTCGATCTGAAAGTTGCGGTAATGGGAGAAATGTTGGTTGATGTGGTCGACCGGTCGCGCGATAACGAGAAGCTAAGCGAAGCACTCTATGGTGGGGTACTATGAGTTGAGGGTGAGAATTAATTTTGGTGCAATCGACGCTCAGTGTTCCCCGAATACTTTTCTGGAAGTTATTTCTCCTTTTAATATTTACAAACTCAGCCGAGGGTCTCTTACAGCAAACTTAGAAGGAGTCAATGACCCTGAAGCGTTGTGGCTGAAGTCACGTTATTTTGTGGACGCTTGTGTCGCAAGGCCAGGATGCAGCCTCGTCCCTTCTTCCTCTTTTATGCAATCTACTATGCCCGCATTTATCCTTCTCCCTTACATAAATGTATCAGACAGGATTCTGAATAACTGCTATCCCCGAAGCACAGTCATGTTGGTATCTATCCTTGCTTTGCACACTCTCAAACATGGGGGTGGTAGAGTGACATGTGGGAAGTATATTGTCATTTCGATTTTGTGGGGAAGGACATCGAGGACAGACTCGCAGACATGGCAGAGCCATTTCAGCATCAGCTTATCGGGGGATATTTTACAAGCCAAGATTTGTTCTCTATCACATATCTGAGTCCTCAAGAGACTAATAAGAGGTGACAGGAGAACGCCATTGCCATGCCGATTAGGGTAGGTATTCTCCTCCAGTCGTTTCCAGTTTCCCCGACCAACTCAAGATGCAAACATCGGAGATTTTCTTTCTCAAGACAATCAAAACACTTCCCCAGGACATAGCTCTCCGAATAATAGACAAGCATCCCCAGAATTGGTAACATTTAGGACCCCACCGCCTTCAGCGTCGCGTCGGAATCCGGCTCCTGTCACAGGTCGTTCTGAAACTGGCGCCACTTACGATTCTGCCTCGAACGACGACTTCCTTTGAGATGAATGGAATCGAATGCCAGCAATAACAATCTCGTCCTCGCTCTCGAGGCTCCTTGATGCAAGCAAGGTGGTGGCGGCTCTAATGCCAAGATTTAATGGGCTTCTTAATAAAGCAATTTGCAGGCTTATCCTTCGCATTTCGTCACGAACCACTCCTCTTCGGATTTTGGCTATTCTTCGATCTGATTACAGTACTCAGCCATCATGGAAATAGGATCTTGAATCCTCCCACTACCTATTTCGGGCGTCGATTGTTCTTGATTGGCCTCTGATTCATAATAAGAATCCGTTTCTGCTGATGATTGCGAACATCCGCCTACGGAACAAACTGGAGCACAGGCGTTTGTTTCATCTAATCCTCTGCGCGATCGCTGCTGGCATTCTAGCGAGCAGAACACGCGATGCGGACGAGAACAACATCAACACTCCAAGCCCAGAATCCAAGCGCAGGACCATATGGTCTGGAAATTCCGAATGACCTTCGTAACGACAATAATACTTTACCAACCCATTCTCTACACGTCTCCGTCACAGCAATTTTGGCTGTATTCATCAGAAATGAGGCCGCCTCTCATCCCTGTCATTGGATAACACCTAAGATTAATGCACACCCTTGGCAGTCCTTGTCTGATACGCGCGAGTGTCGTGATCCACCAAAATACCTTCTCCCCCTTCCAGAACCCGAGGCGGAAAGGCTCTAACAGCCCCTCTAATCATTCACACCTTGTCAAAATCTGACGGGAACTCCACAGCCTGTCCAGTCTATCCTGGTCGTCGATCAACCTTGCCACCTGCAATCAAATGAATGTTGATGTTTGAGGTAAAATGGGACAACATGAACTGCAAGTGCAGGCCCACGGGACAGGGCTGAGGTCAGCGTAGATAAAGTCAATTGCGCTCCTGGAGATCTCTTCTTTCTTAAATTATTGAATTGCTCTTGGCATTTCATACTACTCTCTAAAGTCTTCTTGTGTTTAGAATCTCAAGGGTTTCCTGGCGATTCCCGTCCACTCCTTTTATAAACTCCTTTTAGTAAGCATAAATTGCGCAGCCGGACGTTTCATCAGTATTTGACATTTCACCGTTGAAAAAACCGAGTCCACCAATCGCTCCTCCTCCAAGGCTATTCCTGGTAGAACATGGCAAGAACAACGACTCGAACGAAGTCGGTCAAGACGCATTGGGGGCTGGGGGTGCGAGGTCGAGACGCAGAGTTTCCTAGTGCGCCAATCCGTGTATCAGATGGTGCAGAGGCCAAAATAATTGACATAAACACCGTACGACAGTTCCATTTTGCTAAAGATCGGACCAAGCTTCCAGAGCGACCCAGTACCTCGGGTGGACCGTCTGCAAATTTTTCAATGCGAAAAGCCGCAGAGAGGCGGGAGACTAAAGACGACCTTCATTTCAATCCATTGACTGCGCATGGCAAAGAGACGACTTTCTACAACTTCCCTCTTCCAGGAGCACTTCCCACTCCGGCCAGCACCCCGAAGTCGTCTCCCCCGCCACCACGAAAATCTTCGTTGCCACGATCGGATACCCCTGAGTCAATGGACGCTGTACCGGCAATAATGAAT
>Ga0182030_10015414_pt1 | contig 14982 bp, 12 predicted proteins | sample 812S3MmetaG_FD_121299 | JGI IMG/M metagenome (GOLD analysis project Ga0182030, IMG submission 121299) | Permafrost microbial communities from Stordalen Mire, Sweden - 812S3M metaG (Illumina Assembly) | ecosystem: Environmental > Terrestrial > Soil > Wetlands > Permafrost | place: Sweden... | reverse complement strand
GTTACTGGAAGCGAATTCTTGAAGATCCTCAGTTCGCCCGAACACGAACTGTCCGACAACGAACGTTCACAAATTCAGCTAGTAATTAGAGATGCTGCCGAACCATCTTGGTTTTATATTCAATCGCTGCGCACTGACCAGATAAACAGAATGAAGGTCTTAGTCGTCGAAGGGACATGGCTCAAAAATCGCCTATCAAATCTCGGTGTATTTTTTGACACCGATAAAAGCGGTATGACTATTCAAGAAATTCATTTCATGGCTCCCGAGAAGCAATATGAAGCCTACTTGCCGGAAGCAATCAAGGCTATCAAGTCAATCGAATGGAAATAATGGACGCTTTATATCAGATGGCTACAACGATGCAGGAGAATTGTGTCCTACTGCTTAATCGGTATGTAACCGGTCTTCGAGACCAGCTTCTGTCCTTCCGAACCCATGCAAAATTCTATAAATCGCTTAGTTGAACTCTTAGGATTCTCATCGGCAAAAATCAGCAATGGTCTGCTTAATGGATAATCGTCCACGCTTGATACTGCAGATGGTTTCACACCCGTGGCTGCATCAACCAGCTTAAGAGCCAGTATTTTGACTTTGAGCTTGGCTTCTAGAGCATGATGCAATCCAACGTATCCGATAGCAGAAGGGTCTGTAGACACCGTCTCGATGGTCTGAGCTACCGATGGAATAAGTTTCGTGGAGCTGGAACAGTCCTTACCGTGCATGACATGTTCTTTGAAGTAGGCAAACGTGCCCGACGCTTTCTCACGGCTTAACCTGTTAATTGGTACGGACTTTCCGCCGAGTTCACTCCAGTTGTTTATCTGTCCGGAATATACTTTTTCCAATTGATCGACTTTCATAACATCAACAGGGTTGAGCGGATTGACAATGAATGCAATTGCATCTCGCGCGACCGTAAACCGCTGAATCTCAATGCCTTTGCTATGCGCCAGCGCTGATTCAGCCTCGGTCAGGTCGCGTGAAGATAAGGCGATATCGGTGTTGCGATTGATCAAAGAAGCAATGCCGCCACCTGAATCGTTCGAGGTTATCGATACAGGCACATCGGTATTTAGTTTTTTAAATTCCACCGTCCAGGCTTTGATCAAAGCAACCATGGTGCTTGATCCGTCCACTGAAATTAAAGCTGTCAGGCTGCGCGGATCGCTTACTTTAGTGACGGCTGTGTGATTTGGCGGGGGCGACTCACATCCTTCAAGAAAAAAACATGCGGCAATCAAGACCACGACCAGCGCAGAAAACACTCTTATCATCTTTTGAGCCTCGCTCATCTTGACACCCGGATTGTCTGTGCAGTCTAAGCCTTGAACCCGAAGCCTACGAACCGTTCAAAATACAAGCAAGCCGACAAGCATTGCTTCGCTGGCAATCGAGTCGGCGCGCCATATACTCATCATTACCGGCTGCAGCGCTGAATTTCCGATAACAGAAAAGGGCGCCAACAACCTGTCTATTCGTCGTAATAATCTTCCTCTTCTTCATCATCGCCAGCCAATTCAACGGCTGCCAGGAAAAATTGGCTGGTTACTTGGGCGGCTGTGTCTGGTGAAACGCCAACATCTGTAAGCGTCTTAATCCAGTGCACGACTTCTGCCAAAACAGTCGTGTCTACAATTGTCTGAGTCTGAGTCATTTAAGGAACCCCTTGTAACGCGCTACCTAGATAGCAGCAGATCGTAGCCGTCGAGGTCGGGCAAAACAAGTTAGTTGAGGCTTACGTAAAGCATCGTTGAAACAACCCACATATTGAACGACACCCCGGTTCTACAGCCTCAGGTCGGGTATCCACCAACAGAATGCAGCGAAAAGCCTTTTAACTTGCGCTTAATGTTGATTTTAAGCTTCCCGCTTTGCTAGCGGTGGCAGTCCCGGGCTTCCCACTTGCCTAGCCGAGCCTTGCGGAAAGCCTCGAACCTGGTTCTTAAGGGCAGGGCGTGCCCGATATGCCTGTAGAGAGGGCAAACCACCAGGAGCAATTCCCGGACACCTCTATGAAGCAGGAACCCACCGTGTCAGCGGTTTCGACCGCTTAGCCGGAATTCTCTTCCTTCAGGGAGAGGAGGACGTCAATAACCTGGAGATTTAAATTGAGCCAGGCTAAACTTTCACGCCCTTTTCACATGTCAGGTGGCAATAATACATCAAGATTTCGTAGAAATACGAAGACAGCACTTCAAGTGTAGGAGAGAGCACATGCGTGTAGCGTGTAATTTTATGGCACTTATTTTGATAATCGGCTTGTGCTTCGTCGCTTCAGCTGCGCCAGCACTAGCTCAAGGTATCAGCTACGAAGTAACCGAACGCGAAACCACCAACAGAATCACAGGATGGGAACATCAACTGACTTCCCACGACCCCAATCTCTCAAACTGGCACTGGGAACCAATAAACAAATCAAATCACATTGTAGACGTGAAAAAGATTGTGGACCCAGCTAATCCTGATGAATCAATTTCAAAATATGCTCCGCCCCACTATGTCAAACCTATTCATGTAGCGATGCCTGTCGTATCCCACGGTGAAAATGGTAGTGCCAGAGCAACGGCCGACCTTGCAGGACGTCTCATGAAGAAGAACAATGGAGCGCCAATCACTGCACAAGCCAGACCGACAGCTTCATACGGTGACTACACGAGCCGCGAATACTCATGCGTATCGACGAATGCTGCTAGAACAAACGTCGTAGGAAACATTGTTCACAAATCAGGCAGACATTCTGCTTGCAACGAAACTCCCAAATATTTTTAAGGTCACTAAGCGCAGAGGCGCTGATCAAGTCGTAAACGTGAAAAGCCGGAGCAATGCTCGGGCTTTCCGTTTTACTGCACTTTTCCAAACTTCGCCCACCACTATTTGTAAGCGCTCGATGTGAAGTCATGTCCTGTAGACTATGCTTCGGCTTCAAATGTTATTTTTTAACATCGGCAATCACAAGGTGTCTCTATGCATTCACATCAAGGCAGTGGCAGCACACGGGAAGGCTGTCGTGGGCTCTTGAAGCGACAATTACTCTTCATTCTGAGCATGTTCATCACTCAGCCTGGTTACGCAGCTGTCGAGACGAAGCATCAACCGCTTACAAATAATCTTGTCGTCAACGCAACAAGCAAGAAAAAAGATCCGTGGTGGCGACACGCTGTTTTTTACGAGATCTATCCTCGCAGTTTTAAAGATTCGAACAATGATGGAATCGGCGATTTGAACGGCATAACATCTCAGCTCGACTACCTGAAGAAGCTAGGTGTTGACGCTATTTGGCTTACGCCCTGTTATCCGTCACCCCAGGTCGATTTTGGTTACGACATCTCTGATTACACAGCGATCGCCAAAGAATACGGCACCATGGAAGATTTCGATAACCTGGTGGCGGAAGCAAAAAAGCGCGGCATTAGAATAGTTATGGATCTGGTCATGAATCACACTAGTGATCAGAACAAATGGTTTTTGGAATCCAAATTATCCAGAGAAAATCCCAAGCGTAACTGGTACATCTGGCGAGATGGGAAAGACGGTGGTCCTCCCAATAACTGGCAATCACTCTTCGGGCATTCAGCCTGGACACTGGACCAGGGAACGAATCAGTACTTCTATCACTTCTTTTATCCGCAACAACCAGATCTGAACTATCGCAATCCGGAAGTGCGCAAGGCGATGTATGACGTTGCTAAATTCTGGTTGAACAAAGGAGTCGCCGGCTTCAGGCTAGATGCAGTGGGCGTTCTGTTCGAGGACGAAAAGCTTACAGACAACCCGGTAAAAGAAGGAACAAACAACTTCGGCGATCAGATTCAAATATACAAGTACAACGACAAGCTACCAGAAGTGCATGATGTACTTAGAGAACTGCGAGAGACGCTCAACAAATATCCTGGCGACCGTGTATTGATCGGCGAAACAAGCGACAAAGAAATTGAGTTGCTCTCTAAAATGTTCGGCAACAACGACGAACTGCATCTGCCGATGAATTTCAATTTTCTGGAAATCAATAAACTTTCGGCACCAGATTTTAGAAAGCACATAGCAGCATGGGACAGTAACCCGGCCAAAGGCTGGCCCACGTATTTCTTGAGCAACCATGACCAGAAGCGCCAATTCACAAGATACGCTGATGGCTATAACAACGACAGAATTGCCAAATTGCTCGCCACATTTTTGCTCACAGTTCGCGGAACTCCAATTCTCTACTACGGTGAAGAACTCGGAATGGAAAACTACGAACCCATGAAAAAGGAGGACGTTCAAGATCCAATCGGTAAGATTGGCTGGCCCAAAGAGAAGGGTCGAGACGGAGAGAGAACGCCTATGCAATGGTCAGACGCAATAAATAGCGGATTCAGCGAGCATCACACCTGGCTTCCCGTTGCACTGAATTATCCCACTCATAACGTCTTCAATGAAGAAAAAGACAAACATTCCATCTTGCTGTTTTATCGCAAACTGATTGATTTGCGCAGGCATTCATCAGCTTTAATTGACGGCACTTACTCGCCAGTAAACGAGCAAGATGCGAATGTACTGGCCTTCATTCGCAAAGGCAAAAGTGACAAAGTCCTCGTTCTCATGAACATGAGCAAATCACCTTCGACAGTGACTATTGATAAACAGCAGTACAAGATAAAGTCGGGCGGGGGGAAGATTCTTATATCCAACGTCCCGCACGAAAAAGCTTCAGTAAATTTGAAATCGATGAGCCTGAAACCATACGAAGCTATGCTTGTACAACTCCATTAACAGGCAACTCCATTAACAAGCTATTCCATTAACAAGCAATTCCAATGGAGATGATAAGCCTATCAAATTAGCCACAGTAGCGAATGAACTGGCTAATTCAAAACCCGTAGCATCTTTTGCCGGTCAATATCCGAGAGAATCTTATTCCAGCCTAGAAACTTTGCAGGCTTCCAACCAAGCGAATCAACAGCCTGTTTATCCGCACCTTTACTAATCAGATACTCTATGGTGGCCGCATTGGAAAATGCCGCGGCATACATCAGTGCTGTTCGACTGCCCGTGATGTAGTTAATATCCAGCCCATGCGCTACGCTTTCCGGCAAATTGCTATCAACCTTTAGCATTGCTTGATTAACGTCGGCGCCGGATTGAACAAGCAATTTCATCGTTGCCAGCGCACTGTATTGAGAGGCCTGAATAAGTGGCGTCTTTCCGAGTGGGTTGGTTTCGTTAACATCGGCTCCTGCTTTGATAAGCAAAGTCGCTACATCGGGGCGCGTCACTGCCGAAAAAAGAGGAGACTCGTGACCACCTTTTAGCGGCGCACCTTGCTTTATGATCCAATCGATTGTTTCTAAACTGCCGCCCGTGAGAATAGCAAGATGCAATGCCTGTATTAATTCGGGTTCGGTCAGTACCTTCTGACCTAATTTCTGTTTTATCGCCTCTAACGTCACCCCAGGTGCGCTAAACGTTAGGTAGATTGGATTGCTCTCGGCATTTTTTGCCGCTTCGTGACTGAACCTGTCTAGCCATTCGAGGCTGTAACCTCTTAGAGCAGCCTTTGCGTAGCTGCGCGCCGTTTGATCGGAAATTTTAAAATGACTGCGATAGTGGTCGGCTAATGGCTTTATAGCCGCTTCGCTTTCGCGTTGAAATTCCAAATAAGTCTGTTGATTCCACAATTCCTGGTTTGCCCACATCTGCAAATAATCAGTGACTGCTTTGTCTTGAATCTTTCCACCTGCTGAATTCAGTTGGTGCAGATAGACCTGAGGAGCAAGCGATGCCTCTATAGCTGCCATCCTCAAGTTGCGATAAACTCCATGCACCATTGTTCCTGGTTCCCTAGGATCTCCATACATTTGGAACAGCGTCGCATTGAGAATTTTCACTTGAGGTATGTTAAGGATGTCGTCTGCCTTAGTCAATTCAAATGTATCATGACGTTCCATGGACGAAAAATAAAAGGCGGCAAAAGCCTCCATACAATCTTCCGGATATTGTTCAAAAATTTTCGTCGGAGTTTTGGTACCACCAAAAGCCTCAGAAATAAAACGTATAGCAGTAAGTATTGAAACCATTTTTGTATAGTGAATCTGTTCTCTATCGATATTTCCAATTGAAGAATCATCTGGCATCGCAGCTACAGCATCATGCATTAAAGAATCAATTCTTTTGCCGGCCGCTGGTACAACCACTTTTCGTGACAAGTACAAAAATGCAAGATAAGCTTTTGCAGTCGGGCCGGGTAGTCGTTTTAGTTCTTGTTCTGCCAGCTTAGGGCTGGTGTAAATTTCGTTCACGGCATGCTGTAAACGATTAGCTTCATTGCTCACTGTCGTGAATGGACGGTGAGTCTGACACAGTCCTGGAATCTGTGACAAGGATATTACCGAAGCAAGCAAGATAGACTTGCCAACTTTAAGCCACTTTTTCATTCAAACTCCTCGATTGCACAAATCCGGCTTGACCTTGAAAGATACACTAACCTTATTAAGATGAGATCGGCTCAGTGCATTTTGCTTCTCGACCGATCTTTCTCAAAATGAAGTCCATTTCCCTCGCCAACTCCAACTACAAAATGACCCTTGAAGACCTGCTAGAGGCATTCCAAGAGTCATGTTGATGAACTAAGTTATCGCCGAAAGCCTCAGGCTTTTGGTATTGGCGAAATCTGCTTCAAAAGACTGCTTATCATTAGATGCGATTCGTGCTGTGCCGGCAGCAACTCGTTCAGCACCACCGAAAGAACTTCGCCCTGTACGATTGTTCTTTGCGACTCGTAATTTACCAGGCGCTCGGCTTCGGCTTCTTCAAGCATGGCGATAGTGTCATGCTCGTTGTGAGCGGTGCCTTGCACAAACTTTTCAAAAGGTCCCCATAATCCAGCGGTCTCATCAGGTTTACCGCCCTGTTCGATGACGTGCGAACGGAGTTTAGCAACTCGATCTACGTGCGACTGCTTCGCCGTCTCGAGTGTGCGCACGATTTCCACACCGGTAGCGTGCTTCATCGCTACGTTGTATGTCTCTACTGCGCTTATCTCGCCGTGCAGAAGAGCGTTGAATTCCTCTATATACTCACTTGCCATTGGTTCATCTCCCTCATTCTACTGTCCGCTGCACCCAATGGATGAGCTGGGCATCTATTTAACCTTTGTGGAAAGAGTGACCACCTTAACTACAAGGAAGTTCCTGCCGGGTTAATCCGAACAATAAGAATGAGAAAATTTAGAAGTTTACTCAGAATTGGGAAGTAACACGGGGAGAAACGCTGAGCTAATGCGGGAGCTAATGCGGGAACTAAATGGAACCAATTTACGTTCAGCCTAGAGAGTTCACAAACTCGATAGTTTCACAAAAGTTTCGATAGGACCGTTAATTCGTAGCAGGTGGGAGCGATGATGAAAGTAAGCAAAATGGTTTTACTGTCCTCGGTGGCATTAGTGACCATAGCGTTGAGCACTGTACAGGCTTCCAACGCCAGTAATCTCAACTCGACACCATCAACACCCTATGAAGCATGGTCAACACATAAGACAGTGACCATGAGCCCAGAGCGTATGAGCAGGATGGACGCATCAAAATCCGACTCAATGAAAGTTAAAACGATAACTGGTTCAACGCAAACACTCAAACTGAGCGCTCCTCTCGGCAAGCTTTAACTAAGAGCTTTAATTAAGAGCTTTAATTAAGAGCTTTAGTTGAGAGCTTTAGTTGAGAGCTTTAACTAAGAGCTTTAAGGCAGGAGTTTTGATTAAGAGCCTCAACTCGCACTAAATCACAACCCACTGTTTCGCGATAGCGGAGCGAATGTTCTCATGGTGTCCTTGTCGACCGCCTTAGGCACACTGGGCAACATGCTAGTGCCAGCGCAGACACTATGAATTTGCTTGATTTGCAAATCCGAATAAGCGCGGTCAGATAGCCTCAGAGCGACCAGATGAAGAGGTATAAGAGCAGCGAGCCCGGCAGGCGTGACGGCAGTGCTGCGTAGATCGAGATCTTTCAGGCTTTTCATTCTGGCAAGGGTCGGCAAACACTTATCATCGATTGAGGTTTGCCTCAGGTCCAGCTTCTCAAGATTTTTTAGTGGAAGAAAAGAAGGAATCATCGAATTGTTGACGGTGACGTCGTATGCCAGGAACAACTGCTTCAACGATGTACATTTGCCAATTTCTCGAGCCCCCACCGCGGTCAGTCGAGTTTGGTTGAGGTTCAAGTAATCTAGTACTTTAAACGAAGGCAAATATTTAAAGTTCGCCTCTGCTATGTGCGTGCCCCAGAGATTTAACGCATGCAATTTTGGCAACTTTGAAAGAGTTTGCAGGCACGAGCCATCAACGTCGCAATGCATGGTAGAAATTGCCTGCAATGACTCCAGATTAATCAGTTTCATCAGCCCAATATCACTAACATCTGACCTGTCTGCGACAACTTCTTTCAACGATTTAAAATGAGAAGCATATGCCATCGCCTGGTTACATCGCTGATTCTCGGTATCATCCATCGAAGATGCGCTAATATACAAGAGATCCAAAAAATCCGGATCAAATTTATTCATCAATTCTGGATGGTCTAGTAACCTCCGGTTAGGCTCGAAACACAGCTGGTGGTCCGGAGGAACAGTTACACACACCTTGCCAACGGCCGCACCGATCATCTGGCGTTCTCTCCAGGTCGCATACGGTACACCGTGAATTATTGGTATCACATACAGTGACCCAAGAGAAACAGCCGAATGAAAGTCAATCGTTATTTTTGATTTTTGATCGACGGCATCTGCAGGAGCAAAAGCAGAATGCGCCATCAAAACGAAGAAGGCGAGAAATAAAATGATGGCGATGCACTTGTGCGTTTTATTCAAATTTATCACGCAATTACCGAGTCCTGGCATAACACCTTACTCAAAGCGCTCTCTAAATCCTCTATCAAATCATCGGCATCTTCTATACCTACAGACAACCTTACCAGTCCGTCTACAACGCCACGCGCATCACGTTCGGCCTTTGGCATGGCAGCGTGAGTCATGGTAGCAGGATGACCAATCAATGATTCAACTCCACCCAAACTTTCAGCGAGCGCAAACAAATGAGTGTTCTTCAGCAGTAACTTTGCGTTTTCCAAACCACCTCTCACAACCAGCGAGACCATTCCGCCACATCCGCTCATCTGCTTTTTCGCCAATTCATGCTGTGGATGCGATGAAAGACCAGGATATATAACTTTCTCGAGCGCAGCATGATTTTCGAAATGCTTAGCGAGTCGCAAAGCATTTTCATTGTGAGCTCGCATTCTAATCGCGAGGGTTTTTATCCCGCGCATTACAAGATAGCAATCCATGGGACCAGGAACAGCACCTATCGATTTTTGAATAAACTTCAGCCGATCGTTCAAAGACTCTTCGTTAATTACAACCGCACCACCTATGACATCACTGTGACCACCAAGATATTTGGTCGTGCTGTGCACCACAATGTCTGCTCCCATCGAGAGAGGAAGCTGGAGTGCTGGACTGGCAAAGGTATTATCGACTACGGATAGTATCCTTTCAGACTTAGAGTCAGACTTAGAGGAATCGGCTGCCAACTTGCACAAAGCCGCGATATCAGCCAAATGCAAAAGTGGATTAGTCGGGCTTTCCAACCACAACATTTTGGTGTTTTCTTTAATTGCTGCCCTGACTGCATCTAAGTTACGAGTATCCACATAAGTGAACTCGTAACCGTAATTACGCAAAACCTGTTCAAACAACCGGTATGTGCCACCATAGACATCATCTCCGACTACAACATGATCGCCGGACACAAGCAAACTGAGTACGGCATGAGTAGCGGCACTGCCCGAGGCGAAAGCTAGCCCGAATCGTCCACCTTCGAGGCTTGCCAGGCAAGCTTCTAAACCAGCACGAGTGGGATTAGACACACGCGCGTAAACGTGCCCTTTATTTTTACCAAGCTCTTCCTGCACATAGGTCGACGTCTGATAGATAGGAGGAATTATTGCCCCGGTGGAGGGATCTGGCTCCTGTCCAACATGTATGGCACGAGTCGCGAATTTCATTCTTGATGTTCTCCAGTTCGTTACGTCTAGACCGGACGGTTCCGCAAATAATTAGACCATTCTTTAATGTTTCTCTGAGTCCTGAGGGAAAGATTAGGGTCTTTGAATTGACAATCGGTATCCACGATGATGTTACACCTTCATCCCCATATCAAAACTAAAAAGCAGACAGAGATACTGTTCCTGGGGAACGGCATCTGAGAAGCAAGGAATCAAGCTTGCCAAGAAACGTAAAATTTTTAGTTTGTCTAAACAATTGAGCAGACTCAGCCGAAGCAACAAGCGAGAAAAGGTGCCGTTTTGGCGAGTATATGTTGGCTGGTTGCCGTTATAATGAGGGCTGATCAAACAAGACTGATGGAGCGTTGGAGCGTATCTTTTTGACGAAGAACGCTAATTCGGTAGTCAATTTTTTGCCACGGAGAAGTCTAAATGACGCAGAAGAAATTTCAGGACGGAACTTATTCAATTCCAACCAGGTTGATTTACGGGAAGTCGGTTGCCGAAGAATGGGATTACAGCCACCATGTGATACCGCCTATCACTACATCATCTTCATTCCGTTTAGACTCTGCGGGTCGCGGCGCTAAAGGTTTTGGTCAAATCGGTCGGCAGGGTGATGGTGCACCAATTTACGTCTATGACCGAATGGGTGAACCTACTGTCGATATGTTGCAAGATGCACTGGCAATCGCAGAAGAATGCGACATCGCAGTAACCTTCGCAACAGGGATGGCAGCGATTCATGCGGCGCTATGCTTCTATCTCGAGCCTGGTTCGGAAATCATTTCACACAGCACTGTCTACGGATGCACCTACAGTTTGATGACAAACTGGATGCCTAAGTTTGGTTTTAAGGTGCACTTCTGCGACCTCACCGATCCAAAAAGCTTCTTGAAACACGTCAATGATAAAACGAGATTGATTTTCCTCGAATCACCAGTCAACCCAACACTACAGTTGTTGGACACACAAGCGATAATCAGCGAACTGAAGAAGATCAATGAAAAGCGTCCTGCCGATAAGCAAATTATTTCAGTGTTCGACAATACATTCTCAACACCGTTTTGTCAGCGTCCAGCGAAACATCGTGTCGATGTCGTGGTTCATAGCTTAACAAAAGGACTGAGCGGTTTTGGAACAGACATGGGTGGTGCCGTAATCACCAGAAGAGAGTTTCAAGAACGTCTCGTATTGTTCAGAAAAGATTTCGGCGGCACTCTTGCTCCGCAACCAGCCTGGCACATTCTTGTTTACGGATTACCGACTTTGAACTTGCGTATTCCGCGTCAGCAAGAAAATGCACTGAAGATTGCCAAATTCCTGGAAGACCATCCACTAGTAGAACGCGTTTCATATCCGGGGCTTGATTCATTCCCGCAAAAAGAAATCGCGCATCGCCACCTGGTCGATTACGACGGCAACTTCGCCCCTGGCATCATCATTTACTTCACTCTCGCAGGAGCTACCCCTGCCGAATCCAAAAAGAAAGGCGAAGAGATGATGGACTACATCGCGACAAACGCTTATGCAGTCACTCTGGCTGTCAGTCTCGGACAGGTACGCACATTAATTGAACATCCCGGTTCTATGACCCACGCAGCTTATCCTGCAGAAGATCAGGTGAAGCTGGGAATCGATCCAGGTGGTATCAGACTGGCCGTCGGTATCGAAAACCCCGACGACATTATAAAGGACCTGACCGCTGCTCTTGCCCACATCGAGAGCGTGGTACCAGTACTGGCTTAAGTACTGGCTTAAGTGCTAACTCAGGTACTAAAGCAAATGCGGGCTGAAGCTCAAATCCAAGCAATAGCTCGTACCTGAGCAGTCAGCTGGAAAGTTGCAAATTGGTGAAGCCACTGGACGCGAACTCAATGCCCAAACCAGAATATTCCGAACAAAGTTCGGTGATTCATGGCGGGCAAAATCCTGACCAACCAGAGGTAGGGTTTCCGGGCAGTGGCTTTCACCACACCAGCACGTTTCAACTGCCGTATGTCGATGATCTCAATGCCGACAGCTACGACGAAAAGAATGAAGACTATGGTCGACAAGGACATCCTTATTCTCAGATCCTTGAAGATCAAGTAGCAGCCTTAGAACATGCCAGCCACACGGTTGTCTACGGCAGTGGCATCGCCGCAATCAATGCAATTTGCATGACCCTCAAAAGCGGCGATCTAATATTGGCGGAAGAAAACACATATGGCTGCACCATTCGGCTATGGCGTGAAGAGTTAGCGAAGTTCGGGATTTCAGTTAAATATTTCGATTTCTCGAGCGATCACAGCCTGGTTGAGATTGCAAAATCACGTCCGCAAATCGTGTGGATAGAAAGTCCAACCAACCCGATGCTCAAGATAATCGATATAAAGAAAGTGGCAGAGCACACGAGGAAAGCAGGAGCAACACTCGTGGTTGATAATTCGTTTGCTTCCAGCTGGCTTCAACAACCACTCGATCTTGGCGCAGATATCTCGGTGGTGAGCCTGACCAAATATGCAGATGGTCACAGTTCGTCTATGGGCGGAGCAGCTTGTACCAATAACAACGAATGGGGCGAACGCCTTCTCTTTCAGCGAAAGGCGCTTGGATTACATCTTTCGCCGGACGAAGCCGAACGAATTTCACAAGGTCTAAAGACCCTTGTTGTAAGAATGGAAAGGCACTGTGAAAACGCACTGACTGTGGCCCAACACCTGGAGCAACATGACGCTGTACGTTCTGTTATTTATCCATTTTTGACTTCGCACAAACACTACGAAGTAAGTCGTCGGCAGATGAAGGGCGGCTCCGGTATTATCACATTCGATTTAATTACTCCCGGGGAAAAGGTTCAAGATTTTCTGCGAGATCTGTATCCGATGTTCAAGAAAACACACAGCCTGGGCAGTGTCGCCTGTAGTGTCAGCGTGCCGGGCAGCATGTCTCATGCATCACTCTCTGCAGAACAAAGAAAAGCTGTGCAGATAAGCCCAACGACGATTCGTTTATCGATTGGCATCGAACCAGTGGATGACATTATTAAACAACTTGATTACGCTCTGGCCCGGGCCAAAGCACGCAACTCCAAACTCTCAGAATCTCACGGGAGATCAAAATGACCGATTCCCAAAACATCTGGACACCTGATGATATGTCATCATGGGACGCATCGACACAACTGGGGAGTCCCGGAAGTTATCCATTCACTCGTGGCATTTATGCCGACATGTATCGTTCGAGAAAATGGACGATGCGGCAGTACGCCGGTTTTGGAACAGCGGCGGAAACAAACAAACGCTTTCGCTATCTCCTTGCAAATGGTCAGACCGGGCTTTCAACCGCGTTTGATTTACCAACACAGATGGGCTTAGACAGTGATGATCCGATGTGTCACGGGGAAGTCGGCAAAACCGGTGTTGCTATCGACAGCTTGCAGGACATGGAGAAATTATTCGCTGAAATCGACCTTGGTAAAGTATCGACGTCAATGACAATCAACGCCACCAGCGCGATTTTGCTTGCCATGTATCGAGCGGTTGGCATCAAGCAAGGAGTCGATCCCAAACAGCTCCAGGGAACAATTCAAAACGATATTCTCAAAGAATACGAAGCACGCAACACTTACATCTTTCCGCCGACATCATCGATGCGATTGATAACAGATATTTTTGAATTCTGTTCGACCGAAATGCCGCGATGGAACACCATTTCAATCAGCGGTTATCACATCCGAGAAGCCGGCGCGACCGCGGTTCAAGAGTTAGCGTTCACATTTGCCAACGCCATCGAATATGTGCAATGTGCGGTTGCTCGCGGACTCGATGTTGATGTTATCGCTCCACAATTGAGCTTCTTTTTCGTGGCCCAGATGAATCTATTTGAGGAAGTGGCAAAATTCAGAGCCGCGCGCAGACTGTGGGCTAATCTTATGAAAGAACGATTTGGCGCCAAAAATCCAAAGTCGATGATGCTCAGATTCCACGTGCAAACTGCTGGTTCGAGTCTGACACAGCAGCAGCCAGACAACAACATCGTGCGCACGACAATTGAAGCCATGGCAGCAGTACTCGGAGGTGCGCAGTCTTTGCATACCAACTCGAAAGACGAAGCACTGTCGCTACCAAGTGAAGCATCGGCACTGACCGCCCTGCGCACCCAGCAAATCATTGCGGGTGAAACTGGTATTGGAGACGTAGTAGACCCTTTCGGAGGTTCATATTACGTTGAATCATTGACCGACAAAATCGAAAAAGAAGCGCGCGAATATTTGCAAAAGATTGAAGAAATAGGCGGCGCAATTAAAGCCGTTGAGAATGGTTACATTCAAAAGGAAATTCAAGATGCAGCTTACCAGTATCATCAAGCTGTCGAGAGCAAAGAGCGCATAGTCGTCGGAGTCAATAAATTTATCGACGAATCTGGCGAAAAAATGGATGTGCTGAGAGTTGATCCTCAGCTAGAAGTGCAGCAGAAGCAAGAGTTAAAAGAGCTGCGAGCTCGTCGCGATCAAGCAGCCGTCGATACGGCTTTGAGCGAATTATTGAGAGCATCGAAGAGCACAGAGAACATGATGCCCTACATCTGCCGCGCAGTCGAAGCCTATGCCACCGTGGGCGAAATCAGCAACACTCTAAGACAATCGTTCGGAAAGTTCCGTCCGATTGCCACACTCTAAGATAAGCAGGGGACAAAGCATGCCTGCCGCGCGGGTCTCAATCATTATCGTAAACTGGAAAACTCCCCAACTTCTTGCAAAGTGCCTGGATTCACTCAAGCAAGATCCTCAACATGACGAGTTTGAGATCTGGGTTGTCGATAACAACTCTGGCGACGATTCGGTGGAGATGCTCGGTCGCGACTTTCCCTTCGTAAAAGTACTTGCCAACAACTACAATGCGGGGTTTTCAAAGGGTTGTAATCAAGTGATACCACTTTGCACCACTCCTTACATCAT
>Ga0182030_10015413_pt1 | contig 14982 bp, 9 predicted proteins | sample 812S3MmetaG_FD_121299 | JGI IMG/M metagenome (GOLD analysis project Ga0182030, IMG submission 121299) | Permafrost microbial communities from Stordalen Mire, Sweden - 812S3M metaG (Illumina Assembly) | ecosystem: Environmental > Terrestrial > Soil > Wetlands > Permafrost | place: Sweden... | reverse complement strand
CTCCGACTTGCAGCGCCAGCAGTGCGGATATACGTGGGGATACTTCTCGCGCGCCACCAGGAAGCCCGAAGCCTTGAGCGCCGCCACGATGTCGTCGGCCACCTCGCTGGCATTGCGGCCGGTGAACGGCCCGAAGCCGTCGATGAAGATCGCGCTTTCATCGAGCGGGGCGATGAACGGGATGCCGTTGTCCTTGCCCAACTCCTGGTCTTCCGCGCCGCAACCGGGCGCGATGTGGACCAGGCCCGTGCCCTCGGCTTCGCTGATGGCGTTCCAGGCGATGACGCGATGCGCGGCGGCCGCGGTGGCGCCGCCGCCGGGGTCGCCGTAAGGGAAGACGCCGCCGGGTGTGTTCTGCGCTGCGAGTGTGTCGAAGGGGCCGTCGTAGGTGAGGCCGAGCAGGTCGCGGCCGGGCAATTCTTCCAACACCTCCACGCCGCCGCTTCCTTTGAGGATGGTGCGGATGGAGGGCAGCTTGTGGGTCTCGTGTTTGCCTTCCACCTGGAGATCCTGCAGGCGGTCGTGCTCGAAGTTGCCCTTGGCTACATAGTAGATCCAGTCGCCGTGCCGCACCTGGAGATACGTCATCTCGGGATTCACGGCCACGGCGACGTTCGAAGTGAGCGTCCAGGGCGTGGTGGTCCACACCAGCAGCGCGGTTCTCTGCTGGCCGCGAATCGGGAAGCGCACGAAGACCGAGGTGTGGGCGGTGATGCGCCGGCCTTCGGCCACTTCCATTTGCGAGAGCCCGGTGCCGCAGCGGCCGCACCAGGGCATGACGTCGTGGCCGCGATAGAGGAAGCCCTCGTTGTGGCACTTCTTGAGGAATGCCCAGATGGTGTAATTGTTCTCATCGGAGAAGGTGAAGTAGCTGCCGCCGTATTCGAGCGACCCCAGCTTGCGGACGATTTCGCTCGCGCGCGCGGTCACGGTGAGGCCGCTGGGCAGGCTGGCGGTGAGCGAGCGGTCGCCATCCTGGAGCGCCTCGCACAAGGCCACCAGAAGGGCGGGATCGTCCCAATCGCACCAATAGCCCAGGCGGATGGATTGCTCGGTCTGGCGGGCGGCGAAGGTGAGCACGCGCTCTTTGCAGGCGCGCACGAAATTCTCGATGCCGAACTCGCGAATCTCCCGCTTGGTCTGGAGGCCCAGGCTCTTTTCCACTTCGACTTCGACCCACAGACCCTGGCAATCGAAGCCGTTCTGATAGCGCAGCGCGTGGCCGTTCATGGCGTGATAGCGCTGGTACATATCCTTCAGCGAACGGCCCCAGGCATGGTGCACGCCCATGGGGTTGTTGGCGGTAATGGGGCCGTCGAGGAACGACCAGCGCGGACCGCCGGCCGTCTGCGCGCGCAGTTTCCGGAAGATCTGGCGTTCTTCCCAAAAGCGCAAAAGCTCGCGCTCGATAGCTGGAAAATCGGGGACTCTCGGTACGGGCCTATACATATTCATTGGAGACAAAGGCAGAAGGGAATCGAAAATGCCGGAAAGTTTATGGTAGCATTCCGGGGAAACCCCGGCTCACCGCAGAGGCGCTGAGACACAGAGGAACACCTTCAGAAAGGCTGCCTTAAAGCAGGAACGCTCCTGGTCTTCGTCGGGGCAGACGCAGAGGGGGCAGAGGGCGCGGAGAAATGCTTGCGCCGCGGCGCGGCGCGATTCGCGCGATTGCCTGGGGTTGGGGCGCATAAGTCAGCCTGTCTCAGGTGTTCCTCTGTGTCTCAGCGCCTCTGCGGTGAACCAGCCTCTGCGGTGAACCAGCCTCGCCCGGGCTCCTTGTCTTCATCGGGGCAGACGCTGAGGAAGCAGGCGGCGCGCTACACTGGTGCTTTCCGATATGAAACTCCAAAGCCACATCATCACCCAGGGACGGGACCGCGCTCCCGCGCGCGCCATGCTGAAAGCCATCGGGTTCACGGATGAAGACCTCGCCAAACCGATCATCGGTGTGGCCAACACGTGGACCGAAACCATGCCCTGCAATTACAACCTGCGCGACCTCGCAGTGCAGGTGAAGGAGGGCATCCGCGCCGCCGGCGGCACGCCCATGGAGTTCAATACCATCGCCATCAGCGACGGCGTCACCATGGGCACGGAGGGGATGAAAGCCTCGCTGGTGAGCCGCGAAGTGATCGCCGATTCCATCGAGTTGATGGTGCGCGGCCATATGTTCGACGGCATCGTCGCTCTGGTGGCTTGCGACAAGACCATTCCCGGCGCGGCCATGGCGATGCTGCGCCTCAATATTCCGGGCGTCATTCTGTATGGCGGCTCGATCCTGCCGGGCCGCCACAACGGGCACGACATCAGTATCCAGGACGTTTTCGAGGCCGTCGGCGCGCATGCCCGCGGGCGCATGTCCGACGCGGAGTTGCTCGACATCGAAGACCATGCGTGCCCCGGCGCCGGCGCCTGCGGCGGCCAGTTCACGGCCAACACCATGGCCACGGTGATGGAACTGATCGGCCTCGCGCCCATGGGGACGGCGGCCGTACCGCAAGTGGATAAGCGCAAGGAGGACGTGGCGCGGCGGTGCGGGCGCATCATGATGGATGCCGTGCGCGCAAACCTGCGGGCACGCGACATCTGCACCCGCAAGGCCTTCGAAAACGCCATCGCCGGGGTGGCCGCAAGCGGCGGTTCCACCAACGCCGTGCTGCATTTGCTGGCCATGGCGCGGGAAGCCGAAGTGCCGCTTTCGATCGGCGATTTCGACGGCATCTGCGCCCGCACCCCGATCTTCGTCGATCTGAAACCCGCGGGCCGTTTCATGGCCGCCGACGTGGATAAGGCCGGCGGCATTCCGGTGATTGCCAAACGGCTGGTGGAAGGCGGGTTTGTGGATGGCTCAGCGGTCACGGTGACCGGCCGCACCTTCGCCGAGGAGGCGGCCGACGCGCACGAGACTCCGGGGCAGGAAGTGGTCCTGCCGCTCGACAAGGTTTTGAAGCCGCGCGGCGGGATCGCCATTCTACACGGCAGCCTGGCGCCGGAAGGCTGCGTGATCAAACTGGCCGGACATGAGAAGAAGGTGCACCAAGGTCCGGCGCGCGTGTTTGAGCGCGAAGAAGACGCCATGCAGGCTGTGATTCAGGGCAAAATCAACGCGGGCGACGTAGTGGTGATCCGCTACGAAGGCCCGCGCGGCGGACCCGGAATGCGCGAAATGCTGGGGGTTACCGGGGCTATCGTAGGCGCCGGCCTCTCCGACAGCGTGGCGCTGCTGACCGACGGCCGTTTCAGCGGGGCTACCCACGGGTTTATGATCGCCCACGTAGCTCCCGAAGCGTTCAATGGAGGCCCCATCGCAGTCGTAGAGGAAGGCGACTCCATTACCGTGGATGCCGACCGCGGAGTCCTCGATCTCGATATCGCTCCCGCAGAACTGGCGCGGCGTCTGGCCGCCTGGCGCGCGCCGGCGCCGCGGTACACTACCGGCGTGTTCGCGAAGTATTGCGCGCTGGTCTCGTCGGCCTCCGAAGGCGCGGTCACGCGGGTGGTCTGAATCAGGTCACGCTCGGGTGCTCCCGGCGGCGCGCCCGCATGGCCAGGAATTCGGACAGCTTCATCGGCGGTCCCGGACCGGTGGCCATTTGCTTCTCGACGGCTCGCTGATATTGCCGCAGGATTTCCAGCCGCCGCCGCCGCTCCAAGTGGCAGTTTTCCAGGTCCATCAGGATCTCGACCTCCCAGGGTTGAAAGGAGTTGCGGGCCAAGACCCCGCGTATCACCTCGCCGATCAACCGGTTGAAGCGATTGAGCATCAATTCCAGTTCGATAAGTTCGTCCGCCGCCACCATAGGCCTCTCGCAGATGGGCAAGCAAAATCGTCGCCTTTTGCCGCTTGCTAATGGGTATATCGGCACCTGGAGACAAAAAAATAGCCTGTCGGGGAAATCTATGGGTCACTGAGACGTTCGGATGCGGCCGGAAGCCGAGCCCGCGTACCCGGCGAATCCGATGCCGGATAGCGCAGCCGTGTCCTCTTCCTGTTCATCGCCACGGGCGAACGGGGGGACATCCGATTGAGAGGGGCGCTCCTGAATTCCCAGATTCCTCAACGATCATTTGGGCCAAGTACCGCGAGGCCGCCCACCCACCCGGAGGTCAGGTTCAACGCTACGGCGTCAGGGAGGATCTGGCCGGCGGTGCCCAATGTCAGCAACGGGCGTTTCTCGTCAAGTTGCCCGCCCGCCGGACATTCCGAGACACTCCGATTGCGCTCTTGCATGTAGAGGTCTACATAGGTATAATTTCACCATGCCAGGCGGGCCAAGGCTCTCCCACACTACGGCAATGATTCTGCAGGCCATCGGCATCGGCCATATCTATGGCTACACCGTGATGGAGGCCACTGGTCTTCCCAGCGGAACGGTCTACCCCGCGCTGCGCCGCCTGGAACGCGACCAGTTGATCCGGTCGCAGCGGGAGCGCCAGTCCGTGGCCGACGCTGCGCTGCGGCCCGCGCGAACGTACTACCGGCTCACGCGGTCCGGGGAAGCGGCGCTGGAGGCTTCCCGAAAGCGCTATCCGTTGTTGCTCAAACTGGCTTCCGCAGAGGAGGTGCAGAACAAATGAAGCGCGAATGGCTGTACCATACGATCCTCCGTACCGCTTCTCTGGTGGCGCCCGGTGATCAGCGCGCCGACTGGCTGGACGGGTGGCGGTCGGAGCTCTGGTATGTCCCACGGCGCGGGGCAACCAGGTTCTGTTTGGGCGCATTCCGGGACGCCCTCTGGCTGCGGCGCAACAACCCGAATCCGCGGCCGGGAATCGGAATCCATGTGGAGTCCCCGCTCAGTTGCCTCGGGCTTCTGGCGATACTCGCGGCGATATGTCTTGCGATCATGGTTCACGTGCCGTGTGCGGGACTGGAGTCGCCCGGGGGCATTGGCGATTTCGCGAGGGGCATGGCGGGCATGCTCATTCTTTCCTTCGGACTCCTGGCGGCGACCCGAGCGGCGATGGGGCGGTCCGGGCGCGAACCGCATCCCATGACATGGCGAGCCCGGCTACGCCTGGGGATTTTTCTCGCCCTGAAGATCGCACTCATCCAGCCGATTCTGCTCTGCGGGCTGCTAGTCTGCTCCGCCTTGGCGCCGGTCGGAGCAATGGGACTATGGGCGTTCTGGGCGCTGCCGTGCCACTGGGTGCTGAAGGACCAGCAGCGGCGGTGCCCGGTATGCCTTCGGCTGCTCACCGACCCGGTTCGCATCGGCAGCGCATCGCGCACCTTCCTCGAATGGTATGGGGCCGAGTCAACGTGCTCGCGCGGGCACGGACTGCTGCACTGTTCGGAAACTTCGGCCAGCTACGCGGGCGAACCGGAGTGGCTCTGCCTGGGCGATTCCTGGAGCGGTCTGTTTTCAGAAACCGCGGGGGTGCGGCAACGATGACGCTCGAACTGCGCAATGTCTCGAAACGCTTCCTTGGAGTGCTCGCCGTAGATGACGTCAGCTTTTCGGCCCCGGCGGGCGAAATCACCGGCTACCTGGGCCCCAACGGCTCCGGCAAATCCACCACCATGAAAATGATCGCCGGGCTCATCGAGACCGGCTCCGGCGAAATCCTCTTCGGCGGCGAGCCCATTCGCCACGATCTCATCGCTCACAAACGGCGCACCGGTTACGTACCCGAAGAGCCGCATCTCTACGCCCACCTGAGCGGCCTGGAATACCTGACCATGGTGGCTCAACTGCGCGCCTTGCCGGCGAAGCGTAGCGGGGAGCGTATCGACGGCCTGCTTCGCCTGCTGTCGCTCCATTCCGACCGCCACGCGCCCATTTCGGCCTATTCGAAAGGCATGCGCCAGAAGATTCTGCTGACCGGCGCACTGCTGCACGATCCCGATCTGCTGCTGCTCGACGAGCCTTTTTCCGGCCTCGACGTATCTACCGCGCTGGTCCTGCGCAGCCTGGTGCAGGAACTGGCGGCGCGCGGCAAAGTGATTCTCTTCAGCTCCCATGAGCTCGAAACCGTGGAGCGCGTCTCCTCGCGCGTGGTCATCCTGCATCGCGGCAAAGTGGTAGCCGACGATTCCATCGAGCATCTCCGCGCTCTCCGTTCCGCGGCGACGCTCGAAGAAGTTTTCTCGCAGCTCGCGCTGGAACAGGACACCGCTGCGGTTTCCCGCGAGATCGCCAACCTGATTCGCACATGAGGCGAAGCCGTGAAAAAACTCCAATTCCGCGTCCTTTACCGCGAGTTCCTTTTCCGAATCGTGGATCTGGAACTGCTCTCCGCGCACGCAGAGGGCGATAGCCGGACACTGCTGGGCCAGTTGGCGTCGATCCTGGTTTTCTTCGGCGTGATTCTGGGGGCGGGGGCCGGTTTGTGGGCAGCCAGTGTTCGGGGCGGTGCGCTGCCCCCGCTGATGCAGATGGCAGGGGCCTGGACCATGGAGCACTTCCTGATCGCCACGACCATGCTGGTGGTCGGTCTGTTCGCCGTGCTCAGGTGGGAATCCACTTTCCCGGACAAGCGCGACGTTCTGGTGCTGGGACCGCTTCCGGTTCGCGCGAGCACGCTATTCCTGGCAAAGGTGGTGGCTGTGGCCACCGCGCTGGGCCTCACGCTGGCGCTTCTGCACGGACTGGCAGGTATCGCCTGGCCACTGGCGCTCGCGCAGTACGATTCCACTCCCGCCCCGGCTCTGGCTTTCGATCCACCTATCCCGCCGGTGCATGTCGCGGATTTCCCTTCCGTGATGAACCGCGATATCGCGCCCATGCTCCGGCGGCTTGACCTTGCCGCCGCGGACGGCGGCGCGGGCATCGTCATCGGGGTCTCCGAACACGGCGTACGGCGGGTGATGACCTACGGCGCCGCCAAGCCCGATTCTCTCTTCGAGATCGGCTCCATCACCAAAACGTTCACCGGCCTGCTGCTGGCGCAAATGGCCGTACAAGGGAAGCTGGACCTCCGCGATCCCGTCCGCGAGCTGCTGCCTCCGGGCGTCGCCGCGGCGCCCAAGGGCTTCGAAATTACCCTGCTCGACTTGGCTACGCACCATTCGGGCCTGCCAGGCATGCCCGATAACCCCGGTCCAGGCGACCTGCGCGAGAGGTTGACCAACTATCACGCCTCCGATCTCTACGACTTCATCAGGCGCCACGGTGTCGCGAAGTCGACGCACGAGAAGTTCGCCTATAGCAACCTCGGCTTCACGGTACTGGGGGCGGCGCTGGCCAGTCGCGCGGGGACCAGCTACCCCGATCTCGTGCAGCGCCAGATCACCGGCCCGCTCGGAATGAAGGACACGGCGATTTCGCTCCCGCCCGAACTGCGCAGCCGGCTCATGCAAGGCTACGCCTTCGACAGCCGCCCGACTCCCGCCTGGGACCTGGACGCCTTCGCCAGCGCCGGCGGCATCCGCTCTACGGCCGGCGATATGCTCACGTACCTCGAGGCGCAACTGCATCCCGAAAGGTCGCCGTTCGCCGCTGCCCTGGTGCGGTCGCAGCGGATTTCGCGACCACGTCGCCGACGGCATGGACATTGCCCTCGCCTGGATGTACGACCTGGATAAAGGCGTGTACTGGCACAATGGCGCTACCGGCGGATATACCGCCTACGCCTGTTTCAATCCGAAGCGCGATTTCGCCGCGGTGGTGATGTTCAATGCCTACCCGGTGGCATACCCTTTTAACGGGGTGCTGAGCGAGCATGTCGTGGAGCGCATTTCGGGGAAACCGGCTTTATCGCTTGCGCCCATTTCGGTGCCGCCCGCGGGCCCTGTCCGCTCTTTCTTCGCTTACTGGATCGCCATGCTGTCTGCCGGCGTGTTCACGTTCTGCTGCGTGCTCGCCCTGCAAGGCTTCTCCGCTCTCTTGCTTCCCCGGCGCTGGTCGCTGCGCGCCTCCGCGTTCCTGCAACTCGCGGTCTTCTGCCTCCTGGTAAGCGGGTATTTCCTGCAGCAATCTCCGGTCACCGTGCTGATCACCGGGGCGCGGCGGCCCTGGCTATCATGGCTCCCGTCGTATTGGTTCGTCGGCTTGTACCAACAGTTGAGCGGTTCGCTGCACCCCGCCCTCGAGCCGTTCGCACGCCGCGCGTGGATCGGTCTCGCTGTCGCCGTCGGCGCCACCGCCCTGGCCTACGGGGCTTCGTATTTCCGCACGCTGCGCAGGATCGTCGAGGAGCCCGATATCGCGCCTTCCCTCCGCAGTGGCTGGCTACCGCGCTTTGGCGGGCTGCTCGAAACCGCTATCGTGCAATTCAGTGTTCGCAGCCTGCTCCGCAGCCGCCGGCATCGCATGATTTTCGCCTTCTACCTGGGCGCCGGTTTCGCCGTCGCGATCCTGTTTTTGAATGCGCCCCCGGAAATCGTGGGCCCCACCAGCGGCGGGCCCTGGGACCCGCTCTCTATCCCGCTGCTCGCCTCCACGATCATGCTGATGGGATTCTGGGTACTAGGCGCGCGCGTAGCCTTTTCCCTGCCGCTGGACCTGGGCGCCAATTGGATTTTCCGCACCACGCCGTTCCGCGCCGGGCAGCAGTGCCTGCGCGCTCGCCGTCGCGCGCTTCTGTCGCTGTCCGTGGCGCCGGCTTGGGCGCTCTCCGCGGCGGTGCTCCTCTCACTTTGGCCCTGGAGACAGGCCGCGGCGCATCTCGCGGTACTCGCCTTTCTCGGCATAGTCCTGGCCGAATTCTCTTTCGACTCCACCCAGAAAATCCCGTTCGCCTGTTCTTATCTGCCGGGAAAATCGAATCTCCATCTCACGTTCTGGCTCTGGATTGTCCTCATCTTTGTGGGAATCGTGGCAGCCGCGGTAAACGAGCGCAAAGCCTTCGAAAACCCCGCGGCCGGCGCTGTCCTACTCGGCAGCCTGGCAATCGCAGCCGCTTTCTGCGTGCTTCTCAACAACCGGCTGGCTATCCCGGACGACGTCGAACTCCGTTTCGAGGAGGTACAGCCCGGCCGCTTGCTGAGTCTGGATTTGTTCTAGACCAAGCGGCTTGGGCGTCCTCAAATCCGAAAGCCCGAACAGCAACAGACAGCACCCCACCGCGCGAGCCGTCGGGTAGCACCCGGATATGGCGCAATATGCCCATCTTCATTCTGCCGGACGCACCTTCCTTCGTTCGGGGCTGGAGGTTCCCGGAGTTGGCGCCGGGTAGCTTAATTAACCCGAAGACGGTTCCTCACCGGCCTGCGGCCGACAACGAATGATGAAAATCTCGCCGCGGCGCGAGGCGAATGTGAGTCGAAGATGCGCCAACCGTGCCGCGGCGAGGGCGAATATTCGACGAAGAAGGGTACGAAACAAGCGGGATTTTTAGGAGAGTTCGGTTGGACGAAAAGTCATGTCGGATTCTGGCAGGCGGCGGTCCCGAACCGCGTCAGATCAGATCCCCCTGGTCCCACCGTGTCTACCGACGATCCCGCGGCTCCAGGCGTGGTCAACTTGCTTCCTCTTGGAACGATTTCTTTGAAACCGTGGATATCTCGCCTACGGTTTCGCACCCCTCTATCACTCACTTGGCGAGGTGCCCGAGCCGGAGTCAACCCACGATTTCCTCTAACGGGACAAAATAATAGGGGGCAGGCCGGCGGACCTGCCCCTAAAGCGATAGAGCTTAGTTATAGCTACCGATTCTGATTGGCGGGCGTCGGAGCGGTGACCCTGGCGCCATCCTTGACGTACTTGTTGAACCAGGCGAACTTCTCCCACAAGACGTCTTCGATGGTCTCCTTACCGCGATACCCGTGCGCTTCGTACGGCAGGAACACCAACCGCGCGATCCCGCCGTTGCCGCGCACCGCCTCGTACATACGCTCCGACTGAATCGGGAACGTGCCGTCGTTATCGTCCGCCTCGCCGTGAATCAGCAGCAGCGGCGCCTTGATCTTGTCGGCATACAGGAAGGGCGAAATATCCTCGTACAGTTTGGGATCCTGCCACAGAGTCCGCCGCTCGTTCTGAAAGCCGAACGGCGTCAGGGTGCGGTTGGGAGCGCCGCTTTCGGCGATCCCCGCCTTAAAGAGGTCGCAGTGCGCCAGCAAGGTGTCGGTCATGAACGCGCCGTAGCTGTGGCCGCCGACGCCCACCCGCTCGGGGTCGGTCACGCCCATCTCCACCGCTTGGTCGATGGCCGCCTTGGCGTCCATCACCACCTGTTCCACGAAATGGTCGTTGACCGTGGCGCGCGGCCCCACAATCGGCATGGAGGCGTTATCCAGCACCGCGAAGCCGTCCAGAGCGAAGAAGATCTCCGAATAGCCGCTCACTTCGGTGAACCGTTCCTGCGACCCGGTCACCGCTACTGCGTCGGCCGCCGCGGCGTCTTCGTACTCGCGCGGATAGGCCCAGATTACGGTCGGGAGCCTGGCGCCTTCCTTGTAGCCGGGAGGCAGGTACAGGGTGAACGACATCTCCACGCCGTCCGGCCGTTTGTAAGTGACCAGCTTCTTGGCCACCTGCCGCATGATCGGCTGCGGATCGGGGAATTTGGTGAAGGCCGTCAATGTCCCTTCGGCGGTGTGCACATAGTAGTTGGGCGGCTCGGTGGGGCTCTCGCGGCGCGTGAAGAACTTGCCGGCGTGGTCGTCGAGCAGGCCTTCCACCACCTCGTAGTGGGCGTCGTCGCATTTGAAAAGCTGGTCGGTTTTGAGGGTGGTGAGGTTGAAGCGGCTGAGGAAGGGATGGTCGCCGGTGGGCGAGGGCCCGTTGCCGGTGAGATAGATGTTGTCGCCGTCGAGCATGATGCCGCGTTCGCCGTTGGGCAGCGTTTTTTGCAAGGGGGCGCCTGGATCGGCGTAGCGATCCTGCGAATTGGTGGTCCACAGTTCGCGAGGCGGATCGGCAGGCTTGTCGAGGTCCACCAGCAGGGTCTTTTGCACACGATTGGCGGTGCCGCGACCGCCGCCGCCGAAACCGCCGCCGCCCCGGCCTCCGCGTCCACCGCCGCCGAGCATCAGCCAATGGCCATTCTCGAAGAAGGTGAAGGCCGGCAGGGCGTCCGCCGATTTGTAGATTTCCTGCGGTTGCCCGGTGAATGGCGCGTTCAGCGCCAGAATATGTTCCGGACGGGGAGGCGCAGGCGTGGCGTCCGCGCCATTGCCCCGGCTGCCGCGTCCGCCCCGGCCGCCCCGCGGAGCGGGTCCGATGCTCTCCACCCACAGCAGGGTCGCCGGTTCGTTCATGCGCCACTGCAGGTTGCGCGTTCCGTTCGCCGGGGGTGTCGCTTGAGGATCGTCGGCCGCTGTGGGATCCGGCCCGGGTCCGGGACCGCCGCGTCCGCCGCCGCCCAGCGGCGTGCTGGCCACGTGATGCACCATCTTGCCGGTGCGGTCCCAGACGTCCATTTCCGACGGGAACTGCGTGGCCGGATAGAGATACGAGAACGGCCGGTGAATGGCAGTGACGATGAAGTAGTTGCCATCGGGCGAGGGCCTCACCGAGCGGATCAGGGCCGGCTTTCCGACGGGCGTGGCCCTGCCGGTCACCGAATCCACCAGCATCAGTTGCGAAGTGGCCAGATACTCGAAGTCGTCCTCGTCGTGCGGAGACTGCAGCATATCTTCATGCGTCACCACGCCGCGTCCGCCGCCCAGGCTCTCCTGCACATTGGGCCCCGGAGGCACGAGGGGCTCCGGCGGTTCCGGCCTGCGATTGGGCTTGATGGCGTGAACCAGCAGCGTCCTGTTGTCGGCGAGCCACTGTACGGTGCCGCCGCCCGCGCCCGCGCCGCCGCGTCCACCGCCGGTGGCCGCGCCGGTGGCGCCGAACACGTCGTTGACGCGCACGCCTTCGATCCGGTGCGTCCTTCCGGTGGCCGCCTCCGCCACCCAAATCTCGATTCCCTTATCGGTGGAGTTGGTGAAGACGAAGTGCTTGCCGTCCGCGCTCCAGCGCGGCGCGCTCAGTTTCGGATTGGGCGGCAGGAGGATTTTGATCTCGGTCCCTTCCGGCACTTTGCGCAGCGTCAGCGAGCTGTTGAAGGTGGCGTTATGCAATCCGTTGGTCAGGGGGTTGATGCGGATCCCCGCCAGCCGCCGCATGGGTTGGGCCAGTTCCGCGATGGGCGGATAGCGGACCGGCGCTCCCTGCACCGCGTAAGCGTGCGTGGGGCTAAGCGTGAGGGTTGGGGTGGAAGGCGCATTCAGAATGTCCATGACCACTTTGGGCGGCTTCTGATAGCCATCCGCGCCAAAGATCGCCAGGGCCACGCCGAGGAGGACAAAAGGGGCTCGTGTTGCTGGTTTCATAACGGTTACCGAGAATGGTATCAAACGGGGAGGCCGGCGGACAGGCGGGGTCCGAAGCGAGGTTCCTACGGAGCTAACAGGGATAGCATATCGCGTTGGGCGCCGTTTTTGGGACCGGCTTTCGTAAATTCGCTGCGCGCCCGGCGATGAAAGCGGTCCGGGAACATGGCGGGCGCGCCCGGCGTCATATCGTTGTGGAGGCTATATGTCCGCCGACTACCGGCCACGGCCGCCCGCGCCTTGCCGTTGGCTGTGCCGTCTGGCGAGCCTGATCGTCCCGCCCGTGGTGCGGCCGCTCTGGCGCCGCCAGCGGGACGCCAGCCTCGACAGCCTCTGGATTCTCGCCGAGCGCGGGGAACTGCCCGGCTGCGACGACGCCTTGCTGGCGTGGTGGTGCGGCGATGCGCTGACAATCGCGTTCACTGTGCGCCGTGGCGCTTTCGATCCGCGCCGGTGGATGCGCGGTCCGGCCTTCCTGATGGCCGCTGCCGCCGCCGCCCTGGCGTCGATCGCGGCCTCGACGCATGGATTCGCGGTCACGCGTTCGCTGCTGGACGCGCTCGCGGATGTCGAGAGCGGCGCGAACCAGAACCGGCTGGTGGCGAACCTTTTCCCGATCGCGTTCGCGCTGGCCGCGGGAATGATGCTGGCTATCGGGCGAGTCTCATTGAGCGGTCATAGCTGGCGCTATCGTTCGTTCCTGCTGTTGAAGACGCTTTCGCTGGCGACGATCCTGTCCCTGCTTTGGATCGAGGGTGGCGCGGCGCTCCGCGCGTCGATAACGAACCAGAGCCTTCGCGCCCTGGCCGGCGGGCTGGCGCCGGCAGCCGTGTTCCTCGCCGCCTTCTGTTGGGCGGTGCTATGGAACCTCGCCGACCAGCAGCACCGCTGCCCGGTCTGCCTGCGGCGTCTGACGATGCCGGTGAGGATCGGGTCCTGGGCGAGCGTTTTCGAGCCTGTCACGACGGAATGGATTTGCGAAGCGGGCCACGGATCGCTGTACACATGTGAGGTGGAAGCATGCGAGCCTGGCCACTGGATCGAGATGGAGCCCGCCTCGGCGAACTGTGATCGGGGAAAGGTGGGGTAGAATGGGCGTCCGGAGGGAGTAAACTCCCGCTTTGGCCGTCGTTCCGTTCTGTGAGGCTCGCCTACCAGCGGCACTCCCGATAGGGCGCTAACGGCTTACCATTCGTAATCCCATTCAGTTTGTGGGGGATGCCGGCCGGAACAGCGCGCGGAGGACGCCGTGCGTGGGAAACCCGTGCCACCTTTGGGAAATCCCGCAAACGGAGAATATAATGCGAACTGGACCGGTTCCGGCAGGAGAACGGGAACGCCTCATGAAATACTTTAAGCTCATCCGCTCCGGTATTGATGTCGCTCCCTTGCTGGAAGAAGTTCGCTCGCGGGAAGAGGCTTGGCTGATCGATACAGGCCGCCAGGATAAGATTCGAGTCCAGCGGGATACAAACACTATTCTCCTCAGGGCCGCCGTTCACCGGCCCGATCTGCCCATCAACGAAAACCAGGAGAGCCGCCTCACCTCCGTATCGAAGAAATTTCCAAGAGCTCGGGCGTTTATGACAGCGTTCGCCGAAGAAATGAACTGTCATCTGTCGCGCGCCACGATCGTGCGCCTCAAGCCCCAATCGCAGGTCTTTCGCCATATCGACGAAGGGTCGTATTATTTTCTCCGCGACCGCTTCCATCTGGTGCTACAAAGTTCCACGGGAAGCGTGTTGATGAGCGGCGGTGAACAGGTGCGCATGCGGGAGGGAGAGCTATGGTGGTTCGATAACAAGCAGTATCACGAATCCTACAACGAATCCGGCGACTGGCGCATTCATTACATATTCGACTTACTGCCGGCGGATTACAGCGATCTGGCCGTCAATCCGGTTTTTCTGCCCCCCGATCCGGTCACGTCTCCCGAACCGCCCGGATCGGGACCTACCCCGGCGAGCAGACCGGAGGAAACCAAACCTGCGCCCTCCGTCCCGCGAGACATCGTTTCATCGGCCATTCGCGAACGTGCGATTCTGTACGCGGAAAATCAGCGGCTGATTTCACCGAAGGGCAACAACAACCCCTGGCTCATCGACTTGCGGCGGGTATTCATGGATGCGAAGTCGCTGGACGCCGCCGCCGAGCTGTTCTGGCAGGAATGCGCCGGCCGCATGCCCTTTCAGGTCGGCGGGATGGAGGCCGCCGCGATTCCCTTACTTTCCGCCATCATGATGAAATCGTTGTCGCGCGGAACTCCCGTAAACGGCTTCATTGTACGCAAGGAGCGCAAGACTTACGGCACGGGCAGTTCGATCGAGGGATGCCTCACCGGCGCGCCAATCGTCATGGTCGACGATCTCCTGAATTCGGGCGCCGGCATGGAAAAGGCGCGGGTTGTGCTGGAACAGGAACACAAGACCATCGCTTTTGCCTACGTGCTTATCGATTATGAGAGCCCGCTAGGCAAGCTTTGGCGAGATCGCCATGGCATACCTCTCATCGCGCCCTTCCGCCTCTCCGAATTTGGTCTTTCCATCGAAAAGCCGGAGCCGCGGCCCATGGCGGCGTTCCACAACAGGTGGCGCTTCGCCTCAGCGGACCCGAATTTCTTTCACCGCGTTCCGAAGTCCTTTCCCGCCACCGACGGCAAGCGCGTTTACTTCGGTAGCGATAGCGGCGTTTTCTGGTGTCTCGACGCCGGCGACGGATCGGTGGTGTGGAATTTCAGGGTCAATACCAGAGGGCACAAGAACCTCTGG
>Ga0182030_10015412_pt1 | contig 14984 bp, 19 predicted proteins | sample 812S3MmetaG_FD_121299 | JGI IMG/M metagenome (GOLD analysis project Ga0182030, IMG submission 121299) | Permafrost microbial communities from Stordalen Mire, Sweden - 812S3M metaG (Illumina Assembly) | ecosystem: Environmental > Terrestrial > Soil > Wetlands > Permafrost | place: Sweden... | reverse complement strand
TGCATCCTTCACAGGCCAATCAGTGGACGAGCTCGAAGCGGCGATACGTGCGGCCAACTGGGCAATCCGGGACCGGGCCTTCGCGCAACCTGGCTTGGAGGGCATGGGCACCACAATCTGTGCGGTCGGCCTCCTCACAGACGGAACTCTCGCGCTCGTCAATGTCGGCGATAGCCGGGCCTACTTATGGCACGGGGGTGCGTTGCACCAGCTGACGCGGGACCACAGCGTGACGGCCGATCTCGTCGAGCGTGGAGAGTTGCGAGAGGAGGAGGTGGCGGACCACCCCTATTACGGTGTTCTCACTCGAGCGCTCGGTGTGGGGACTGATGTCGAGATCGACCGCGCAACTATTGCCGTCGACCTGGGAGACCGAATCATGGTTTGCAGTGACGGGCTGTTCAACGAGTTGTCCAGCCTGGAGATCGCGAGCACCATGGCGGGAGGCGGAGACGTGGCCACGGTCGTTGACAACTTGATCGACTGGGCCATCACTCACGGCGGTCGCGACAACGTATCCGTTGTGGTCGCCGAGGTTGCGGCCTGAGAGACCCGGTCAGTCGATCGGCGAGCCAAACCGGAGGATGTTGCCGTCGGGGTCAACCACGGCGCCTTCCTGCTGGCCCCACTCCGTGTCCTCTGGCATATGTACGTCAGCTCCGACGGCTAGCCACTCGTGCGCGAGTGCGTCCGAGTCATCCACCCACAGATAGGCCGAGTGCTTCGCCCCTTCCGAGCCCGGATCTGCCACGACGCCGAGGTGGATCTCGGCGCCGTCCCGGTTCGCATAGCCGTATCCCCCTCCTTGGTATTCCCGCACGGTGAATCCCAGTCGTCGGTAGTGGTCGAGCGAAGCCCCGAGGTCACGGACCGGAAAGATCGGGGCTACCCGCTTGACGACTGCCATGGTGCAAACCGTATCCAAGAGCAAGGGAGCCGACCGACACCCTGAACCATAGACTTGGCTCCATGGCCCAGTACTCCACCCGGCTTCTCGTCGCCGATGTCGACGGCACCCTGGTTACTCAGGAGAAGGTTCTTACCCAGCGCGCCATCGATGCGGTGCACGCACTTGATGCCGCAAAAGTGCTGTTCGCAGTGACCAGTGGGCGGCCGCCTCGGGGAATGTCGATGTTGATAGAGCCCCTCCGACTCACGACCCCGATTGCCGCGTTCAACGGAGGGCTGATCGTCGAGCCCGACATGACCGTCATCGAACAGAAGGTGATTCCGCGCGACCTGGTGGCTCCGGTTCTCGAACTCATTGAGTCCTTTGGCCTTGTTGCGTGGATCTACCGGGGCGCCGACTGGTACGTCCAGGATCCTGCCGGACCCCACGTCAAGCAGGAGTCCGATACCGTCAGGTTCCAACCCACTCTGGTGAAGAGCTATGCCGACCTTTGTGATGACGTGGCCAAAATCGTAGGAGTGAGTGACGATCGGGCGCCCATGGACCGCGCCACGGAGGCCGCGAGGGAGCATTTCGGGGACACGGTCACAGCAGCGCAGTCACAGCCGTACTACCTCGACGTCACTCACCCAGACGCCAACAAGGGCAGCGTCGTGAAGTTCCTCTCCGCCCGGTTCTCCGTACCGACCTCGGAGATCGCCACAATCGGCGACATGCCGAACGACGTCTTGATGTTCGCCCATTCGGGGCTGAGCATCGCGATGGGGAACGCCTCCACCGAGGTACAACGAGCGGCCCGCCGGGTAACCACGACCAACCAGAACGAGGGCTTTGCCAATGCGGTGGAAAAATTCATACTGAGCTGAACCGGGCTGCGCAAATTCCCCCGGAGTCATCCGGTATCCGACCGGATCATTGCGGTCGCCGCTCGGCTCAGGCAGTCCCGATGGCGGTGCCGCACCTGGTGCAGTAGATCACCGTGACCGACACCACACCCTCGTCCGATTCAGAGTCATCTGCCGGCACCTCGACCACCTTGTACCGAGCCTCTTCGGACAGCCCGGCTCGACAGCGAGGGCAGCGGGGTGGGCCGGCGTGTGAAGCGGGGGTCCTGACCTCGCCTTCTTCTTCGAGGTCCTCGGTAGGGTCCGACATGAGAGCGATGACCTCCTGGCGAAGCTGTCCCAGTTCTGCCCCGAGGTTCTGAATGATCGTGACCGCAACGCCATCACCTTCACGGATCAAGCCGAGCAGCAGATGCTCCGTCCCGATATAGCTGTGACCAAGATGCAGTGCCTCGCGAAGAGAGAGCTCTAGAACCTTCTTGGCGCGCGGCGTGAACGGTGGCGACCCACCCGGGGGTTCTGCTCCCACGCCAATGGTTTCCTCTACGGCGCGCCGCGCGTTCTCGATGGTTATGCCGCACCGCAGAAGCGCGTGCGCTGCGACTCCCTCTTGCTCATGGACGAGACCGAGCAGGATGTGCTCGGTACCAATGTAGGAGTGGTTTTGTAGCCTCGCTTCCTCTTGCGCCAGGACGAGGACTCGCCGAGAGCGGTCGGTGAAGCGCTCGAACATGAGGGCGAGCCTAGTAGTGGGCCGCAGTCAGCGCTGGTGCCGGCTCACATGCTGATCATCTTGGCCAGCGCAACGGGTCGACCATCTGGGTCGGCCACAACCACGAATCGCCCCCATGTGGCCTCCTGGGTGGGCCAGAGAACCGGCACTCCCGCCCGTCTCGCTTCTTCCTCCCATTCGTCGGGATCCTCCACGTTGAAGCGCACCGATGCTGCCCCTGCTGTCGTACCCGCAGGAAAGATTCCTCTCTCGTCGTGACCGCTGTCGTTTCGATGCAAGACGATTCGTCCCGAGGGCCCGCCGACGACGACAAGGATGTCGTCTTCGAAACGGACCGGAAGACCGAGCGTCCCGACGTAAAAAGCCTTGGCGGCGTTCAGGTCTCCAACGAACAGAATGAGGCTGTCGTAATCGTCAACTTTCATGCCCAACGTTAGCGAGGACGGCGGGATTCCCTGCCTCCGTCCGCCGGGGCCGGGGCCACCAGATCGGCGGTTCCAGAGGTGGTGTGTTTCCTCAGAGATCGCGCCATGCGCCATCTGCTGTGACTCCAGATGGTGAGCACAACCGCCACAAGGGTCCCCAGTGCCTCGAGAGCTTCGATCGCCCACCCAACCGGGCCGAACCACAAGAGAGCACCACCAAGAACCGCGAGGAGTGCGAACGAAATCGGCAGCGCGAGAGCGACGGCCAATCCCCACTCGCGGACGCGTTCCTCGGGTAGATGGTCTACCTCGAATTCCAATTTCGGGGGTGCCCATTCAGGTCTTTCGGCGAGGAACTGCTGGGCCGTATCGAAGGATTCCGACTTGAATGCGATCCCTGCGGCCGAGCACAATTGCGCGAGGGCATCCAAGTGGAATTCCCAAGTGTTCCCGCTGTTCTGCCCATATTCCACCGAGCTGTCCAGACGAGTGACCACCTGGTTCCCACCGTCGAAAAATAGGATCAGATGAGTCCCCAAGCTCTTCCATCCGATGGCCTTCTTGCGGATATTGGCAACCACAATTCTGGTAACGGTGGGAGATTGCGATCCAGTTGAGTGATTGTCCGGCAGCCTGAAATGTCGAGTGTGAAATCCATGCACGTGGTCTTGGACCACCAACTCTCCTCGACCGACGAAGATGGCTTGTCGATGCGATTCGTGAAAGTCCAATCTGGAGGTGAGTTTGAGCTCCTGCCCAGGAGCGAGAGCGACATAGTGGCCGTCCGGTATTCCTGACTTCAGCAGTTCTTCGGAGGTGATCGGAATATCGACGGGGTCTTCCCTCAGGTCCTCACGGTCACCGACCGCCTGGGGAGATTCGGCACCGGAGCCCCGCGTTGAAGCAGGGGCTCTCGAACTAACGGTTCCGGGCACCTCCCAAGCGATGTCGCCGCCATCCTCGTCAGGGCTCTCTGATCGATACTCAGGTGGTTCCGCCTCGGAGGACATCACAACCAGTATGGCGCGGACAGGGCTACGGGTCCCGTGGTCGTCCACCGCAGCGCAGCGCGGCAATCGAGCGGTACGGTACGGGGCGATGAAATACCAGAAGGGGATGTATGAGGTGGCCGACGGGGTGTGGGCCTACTTGCAGCCCGACGGCGGGTGGGGATGGTCTAACGCCGGATTGGTTACCGACGGCGACCGGTCGCTGCTGGTCGACACGCTGTTCGACCTGAAACTGACCGGGGAGATGCTCGACGCCATGCGCCGGACCACGCCGGCTGCGAACGACATCGACGCCCTCGTCAACACACACGCCAACGGCGACCACTGGTACGGCAACGCGCTGGTCGAGGGGGCTGAGATCGTCGCTTCGGCCCGCGCCGCGGCGGAAATGCTCGAACTCCCACCCGATCGCTTTGCCCAGTTGATGAAGGGCGCCCGCGACATGGGAGAGAGCGGGGCGTTCTTAGCTCGCGTATTCGGGCCGTTCGACTTCGAGGGCGTCGATGCCGCGTTTCCCAATCGCACCTTCTCCGGCGAGCTCGAGCTGGCTGTCGGGGATCGTCGCGTCAGGCTGTTCGAGGTCGGACCGGCGCACACGGCGGGCGATGTGATCGTCCACCTTCCCGACGACGGGGTGGTCTTCACCGGGGACATCCTCTTCCATGGCGGCCACCCGATCGTGTGGGCCGGCCCGCTATCCAACTGGATCGCGGCGTGCGATCGCATACTGGCCCTGGAACCGGTGGTCGTCGTTCCCGGTCATGGCCCTCTCGCTGATCCCGTCGCAGTTGCTGACCTTAAGGGTTATTTCGAGTATTTGACCGTTGAGGCCCGGCTGCGCTTCGACATCGGCATGAACGCCGCCGATGCAGCACGCGACATCGACCTCAGCCCCTACTCCGGTTGGAGCGAGGATGAACGCGTTGTCGTCAACGTTGGCTGCCTCTACCGTGAGTTCGGCGCCGATATGCCGAACGACGCGGGGAACCTGATGGCCCATATGGCCGCGTGGGCGGACGGGCGCTGAACTCCGGGTCTTCGTTCGTTACCGAACGGGTTGCGGGGTTCGACTATGCCGGGAGGAAGCTGAATCGCACATGTCGCCGGGGGTTGTCGGCATTGAGGTCCACCAGCACGAGCGACTGCCAGGTGCCGAGTGCCATCCGCCCCCCCCAGTACCGGAATGGTGGTGGACGGGCTGACCAGAGCCGGCAGCAGGTGGTCGGCTCCGTGTCCTGGCGAGCCATGGGCGTGCTGGTAGCGGGAATCTCGCGGCAACAGCCGATCGAGCGCGGCCAGCAGATCGGCTTCGGATCCCGAGCCCGTTTCCATCAGGGCCAGTCCCGCCGTCGCATGGGGCACGAACACGTTCACGAGCCCATCGCCGAGGTCAGCGCAGAATCGTTCCAATTCCCTCGTCAGATCGACTATCCGCGTGCGGGAAGTGTCCACATTGAGTTCGATCGAGTGCATCGACCGATATTCTGCCGCCTCGGGCACCGGCCGGTGACGGCCGATTCCGCCCGGGAGGTTTGAGAGCCAGGAGCGCTCCCGGGGTTGCACGAGCCGCCGGAGATCAAAAGCGGCTGCGCCATGCTCGGACCGCGCACGCCGGGATACCCTTTCGCCGTGCCGACGATCGCCGTCGGTGCCGGCGCGTTTTGACCTGAGGAGACGACAATGGATGAAGGACGTCCCATTTCCTATGAGGCTCTCCCGAAGGGTGCAGCCGTGCTGAGCTCTACCAACACCCAGTTCGGCACCGTCGAACACGTCCTGCAGATTCCTGAACTTGATCTCTTCGATGGCATCGCCGTGAAAACGAAGCACGGGTTGCGATTCGTCGACCGAGACCAGATTACGGACATCACAACGACCTTGGTACGTTGCGCCCTGACGGATGAGGAAGCAGCGAATCTTCCCGAGCCCAAGGGGTCTCTGGTGCTGCATCCCGATACTGCGCATGACGAAGGGCCCTCGCTCACCGCTCGTTTCGGACGTCTCTTCGGCCGGGAGCACTGGAAGGAGCTCGAATAGAAAGAGGGCGCGTACCGCTCGCTAGTGATGGACCCGTCCATTTGTCTGCACCTCTGGCGCCTGCCGAGCACCGGTCAGGTCACTATGATCCAAGGTCTTTTGCGTCGCAGGGCGACGTCCTCTCCATTGAGTGCCTTCGTCAATGACTTTTGTGCCGGTGATGTGGTCCCACGGTGCCGTCCGAGGACGCCGGAGCAGATCCTCTGGAGGCGATGCTCCAAACACAAAGGTGATACCGATAACGCAGCAGACCACAATGGTGGGAACCACCAACAGCAGGCAGATGATGCCGCGAGCGAAGGATCTGAACAAACGAGTCGGCTGTTCATCTGATTTCGGACGACGCGCAAGCCGAGAATGCGATAGCTCGGGGTCCTGCCGTTGGCCCACTCGACGACACACCAGACCAGCCAGCCGGCTCCGAGTGTCACGACGAAAAGCAGCGGGGCGAGCGCAAGGGCCTCCATGCGCCTGCCCACACTCGCAACCGGCACGCTTCCAGCCATCGAGACCACCATAACCCCGACCATTCCTTGCCATCGAGGGGCCGATCGGACCCGACGCGGTGCCGGCCGTTGAAAGTCGATACGATCCGAGCGCACATAAGTCCAACAGGAGGTCCCGTGTCTTCCGACCGCGTGTCTGCAACTCGGCGTATCGCCGCTCCGGCGGAGAAGCTGTTCCGCATTGTGTCCACTCCCTCCGGCCAAGTTGCCATTGATGGATCGGGGATGCTCGAGGCAGCTCCTGACGATCAGCCGTTGACGAGCGTTGGCCAGACGTTCGATATGGATATGGACAGGGAACCGTTGGGTGATATTCCGAATCTGAAGAAATACCAAGTCCGGAACACCGTCACCCAGATCGTTCCTGACCGTCTGATCGAGTGGACCGTCGGTTTCGGGGACAGCCCGCCTTTCGGGCATACGTACGGCTGGGTCCTCGATCCCGTCAGTCAGGACGAGACCGACGTCACGAACTATTGCGACTGGTCCAACGCCTCCGAGGAGATGCGTTCGGGATTGACGTGGCCGGTTGTACCGGTTGCCATGCTCGAGAAGTCCGTCGAGAAGCTCGATCGGATAGCGACAGAATCCTGACCGCGCGAGTGGCCCGCCAGCTCCTCCGGGCCAAAGACCTCGTCGATGCCCGGTACTTCGAGGCGCTGACCGTGGCGGACATGGCTGCTGCGGCGCACATGTCGCCGTCGCACTTCAGTCGCCAGTTCTCCGTCACCTTCGGCGAACCGCCCCATCAATACCTTCTCACCCGTCGCCTGGAGCGGGCGGCAGCCTTGTTGCGCACGAGCGACTGGTCCGCGACCGACATCTGCTTTGCGGTGGGTTGGAACAGCGTGGGCTCGTTCACCACCAGCTTCCGCCGGGTATTCGGGCTTACCCCCCTGGCGTACCGCTCCTCGTTCCCACCCGCCGAGTCGTGGCTCAGGATCCCTCGCTGCGTCGCCCAAGCCTATGGACGGCCCCAGAACCGCACGTTTCGAGAAGTCGCCGCCACGACCGTCCCTTAGGCTCGCCTCTTCGGGTTGAACGAGGAGGACGCCATGACCAGGATCGGCAACGCACAGTTCTGGGTCCACGACCAGGACGAAGCGCTCGACTTCTACACCAGGGTTCTGGGTTGGGAGGTGCGGGCCGACGTGACCATGGAGGCCTGGAGCTTCCGGTGGCTGTGCGTCGGGCCCGTCGGCCAGAACGACGTCGGCCTGGTGCTCATGCCGGTTCCAGGACCGCCCATGCTCGACGCCAGCGACAGCGCACAACTGGCCCAACTGGTGGCGAAGGGGGCTGGAGGGACGCTGTTCCTCGAGACCGACGACTGCCAGGCCAGCTACGACGAGTTGTCCAGGCGCGGGGTCACCTTCAACGACCCCCCGACCCCTCAGGCCTACGGCGTCGATACGTCGTTCCGAGATCCGTCCGGCAACAACATCCGGCTCACTCAGGTTCTCGAGTTCGATCCGACGCGAAGCTGACTCGAGAGCACAAAGGGGATCGACGAGAACCGACGCGGCGTCGCTAATCCTGCAGGCCGGCGAGCTCGTCCCACAGCAGCTCGAGCACATCGGCAACCGTGGTCACCGCGCCGGCGGCGCTGAGTTCGGTCAATGCCTGCACCGCCGCGCCATCTGTGGCGCGGCGGAACAGGGGGCCGGCGACACTCTGATGCGCTCCGATCACATGCGGCGGCGCCACCGTGACGAGTCTGGACACGTGCAGCACATACCCCAAGGCGCCGAGCTCGCCACCCAACTGCTCGTGGCGAGTCTCCCGGCGGGGCGCCCAGGGCGCGGTGCCGAGCCACTCGTGCATGCCCGCCCACACCGGATCGAGTGAGGCAAAGCACACCCGATCGACCCGATAGAACAGGAGTGCGCTCATACACATGTAACAGGGCTCGAACGTGGAGTAGATCGAATAGTCCCCTCCCCTCCGCGCCGGCAATTGGGCCAGTGCGTTCATTTCGGCATGGGCCATGTACGTGGCGGAAATTGGACCGGGTCCGGCGTGAAACATCTGATTGTGACCGCGCGCCACAATCTCCTCTCCGTCGGTGACCACGGCGCCCACCGCCAGGGACCCTTGGCGCCAAGAGGTCCAGGCCTCCTCGAATGCAGCGCGCCACGGCGGCGGGAGGTCATGCCATGCCTGCAGTGCCTCTCCCACGTCAGAATCCTATTTGCGCCAGGTCGTGCGCCCCGGGAGAGCGAACGGTGCGCGCAACCGCTACCGGGTCGCGCCGGCACCAGTCGCCCGGATCGGGGCGGTCTCGGGGCCGGTGAAGGTCCGCTGGAGATGGGGCAACAATCCTTTGAGCGCAGGGCTTGGCACCGACGACCAGATGAGGGCGAGGACCGCCAGAACGTCGACATCGCCGAGGACGAGCGCCTTGAGCCGGGCGGAGTGGGTCGCCGCCATCGACTCGGAGAGGATGGCGATGCCGAGCCCCCGATGGGCCAGATCCGCCACCGTTCCGGGTGCGCTGGCCTCGAGCGCGATGTCCGCCCGGATTCCGTTGGCCGCGCACGCCTCGTCGAAGACGGCTCGGACACCCGTTCCCTCGGGCATGCACACAATTGGGTATTGGCTGATCTCAGCCAGGGTCGTCCGTTGTCGCCCACCCAAAGGGTGATCGAAGGGCACCGCGGCGACGAGTCGTTCGCTGACGAGCGGCAGGGCGGCCAGGCCTGCAGGAGCGGCGCCGGAGGCTCCGACGAGAGCTACGTCGACCGCTCTGCTGCGCACGCGCGCGATGAGCCGGTCTGAGTTGTCCTCAATCAGGGTGATGTCGACCCCGGGGTGGGCGACATGGAAGCCGGCCAGAGCGTCGAACAGCGGGGTGACGGTGCACGCGGTGACCATGCCGACCACCAGTCGACCGCGGATGAGCCCGGTCACGTCGTCTACGGCCTGGCGCACGGCGTCCACAGCCGCGAGCACGGCCCGCGCGGCGTCGAGCGCAGCCGCGCCGGCGGTCGTCAGGCTCGCCGTGCGGCCGGATCGGTCGAAAAGTGGCGCGCCGAGGTCCTGTTCGAGTTGGCGGATCTGCGCGCTGACACCGGACTGGCTGATGTGGACACGCGCCGCGGCGCGGGTGAAATTCTCCTCATCGGCCACGGCGACGAAGTACTCGAGCTGCCTGATTTCCATAACTGAACATTCTAGTAATCATCCAAATGATCTGTTGGACTTCTAGTTACCGGAGGTTCAGACTCGGTGTTGCACCGGCTCAACGAAAGGACTCCCGTGCCCATGAGAGAGAAGGCCCAACAACCAGAAGACCTCACCCGCCTGTTCGTCGAGTGTGCGAACAGCGGCGATTCCGATGGAATTGCCGCTCTTTACGAAGAGGACGCGGTCATGGCCTATCCACCCGGCACCCAGACAGTCGGTCGTGACGCCATCCGCTCTCTATGGGAGAAGGTGCTGGCGAACTCGCCACACTTCGAGCAGGAGACCCCGCTGCCGACGCTCATCAGCGGAGACATCGCGCTCACCTCCACCCCTCCCAAGGATGGTGCAGGAGCGCGGGCCCAGGTGGTCCGCCGGCAACCCGACGGGACCTGGTTGCGTCTCCTCGACCAGCCGGAGTTCGTCCACCCCGCCGACTGACACGGCCCCTCGCCCACATCGTTGCTGTATCTTTCGTCGTTCACCCAGTGGATCGGGGCCTGGTCCCGGAATGATCGGGCGATCAGCCAGGAGCCAGGCGGCCAGGTGCCCGGAACGATGAGGAGGGTCCATGGGTCCGTTGCGCGATGTTCCGGTACTCCACGGGGCCCTGGTGCGATTGGAACCCCTCTCGGGCCGCCATGCTGCGGATCTGGCCCGGGCGGCCGAGGAGGATCGCCGCGCCTATGGCTTCACCTGGGTTCCCCGCGGCGACGAGATCGACGACTACCTGCACTCCCAGTTCCAGCGGGCTGTGGAGGGCAAGCTCATCCCGTTTGCCCAGATCCGCATGACAGATCAACGAGCGGTGGGCTGCACCGCGTACGGCAATCCACGCACCTGGCCCAATCGGCCGGAGACGAGCGCCGTCGAGATCGGCTGGACCTGGCTCGGCGCCACGGCGCAGCGGTCCGGGATCAACGTCGAATCCAAGCTGCTCCTGTTCACCTATGCCTTCGAACAGTTGGGAGTCGCCCGGGTCGACATCAAGACCGATGCGCGCAATGAGAAGTCCCGTCGCGCCATCGAGGGCCTCGGCGCGCACTTCGAAGGCGTGCTCAGAAGTTGGTCGGAATCATGGGCTCCCGGCGAAGAAGGTCGGCTGCGCGACTCCGCCATGTATTCCGTCGTCGCGGCGGAATGGCCGTCCTGTCGCGAGCATCTCCGTGATCGACTCGCCCGCTTCAGCTGACGAGGCTTTGGCCGGTAGCATCGACAGGCAACCCGCTCATGACGACCACTCACGACAGGCGCGGCCCCACCACCGCCGACGGGGACTCCCCGCTCGGCCCGGGGGAGTCGACCCCAGCGCCCGACGGGCGCCACCCGAGCGCCTCCGGAAGAATCATCCGGAGCCTCAGTCGGTACTGGTCGGATCCGGGGCGGCGCCGGGTCACGGTGGGCTGGGCTCTGCTGGGGGCCAGCCTCGTGGTGTACTTCTTCCTGGCCGGCGTCCCGTGGTCCCTCAACTGGGTCTTCATCTACGTCGCGGCTGGGCTCGTGGTCTCCAGCCTCGGGAGCGGGGTGAGGTGGAGGCGACTGGTCACGGATTGGCTGCCCTTCTTCCTCGTGCTGACCCTCTACTCACTCCTGCGCAGCTATGCCTCGCACACACTATGGGGCCCCTTCGTCAAGCCACAGGTCTGGATCGACACCCACGTCTTCGGGTTGGGCGTCGATCCGACCGTTCAATTGCAACGTTGGCTGTATTCACCGGGCCTTCACGTCTGGGACTACCTGTGCTGGTGCTGCTACATGAGTCACTTCTTCGCCTCGTTCATTGTTGCCGCCGTCCTGTGGAAGACGAACTACGACAAATTCCGACGCTTCGTGCCGCTGTTCGTGGCGCTCACCTTTTTCGGCTACGTCACCTACGTCCTCTATCCGGCCATGCCGCCGTGGATGGCCAGTAGCACCCACCACCTCCCGCACACGGTTCGCATAATCCCCGTGGTCCTCGACCACCTCCACCTGCATTCGGGAGCGGCCGTCTTCACCGGCGGCGACAAGTTCGACAACAACGTGGCCGCCATGCCCTCCATCCATGCCGCCTATCCCATGTTGATCTGCCTGTTCTTCTGGAAAGGCGCCAGTAGACGTAAACGGGTGCTCCTCCTCGCCTACCCGGTCTGTATGGCCTTCACCCTCGTCTACACCGGAGAGCACTTCGTCATCGACATCCTCATGGGATGGCTGTACGCGGCGGCCACGTTCTCGCTCGGCTCCAAACTTCTCGACCGCTGGGGCTCCCGACGGGCGCTCCAACAGTCAGTGACCGCGGACAGTGGGCGTGTTTAGGCTGGGGAGTGCCGAGCTGAATGGGGTCGGCACAGAGGCTGCGGCGTGACGACCGAGGCCCCGACCCGCAGTCGGCGCACGCTCTCCCCCTCACTCACCTACCTGGTCGCGGGTGTGCTCGTGATGGCCACCGCGCTGTACCTCGTGCACTGGGGGCGCGCCTACGGACTCGACCTCCAGGTGTACCGCGCCGGTATCGCCTCCTGGCGAGGTGGCCACAACCCCTACGACGGGGTCTTCACCATCCATCATCTGCGCTTCACCTACCCGCCGTTCGCACTCGTGGCCCTCTCCCCGCTCGCCTGGGCACCATTCGCGGCCACCCAGATCCTTCTCTGGGCCCTCAGCATCTTGGCTCTGGCCCTCGCGGTCTACGTGGTCTGCCGGCGCGGCGGGTGGCAGGGTGGGTGGCCCCTCGTGGCCCGGTCGGTCGGTTGGGCGAGCCTCGCGGTCGTTCTGGTCGAGCCGGTACGGACCACCCTCGACTACGGCCAGGTCAACACACTCCTGCTCAGCCTGGTCGTGGTCGACCTGCTGGTCATGCCGAAAGCACACAGGGGCTGGCTCGTCGGCCTGGCCGCAGCCATCAAAGTGACCCCCCTGATCTTCGTCGGCATGCCATTGCTCGAACGCGACTGGAAGGCGGTGGCCCGGAGCCTCGGCGCCGTCGCGGGCACCACGGGCCTCACCTGGCTGTTCTGGCCGGACGCGACGAAGACCTATTGGGCCCATGACCTCTTTGCCGCCAAGCGGGTCGGCAACATCGCGTCCGCAGGCAACCAGTCGCTGAGCGGGATGCTCCACCGTTGGCCCTTCCCGTCGGACGGGCAAGCCGGCATTCTGCTCGTGCTCTGTGGCACCGCTGTCCTCACGGGCTTCTACGTGGCGCATCGACGCCTGTCCCACGGCGACCGCGCCGCGGCGATGCTGGCGCTCGCGCTCGTCGGCCTGCTGATAAGTCCGATCTCGTGGACGCACCACTGGGTGTGGGTCGCGCTGATCCCGCCCCTGCTTCTGACCGACGGCGGACGCTCGTTGCGGGGCCCGGCCCGGTCGGCTCTGTGGGCACTGTGTGCCGTTTCCATTCTGGCGCCCTACTGGTGGTTCACCACCGGGTTGGCCGCCGAGGTCCTGGCGGACTCCCTGGTGCTGACCGGACTCGCCGTGCTGGTCGTATGGAGTCGCAGCGAATACACGGTCCGCACTCGCCCGGCCATCACGGTTGCGAACTGACAGGCCTCTCAAGCACCCGGCCGGGGAGGACACTGCAGCACACCGGCCATCTGCTGCGCCATCTGGCGCGCACCTTGCTGGCCTCCCGCCTCCCGTATCTGGCGGCGCCCCGTGACCCGCGGGCTCGGAAGGCGATAGATCGGTCGCCGATATAGGATGACCGCCGTGGCGCGCACACCGAAGGCCGGGGCCGACTCGAGGGAGGCCCCGTCGCTCGGGACCTTCGGGCGCTATGCCGGACCGGCGACCCTCATCCTCTCGAGCCTGGCTGACGGGGCCAAGCACGGGTACGCCCTGACCAAGGACATCGAGACCTTCGCCGGAATCCGGCTCGCCCCGGGCACGCTCTACGAAGCCCTGAGCCGGCTGGAGAGCCAGGGGCTCATTGAGGCGGTGCCGAGCGAGGACCGCAAGCGCCCCTACAAGTTGACGCCGGCCGGCGCCGCAGCCCTGCGGGCCCACCTCGACGTGCAACGCCAGACGGCCGAGGTGGGCCTCCGTCGGCTGGCCGGCAACTGGGGCACCGCGTGAGCGCAGTGACGCCGGCCGAACGCCACGCCGGGCGGCTGCTGCGCTGGTATCCGCGCGCGTGGCGCGAGCGCTACGGCGAGGAGTTCGCCGAACTACTCATGGAGGAGTGGTCCGAACGCCCCCGCTGCGCCAGGCGCACCGCCAACGTCATGGCCAGCGGGCTCGTCGCCCGCCTTTCCGACGCCGGCATGACCGGGGGGTTGCTCGACGGTCCCGCGCAGGCTCGGGCCAGCTTGGCCGCCCTCATCTGTTCGTTGGCCGCGTTCTTGGCCCTGGGCGTCTCCATGTGGGCGCAGCTCACCGTCGGTTGGCAGTGGTCGGCCCCCGATGCCCCGACGGCGATCGCCGTCGTCGCCATGACGGGCGCGGTGGTCGTGTTCGCCGCCCTGGCGGCGGGTGCGGCGGCCCCGGTCATCTGGGCGGTCCTCGGGGCCTACAGGCGCCGGCAGGCCCAGGGCCTCGGACGGCCGCTTCTCCTGATCGCGCTGGGGCTCGGCATCGTCGTGGTGGGAAGCCGTCATTTCGGGAACGGATGGCCCGGCACGGGCGGGCACCCCTGGGCCCATCAGGGCCTGGTTCCCGGTGGCGTGGCCGCCTTCAGCTGGGCCTCGACGCTGTCCGTCACGTCCTACTGGGCGCATCCCGATGCACTGTCGACGTTTCCGCTCACCGAGGTGGCCTGGATGATCGCCAGCCCGGTGGCCATGGCCACCGTGGCCGTCGGATGCGCCAAGACCGTGCGCCGGGCCCACCTGAGCACCCACGTGCTGCGGGCGGAGATGGTGTTGGGCCGGTGGGCTGTCGCGACCATGGTGCTCTTCGTCGTTGCGGCGGGGTTGTGGATGCTCAACGGTGATCCCGGACCGGGAGGACTCTTCACCACCGGCGCCATCGACCGTTTTGCCCTGATCGCCATGGTGGCGAGCCTCGTGGTGGCGATCCGGTCACTGGACCGGGCGCGCCGGGTCCCGCTGAGAGGCGCGCTGCAACCCACTTAGGTCGGCGCGACGTCCGCCTTCTTGTGGCCGGCGGCGACGGTCGACGGCCAGAGCCTCGGACCGATCCACGCCCCGAACCCGATGACCTGCGCTCCCGTGTTCAGAACGGTGCCCGGGCTCCCCGGATCGAACGCGAAGGGGAAGTGGACCCCGTCGGGGGCGCGCACGGTGACACCGTCGATCTGGGTCTCGAAGGTTCCCCCGGGACACACGAGGCCGTCGAGGTTGATCAGTGTCGCCCTCTGCGGGTTGGCCGCGACCACCTCGCGTACGAG
>Ga0182030_10015411_pt1 | contig 14984 bp, 13 predicted proteins | sample 812S3MmetaG_FD_121299 | JGI IMG/M metagenome (GOLD analysis project Ga0182030, IMG submission 121299) | Permafrost microbial communities from Stordalen Mire, Sweden - 812S3M metaG (Illumina Assembly) | ecosystem: Environmental > Terrestrial > Soil > Wetlands > Permafrost | place: Sweden... | reverse complement strand
TTACTTCCCCCATTACTTCCCCCATTCTTTCCTGCTAACGAGAGCAAGACTTTCACCAGATGGTGGTGGCGCTTTCAAAAGTTCGAAAATGGTATGCGGTCTGTTCTTATTCCGGACAAGGATGATCGAAAATTCTTCAAAGCTTTCCATGAGGATGTCCGCAAGACAGTACCGCCAAACAAGCTTCTTGACTTCAATGTTGCGGATGGATGGGACCCACTGTGTAAATTCTTAGACGTTAAAGTTCCAACTAATGCGTTTCCACGAATCAATGATGCAGAAGCAAATATGCGGGGCCATTATGAGTTGTGGCGACGCACTCTATGCTTTGTGGCAGCGGAATTCATGGTTGTGGGAGGAATTGTTTTTGCGGCAGTCAGATACCTGAGGGGATAGTGCCTGGGCATCATGTTATTTCATCAGGCTACTCAACAAATCAAACCTTTTCCGGCTTCTATCTTTAGTGAAACATCAAATATGTCTTCTTCGGCCCAGTTCTCATTCTCAAGTTCAAAAACTCCATGGCATCCCAAGTGACAGCCGCTTAACCCCTGAATAATCACGTGACAGATTCCCGTCCCGTCATAAGTTAATGTCCTAGCGGCTAGCGATCAGCGCAGCTATGAGAAGGGCCTTTCATCATTCCCCTTTCTCATATAATATTCAGTCATGCATATCCGTACAGCTCAATTTAATTGTACAGCTCCTTCGCGTCTGCAGTATGGCAGTTTAGTCCCACATTAACCCCGCCTTGAGGATCAGGGGTGATATGCAGCTGCTTTCCTCAACCTCGCAGATTACCCCGATCATCCCACCATACAACATTCTTCCCCCAACACCAATCCGACTATAATGACAAACCGCGACCGTGATGGAACGGATAGACCTTCAGAACAAGATCGCGAAAGCTCTTCCGTCGAGCGCGAAACCTTGTGGGACAGGTTGAACGACGATGCATTGGCGCTGGCGGAAGCTATCGCATTTCAGGAGAGGAACCCCTCACCGCATATAGCAGCCTACAAGACCTCAAACACTCTACGAACAGGTCTGGATAATCCCTTTCGCTCTTCGGCATAATGAGTACTCTGGAAGAGAGAACTAACGCTTCAATTAGTCCAAGTCGCATTTGCTATAATTGCATGCTGTCTCGCGGCTGGCATCGTTTGGGGCTTTGCTGCTCTGAAGCCCATTCTTATTGATAGAGGCGTCTACCATGAGTTATGTTCCACCACTGATACGTCCTATCCCGATTCCAGCATTATCACCAGCCCCGACGACTTGATCCCTTGCGCCGAACAGGATCTACGGTTGAACTTTTTCTTCATCGCAGCATCGAATACCGCCAATCTGTCGACCTTGATTGCCGGCGCCGCATTGGATCGTTTCGGGCGGCGAATATGCTACATGCTCTCATCAGGCTTCCTAGCCGTTGGCTCTATCTTGATGGGGTCTGCATTCACTATCCCCAAATTCGACGGTTATCTTACGGGCAACCTTTTCTTAGCCCTGGGTGGTACGTTTCTCTTCGTACCCAGCTTCCAGCTCGCCAATGCCTTCCCAAAGCACTCTGGCCTTGTGGTAGCACTTGTGACAGGAGCATTCGATAGTTCCGCAGCCGTTTTCTTTTTCTTTCGTGTTGCGTATAGAGCATCCAACGGTCGGTTCTCGCCATCCCAATTCTTCTTCGGTTATCTCATCGTACCGGCGCTCATATTTCTTGCGGAGTTGACGTTCATGCCCGCAAAGGCTTATCATACTACTTCGGAGCTCGAGTACAAGATCAAGAACGCTCAGGATTCCTCGCGTGACATTCATGATTCTGACAATGAAATCACCAGCGACAGAATACTTCGACGTGTACGCAGCAACCGCGCTGAGCTCCGGCACGCCAGACTTGATCAGATTGAAGATTTGTTTGGAGATGAAGACGAGCGGCAACACCGTGTCAAGGTCCTAGAGGAACGCCAGGTAGTTGCTGGTGTCTGGGGAGCATTACACAATGTTTCAACTCGCAAGCAGATGTTGACTCCCTGGTATATTCTAATTTTGCTGCTTACTATCCTACAAATGCTGAGGATGAACTACTTCATCGCCACAATTCGAGCCCAGTACCGCTACATGCTGGGTTCTGAAAATGACGCGGAGAAAATTAATCACTTCTTCGATGTGGCATTGCCTGTGGCTGGTGTTGTTTCAACGCCATTTATCGGCATTATACTAAGCAACCTCAGCGTCACGATGAATTTGGCAATCTTGACGGCCTTCGTTGCTTTGGTTGGCATTTTAAATTGTCTGCCATTTCTTTGGGCTGGATATGCGACGGTGATTGCATTTGTCATCTTTAGGCCTTTCTACTATTCAGTCATGTCGTAAGTCATCAAAATTCTCAAGCATAGTGTGTCAGCTCAAGGCTAAACAAATCTTTGTAGTGATTATGCCATAAAAGTCTTCGGGTTTGCAACATTCGGCCGCATCTACGGGACTATCATAGGTCTATCCGGGATTGTCAACTTTGCTCAGGCCGGTCTTGATAAGCTAACTCATGGACCACTTCACGAGGATCCAGCTCCCGTGAACATCGCTCTGGCGGTCGCAGGGACGATAATTGCTGCTTCTCTGACTGAATTTGTAGGTATCAAGAGTCGCGGATTCAAAGAGAGCCAACCACATACAGATGATGAAAGGACTAGTCTGCTTCGCAATGGCAATTAAGGGCATAAGGTAAGGGACGAACAAGGATGAACAAGATTGAATCAAAGATCAAGGCATCTCAAAAGATCTCGCAAATGCCAACATGATTGGCTTGGGTAAGGGAGGTCTCTTGCTTGTTTATTTGATTATTGATTAAATGTTGGTGGCAATCTGACTAATCGGTCCTTCGGAAGAGATCTTGAATTGTGTTACCTCAAAGTACTTAATGTACAAATTTAGGTGGGTCAATATCTCGTCTCCTTCTCGCTGCTTCGCAAACTTGATCAAAGTCCACAATTTCGACCTCAGCGAACACCACCGAAATGTATTCGCATTCTTTTATTGATCTCGACTTGAATTCAGGGATATCAAACCTTGCAGCTAGTTAGACACAAAACGCTTCCTTGAGGGCATGGGCCCCAATAGATTCTCCCCGTACATCTTCAAATATTAGCGAAGTTGATATTTCTCTTACGCTTGTTGATAACACTTCGGGCTTCCAGGGAAGCCTTAGTAGTAGTTGTTCTCCAGAGTTCTCATATTTAATTCCGTATTTTTCGACTTGAGGTCAGACATCGTAATGACTCGAGACTCATTCAAATGTCTTCTGCTTAATGTGTAAAGGTAGAGAATGTTTTTATGATGGGTGAAGTAGTAAGTTGTTTCAAATTTACAACATATGGGCGCTATATAGGGCTGAACCATGGCTCAACTAATATCATATATTACGCACGACCAAGAATGGCAATTTGTGGTTAATGGTCTCAATACTTGTCACTTGAAATCGAACAGATCTTTGCAATTAGCGCTCTCCTGATCTTTCTTTCTTTTGACTATTCCCGATTTTTTCGGCATCACGACGAGAGGGACATAGGCAAAGCCGGACATTCGCTCAATATAATACAAGTGCAAGTTTTTAATTCGGTCATCGGACTAATTACAATTTTATGAAATAATTTCCAGGCCGAGTCAATGCAGACTCGAGCTAAGTAAGTATGGCCAACTAAGGTCTCCGCAGGTAAGATTCCATCCATACGTATTAGCATCTCACAATGAATCCATCTCAATGAGAAGTGCAAGCTGTGGAAAACGAAACTGGGGAGGGAGCTTGAGTGGTCGTTTTGTTCATGATTTTTTCAAATAATAGCTCCTTGCGAAGGGCTTGTCGCACACAGAAGATGTACAATTGAATCTTTCAAAGTAACCTAATTCGAGGTGTTCTTTGAGGGCTTGTTTTCCGATGTAGGACTTCTCGCATTTAGGATAGTCACATTGGAAATTTGGACGCATTGCACAGGTGGTCAACGAATGGTAGGCCAAACCATCCTTCCGTGAGTACGATTTTGAACATCGAGGCTCCTGGCAAACCCAGCTTTCGCTTTTCCTGTGTCTCTTTTCTCGATGAGTCAGGCCTTCTGGGTATATGATTTGTCACACCCGGGAAATTTGCAAGAATTTTTTTGGCTTTCGTGGAATTCTCGATAGTGCTGCTCGAGACCCCGTGTCCATGGGTAAGACTTCTCGCATCTAGCATACTTGCACCAGAACTTTAGTAGTTCAGTATGTTGCAGCTGATAATGTTCATTAAGCCTTCCTTTGCACACGAATGTCTTACCGCATTCGGGGAACTCGCAAGAGCAGATCTGAGTTTTGAGATGGGTGCTTTCACAGTGCTCATTCAAGTTCGAGTATTTTCAGCTCCATGTTCTACTGTAGTTGTGTTTTGGATAAGGCGGCTCGATCGTTGATTACGTTAGCCGACAGACGGAGTCTCAACCGAGATGGTCACGTGCTTACTTAGACTGACTCATCGCGGGGTCTTTCTTACTAGGTAGCTTAGTTCCCGCTCCAGCAACTTCAAGATCTGCGAACTTCCAACACTCAGCACGACTCGAAATGGCGAACCTCACCATTCCAGTACTACCAGTACCGGGCGAACGCAACATACTTGTGACATCGGCCTTGCCCTACTCTAACGCAACGCCTCATCTTGGGAATCTAATTGGAAGCACACTTTCCGCCGACGTGTTTGCGCGCTTCTTCCGTGCTCGAGGCTTGCGTACACTGTACGTCTGTGGAACTGTGAGTATACATTCGCATGGCCCGCTTTCAATTTACTGACACGTAGACAGGATCAATATGGCACCGCCAGCGAAGCGAAGGCCTTGGAAGAAGGCGTCGACCCTGCCACCCTGTGTGCGAAATACCACAAAATCCACAAGGACATCTACGACTGGTTTAGGATAGACTTCGATATATTTGGCCAAACCCCAACGCCCCAACATACACAGATCGTTCAGGATATCTTTAGAAAGCTATGGGCCAACGGTTTCATCGAAGAGCGCGAGACTGTGCAACCGTACTGTCAAGTGCACTCTAGTTTCCTAGCGGATCGTTTTGTCGAGGGAGAATGTTCCATTTGCGGTTATCCCGATGCACGCGGTGATCAATGTGATCGTTGCGGCCGACTAATGTAAAATCCCGCTTTTCAACATAAAGGTAGCGAAATGCTAACGTATTGCAGGGACCCGTTCGAACCAGAATCGACAGATCCACCTGAAGCACCTGTAGATGGCGAGAGTACTGATACTAAAGCGACAGGATGGCTGTTGAACCCGCGCTGCAAGCTCGACGGGGCGAAACCGGAGAAACGAAATACAAAGCACCTTTTCCTTCGTTTAGACAGTCTAGCCGACAAGACGGTTTCCTGGTTTAAGGACGCTAGTCAGGGCTGGACCGCAAATGCTGTGGCAATAACGCAATCATGGATTGATAAAGGCTTACATCCACGGGCCATCACACGCGACCTCCGATGGGGCGTGCCCATTCCTAATGTCGAAGGATTGAGCTCCCAAGAGTATTCTTCTAAGGTTTTCTACGTGTGGTTCGACGCTTGCATTGGTTACCCGAGCATTACCAAGAATTACACTGACGGAGACAATCTTGATGGACGTGATTGGGAACAGTGGTGGAAGAACCCTAAGGAAGTCGAATTGTACCACTTCCTTGGTAAAGACAATGTGCCTTTCCATTCGATTGTTAGTCACCATTCACTGCAAACTCGTCCTCAAACTCTTTACTGACTGTCTTCTAGGTATTCCCGGGGTCTCAAATCGGATCCGGTGACAATTGGACGCAAGTTCGGCATATCTCTGCAACAGAGTACCTCAACTACGAGGGTGGCAAATTTAGCAAGTCGAGAGGTATCGGTGTCTTTGGTAACAGTGCTAGAGATACTGGTATCGATGCGGATGTCTGGCGATATTATCTTCTGTCCAGACGCCCGGAAACTGGCACTGATACTGAGTTCAAGTGGGAAGAGTTTATCAGCGTCAATAACAACGATTTACTCAAAAATATTGGCAACTTGGTAAACCGAGTACTTAAGTTCTGCCACGCGAAGACAGGGGGTGCTGTACCTCACTATACGGTTTCGGAAGAGCACCAGTCAAATGTTAATGTCCTACTTACATCATATATCACCCACCTCGAAAACATGAGGCTGCGTCTTGGACTGTCAACTATCCTCCAGATCTCAGCTCTTGGGAACAAGTTCTTGCAAGATAATAAACTCGACAACCGTCTCTTTACCGAGAACCCTGAACTTTGCGGCAACGTCGTCGGTACAGCCCTGAACCATATACATCTACTTGCAAATCTTCTTTCTCCGTTTATGCCTAAAACTGCCGAATCTATCTTCGAGCAGTTGGGAATTGAGTCTGCGCCGAAAATTCCTGACACCTGGGCTGCAAATACGTTAGCAGAAGGCCACAAGCTAGGCGAACCCCGACCGCTGTTCTCAATGATTCCCGCGGCAAAGCTAGAAGAATGGCGAGAAGCATATGGCGGAGATGCTATACGAGAACAGAAGCTTCTTGAAGCTGAGAAGGCTGCCGCGAAGAAAGCTGCTAAGAAGGCTTCTAAGAAGGAAAAGGGAGAAAAGAAGCAATTGATCAAGGAGACTTCGATACAAAAAGAGAGCGCTAGTGAATAGCTGACCCCTGTAGTGTAGAAATAGATTCCTTTTACGAAGACTCACTCAAAAGTCCTAAACCGTAGTCATCAACTACCCTATGTAGTGTGTCATAAGTGTTTGTACCTGAAGAGATAATTCTCTTAATCCTTCCTTGACAGGGGCCCCTGGCTACGCAAAGGGGTCTCCTTCCGGACCCTTCGTTTAAAGCTGACCGTTTCTGATTAAATGCATCACTAGGGTGAGTAGACCCAAGCCGTAACTGAGGCGAGGCTGAGTCGGCCTGGTCAGGCGGTGGCTCTGATCACATAAGATAGAGCTGGGAAGGGGAAACGTTCCGCTCAGGAAACAAAGAAGTCTGTCTTGAACTTGAGTAGTTCCGGGTAACAAGAAATCTCTACACGTACTCTTTCTTAACTAAATGCATTCGAATACTCTGGTCTGAGACAAAGATTGTTCTTTGAAAAAGCCATTCTCAACTAGTTTTCGAGATCTCAACTGGCACTTTCCTATTTGGTATATGCCTCTATAAATTCCTTACCCATGACCTGCTGCAGGTTGTGACGCCTTGGTTCGTCGTTCCTTCCCTACCACGTATCAATGACTGAGGCGGTGGGAGGGCGACGGGGTGAAGAGTCAACTCAAGCAAGACAGCCATGGAAGACCATTCTTACAGCGGCTTCTATTGATCTGCTTCTTTTACTTAGAAGACACCTAACGGTAAATTTACACTTCTAGCACGAAACCACGCTTGGAGCGATTCTTTAGAAAACATATGGCTTGCAAAATATGGTCAATTTGTGCGCCGCGCGCCGAGTTCAAGAATGACCTTATCAACAGATCGATGAACGGATGGCTTGATGCATGCCAATGTTACTGGTTCCAAATGATGCGGTGACACTGATCTACAATAAATGGATGTATGAGATACGGTGGAAAATACTTTATGGATCGTATGGTATCGATGACAGAGTTACCGCAGCCGAGATCGAAGACGACAGAGGGAAATAACGAAAAGGACGACAAGGCAAAAGAATACTGGAAAGAACTAAACAATTTGGGGAGGTATGAGGAGATTATCCAAAGGATGAGTTGGCGGAAGCTAAGTTTCATTGGTAGTTGGAGTATCTGCCATGAGTTGCGAATGCGCTGACGAGAGAGATGGAAGGTGCGTGTCAGGCGAGTTTTCGGGGCTGATAGGTCACATCTCAGAATCATACTACCGGTAGGTAGGTTTGGATGGTTGCATAATGCGATTTCACAGGCTTTTCATGCATATGTATCATTTGAGATGTAAGGCCAATATTTCTGGGACCTTCCATAATGATTAATCTTTCATCTATGTTATATTTCTTTCTCAAGAATTCAAGCAAACTCGCAACTTGAAGGAACCCCCCCCACCCCAACAAAAGAAAGTTTGATATCTAAGATTGACTTCCGAGTGCTTCCTACCTTACCTCACTGACCAGGCCACACGTGTCCCAACAACCTATTAGCAATATCACTCACGTACGAATCCGTAGCTCCCAGCCCATTACTCAAATTTGTCTTATCCACACTCCCCGAATTATATGCTCTCGCTACCTCATACCAATTCTTCTCATACAGCGGCTGCGCATACAACTGCATCAACCCGTAGCCCCCCTTGGCACCTTTACTTAATGTTCCTTCGGTTCCATCCCTAATCATCTGCCCTATGCTGTTGGAAGGTGCTGGCCATGGTGAATCGTCAAACACCGCACCATCATGTGCTTGCATGATTCCGGTGTTAGGAATACTGTCAGGCGGAGGAGAGGTCGTTGTTGGGACATTAACATTCCCTCCTGATTCTTGCATTATGATGCAGAGGATGACTCGAGGGTCGACGCCAGATTCTGCGGCAATGATAGGGATCCAGTATCCAATTAGGTTGGCAGATGTGGTCACGTCTTCCGGAACGGGGATGCCGACGCTGGGGATAATAGTGTAATTGTAAGCCCATAGACTATCATAGTCTGCCCAAGTGCTTGGATCTGGAAAGTTGGATGCTGGTCCCTCATAATTGACATAACCGCCTGGTTGGGGGGTGGGGCCTGGAACGGAGCCTGGTACGGTAATCACTTCTCCAATTTGCAGGTCGTTTGGATTGACGCCAGGATTGAGCTTTTCTAGAGTTTGAACATCAGTTCCAATTCTGGATGCAATGGAGCTGAAGGTATCTCCTTTGACGATGGTATAAGTGGTCGTTTCTGGAGTTCCGGGAACATTGATGACCTCGCCAATCTGGAGGTCATTTGGATTGACTCCCGGGTTCAGATTCTCAAGAGTTTGGGCATTGGTGCCAAACTTGGCGGCAATTGAATTGAAGGTGTCTCCCTTCACGATCGTGTACGTGTTATTTGCACCGGGAATATTGATGACTTGGCCGATTTGGAGGTCATTTGGGTTTACTCCTGGGTTCAGATTTTCAAGGGTTTGAACACTGGTGCCAAGCTTGGTAGCAATAGAATTGAAGGTGTCTCCGGCTTGGATGGTGTACGTAGACATGATGAAGTAGAGCTGTTGGCAAATTTAGTTATAAGAAGTAGAAATTGGTTGCTTGCCGATGGATTGAAATGGAGATGTGTGTTGGAAATATGCTTCCAAGTTCCGGTCTTTCACTCACAATCTTATAGAAATTCATGGTCTCGGCTTACAGAACACAAATTAAGGTGGAATTATCTCGAGCTGGAGCTCTCACACTCCAGCCGTGATATTTTGAAGTCATCCTCCACATGAATCTCAGTACTTCTTTTGAGACGACTCATAGATCTCAAGTGACATCTTGAAGCGTGCGGTGAAAGTGAGCATCGAGACCATTCTCACGCCATTGCTCACAGCCTCCTTCACGGAAATTCATACGAGGAAGGAAAGCTTCAACACAATTTTTATTGTTATTCATGGTGGCTCGGCGTTGCCGCTGGGAAATCCCTGAGGCGCAAGCTGAAGCTGACAAACAAGGGGCTGCATGCACCACTTAAATGAAATCTCCAGCTTCCTCGCTTGATGGGTCCACAGGAAGGCTCTCGTTTCCTTAACGGCTGATGCGAACTTTCTTTTGTTTCAAAAAGACGGTGAGTAAAGCAGCTGCCTTGAGCAAGGGAAAAGAGCAGCTCCTGTTGACACGTAACCAGTTTGTGATGAGGGTGAGGAAGAGTACACATGAGACTTCAAGATGCTCAGGCAGAAGATGAATGCATGGATATCATTGCTAGACATGATAAACCTCCGTTAGGATTAAATCATCGTGCAAGTTTCCCCGGGGATTTATGATTTCCTACATTATTGAGCCTACGTTCAGTTGCGAGGAACATCAGAAGTTCCAAAGAAGAAAACGGTGCAGATCTTTAATGCGAGTCCCGTGTCCTTGTGACCTATTATATTGACCAGCCGCTAGTATTGCCAACGCCAAAATTAATGCAAGCACTGTTTCTTGTCCGGAGACTTTTAAGCGCTCTTTCACAATAAATGGATGTGACAGTGCTTCAAGGATCGACACGACGATATAAACGCCAAAATATGCGGTATATACTCCCGAGTTGAGACACTTTTGCCATGTTAACTACTGAGAATCACCTCTAGAGCGTGAATTTGTCTTGTAACATAGTCATCATCACAAGTGAACTCTATACAACGACCTGCGACATGAAAGTCGAGGTCTACATGGTTTAGCAGTTCTCAGCGGTCCTTGTAACTGTTATCAATCAGCTTGCGACTGCCATCCGGAGGGAGGCTATTATCATAGTCTGATATGGGTTTCAATTGTGTGACATACTCCACCGTTCTCGGCTCTTTTCCTCTAGCAATCCAAATAAATCTCGGGTTGTAGTCTTAATTATATTTCCCAGACGACAAAATGGTGTCTAGTCTTATCGAACTCGGGATTTCTGCGGTTACCTCCGACATCGATGGATGAAGCTGTTCTTAGGAATATTTACATGTAATTTTAATATCTGCGGGAGTAGATATCATAGAGTGAATGCAGAGAATGCCAAGTCATGTCTTGCACCATTTAGAGGGATGGAATCAAGTGATCATCGCTTCACCACTATTCAAGCTTGATATAGTGTAAATACATCGGAAGATACAAATGCAAAATGCTCAGAATTTGAACATCAAATTGCGGCTCGTAATCTTTCTGAATTTTAGGAGTCGATAAGCCCTGATCTGTTGCGCAAGATAACCGTCATGTGCTTGATACCGTGACATAATTTAGTGTACCTAGATACATCTATACAACCGGGAGTTCGAACAACCTTCTGCAGCATTTGGTTGAAGCCGTGCTGAAAGGAGATGATTCTGCTCTGGCATCATGTATCTCTGAGAAGGTCAATTCATTCTAATTTTCTGCGCCTATATGCAGTTCTAGTAGTATCTAGTTTCGTACCGTTATCTAGATGTGTTTTGCAGTAATCTGCCGATTCAAATCTATCAATAAGTAACGCCTACTAGTTTTCTACCAAATTCGCAAATCTCTCCCAATCCAGCCATGCACCTGCAAAAAGCACGCAAGCACCAAATTCCTTTCTAACGGACGCAAAACTTTTAACTTTCCGTCAATTTTGTTGCAAATCGCGGAATTCGCAATATATTCCTAAAAGGAGTCTTCGGTCCAAATCCGGAATCGCTTCACTATCTTGGTAATGCACTTCACTTGCAGCTAGCTTCGCATCGAGCGATTGCCGAAATCAGCCACCGACAGCTTATTTATTACGCACGAAAAACCCTAAAGAAGGCCTCGGCGACTAAGTTGGGACACTATCGTAATCTTGCGGCGGTGTAATGGAATTTTCTTTCCTTTTGAGAGGGATTGTAAGATTTTTGTTGCATGTCGTAGCGGCGTAGCAACTGCCGAAAAGAGGTGCAGGCGTTCGGATGTCGTTACCTGTATATCTACGAGATTTGCACGAGGATATGAAAGCGAGACACACTCATCGGTGCCGCATCTCATTGAGTGATGAATGTCCATTTTCATTGGTAGAAGCAGCGGTTGGGGAGATTTTGTCGCACATCGATGTCTCTCGCAATGATTTCTTTTTGAGGTTCGTTCTTCCGAAATCGACGGTGCGTGCATTGAAATCGACCCCTTAGGCCGGGCCGATATCCGAAAGTCGTTGGAATGCAGGATGCATCTCGGGGTTATATCTCAATTCTTCAATTGCTGCATGGATTATTAACCTTTTGTTGCATGTCGAGAAACTCTATTGCAGTGGAATTCCCGAATAAGTTAGTGTTCCGAATAGCATCAGGTGCATCCTCCTTGCGTCGAGTCAGCTGAGCATGGTGCTGGAGTTGAGTTTTCCAATCCAACACAACTATATCAAAATCTATCTCAATTCTGCTGCTGAAATTATTTGTTGTAAGTCGCAACGGTATCGCGTAAAGAGGCTCTTTTGAGCCAAGTTTGCGATAGCGCGAGATCATTTATATGGTGTCAAAAATTAACTTTAGTTAAATCTTAGGCTTGGCCGGTAGCGCTGTCAAATCTGTCAACAGCGTCATTATTTTTGACATGTACTGTGCCATTCGACACGAAAAACCTTCATTTGATTTCTCTTTTGTGAAAGATTAAAAGAGTATGGGGCAAGCAGCTCGGATTTTCAAGTCTGTCAAAGCTGTCAATCTTTTGACAGCTGCTGTGCCTCCTTGACCGGAATTCTACCTTCATTTGATGCACTTCTAACGCTCCTTTTCTCCCCAATTCCTATCGGCCAAGCAGGTCGAAAGATTTCGACCTATAGCAGAGATCCTAATGAATGACTGGAGGTGGAAAGAATAATTGGATATTCCTAGGCGGAGAAGGTCCCCAGCCTTCATATCGCTACCTTCCAAACTCGGATTTCTGTTGCACATCGCAGTGATCTCGCTGCCTGAGATCGAACCAAGCAAGATTCGCGAGCTGTAGTGAGGTACATTCAATTTGCTTGGTTTGAGCCTCAAAGTTCGTTGACATCAAAGTCTACCCCGCCAGTTCTTCGGCTTCTCCGAGCAACCCCCTTCCTAACCTTCCCAATTAGATTTTTTTTTATGAACAATCTCGCATTCTTGCAGATCGTAAGAATCTAGATAGAAAATTGGGAAGTCGACTTTTGAACAATATTTGTGATGCTGTGTAGTTGTTTGACTTTCGACTCAATTACAACTCAATTACGGTAGAAGAAAATTGACTTTCATCCGCCGTGCCAAGCATTCCTCTCCGCTGTAAATCCAAATATGCTATCCGCATTCCTCACAATTGCACCAGAACTCACGTTGTTGCAAATCGCAAAACAGTCGCAGGCAGGCCTCAATCAAGTAAGACTCCCGAGTCTACAATCCTCTATGAAATGACTTCAAGAAAGTTAAACACGAGCCCCCATGCCAACTTACTCGCGGAATAAACTCATTTCCTCCTTTCTAAACGTTCGAAACTCTCCAACTACAAGTAGTAACAGCCCGAAGGAGCGCCTTACTTAGCCCAATCCGCTCACATGCTTAAGCTGCCCCCAAAGCAAAATAACCGATAGCTTTGTTCCTATTGGTCATCCACCAACGTCCACCGCCACGTATCCGCCAGCACGTTAGCTACCCGAGCCGACCACTCATGGCGCTCCCTCGCATAACGCCTCGTACAGCTTTCGGAAGGGCTTATTTTCAGCAAACGAGCTTAACGCCAACGTCAAGGAGCGGAGCCGCCCCACAACGGGCGGCTGCGAACCTCGAAGAGCGAGCCCCTAGATCGACCGAGCCGACGAATGATCGACGGGGACTTCGCCGCCAATGGCCGTATTAGGAAATTATTGCGCGTGCCTTTGGAAGCCGTCCTCGTTCCTATGCGAACTTCCAGAATTCTAAGAGTCTTCTAGGGTGTTGATGGAGCATTAACTTCTTTGGGTCCTGGTCAGCGAATCATATGCGATTTGCAACAAAATTGATGATTAATGAAGATGAGAAGTTAGCGAGAGGTCTTCGGAGCTGCCGATACTATAGTTGGGAACTAAGGGGTTGGTTTCATATTGAGTCGCACTTTTTCATTTCTTTTAATAATTAGTTTGCAGAATGTGCAGAACTGAGTTCGTTTACTTCTTTTGGTCATCGTCAGCGAGGTTTTGCGATGTGCAACAAAGTGTGAGGATTTATGATGGTGTCTATAATTAGTGATGGTGTGAGATGTTGGCAGAGGACTACTTCGGTAGTGCCGATGAATTGGTCGAAGTTCGAGACTGAACGACAAGGAGAAATTCCCTTAGAAAGGTCAACAATTTATTTTTCTACTCATTGTGGCTAAGGCCCCTGCGTACACAGATTGTGCATTTACGTGAAAGTGCATACTAGTACAGTCGCAAAAACCAACGTGAATTGGACTTCCCGGCGCTAGTCCCTATGAACGGTGAAAAATACCTATACTCGGTCACTCTTTCTTTCTCGAACCCGCAGCTTTGACGAACGCAACGTCTGATACGTCTTCCAGCTTTCTGTCTTCCTGGCTCTGAAAAGCTGTTGGACACTTGGCTGTCTGATTTTGAGACGGCTTGCACATTGCTTACATACAGGCATTGGTTGTGGGGTGAGTTACTAATCTTGTCATCATTGGGAGCTCGAGGCGAATTTATCTTTCCCCCGCTATCAGCTAGTGTTCGAAGGATGAAAGTTATGAAATGTGGCGTCGACATAGATCGGAACATCTTCGGAAGTTCTGAGTACAGGAAGGCCTTGTAGAGCACATATCTTTCGTCTCAAGAAATGTATTGCCAGTCAAGAATTCAACTTCGGACAAAAACACATCCGAATATGGCTTCTCTTCTCACTGTCAAATGTATCACCGTTGTCATTAATTCTTTTCACATGGCGAGGTCAACGAGAATTTCCCCATCGTGTTATTCGCCCCCTGATGTCCTCCAGCTTTCTTATACCTACAACTACATCGAATATCACATAAGCTCCGTCAACATCGCTAATAGAGCATCGACGTACAAATACACGAGCAGCCCTAGGGAGCTGGAGATTCCGATCCCTCAGCTCGTTCCCCTGCAGAGCAAGATAGGTAAATTAAAATTTATCAAAAAAATAACCATCCTCAATCAACATACAGCAGCGGAGAACTTCGCGTTTGAGACCCTTTCGTTTTACTGTTGTCGCTTTAATTCTCATTGCCATTACACTAATGAGGAATATAATTCTTGTTGACTAACCCTTCTTTGCCAAACATCTTTTACTTAATTATTAGAATTTTAAATTAATATTATCATGTCTCAATTTTCTATGTTAAATACGAGGCATTTATCCTCAAATGGGACCAAGCCCACCAACAACAATTCCTACA
>Ga0182030_10015410_pt1 | contig 14984 bp, 5 predicted proteins | sample 812S3MmetaG_FD_121299 | JGI IMG/M metagenome (GOLD analysis project Ga0182030, IMG submission 121299) | Permafrost microbial communities from Stordalen Mire, Sweden - 812S3M metaG (Illumina Assembly) | ecosystem: Environmental > Terrestrial > Soil > Wetlands > Permafrost | place: Sweden... | reverse complement strand
TGCGCTACTACGGCGTGCCGGGAATCGACGTCGGGGCAGACGTCACCTTCCAGTACCGCGAGCCCGCCGAAGACCAGGCCTTCATGAAGCGCGAGGAGTACGACGAGCTGATTGCCGATCCCACGCGCTACCTTTACGAGACTTGGCTGCCGCGCGTGAACGGCGAAGTTGCCGCCAAGGGCTGCCCCGTCACCTACCGCAACAACCTCTCGTTCGTGAAGGGAGGCATGGCGATGCTCGATTACTTCCATGCCTTCGGCCCGCAGATCGAGCGCATGCGGACCGAGTGCGGGACGCCATCGGCCATCTGCGGCATGCTGAAAGCGCCGCTCGACATCCTGGGCGACAAGCTGCGGGGCTACGTGGCGTTGGCCTTCGACCTGATGGAGATTCCCGAGAAGGTACAACAGGCGTGCGAAGCCCTCATGCCGCACCTGGGCTACCTGGCGTTGACCGGGGCCGACCCGCAAGGCCGGATTCCGATCCCGATCTGGATGCACCGCGGGTGCACGCCGTTTATCTCCAGGCAACACTTCCACTCCATCTACTGGCCCACTCTCAAACCGATCGTCGAAGCGCTCTGGGCGCAAGGGAACCAGACGCTTCTGTACGCCGAAGGCAAGTGGGACGCGCACCTGGAGGACTTTGCCGAGCTTCCCGCCGGCAGCGTCATTTTCCATCTGGACCGCAGCGATCCGGCGGCGGCGCACCGCGTACTGGGGCGCAAGTTCTGTCTGAGCGGCGGTGTGCCCAACACGTTGCTGGCGTTCGGCTCTCCGGAGGACGTCAAGGCGCACTGCCGCCGCTTGATCGAGACCGTCGGCGCCGAGGGCGGCTATATCATGGATGCCAGCGCCATAATCCAGAACGATGCGTCTATCGAAAACTTGCAGGCCATGACGGATGCTACGCGCGAATTTGGCGCCTACCGTTCGCCGTCGGCATCCGCCGGCAGCCAGCCCGCCGCTGTCCCGCGAAAGACAACTGCGCTACCGGAATGGTCCGCCTCCGGAAAAGTTCCACCCGGCGTGTGCTTCCCGTTCGAGCTGAAGGCGCGCGAGTTGCCGCCAATCATCGGCGACTCCGTGCTGACCAGGCGGGTATGGAACGAGATCGAAGGCTTGGCTTACCTTTACATCTGGCATGTGTTACTCAGTTTCTGACGCGATGGGCACGTGGGGTCCGCTCGCGATCGTACGGTAAGGCCAACGACCTGGGAACCTCCGAGCGGGACAACTGTCTCCGAAACTCGAGTAGCGGGAGTTACATTCGTATGGGGAGATCTCTCAGGAGTCCTGACCAGCGATGTCGTTCTAACCGCCGGCCGGAAGGAGGCCCGCCATTCACGTGGCCGATTTTCCCGACGCGGACCGCGTGACGCTCTAACCGAGCCGTCAACGCTGGTAGATGACGACGCCGCTTTCCAGGATGGAGCGCAGGAAGGGCGCGTGACCAGCTTGCGCCGCTGCGATTTCCTCGGGGGTGCAGAGCACGATGTCCACGTGCGGGAAGCTGTGCATGACCAAGTGGCGCGCGTGGCGCAGAAGATGCGGCGGTTCCATGCTCCACGCGCCGACCAGCAGAAGGTCGATGTCGCTGGCCGGACGCGCCCGGCCGCAGGCGCGCGAACCGAACAGGATAACGCGGTCCGGCGCGAGGGAGACGACGAGCCGGTGCAGCAGGTCTGGCCGGACAACGCGAGCGGCCACTGCGGAGACGGCAGCGTTGCAGGCCGGGGGGACGGGTTGGAGTTGGGGCGTCGCCATGTCAGGTGGTGAAATCCAGTTGCAGGATGAGGTCCGCGAGCTGGCTGCCGGTCAGCGATTGGAAGTTTCCTGAACCCGAGACCTGGAGCTTGAAGCTCCACGTGGCGGGCGAGATGCCGCCAGCCGGCAGCGCGACCGGGCCGGAGGCGAGCAGGTTGGGAAGGCCGGGAGCATTCAGAGTGACGTTGGTGGTGGGTAGCGGAGCTTGCGGTTGCAGCACAAAAGAGCTTCCGCTCCAGGAAACAGCATAAACAGTCATGCCCGTAACCGTGATCTTCTTGCCGCGTGTCCAGATGGGGAACTTGCTGGAACTGATGGCGAGCGTGAGCACCTGGTCGGCTCCGCCCGTGGGCGTCGCGAGGAAGGTCTGCCAGGGGGTCAGCGGATAGGGATTCGCGATTGTCGGCGCGGGCGCGGAGAAATCGTTGGCGGCGCTGAAGAACTTGGTGGCGAACGGCGCCTGGGTGGAGGCCCAGGTGAAGGCATTCTGCTGGAAGTCCGGGCCGCCATCGAGCGCGGTGTAGAGGACATGGACCAGCACATCGCTGACCGTCGCGACGTCGATCTGATTGTTGGCCGGCAACTCCAGTTGCCAGTCGCTGATGGCTCCCGCACCCTCGAATGGAAGGTACCGGGGATCGGTGATCTGGTAGTGGATCTGATTCTCGAAGAGGCCGGGATCGTCCTGCGCCTGGCTGGTAACGATTGTCTGCACGGCCCCGTACTGGTAGGCGAACCGATTGTCGCCGCCGCCGACCTTTTCCGCGTAGGGATCGCCGCCGCCGGTGTTGAGGGTGGTGTTCATGCGCACCTTGTTCTTGACCAGGGTGAGGGTGCAGAGGACGTTGTCGTTCTTGCCGGGATTGGTGTAGACCACGGTGACGCTGACGCGCTTGAGCTGGCGCTGGTAGTGGCCGGGATAGTCGTTGTCGTAGAGGGACTCGGGCAGTTCGAAGCCGCAGGCGCCGGTCTGGAGCAACTGCACGATGGGCGGCGCCGGCGCGCCCGAGAGGGGCGGAAGAGTGGCCAGCGAGATGATGCGGCTGATCTCGTAGCGGCGGACGTTGAGGTCGAGATAGGAGGCCTGCATGCGGAGCAGGTCGGTCATAAGGGACTCGCCGGCGAGAAGGCCCTTGTGAAGGCTGTCCCAGTAGCCGAACTGGATGAAGGTCGCGTTGGGCAGGGCGAGTTCGTATTGGTAGTCGCGCTCGGCCCGTTTGGCCATGGCGTAAGCCATGCGGTAACTCTGGAAATAGACGTCGGAAAGCTTGCCGGTCATCCAGTCGTAGAGTTGTGAGTTCGTGAACTTATTGGTGAGGAAGTCGATCTGCTGCTGCAGGTTGTCGATCATTGTCTGATGGTCGGCCTGCTGCTGCTGGGCAATCTGCACGGCGAAGCCGGCGGCGGTCTGCTCGAAGGTGAGGCGCTGTGTCTCGGTCTGGGCCTCGCTGGCCTGCTCGTTCCACTTGTCCGCGCGCTGCTGATAGTCGCCGACCTGTTTTGAGAGCTTCGATTGCCGGTCGAATATCTGCCCTAAATCGTGCAGAAGAGCGGCCGCTGCCTTAGTTGAGTCGCCGATGTCTGTACCGCCCTCAGCTATGGTGGCAAGAGGCGTGCCACCGAAGCCGGAAGCGCCAATGCCGAAGTCCGGGAGCAGGTAATCAATGACGGCCACGCCAGCGACTGCCGCTGCAACCTTGTAGCCGTCAATCACCAATTTCTGAAGGTCAATGGAGCTCTGCTCGCTTGGGTTAACGAACTGCGAAGCGTGCTGCGTGTAGAACGTGTTGCGCAGACTTTGTATTTGGATGGCCTGACCGATGGCGTTTAACCGCGCATTCGCGGCATCCACCTGCCACTGGTACATCTGGTTCTGCTGCACCAGGAGTTGCTGCTGCAGAGTGGGCAGCAGGAGCGCGAGGTCGTCGGCGTCCTTCTTTTCGAGCGCGGCCAGAAGCTGTGAGCCAAAGGCGCGGACGGTGTCGCAGAACTTGGTCGCTTGGCCGTAGAGCACGTCATAGCGGTAGTTGGGCAGCGGCGCGGAGAGGTCTCCCAGAATGCTGGAGAGGTCGATGCCGGCGGCTTCAGCGGCGGCCAACAGGCCGGGATCGAGGGGCGCGTCGAAGAGCGGCAGGGCGAGCGGCTGCCCAGTTACGGAGAGGCAATGGCGCAGGTTGTAGAGGAGACTGTCGATGGTCTGCCAGACGTTGAGCAGTTGCGTGTTGGGAGGAATCTTGAAGTAAAAGGTCTCGGGCGCGGGAAGCGGGCCACCGCCTCCGCTGCCGCCCGAACCGCCGGCTGGCAGGAGGTTTTCGATGGCGACCATGGCGTTGGCGAACGCGTCGAGGTCGGGCTGCAGGGTGGTGAAGGATGCGTCGAGGCGCGGCGGAGGGGGGACGGCCTGCGGCAGCGAACCCATGATCTCCGACGCACGGACGAGGAGCAGCGTGGCATCCGACAGGTTCTCGCGCGAGGCGGTGGCGAAGAGGTTCTGGGCCTGGGCAATGAGCGTGTTGACGTAGGCGATGACGACCGCCTTCATATAGGCCACGGGACGGAGGTCGGCGACCAGGAACGGATTGAACGGATTGGCCTGCCAGCTCTGGACCTGACCGACGGCGTCACTGTTGTTCTGGTTGACGAGCTCCAAAATATTGTTGATGTTCTGTTGCGCGACCTGCGCGGAGGTCAGCGTAGAGAAAGGCAGCGTGACCCAGAAACGCTGAGGCGCCGGGGAGGGACCGGGCGCGGTGGGATTGAAGATGTATTCGAACCAAGCGAGCGCGTCATCAAACTGCTGGTTCTGGGCAAGCGCCTGCGCGATGTAGAAGGGGACATGGAAGAACAGTTCCCAGTTGTAGCAGGAGCAGGGAGCGCTTCGGGTGAAGTCAATGATCTCGCCGTCCTCGCCCCAGGAGACGCGTCCGACAACGGGATTGTACGTGGCCTGGAAGCTGAAATTGTCCCCCTGTGAGGGATCGACGGTGGCCGGCGAGGCCTGAAGCGCGGGAGTATACAGAGATGGCAGGCCGCCGTTGAAGATCTCATGCCAGAACAGGTGTGTGTAGGGATGATAAAAGCGATGGAACGTATACCGAAGCTGGAATGGCACGTCGGCGGGGTTGGAGGGAGCGACGGGTCGCCACTGGCTGCCGTACTCGTACCAGCGCGCGGCCTGCACGAAGTAGGCGCGCTTGGGGTCGGTGTAGAAGAAGTCGTTGCCAGGATCGAACTGGAGGTCGGTGTCCGGCCCGATGACGGCGAAGGGGGCCTGCGCGGTGATGAGGAGCGGCCCGGCGTTCTGCTCGTTGGGGCTGACGGTGGTGGTGAAGTTGAGCGGCAGTGTCGTGAGCGAACCCGTCGGGACCGGTTGAGTGACGAGGGCGCCGGCCTTGGGCAGCAGGGAGGAGTCGCCATTGAGATCGCTATCCGTACCGGAAAGCTGCGTGAGCTTTTCAGCGTCGTGGCCGTAGTGGGCTTGCGCGTAGGCGAGGTAGTCAGCCACGAAGAGACCCTGCAGCATCGCGGAGGCGCTGAGCATCTCCAGCGCATCGAAGCGGCCGTCAAAGACGGCGCGGCCAATCTGCTGCGCCGTATTGTGGATTGTCACATCCAGTTTGAAATTGCCTGAGTAGCCATTGCCCGAAGTTTGGTTGTCAATCCAGAACGAACCGTAATTCACGAGCGTCTGGAAGTTCTGGCCAAGGTACTGGAACACATTGTTGACCAGTTGCTGGAGGATGTCCGGTTCGGATGGCGACTGGCCCGGCGTCGAAGTCACACTCCAGTCGTAATCGTAGGTGTAGCTGTTGAAGCGGAAGACCTCGATCCAGAGGTCGCTGCGGTTGACGTTGGTGGGCAGGTTGACCTTGATGCTGTAGAGCGCTTCGACGATGCGCATAGAGGTGTTGGCCTGGGGGTCCAGGAGGATCAAGGGCGCGTCATAGAGCGTGCCGCCGGCGTAGGCTGCCGGGGTCCACTTGTCATTGCGCCATGAACTGGAACCGATACGGATTTCGACGTGGCGGGCGGGCGGAGTGCTGGTGGAGGGAGTGGAGCTGGGCTGCGCGGGCGGGATGGTCTGCTGCGGCTCGTTGGCGACGACGACCTCTGCCCAGAAGAGGAACAGACTCCGTCGATGCACCACTGGCACGACCTGGTGCGCCTTGATGTTGAGCGGGATCTTGACCCACGGACTCCAGGCGTTGCTGAAGAAGGTGCGGTGGTAATACGTCGGAGGGTCGGAGTGAGTACGGGCGATAACGTGGGTGGTCGCGGTGACCGCGTCCTGGCACGTGCCGCACACGCGCAGATGCGCGATCTGGTCGAGGCCTTCGATGTAGTCGAGGACCACGGTCTCGAGCGCGCTGGCGGTGCCGTTGGTCTGGCGGGCCTGCTGCACGAGCGAGTCAAAAATCTCCGAGCTGTTGGGACGGTCGGCTTCGACCAGCCAGTTTTCCGGCCAGAGGAAGATTTCGCGGTTGGCCTGCCAGAGGCGGTAGCGCTTCATCCAGTCCCACTCGCTCCAGGCATCGTCTTGTGTGGCGTCGGCGGCGACGTTCGCCTCCAGGTTCATGAGGCAGCGCTCAACGAAGAGTTGCACGGTGGCGTAGGCCTGCACCACGCGCGAGGTGTCCATGCAGGAGCACATCTGGGTATCGATGAGGAAGTAGTCGAAGAGGCTGTCGGTGTCCGTGCCCCAGGACATGGGTGTCCAGGGGACGACGCCGGTGTTGCGCTGCGAGATGAGAAAGGCGACGAGGGCGTCGCGACGGTCCTGGCGCAAAGGATCGTTGAGCGATTGGGCGACGGAGAGCCAGGTAGAACTCGGCGTTGCTGCTTTAAGTGCAGCCAGTGCGGAGGTGGCAGCGGGAGCCAAGGGACTGGCTTCGGTGCTCCACAGACTGAGCGCGGCTCCGCTTCCGTTGGTAGCGGTGGCCATCCGCAGCACGGTGCGGAGACGATTGTAGGTGGCGAGGTTGGTCCAGTCGCCGCCGGCGAGAGAGATGCCCATGGCTGCGGCGAAGGCCTGGATATCCGCGGGCAACGCTCCGGATATGCCGGCGAGGGCTGTCTGTGCAGCCAGATCCGTGTTGATGCCAGCGGAGGCAACGGCGGAGATGAGACCGGTGAGGCTGGTAACGGCGGGCGGCGGAGACAGAGTGGTGTTAAGAAGTGAAGTGAAAGTGCGATTGAGCTGGACAAGCAACACGGTCGCCAGCAACTGGTCGATGCTTTCACTGGCTTGCCCGGTCACGACAGGGAGGTTGGCGAGGTCGGCGCCGCCATAAACGGCGGCGTTGGGGACGAGCCAGGTAAGGTCCGCAGCGACCAGATGAAGTTGGTCAACGACGACGCCGACCTTGCTCAGAAGGCGGATGGCGTTGTTGGCGGCGGTCTGCACCGCTGGGGGCACGACCGCCGCCAGCAGATTCTGGTCGGTGAGGGCGGTGAGCAGCGTTTCCGTGGAAGGCGGCGCCTGGGGCACGAGCAGGGTATTCATCAGGTAACTGGTGCTGTCAGCGGCGAGCGATAGAGCGCTGGCAACAGCGGCGATGACCTGTTTCTGCGTGAGGTACTGGACGAGAGGCGCGAGCACCAGGTTCGCGCGGGCGTCCAGCGCAGCTCCGGTGGCGGGAGCCGCCAAGGTGTTGAGCGTGGCTACGGCATTGGCCAGTTGCGCAGCGCTCATGAAAAACGCGAACTGAGTGTCGATGAAATTCGTCCGCTGCGGATCGCCGTTCGGGTTGCCGTTGGAATAGCTGCCGTCCACGATGGAGAGAGCCGTCTTCATCTGCGTTGGGTCGGACAGGCTGGGGTTGTTGGGATCGGTGGAAGGTGGCAGTTGAGCAAACTGCTTGCTCAGGGCGGTGTAGGGAGGGTCGCCGCCACCGTAGACAGATTGCTGTACCTTCTGCATGGCGGCGATGACGCTGGTGATGGCGGCCGCGACCTGCGTGTCGGTGATGCCGGTCTTAGCCAGGGAGGTGGTGAGCACATAGGTCATCTGGTCCAAAGTGAAGCCGGAGGACGCGATGGTCTTAGCGCGCTGCAGGAAGGCAAGCGTGGTCGACGGGGAAGCGAAGACATCGCCGATCGTCGCCGGCCCGATGGTTTGCAAGTCGGACAGGCTGAGTGCGAGCACCTGTGCGAGGGTGGCAACGCGGTAGATCAGACTGAGGTTGGCGAGCGTACGGTGATTGTCAGTAAGGCCCAGGAGAGTGGTGGTGTCCGCGGCCGAGAGCTGGAGCGCGGCCTGAATGGCGGGCGCGTGTGTAGCCAGGTCCGGGGTCCCGTTCAGGTTTGCGGGCAGGAGGGCGGAGTCTGGCGTGAAGGTGGGGTTGAGGAACAGCGAGTTGTAGTACGGCGTGGTCTGGGTGCCGTCCGGGTCGCGATGGCTTGCGGTGTCGATGGCGCCGTAGAAAGCCAGAAGTTGGACGACAGAGAGGCCGGTCGCATCCAAGAGTTGGCGGATGGTAAACAGGTTGACGAACGTCTGCGGCGTGAGCGCGGGATCGCCGATGCCGGCGGCGGTGAGCAGGAGATCAAGTTCCCACATCTTCCAGCCGGTCCGCAGCCAGAGGCGCAGGAAACGATGAATCAAGTCGAGCCGGTTGGCGTCGAGTGGAGCGAGCGTCTCAACGCTGGTGTCGCAGGAGTCGCTGAGACCCTGGATCGTGGTAGCCGCCCCGCCGCCCCGCACCCAGACGACGTCGCGTAATTCGAGGAGCTGTTCGTAGGTAAGGTTGGCGGCGGCGAGGAAGGCGTCGACGGGGGCGAGATCGGCAGGCGGGTTGGCGGTATTCCACACCTGAGGCAACAAGGCGGCGGTGGCGGGGACAGTGATGAGGCTGCGCTCCGGCAGCGAGATGGAGAAGCGCTCGCCCGCGACAGGCGCCAACTGCGCAGTGGTGAGAACACCGTGCAGCGGCAGAAAGGCCTGACGCAACTGCCAGAGGGCGACGTTAGAATTCGCGAGGACGCGGCGCAGCAGATCGAGCGAGACGTCGTACGGCAGCGTTCGGGGATAGACGGCATTCAGCAGCAGCGTGTCGGCGCCCGGGTTGGCGTTGGCGGGATCCGGCGCAGCGCGGAGCAAGTCGGCGGAGAGGGTTGTCTGCCGCCAGGCCGCAGGCACGGGCGGGCTGATGGTGTCCGCGAGCAGCTCATTGACCACGTCGATGTAAGGCAGAGGCGTGTCGGTGTTGGGGCAGTTGAGCAGCAGGTTAACGAGGTCGGGACGGCGCGCGGTGGTGAGCACGGCTAGGGCGTTGGCGTAGCCGCTGATGCCGCTGGTGCGGCGGGAGAGCCAGAGCAACAGGTCGGTCAAATAAGCGGCAGGGCTGAGGATGGAGGTGCAGTCGTCGACCTCGCAGTAATCTTGCGAGCCGAAGAGGGTTTCCAGCGAGGCGTTCAGCGCGATGGCGTTGTCGATCATTATGCCATCCGGCTCCAGTGGCCCGAGGGCATTGGGCCAAAGACCCGCGAAGGACGAATTGAACTGGGTGTACATCGCAACCACACCGGCGTAGCGCGTGCGCGCCAGGGCGTAGGTCTTGTAGGCGTCGGCTGCAACTGCGCCGTTCTTGACGAGCTTGGAGACGAACTGCTGCTTGCCCATCATGGCGATGCTGGCGGCGGAAGTGAGGCCCGCGGTGAGCAACGTTTGCGCCATGTCGACGTGGGGGACGATGCGCAACATGCGCTGCATGGCGTTCGCGTTGACGAGCACAGCGGCCTTGTCCGCGTCTGCGATGCCGTTAAAAGCAGATGCGCCGGCCTGATTGAGATACATATTGAGGTTCTGGCGGCGCAGATCGAGCGAGGCATTGTTGGCGAAAAAGGTGTTAAGCGGCGCCTGCTGGGCCTGCGGGACAAAAGAGGCGACACGCGCCGAGAGCGCCGCCGTGGGATAGGCGGCGGTGACGCGGTCGTAGGTCTCACGGGCGAAGGTGGATGTTGGATCGGCGCCGACGATGTTTGCCGGCACCGCGTCCGCCCCGGCGGCCTGAATGAGTTTGAGCCAGTCCTGCTGCGAAAGCTTGGCGAGGCCGGGAAGAGTCTTGTATGTGCCCCCGGCGAAGCCCTGTTGCAGGATGGAGACAACCGGCAGGGAGTTCTTTACGAATGCGCCGATGGAGAGGGTCTGGCGCACGGCGGCGACCTCCGCCGGGGTGAAGCCGTGCTGGCCGTCGGCGAGCGTGGCCCAGAATTTTTCCAGCGGCTGCGTGTTCTGCATGAGCGCCTGGGCGAAGGCGGTCTGTTTGTCCGGCGTAAGCCCGGCGCTGTTCAACAACTGGCCGAGGGTGGTCTTGCCAGTCTGATAGGGGTTGCCGAGAAGATTGGACTGACGCTGGGCCTGGAACTGCGCCACGATTTGCGCGACCTGCGCGGCAATCGCCTGTGGAATGATGGCTTTCGCGACGGCGCTCTGCAGGGTGCTGGTCTGCTGTGCAGCATCAACGCCGGCGACCAATGTGGCAACATGCTGGACGAGCACGTCAATCAGAGTGAAGTTCTGCGACGCATCGAGAAGCGAGGGCGGCAGAGACGCAGGCACGCGGAGCACGAGGAAGCCATACCAGGCCGGGGCGGTGACAGCGAAGCTCTTCTCCAGATGGGCGGCGACGACGAGCCGCATGATCTGCTCCTTGCCGTTGCCGGTCTCTGCGGCAAGAAAGGAGATGTCCTGATGCGAGTCGTTTTCGACCACATCCAGCAGGGAGATGCCCTGCAGCAGCGGAGTGACGGCGCGCCGCAGGGTTCCGTATTGGGAGGGATCCGCAGGCGGGGCGGTGAGGTTGATACTAAGATCGGGCGCAGCTACGGTCTGGGACGACTGGAGTGGCGCGGTGAGGCTGCCGCCCTGCGCTTCGACGACCAGCAGCACTTTTCCGGGAGCGTCGTCGGGAAGCCGGTAGCGGAGGGCGTAGCGTCCCTCTTCGGAGGTGCGGTCGTGCGCGAGCCGGACGCGCTCGCGGATACGCTGCCACCAAACGGTGATGGACGCACCGGAGACTTCCCGGCCGTTTGCATCCGTGACCACGCCGTGGACATGGTACTGATTTTCGGTTGAGTTCATATTCCCCTCACGTCGAACCCATGGGCGGTACTGAATTGCGGTACTTAATCCAGGTTCCGCATCGGCTGATTATACTGGCATATTTGCCAGCGGGCAACTCAAATAAACACGGGGTGTTGGGACAAGGGGCAAAACTGCAAGCGTATGTCATCTTCAAATGGATGCAATCGCCCCATCGCGGTGGCTCCTCGGATCGGGAGAAGGAAGAACTCCAACGGCGAGTCGCGTCGCCGGAGCGGCAAGGGGAGCGCGCGCTGGCGGAGAACGCGCGCCTGCGCAAGCAACTGGAAGAAGCGCTGCGGGCCAACAAGCGAAGTGCCGCGCCGTTTTCCAAGGGCAATCCCCAATCCGATCCCCAACCGCCGGGACGCAAGCCGGGCGCGGCCTACCGACAGCGGGCGACGCGGCCCGTACCCAGCCGGGTGGAGGAGCAAAATCCACGTGCCGCTCCCCGCAAACTGCCCCCACTGCCACGGTCCGGTCGCCCTGCAGAACACGCTGCCCCAGTACCAAGAAGACATCGTGCGGACGAGACCAGAACGGCGGACGTTGTTGACGCCGTTGTGGTAACGGTGGCTCTTCGCCAAAAAGCCACGATTCTCACCAGTGACCCGGACGACATAGAACGGCTCGTCAGGGCTTCTGGGCGCGAAGTCGCAGTCGTGACTGTCTGAGGTAAAGCGGGAAACACCTACTGCGGCGAGTGTGAAGTCCACACATCCAAAGACTGCCGCAATCGCCCGGAGCGCCTCTTTTGGGCTGCGCCGCACGATGCGACGTTATCTTGACTGCGGCCTTATTTTTAACGCCCGTGGATCGATGAACGCCGTCCCCGTCAGCGTCCCGGCGAGCGACGTTACGCCTGCGCGCAAGCCCTGCCCGCTATCTGCTACAGTGCATCGTTATGGAAGACTGTATCGTCCGTTTCGCGACCAGGAACTCCGGTCGCGCCTGGCTACTTGCCCTGATGCTGTCCGCCGCACCGGCTCTGCTGCGCGCGCAAGAGCCCCCCACAGTGCCGGATTGGGCGCTGCCCGGCTCCGCGACCCATAGACAAGTACCGCCGCCGGCGGGTTTTCATCGGCCGAGCAAGAACTTCGACACGCCGATCGGTATATTCGAAGGCCAATCCGACATCGGCAGCGCGCTCGTGCCGGGCAGCGCCACTTACGACCCCGCCACGAAGCAGTACACCATCAACTCCGCCGGCTACAACATCTGGTACTTCCGCGACGAATTCCGTTATCTCTGGAAGAAGATGTCCGGGGACGTCTCCCTGGCGGCCGACGCCACCTTCCCCGACCCCAAGGGCTACAGCGACCGCAAGGCGGTCCTGGTCATCCGGCAGGATCTCGATGACGATTCCAAGGAAGCCATGACCGGCGAGCACGGCGCCGGCATGATCCACCTGGCGGATCGTGCCGAGAAGGGCGGAAACCTGAAGGATATGCAGTTTCGCTTCGGGGGCACCCTCGCCAATGTCAGGGCCAAGCGCATCGGCATCGAAAAGCACGGCGATTCCATCGCGCTCTTCATCAGCATCACGGGCGAACCGATGCACCAGTACGGCCCACCGATCACCCTGCACTTCGACGAGCCTTTTTACGTGGGCATCGGCTTCTGCTCGCACTTGCCGGCCACGTCCGATACTGCCGTGATCTCCGACGTAGTTCTGGAGAACGCGGCGGGCAAGGTGCACTAGGATCGCGTTTCCCAATAACCAACGATGGCCGACGATTTTGCCCCCATGCGGGAGCACGCAGACCGATTCAAACGAACCATCGACCGGATCAAAAGCGATTTGGGCCCCGTCGATTTTGAGTGGTACCCATCCGACACCCTCTCGGCATTCGTTCACCTCGATCGTCTCCTGACCGGCGGCAATCGATCGCTATTCTCCGGCAAGAAGAGGATTCTGGACGTGGGATGCCAGGACGGCGAGATGTCGTTCTGCCTGGAGTCGGCCGGGCACGAGGTGGTGGCCCTCGATCATCCAACCTATAACCATAACGGCATGCGAGGCATCCGTGCCCTCAAAACGGCCCTGAGCTCCCGTGTTCAACTGTGCGACGTGGATCTCGACCGCCAATTCCTGCTGCCTGACGGCGACTACGATGTGGCGGTCGCATTAGGGGTCCTCTATCACCTGCGGAACCCGTTTTACGTGCTGGAAGAGCTGGCGCGGCGGGCTTCCTATTGCCTGTTGAGCACCCGGATCGCGCGGCGATTTCCCGATGGAACACCGGTGCCCGCGCATCTCCCCATCGCCTACCTGCTGGACGAGCGGGAGTTGAATGACGACGAAACCAACTACTTCATCTTTTCGGATCAGGGCCTGCACACTCTGCTGGCTCGAACTTACTGGGACCTCTGCGACCACATGACGGTTGGGGGAACGCGCGACTCGGATCCCATCCGGCCGGATCGCGACGAGCGGTTCTTCTGCCTGTTGAAGAGCCGCTACGGCCGGCTGGCAAATGTAGAGCTGTTGGACGGGTGGCACCAACCCGAGGAGTCCGGTTGGCGGTGGACCGAGCGCGAGTTCTCCGCGCGGGTTCACTGGGAAGGCGCGTGCCCGCCGCGAGCCGTCATCATCGAGACATTTATTTCCGATCGACTTATCGGCCTCCATAACCCGCTGCGCCTGTCGCTCGATCTCAACGGGCGGCAACTCGCGCCCGAGGTCTATCGATCCTGCGGGCCCCAGAAGCTGGTGCGGAAGCTCCCGAGGCTGACGCCGAAAGAGATCCTCCTCAGGTTTTCGCTAAGCGGCGCCCTGCCACCGGATGACCATGACCCGCGGGAGCGCGGAATCATTGTCACCGCCCTTCGCCTGGAATGAGAGAAGACCGTGCGGCTAAGCCGCCACGCAGAAGTCCCCACTCGACGCCTCTGCGTCCTGGAAATGCGGGCGTCGGTAAGAGTTGCCGACGCGGCACGCAGGAGTGCGTGCGCCACATCTGCGAGTCAGCCAATGTGAGGTTATTCTTGCGTTGACCCTAAACCGCGAGCTGGCCGCCGAACCACTCGACGGCGCGCGCCAGCGCCTGTTCGGCGGAGCCGGGGTTGAAGCCCAGCTCGCGGCGGGCTTTTTCGTGCGTGACCCACATTTTCTTGCGCGCCATCCGGACAGCGTTCAGAGGCACGCGCGGGGGCGTGCCGGTGAGGTTCGCCCAGGCGGTGCTGCAGACGCCGGCGCAATACGCCACGGCGTAGGGCAGCCGGATGGTGGGCGGCTTGCGATTGGTGAGCCGGGCCAGCGTCTGCAGAATCTGCGCCAGGGTCAGGTTTTCCGCCCCCAGGATGTAGCGCTCGCCCACTTTGCCGCGTTCGCAGGCCAGCCAGTGCCCCTCGGCGGTATCGCGCACATCGACCACGTTGAGGCCGGTATCGATGAAGGCAGGCATATCGCCGTTCAGGAAATCCACCACGATCTTGCCGGTAGGCGTGGGTTTCACGTCATGGTCCCCGACGGGCGCAGTGGGGTTGACCACCACCACCGGGAAGCCGGAGCGGGCGAACTCCAGGGCGACCTGCTCGGCCTGGAACTTGGAGCGTTTGTAGTCGCCGGTCATATCGGCGAGGCTCACCGGGATGGTTTCGTCGCCGATGCCGTTATGGGGGATGCCGATGCATCCCACGGTGCTGGTGTAGACCACGCGTTCCACCCCGGCCTGGCGCGCGGCCTCCAGAAGATTGCGCGTGCCATCGACATTGGAACGGTAGAGGTCGCGCGGATCTTTGGCCCACAGGCGGTAGTCGGCCGCCACGTGGAAGACCAGGCCGCAGCCGGAGACCGCGCGCGCCAGGGAATCGGCGTCGCGCAGGTCGCCGACGACCGGTTCGACATCGAGCGCGTCGACGTGGCTGCCGGGGCGGACCAGGGCGCGCACGCGGTAGCCGCGCTCCAGGAGCACGCGCGCCACATGCCAGCCGAGGAAGCCCGAGGCGCCGGTAACCAGAGCGGGTTTCATGACGGGGAACCGCTTACTGACGCGCGCGGCTCCGTTCCGAGCCACGACCCGGTTCTGAGCCACGACTGTAAGGGAGTGGAACCGCTTCCTAACGCGCGCGGCTCCGTTCCGAGCCACGACCCGGTTCTGAGCCACGACTGTAAGGGAGTGGAACCGCTTGCT
>Ga0182030_10015406_pt1 | contig 14988 bp, 17 predicted proteins | sample 812S3MmetaG_FD_121299 | JGI IMG/M metagenome (GOLD analysis project Ga0182030, IMG submission 121299) | Permafrost microbial communities from Stordalen Mire, Sweden - 812S3M metaG (Illumina Assembly) | ecosystem: Environmental > Terrestrial > Soil > Wetlands > Permafrost | place: Sweden... | reverse complement strand
CCAGGACGTAGACCAAGGCGTTGAACTCCTTGGGCCACGGCAGGACCAACTGCGCGCCCGGCTGGAGCGAGGCGTGGACCAACGAGATGGGCGTGTGGGTGGATCCGGGTCCGCGATGACCGGCGACATCGCCGGCGATCACTCGCACCAGTGCGCCACCGTCGGGAGACGTCAGCAGCACGCTGTCTTGCGCTTCGAGGTCCTGGTACCGGGGGTCGACCCACTTCTCCGCCGCCGGCAGGTTCACCCACAGCTGAATTCCGTGGAAGAGACCGCCGGTAGCAATGAGCTGCTCGGGTGGACGCTCGATGTGCAGAATGCCGGCTCCCGCCGTCATCCACTGGGTCGAACCATTGGTGATGAGACCACCGCCACCGATGGAGTCTTGATGCTGAAACGTGCCATCGATCATGTAGGTCACCGTCTCGAACCCACGGTGGGGGTGCCACGGGGTGCCCTTGGGTTCACCGGGGGCGTACTCAACTTCGCCCATCTGGTCCATGTGGATGAATGGGTCCAGATCCGCCATCGATACGCCGGCAAAGGCACGGCGCACTGGGAATCCTTCGCCCTCGAAACCGGAAGGCGCGTCGGTGACGGACACCACGGGGCGGACGCTGGTGTCAGGGGTCGGCGAAGCAATGCGGTCAAGGGTCAGATTGTCTGCAACGGTTACGGCAGGCATCGAAACCTCCTTTTCAATCGGTATATCCGAACTGAGACTTACAACACCAAAGCAGGTGCGTCTGTTCCACAGTCACTGCGGAGCGTCACAGGGTGCCCATGAAGTGCGTCGGATCGACGGCGATGAACAGGCCTTCTCCCTCGGCCAACAAGGTGTCGCCACTGTGGAGTTCGCCGGTGATGGTGATCTTGCGATCGTTGCGCTCGGCGAATCGGGCCCGACCAACGACGAGCTCGCCGATCGGCGTCGGGGCTCGGTAGGTGACGGTGAGGCGACCGGTGAAGGCGACAGATCCCGATGCGGAGAGTGCGAGTCCCATGAGCTCATCGAATAGCGCGGCCACGACACCCCCATGAGCGCGACCGGGAGCTCCCTCAAAGGCCGGACCCAGCGTCACTTCCATGCACGCCAGGTCGCCTTCCCGCCAGAGGTTGGCATCCATGCCGACGGGACTGGCCTTACCCGAGACGACACAATCAGGGAAGACGCTGTTGGGGGTGGTGTCCTTCCCGCCCTGGAGCCGTTCCACGATGGACTCGGGACCATCGGCATGAAAGGCGTGGACCCGCTCAGGTGCTTGCTCAAGGGACGGCAGCAACGCATCGATCTGACCGGCGATCTTGAGGAGCAAATTGTCGTCGGCCTGATGGGAGACGAAGGCGTTGCCCAAGCGGCGCAAAGCAGCTGCGGCCTCCAGCCGCGCCGGCGTGGTTTCGGTCGCTGCAGCGTCGGCAGTCGCTGACTCAGTGGATGGAGATTCAGTGGTCAAGGTTCAGACCGCGTCGAGTCGAGAGATCTGTTCTGGGCTAAGGACGAGGTCGGCCGCCTCAGCCGAGGCGATTGCCGTCAAGGGGCGGCTGCTTCCCGGAATGGGAATGACTCGTGAACCCTTGGACAGCATCCAGGCCAGGGTGACCTGTTGTGGGCTGGCGTCGGCTTCTTTAGCCACCTCGGCGAAAGCGGGAAATTGGCTGTCCATTTGATTGATGTTGCCGATCCCGCCCAGCGGGCTCCATGGGATGAAGGCCACGCCGATTTTTTCACAGTGCTCGAGTTCGTTTTCCGACGATCGGAAGCGGGGCGAGAATTCGTTCTGCACGCTGACCAGGCGACCGCCCAGAATGTCCTGGGCCTGATCGATCTGCTCGACCGTGGCGTTCGAAATCCCGGCCATGAGGATCTTGCCGGCGTCGAGGAGATCGGCCAACGCGCCGACGGAATCGCCGTAGGGGACCTTGGGGTCGGGGCGGTGGTACTGGTACAGGCCGATGGCTTCGACCTCAAGTGCCTTGAGCGAAGCGTCACAGGCTTGCTTCACGTAGGCGGGATCGCCGTTGATCGTCCAGCTGCCGTCACCGGGACGGAGGTGCCCACCCTTGGTGGCCACCAACACGTGATCGGTCGAGCCGCCATATGCGGCCAAGGCCTTGGCCACGATGCGCTCACCGTGGCCGTGTTCGTCGTGATTGAGGCAGTAGGCGTCGGCCGTATCGATGATGGTGACGCCAGCATCAAGGGAGGCATGGACCGTGGCGATCGCTTGGGATTCGTCGGGACGACCTTCAATCGAGAGGGGCATCTCGCCGAGGCCAATGGCACTGACCGTGCGGTCGCCGAGCTGACGTTCTTGCATGTGGATCCTCCGTTGGGGTTTTGGCGTGCGGGTGTCAGCTTGCCACGGGTGCCACACCGCGTCCTGTGTCACCATGGGGTTGGGCGTCCCAGAGCGTCGTTGACCAGCCCTGGAGAAAGACGGGTCGAAGGGGGACCGAGGATGTCTGACTTACGAGTCCATCACCTCAGCTGCGCGCACCTCACGCGCCTCAAGATGGGCGGCGTGCAGTTCGTCTGCCACGTTCTGCTCATCGAGACGCCGAACTCGGTCTGGTGTTGGTGGACTCCGGCCTCGGGACCGCCGATTATGGGGCGATCAATTCTCGGCTCGGTTGGGGCTTCGCCTCCGGCTACGCCAAGCCGGTGGTCGACCCGGCGCTGGCCGCCATCACCCAGATCTCGGCTCTGGGCTTTGATCCCCGAGACGTTCGCCACATCGTCCAGACCCACCTGGACCTCGATCACGTCGGTGGCTTGTCGGATTTTCCGTGGGCCACGGTGCGTGTGCATGAGACGGAGCGCCAAGTGGCGTTGGCGCGTAAGGGGATCAAGGCTCGTGGCCGATACCGACCCTTGATGTGGGCCCATGACCCGAAGTGGCAGACCTACTCCGAGGAGGGTGAGCCCCGGTTCGGCTTCGGCGCCGTGCGGTCACTCGAGGGGCTGCCCGAGGAAATATTGGCCGTTCCCTTGTTCGGACATACTCATGGTCACTGCGGCATCGCCATCGAGACAGCTGACGGATGGATGCTCGATGCCGGCGACTCCTTTTTCGACCCCCGAGAGGTCAATGGTCCCCGGAGTGTCTGTGGCCCGCGAGTTCGCCTCTTCGAGGCCGTTATCACGACCGATCGCCCGCAACGGGTGGCCAACCAAGACCGATTGCGTCAATTCATCGTCGAGCGGCCAGAAGTTGACGTGTTCAGCGCACGCGATCCCGTTGCGTATCGCACTCACGCGGCGCGCTCGCCGTCGTAGGGGTCTTCGGTCTGGCGACTTGGTTCAGGCGTTGGCCCATTCGAGGTGGGCCAGGAAACTGGGAAAGGTGTCGCGGGCGGCGGAGGCACCAATGAAGACATCTTGGTGGCCGTAGCCATTGAAGACCACCCGGCGGCAGGTGTCGCCCCCGAGTTCCTGGGTGACTAGGTTGCAGGTGCGTTCGGTGGAGGGGGAGTCTTGCACCTGGCGTGCTGGGACCTCCATGGCTGTAAGGGGGAGCTTGTGCACACTTTTCGGAGACGTTCCACACCTGGTTGTATTGGATTGGTCGCACTGACCATTGGGCTTTTGGGAACCTGCATCGGGTTCGCTGCTTTCAGCGGGACGGCCGGAGCGAACCAGCAACGATTGACCACCTCGATCACGATTTCGGGTCTCAACGCGACCCGGGTGGCACCTAACATCGGTCCGGCTCGAGGTGGGACCCAGGTCACCATTACGGGTACCGGGTTCACGGGAGCTACAGCGGTCGACTTCGGAACCACGCCGGCTCCCTTCACAGTGACGTCCGACACTTCCATTACGGCGACAGCCCCGGCCTGCTTTGCCAATGGAGCGTCGACCTGCGCGTCCCAATCCACCCCGGGACAAGACAGCGTCCCGGTCACGGTGACCACTCCGCAGAGCACCAGTGTTGCCGGGGTAACTGACGTCTTTACCTATGTGTTCGCCGTGCCAGTGGTGACCGGCGTGCTGTCGAGTACGGGTTCAAAAAATCCGGACCGATCGACCGCGTTGGTAACCATCACGGGCACCGGGTTCACGGGAGCGACGGACATTAGCTTCGGTCAGGTCAAGGCCGTCCGGGGCGGCGTGGACACAGACACAGTGCTCACCGTCACACCGCCACCCCAGCCGAATGGCGTCACCACTGTTGATGTCACTGTGACGGGTCCCGGCGGCACCAGTGCGGTGACCCCGGCGGATCAGTTCACCTACGGCCCCTACATCACCCACATCTCGCCCAATTCGGGCCAGATCCTTGGCGGGACCATGGTGCACATCCAGGGCATCGGTTTCACCGGAGCGACTGCCGTCGACTTCGGAGCGACGCCCGCCACCAGTTTTTCTGTAACTGACGCCGGGTCCATCGTGGCGGTCAACCCCAACCCCTGCACCACGAACGCCCCGCTCTCGGTCTGCCAACTCGGTGCGAGCGGCCAGGGCACCGTCCCCATCACCGTGGTCACGCCAACTGGAACATCCATACTGAATCTGGCTGATCAATTCACCTACGTGTACCCGGTTCCCTTCGTGCTGAGTAGCGCCGAAACCATCAATTCCGACGGAAGCATCAGCGAATCTCTCACTGGGACCGGCTTTATCGGAGTCACGGGCGTCGACATCGGTGGGGTGCCGGTGGCTAGCTTTACCGTGAACTCGGTGACCGGGATGGGGCTGCGCTCTCAGACCGATTGTTGCTCGGCCGGTGCGGGCTACACCAACAACTTCATTGCGGTGACCACGCCAGGCGGCACGAGCGCTCCCACTTCGGCGGCGCAAGTGAGTTATGGCACTTACATCAGTCGGATCTCTCCCAACACTGGCTCGACGGCCGGTGGCACGGCAGTCACCATCACTGGGACCGGTTTTACGGGAGCCACTGGGGTTGACTTCGGCACCATTGCCGCCACCAACTTCGTGGTGAACTCCGACAAGTCCATCACCGTCATTGCTCCGCACAACCCCATCAACCGCCCGGCCTACCTCGACATCACCGTGACGGGTCCTGGGGGCACTTCACCACTCACCACTGCGGACGTATTTTCGTACGTAGTCCCGGTACCGGTCGTCTCGTCAATATCTCCCAATGTTGGAACGCCAGCGGGCGGCACAAGTGTGTCGATTTCGGGCGTCGGCTTTACCGGAGCCACCACGGTGAGTTTTGGCGCCATCCCGGCCACGCAGGCAACGGTCTCATCGAACACGTCAATCACGGCGATCGCTCCGGCCGGTACGCCCATGTCGGTGGTCGATGTCACGGTGACCTCTCCGGGAGGGACCAGCAGCCTGACCTCGAGCGACCTCTTCGGTTACGGGCCGATCATCACGTCAGTGACGCCGAACGTGCTGAACGATGTTGGCGGCACGTTGGTCACGATTAAGGGCGCCGGATTCACCGGTGCTTCTGCGGTGAACTTCGGCACCATCGCCATTCCGAGCACCGGCTTGACCGTGAATCCAGACGGCACGAAGATCACGGTGACTTCTCCTCCGGGAGCTGCTGGGAGTTCCTGTTCCGTGACGGTCACCGTGAAGTCGTCCACCACAGCTTGTAGCGGTGGTGTGACAACGTGTTCGTGTTCGCACTTGTAAGAGTGACTGTCTAACCAACGGCCAATGGCCGAGCGAGTCTGAAAACGGGACGGCCCGTCGATTGCCAGTGGCATGACTCAGCTTCCACGACACGGGGTGTTTCCGCCACCGGTGAACGTTTGGATGCCTAATGAAAGGTCAAGCGTCCCGCGTCATCATCCGCCAGGCCCCAAGGGCAGTCCAAAAGAGGATCCAACCGACGATGACCAGCGACGCCGCCAGGGTCGACTCGGGTATGAGGCCATTGCCGCCGGGACCGCCTCCACCCCCGCCGAACGGACCGCCTCCGCCCAACGCGGTCGCGAGCCCACCCGGCTCAATGTGGGTCATAGCGACGCCGACGATGCCCCGCTCGACGTTGAGCAAGTGCGAGATGACGTGCCGGCTGAAGATCGGCGTCAATATCAATTCCAGGACAATGAGGAGGATCACCGGGACCGTTCGCTGCCCCATGAGTGACGCCAGCCCAAGGCCGACAATGAAGCCGATGGTCGCCTCCAGAGCGATCCACAGTCCGACTTCGATCATCAAAGTGTTCGAAGGGAAGATGAAGGTGGCGCGGTAAACCGAGTAGCTCTGATTGGCCATTGTGACGGCGAACGCTCGAACCTGCGCGTGGGTGTAGGTGGGAACGGTGACCGTGCCTTTCGGCGTCTGGACGGTGGCACCGGGTGGGGGGCCGCTGTTTTGGCCGTTCCCGCCGCAGGGCACGTTGGGTGGGATGCTCTGCCCGTTGTAGTTGAAGTTACAGATCACCTCGTCAGCGTGCGCGGCGGCCCAGGTGTCGAGGGCCGGGCGAGAGAGACCCTGCGGCACGTTGACACCGTCGTAGTTCAGCTGTGTCGGAGCGGCGAATACGCAAACTGCGCAGACAATCATGTAACCGATGGCCACGATCGAGATCACGATGGCCAGGCCGGCGGGAATCCGGGCCAGGTACAAGGCCAGGCGAGATCGGCCGGTGATCACGAGATGGCGGAACATTCCTTCGTTGAGGTCCACCGATCCCGCCGTACACCCAACCACCGCAGCCACGATGAACCCGAAGATGTACATGACGCCGACAACGAGCGTCGTGAACGTGGTGTAGCCGCCGGCCGGCCCGTATGACTTCGGAGCTACGGCGTGAGAGATCAGGCGCACCGCCAAGAAGATGACCGGAATGCCGACATTGACGGCGACAAGAGCGATAATCAACCCCTTTCGTCGCCGCAATTCCATGAAGCGCGTGGTGACCATGCTCCAGGTCGGGATCCACGAGCCGCGGCGATCCGCCTGTCCATCGCCCAAGAACGGGGCCGGTACGCCCGTATCGGAGAGTGTCGTCATTCTTCGCTGCCCAGACGGCTGGTCACCGACAGGAACCACTGTTCGAGCGAGGCCTGTATGTGTTGGAGCCGGTACACCGAGATGCCACCCTCCACCAGCGTGCGGTTGATTTCTGCAATGGCGTCTCGCTTGGTCTCTTCGGGAAGGGAGATAGCCAGCCCATCGGGACCAACCTGCACCTGGCTGCCCAAAGCCGACCCTTGAAGTAGTGAGAGCGCCCGGTCGGGGTCAGAACACTCGACCTGCACTTCGAATGAGGACCCAGCGAGCAATTGTGAGATCGGGCCTTGTCGAATCACCGTGCCACGATCGACGATGGCCACCGCATCGCAGGTGCGCTCCACCTCGTCGAGGAGGTGTGACGACAACACGACGGTGCGGCCTTCGGCGACCAATGACTTGATCATGTCGCGCATGTCGAGCATGCCGGCGGGGTCCAGTCCGTTCATCGGCTCATCGAGGATCAGTAATTGCGGGTCGCCGAGCAGACAAGCGGCAACGCCCAAACGTTGGCGCATGCCCATCGAGTACTTCGACACCTTGTCGTCGGCACGATGCAAAATGCCGACCCGCTCGAGAGCAGGGTCGATGCGACCCTTGGCTTCTGGTTCACGTGCTGCAGCGAGGATGCGCAGGTTCTGTCGGCCGGTCAGATGCGCGTGGAAGCGGGGCTCGTCCACAATGGCCCCGATTCGGGCCAAGGCAACGTCACGGTGTTGGGGGACGCGGTGGCCGAGGAGGGACATGGTTCCTGCATCAGCGTGGGTGAGCCCCAGCAGCGTTCTGATCAATGTCGTTTTGCCGGCGCCGTTGGGTCCGAGGTACCCGAAGGCGCAACCGCGGGGCACCAGGAGCTCGACATCGTTCACCGCGATGTTGTCGCCGAAACGCTTGGTCAAGCCGTGTGTCTCAACGGCCCACTCGCTGCTCGGTGTGGCCGACGCCAAGAGGTCGGTCATGTCCAATGAGCTCCAGTTTGAGCTTGGTGTCGGCGAATCTCCCAGGGTCCAATGCGGCCGCCGCTCATCCGAAGCCCCAACAGGACGGCCAGTCCGATCCCGACAACGCCAACGACCAGCAAGGAGAAGGCGACGAGAGCCACCACCGGGAGATGATCGAAGTGCTGCAGCACGACGGGAGAACTAGGAAAGACGCGGACCGACTTGGGCCCGCCCACGAACCGGCGAACTGATACGGCTGAGGCTGAACTCTGGCGACTGCCCACTAACACGGCGGCAGCAAAGGCTAAGAGTGCAGCGCATCCCGTTAGCGCAAAGGCCAGCGTTGGCCACCGGCGATTCGGAGATGGGGGCGTTGGTGGTGCCGGGGGAGCTGTGACGCCACGGGCGAACGCCCACGACCCGGCAAAGCGCCGTGGGTCGAATGCACTGTTGCCAAGCACGTCCTCGGCTGATCCACCATCGGACTCTGCCTCTTCGATGTCGGCCGTCAAGTCCGCCGCCATTTCGTTGGCGATCGGGTCAGGGACGCCGAGCCGCCGCCACTCCTTACGACACTCATCGACGAATTCACTCACGATCACACCTCCACCTTGGTTAATTCGAGGGCAGCATCGATCGCGTCACGCGCTGAATGCCATTCCCGCTTACCTGCCTCGAGTGCGTGTTCGCCGGCTGGCGAAAGGCTGTAGTACTTCCGCGGCGGACCGCCATCACTGGCCACACGTTCGGTCTCGACCAAGCCGTCACGTTCGAGCCGGCCCAGGAGTGGGTAGATCGAACCCTCTCCAACGATCGAGAGGCCACGCGCCCTCAGTCGCTTCGTCATCTCGTACCCGTAGGTGGGGCCCTCGGTCATCACGGACATCAGACATAGGTCCAGAACGCCTCGGAGTAACTGGCTACGTCGGCCCTCAGCGACTCCCATGCGGTACAAGGTAGTCGCAACTACCTTGCTGTGCAAGGTATGGCGGGACGCCGTTCGATTTGGCAATGACATTGCCGCAGGGCTATCCCAGTCGGGCCGTTTCACGACAGGTTCCACGCCTGCAAGCGGGTTATGCGCTCGAGCGTTCGTTGGCCCGATGCCCGGCCTCACTGCCTCGGAAATCCGACACGGAGCGGGACCTCAGTTCAACAGCCATTGGTGTCGACTTCCTGGCCATCAGCGGCCCTGGCGATCAGTCATTTCGGGAGACCTCGGGACCGGTCATCCGGTTGAGGAGCGGGAACGTGGAGGCGATGATCGCCAGTGACGCCGCAAGTCCCCCGAAGACAGTGGCCCAGTATCCGATCCCGGGGATTCGAAACGCAATGCCGACTTGGGAGTGGAGGTACAGGGCCGCAGACACCAGGCCGACCACGATCGACACGGCGGCGACGATGAGGAGTGGCAACGCACTCTCGAGCGCGACGATCCGGCGTAGGACGCCGAGGGGGACGCCAGTTAGCCTGAGCAGACTGAACGGGCGCTTGCGCTCGCCCAGCCCGGCGGCGATGTTCACGGCCAAGCTGCAGGCGGCAATGATGAGACTGGCCACGATGATCACTTCGGTCATGTCTTGGATCATGGTGAGCAGTCTGGCGGTCGATGGATCGAGCCTGTCGATTCCCACTGGCGTTCCCAGGTAGGGAAAGGCTCGCTCAAGCGTGGTTCGCACCACTTCGAATGCACTCGAGGTTCCGTCGGTGGCGACGACGATGGCATCAACAGGAAGCAGCGCTGCTTTCGCCGCAGAAAGCGACACCGAGGGCCAGACCGTCGTCGAGGCGTGCGCTTTGTGCCCAAGGACACTCGAGAGGAAGTACCCGACACTGGCCACTGTCGCTCCAGGAGCGCACTTGCCGATCGCTGGGGTCCTGGCCAGTTCGACACACGAGACAAGTCCGAACGAGCGACCCGACCCAGCTTGGGACGGACTCTGGTGGATCAAGGTGACGCTGCGGACCCCCGGCGTGGTGCGAAGTTCAGCAAGCACTTGAGCCGACACGGAAGGAACTTGGGCAGCAGTCGAACAGTTCGTCATGGAGAAACTGCAAAATGTGTCGGCGATGGTGGCGTTGGCCGCGCCGCCACGGTCTGCCGCTCCGCCAGCGGCATTCATGGAACTGAGCGCTCCGACCATGGCGCTGGCGATGAAGAGGGCGATCACGAGCCCACTGATGAAGCGGAAGGCCGCTTTGGGATTGTCTAGGAGTCGGCGGCCAGCAATGAGCGTGGCAGGTCGATTGGCCCGCTTCGCCATGAGCCGAGAGCCGGCAGTGGTGAACCACGGCCCGGCGAGGACCAGCCCCGTTACCAAAAGGATGAAACCGACGAGGAGTTCGAGAAGTTGGCCACCGATGGCACCCGGCTTGCCGGCCGAGTCAAAGTACGCCAGCAAGGCGATGCCGGCGAGTAAGGGGATGATCCGCCACATCCGCGGCGGGCGGGACGACGCTCGACTCTTCACGCCGAGTGGCGACACCTGCACCCGACGCAGAGCGAGAAGCGACGACACGGCAGCGGCGACGGGGACGCCAATCACGACAAACACGATGTTGGCCCAGGTCAGCGAGAGGTCGCCCTGAGCGAAGGGTACTCCGGTGAAAGGCACGTGGTAGAGCAGTGGTCGGAAGGCGAAGAACAGAACGAAGCCGAGTGCGACCCCCGCGACCGCGGCCACAATCGACTCCACGGCGGAGATCACAGAAATCTGACGCGGCGTGGCGCCCACCAGCCGCATGGAGGCGAAGCGTTCCTCGCGCCGAGCGGCCGAAAGCCGACTCGCCGTGGCGATCAAGATCAGCACGGGCAGTAAGAGTGCGACAGCGCCGCCGACCAGAATGAATTGCAGGACGGGACCGCTCCCGATCGTGCTCTGGCAGGCGTAACAATTAGCAGGTGTGCGTTGGACGGATCCGACCTCGACCGCACCGGGAACCTGTGAGAGCTGGCGCGCCGTATGGCCGATGACGATGACCAGCGAATTGGGGGAGGGTAGGGCCGCCGCGCCGATGGTCCCGATCTGTCGAGCGGGATAACGGTCGCGCAATTCATTCGCCGGTTCGGACCGAAGCAGCGTCGTCAGTGCCGGCGAGGCGTAGTACTCACCCGGTCCTGGCAGTTGAGAGAGTCCTGGCGGGACTGGAGCATTCGGTCCGGTGGAAGCAACGTCGACTTGATCGATCACCTGACTGTCGAACTGATCTGTGCCCGACAGCCACCACAGCTGATTCGGGGCAGAGGTTGATCCAGTCGTCTGCGCCGCGCTGTCGAGCCACGCGCCACGATTGGTCTGGGCGTGGAGTCCGTTGACGCCGGCCAGGCATGCCAGCAGCAGGCCGACCCCCAATGCAACAGCTGCCGCCATAACGAGGACACGAAGCGCGGCCTCACGACCGCTGGCGAGTGTCAGACGCAAGCCAAGGCGAATCATCCGGCCATCGCCGCAGCCGGGGTGGCCACCCGTCCGTCGCGCACGACGACCTCGCGGTCGGCATAGGCGGCGACTCGGGGTTCGTGCGTCACGAGGATCACCGTCGACCCTTGTTCACGCGCTGCGCTAGCCAGCAGGTCCATAACCAACTCACCACTCAATGAGTCGAGAGAGCCGGTCGGTTCGTCAGCGAAAAGGATGTCGGGATGTGCGACAAGGCCGCGCGCCAATGCCACACGCTGGGCTTGACCGCCAGACATCTCGCCAGTGCGGTGGCGCTCCAACCCCCCTAGGTCGAGACGTGCAAACCAGCTGCGCGCCTGGTGGAGAGCATCTTCACGATGCCTGCCACTGAGGAGTAGTGGCAGCGCGACGTTCTCCTCGGCCGTCAGCTCTGGCACGAGCTGGCCGAACTGGAAGACGAAGCCGAAGTGGTCACGCCGCAGCTTCGAGCGTTCGGCCTCATGCATGCGGTCGAGTCGTTTACCATCGAAAAGGACCTCACCGACGTCGGGGACGAGAATGCCGGCGAGACAATGGAGCAGCGTCGACTTGCCCGAGCCACTAGGACCCATCACGGCGACGATTTCACCTCTGCTCACAGAGAGGTTCGCTCCACGAAGGGCTGGGGTTTCGCCGAATGAGAGCACCAGGTCGTGCGCTTCAAGGATGGTGCCGCCGGCGACGATCGCCGAGCCTCCGTCCGCCGGGTTCATGCCGCCACCTCTTTCGCCAACACCGTGAGCCGGGCGGCGGTGATGTCGATCCAGCGCAGATCAGCTTCCAAATGAAAGAGCCCGTGATCGGCTAGGAGTGCGTCGACGATTCCGCCCTTCTGCTTCAGCTCGGTGAGTTCGCGCATCCGGTGCAGGTGTGCGGCACGCTGCACGTCGAGGTATTCCTCCGCTGGGCGACCGAGCATGAGTGAGAGCACAACTTTCACGAAGAGGTCAGTCTGGAGAAAGGGCTCGGCTGGGATCGGTTCGGCGAGCCAAGCCTCGACCTCGGCCCTTCCGGTTTCGGTGATCGTGTAGCGCTTGCGATCAGGACCGGCGCCAGGTTCAGCCGCTCCGACCATCGCCTTTCCGTCCCTGGTGAGACGGGCGAGGGTGGCGTAGGCCTGTCCGAACGGCAGGGGCCGACCCCGACCGAAGTAGGTGTCGTAATCGCGCTTTAGGTCGTAGCCGTGACTTGGTTCGCGATCGAGGAGTCCAAGAAGGGCCATAGGTACGCTCATACCCCAGAGAATACACTGAGAGTATACGTGGAGTCAATAGGTACCCCACCGATGAGTGAGAAAGCGTTGCTGCTGGCTTCGAACTTGGTAGTAGCACCGACCGCTGACCGAACGTCAAAATCTCGCCGATCCCAGTTGCCCGGAACGGCGGCTCAATGACTATTTGAGGCTCTCACTGGCTTGCAGGTATTTGCCCGACAGCAGTTGTGAATGACGCTGGGGACTCAGCTGTCGGGCGTGACCGCATCCAATTGGCGCAAAATCTCCGACGTGTCCACGCCGAGAGCGCCCAGCAGCACCGCCGCAGGATCTGGTGGTTGGAGGGTGAGGATCTGGACCAGCACCTGCTGAGCCGTGAGCTGGAGCTTCCGACGGTTGGTCTTTGACGCTTGCTCAAGCACTTTCTTTGCCGCAGGCGTCACGCGGAGGCGATCTTTTTGCGCGACGTCTCTAAGTCTCGGCTTCTTCGGCACGGCGCGCATCGGCAGTGGGGGAGCGTCGGCACCGGACCCCAGGCCCAAGGTACTCAGGGCTTCCTGATCGAGCGACTCAAGGGCCTGGCGAGCTTGCTGCAGGCTCACGCCCAACACGACTTCGATGGAGGGATCCTCCAACAAGGCGAGCAAGAGGTGATCGGTGCCATATCGGCGATCGCCTCGGCGACGAGCTTCCTCAGCGGCCTGCAGGCAGATGGCCCAGGCGTGAAGCTTCTCAGGCGCAACGGATTCGGTGGTCATGACGACTCCTTGTTGTATTTGGTGTGCACGGATTGGCGGGTTACGCCCAACGCGTCGCCGATTTGCTGCCAGGACCAGCCCTTTTCCCGGGCCGACGCGACGTGGTTCGCTTCGACCCTCTCGGCCAGGCGATGCAGCGCCAACGAGGCGCGAAGCCCAAGTGCCGGGTCATCCGACGAGAGGTTCAGGCTGAGATTCTCGATGTTCATGCCTGTCAGTGTAGACTGACAACCTTGATATGTCAACCTAAACTGACACAGCAGACCGCCACCTGAGTGCCCCAGATGGTCGGTTATACAGGTGATCCACCCCTTGGGCTAGGCATCCGGGGGATCCTCCTCGGGGACAACCCATCGGTCCGGGTTGTGCGACCACCGTTGGCGATGTCGTCAGGGATTTCCCGTCGTGAGCGTGGAAGTCACATTCTGAGGCCGCCCTGCGTCAATTGGGTGTGATCAGTGTGGAAAGGAAGCGAGAAGCATGAAGACAATGACGTGTGAGCAACTTGGTGGCCCGTGCACTTATCCGCACCAAGGCACTACTGCAGACGAGGTGATCAAGGCGCAAGATCGACATCTCAAGGAGATCGTCGCCAACGGTGACACGGAGCACGAAGCTGCTTTGAAGAAGATGAAGGGCCGGTGGAAGAATCCGATGAAGGGTATGGGCTGGTATCGGCAGGCGAAGCGTAATTTTGCCGCACTTCCCGAAGGGTGAACCATCTATGAGCTATTCCGTTGATTTCGTCAACGTGTCTACCGTCGGACTGGAGTCGTCGCCCGTGGTGGCTGCGCTGGCCGGTCTGCGGGCGAACGAGGCTCGCTACTTCAAGAACAAGTACAGCCACGTCTTCACGGTTGAACCTGCCGCCGAGGCCAAGAAGCACATCGAACTGGTGCATCGCATCCTCAAAGAGGAACGGGACATCGTCATCGCGTCACCCCCACTCGAGGCGACGTCGTTCCAGGTCGAGAACATCCGCTGGACCTACGTGTTCTACGAGAGCGGACTCTCGATCAATGTCCTGTACACGCTCGACGGACCGAAACCGAAGCGGGCGGTCGGGTTCAAGCTCTCCGAAGGGATGGACGTCCCCGCCGAATTGGGCTCGTTCAAGTTCGCACGCCAGAAGTCGAAGCTAGCGGGGACCATCCGAGGCACGTACTTCGTTATCAAGGGACAGTATTAAGGCAATTTGTCGTCCAATTCGCCAACTTAAGGGACTCGTCCGACTGGGCCCGAAAGTCTTCGATCGCCTTCAACATCTGTTCAGCCGACTGAATGCTGACGAGCGATGCAAATCAAGGAGCCGCGGTGTTTCCCGCGAGCGTCCACCCGACGAGAGCGTTGGCGTGCCCGTGTCCCATTTGGTACTCCGACTTGAGGTAGTTGACGATCGCCATGTGCTTGTCGAGACCACAGCCGGCGATGATCTTCTGCCATTCGGCGATGGATCGTCCGTACTTCTTCTCAATGGAAGGGAAGTACGACGCGGGTCCTTGTTTCGGCCAAGGCGCAGACTGATCAGCCATGCTGCATTCCTCCCCGTGACGTAATCAAGACTGCCGATTCGACGGGAATGTCGGTTCGCTTAGCTCGCCGAGACGTTGACCTGCCACCCGATGCCGAACTGGTCAATGAGGGCGCCGAAGATGTCGCCCCAGAACATCTTCTCCAGCTGAGCCTTGACGGT
>Ga0182030_10015404_pt1 | contig 14990 bp, 18 predicted proteins | sample 812S3MmetaG_FD_121299 | JGI IMG/M metagenome (GOLD analysis project Ga0182030, IMG submission 121299) | Permafrost microbial communities from Stordalen Mire, Sweden - 812S3M metaG (Illumina Assembly) | ecosystem: Environmental > Terrestrial > Soil > Wetlands > Permafrost | place: Sweden... | reverse complement strand
TTGCCTCCCTAATTAAAAAAACTTTAATAGAACTCTTCGACCTAAAAATTAAGTTCTATGTCTTACGCTGCCTATAAATATATAAAGAGTATTTATACCTTGGCGACATAATTAAACAATACTGCTATTGTCGTCGCTGTCTCTGGCAACTTAAGTCCTATTTTACAGATAAAGCCCCCTTAAGTCAATTGAAAAATTAGCTATTCTATTTGAGTTGATTTAGCTTGTATTGGGTGTATCGTTCGGCAGCCAAACGACTTAATTCGGGATCCTCATCCTTATTAACGAATTTCATGGCATCGCCCAATAGAGGGTGTACTTCACAGACCTTGTCATATAACTGCTTTGTTAGTTTTCGGTAACCTGGGTGTCCCTGCGGGCTGGTGCGAAGTTCAATAAAGTGAAATGCCTCCCTGGCATTTAGGGTGAACTTCCAGCGCATTTTATGACCCAACAAAGTAGCATATTGGGCCTCTAAATCATATTTGCTCTCTTGTAGAAAACTGTATAGCGCTAAACTGATTGAAAAACATTCCTCGAACATATCGGTGCAACCGGCCTGCTCGACCAGCTCTGGTATCTCATAACCAAAGCGCGGTGTTAATTGTTGCCATTCTAAATCATCAACCATACGGTGTCTCTGTAAGTCTCGAAATATCCCGTAATCGCAGACCAAATCCCATGAATAGTGAGCTTTTTCAAGGGCTCTGCCCGGCCTGTGCCGACGGTTTAGACGCTCTCCCATATATGCAGAAATAACTTCAACCTTTTGCTGGTATGGCCACTTTGCTACTTCTGTCCGTATCTCCTCAATTGATAGCGTTGAGTTTTCATATAGCATGTCTGCAACTAGATCTAGTTCGTTATGTGGCCAATATTCGGTTAGGCTGACTGGATCTTGGTCGGTTGTGTGGTGAGTCGGCAGTAGCTTTAGTGTCAGCTCGCGCATAGCCGCCTCCTTGGTAGCTCGGTATGCCACGATCGCCCCGCCTCGATCGGGTTTATCTGACCGTTCTAGGAAAGTGCTTAGTACTTTACGCGATTCTGCGAGAATACTATCACCAGTTTGATTAGCCTCTTTTAGTCTATCGCTCTGTAGATGTAGGATTAGGCTTTCGAGGGCCTGGCCAGACGCAAAAATGCCAACCGTTGAGGTCGTAGCAACCGGTAGAACTGGACGAGCTGCATCACAAGCCTGAGCCCGAATAGCTGATTTCCAAGCTCCATCACGGTCTTTCTTGGGGGTTTTTGAAGTTTGCTCTAGATATTTTGCTAGATTGTGGACTAACTCTGAATAAAGGTCGAAAATCTTGTCCATATCTTTCTTGTAGCGTTTGGCAACTGTCGGCTTAAAGTATGGCGGTAGATAGTAACGGTATCTTCCAGAGCTGTCTTTCTTGTCATAATAGATATACCGAGTAGATTGTTCCAGATATGACGCTAATCTTCCCCATTCTAATTTTTTCGTAAGTAAATTAGAGGCGTTCTCAACAACTAAATGCATTCCGGCAAGTTGTTGGACGGAATCATCGCCATAAGCTGTAATCACCCGTTGCAATAGTTTTTCGTCTTTCCCGAGTTGGTTGGCAAATTCGTCAAGGATAGTAACCCTCATATCATCACCTCGTCTTGAAAGTCGGGCCATGGCTGCAGCTATTGTTGTCGGGCTGAGTTCACTGGTGAAGGCATAAACATTACCTTTAGTGTTGGTAATTGCCCTAGATAAATAATCATGGCCATCTTTTGTTATTTTATAATTATTATCTTCTTGTTTTTCTAGGAATATTTTGTCACCCTTGTCCGATGTCCCTGGGCTAACGGTCGTATTATCAGATGGTTGCATGGCGATCGACTTCTTGCTTAAAATTGTGGCTAGTGATTGAGCGGCAGCGTTTTCGCTAACTACCACTCGGTTGGCCAAAGTAGTTGCCACATACTTCCAAATTTCTGTAAAGACTTCATCTTTTGTGCCAGTGGCATAGACTACTGGCAACTGTCGTTGTTTGGCTTCCCAAAGGTAACCCGCCCGAACTCGATCGAGGAATCCTGCATCAAGATTATCAAACCGATCACCCTGATATCGGTCTTTTAGTCGTGCTACCAGGGTTTGAGTCTCTAGGTCCATGACAAGCGTGAGGTCTGGCTCCATATCGCCGACAGCAAAACCGATTATCTCATTTATTTTGTCATAGTCTTTGATATCTCCACGTCCGTAGTACTGAATTGCCAGCGTAGTCAAATAATTACGATCAACAACACAGCAGATGCCGGCATTAACACTGTGTCTTATCAGCTCTAAGGACTGTGAGCGGGCGGCATTATATAGCAAAACCTCGGTTCTAGTGTTCATTGGATAGCGAGGGTCCTGGGTGATATGACGGATTGTTCGGGCCGTAAGATCATTCTGGCTATCTGGTTCGCGCATTAACTTAACCGGGAGTCCGGCTGCCCTTAGACCATCGGCTATCATTTGAGCCTGGGTGGTTTTGCCAACTCCCTCAGGGCCCTCTATAACTATATATTTACCTCTAGTCATAGATCATGCCAGTTATTTTTACTGGGAGGGCGCGTTTATCGCGGTAGGCTTGGGGTAGCATCCAACTTGGAGACCATGACTTAATGGTTGATTCCAGATCGGTACCGGTTAAATATTTTCCGCTAAAACCTTCGTCGCGGCCGAGACCATAATTCCCGTCAACCTCTCCCGTTTCATGAAATACTGCTTGAGCTATTCTCTCACCCACTGGCAACAGCACCAATTCCCTAGAATTTAGATTATAGATTTCTAGAGTCAAACGGTTTATATAACCGGGGTCGACCCAGCCGGCATCAAAACAGACTGCTACGCCGTTCCTGGCCCAGCTTGATCGAGCTCTCAGATCGTAAGCGCCTGGCGGTTTTATTCCAAAAAATTCATGGGTGTGGGCTAGAATTCGCTCACCGGGTTTTATGGCGATGACCGGATGGTCTTCGGGGATGCCTTCAGCTAATTTAAATCCATTCTGATCGCACCACTCTTTATGGGGCTGCGCCTTATAGGGACCATCAAAGTAGCGTTCGACATCTTCTCTGTCGAAGGGGTTGTAGATAATGCGTTCATTACTGGCCTCTATCCGGTAATAATAATAGCCAAGAGTTACGTCCAAACTGGCGTGGGCAACGTGTTTTGGATTAAACGGCACACAGATTATATGCTCGTCTTCAATAGCTTTTCGAATTTGCGTGTTACTGTATACCGCCATTACTCCTCCAAATCTGACTATATTGTACGATTTGTCAAATCTCTGATGCAAGCATAAGCATAAAAATTACAATACATATGCACTAAAACAGTTATCCCTAAAACTGTTACAATAGGGCATATGCCCGCAAAGAATGAGCGTCATTCCAAGATTGTTCTAAACTTGGTAATTTTGGCTGTATGTCTTAATGGGTTGGCTTATATTGTCGACCCGCTGCTTAATTTTATTCATTTACACATTGGCCATCTCTATCACCTAACAAGTTCTTCTGTTGGAGTGGATTTAGTTATTGGGTTAACGCTTATTTACCTCAGTTCTCTGCTGGCTCGTCGTAAGAGCAATGCTCTAACAATTTCAATTATTGTATATAGCTTGGTCGTATTAATTAACCTGCTCATGATATTTATGCATCATCACGACCACGGCATAGCCACAGAATTAATTATTAGAGGCATGCTTCTGCCGTTTATTACCATCCTTGGTCTAACTTATTACCGTAAAGAATTTACGGTTAAGAGTGACATTCAGGGTTTTAGTCAGTCAATACCGATAATCTTGACAATTATTGTCGTGACGCTAGTTTATGGGGTGGTTGGCTTCCTATTAATGGACGACCGTGATTTTCATCAAGAGTTTAGCGTTCTTCATGCCCTCCACCTGACTATTGATCAATTCGGTCTAACCACTAAAGTCCCGGTGGCCCATTCCATTCGAGCAAAAATATTTTTGGATTCACTATCAACTATTAGCATTGCTGGGCTTATATATATAGCAATATCGCTTTTTCAACCCATAAGGGCCCGTTTTTACGACCAGAGCTTGAGCCGCTTAGCTGTTTCGGGCTTGCTTGATCACTACACAGAGTCCAGTGAAGATTATTTCAAAATATGGCCACAGGACAAATCGTATTATTTTACTAATAACCGTCGAGCCGTTCTGGCCTACAGCGTTCATCGGGGAGTGGCCCTAGTTGTTAGTGATCCGATTGGTGATAATAATGAATTTGATGGGTTGATAAGAAATTTTACCCAACAATGCCGGATAAACGATTGGTTACCGGCTTTTATTCATATTGAAGGTAACTACCGCGAGATGTATGACAAACACGGCCTATCCATGCAGAAAATCGGCGAAGAGGCTATCTTAAATCTTGATAAATTTACTGCCAGTGTTGCTGATAATAAGTATTTTCGCAATATCAACCAGAAGTTTACGAAACTTGGCTATAGCTGCGAACTACAAAAACCGCCTCATGGTGAAGCCTTAATAAATCAGCTAAGAAAGATATCTAGTGATTGGCTAGAGTTACCCGGTCGAACTGAACGAGGTTTTATGATGGGCTATTTTTCACCAGAGTATATGCAACTTTGCAATATTATGGTGGCCCGTGACTCTGCAGGTACGATTCAAGCGTTTATCAACCAAGTTCCACCACTAGATGCTTTTGAAGCAAATTACGATTTGCTTAGGAGTAGCAGCGATAGTCCTGGGAACATGAATGACTTTCTCCTCGTGAGCTTCATCAAACAGCTCCATACCAATGGTTTCTTGCGTCTAAATATGGGACTTTGTCCGTTGAGTGGTTTGTCGTCACGTGACGCCGATCATAACACTATTGATGCAGCGCTAAGATTTGCTTATTCTAACGGTGATAGACTGTATTCTTTCAGTGGTCTGCACCGATTTAAAGCGAAATATGAACCAGAATGGGCGCCAAGATATGTTGCCTACAAGAATGGTATACGTGGTTTTAGTAAAACAATTAGAGCTTTGAACGTCGCGATGAAGGTAAAAAAATAAACTCCTTAGAATTGGACTGAAGTTGCTCGCGGGATAGTTCTTATACTTGCAAATCTCTACCACCTGTCTATTATTGATAGAATGAAACAGTTATCTGAATATGGTGGGATACATGATTTTTGGGCAGATTTAAAGACCGGCCCGGCGAGCGAGCTGATAAGGATTAATAGTATGAGTATGTATAATTCGTCATATCCGGATGAAAAGTTTACAGCATATTCAGAAGATGATGAAACGATCGCTCGGCTAACTGTTAGACATAGTATGCCTGTTGGGCTAAGAGTTAGCGAGAAGATTGACGACAGACATGGTTATTCCGTAGCAGAACTAGTCTTTCATGCCAGAGATAATATGGTTAGCAATTATTCGGAATATGCTCTTGATAGTTGGGGCGATCCTATCCCTGGCGAAGGCGAAGTGACGGAATGGCCGTCTAATGAAAGATATGCCGATTTGACGGCATCTGGCTATCCGTTAAAACGTAAAATCGGCTTACGCGTTGTTAGGATCTCTGATATCCCCGAAGTACAACAATTACTGCTTGATAGCGGCGTTAGACTACTGACCGAAGGACAATAACTTAATATGATTATCCCTGGGTAGTCTGCGATTGCAATTCGCGGGTTATAGCAGTACCAGGATCTAATCGTTCCATTTGCTCCATCTGTTGCACCGCGACAAAGGTTTTATCTGATAGAGCAAGCGCTTGAAAACCTAAGTGACTTTGAATCTCCTGAGCCTGAGCCGCTAGCTCCGTATCGTCAATGAGCTGTTTGTATATATCAAGGTAATTAACGATGGCATTTAAGGCATAAAATGGATTTATCTCTAGGATAGTTAAGTCTTGGTCGAGGGTATCAATACAGCCCCGCATCATCTCGGCGGTCGGTTTAGGAGGCGGACCAAGCCAATCGTGTAAGTCTTTATGGGCCGATCTTAAGACTGGTATAACTAGACCTTCGTGATTACGAAAACGTCTTTCAAATCTTCCCTTGTAACTATCATCTGTAAAAAAAAGATGATGCCTGTTAAAGCGCGAGTCGTTTTGATTTTGTGTTTCTAGCATGGTCCCTACTTCACACTATTTCCCTACATAATTAAATAATACCAAACATTTCAATAAACCATAAACATAATTTTGTATAAGTCTAATATTTGTAAAATATTGAAAAAACATGTATAACATGTTTATATATGTCGGAACTCGTCTTAGCCCAGATTGCCGTCAATGATGGCACAGATAGAAAAATATTTAGGCAACTTGGACCCGATGATCCAACAAGCCCAAATTGTTATGGTTTTTTTGGTGGATATCTGGATCGCCACATACTGTTAAATGGGTATGAAAATCCTATAGATGGGACGGTTAGGTTACTGGGCGAACAAACACACCTGGATATGAGTCATGGGGAAGATCTCTTGCTGGGCCCTTATAGTCAGCACATAGTGCCGCCTGAATATTCGTTATTAGATGCTGCGGTTAAAGTTCATTTCTTTGAAGCATTTATTAGAAAGAGTGTAAGCGCGGAAGCGTTCGTCTGGGAGGGCGTGAACTATGAATTGGCCTTCGAAGGAGTAGATTATACGGTTCTTACTAACAAAGAATTGCTTAAAAGACGAGACGTAGCTCCCATAGTGCGCTTTATTCTTGAGGAAATATCTGTCGATCGTCATTCTCAATTGATGAACAGCAACAATATTTAAGCTACTTTAACAGCTATGCTGGGACCCATCGAAGTCGTAACAAAGAAACTTCGGATAAAAGCTCCTTTAATGCTACTTGGCTTATTAGACCGCAAACTGGCCATGAACGCTTCAGCATTTTCGTTTAGCTGATCAAGACTAAAACTTACTTTGCCAATTGCAACATGAACTATACCGGTAGAGTCAACTCGATATTCGATTCGGCCCTTCTTGGCATCAGCTACAGCCGTTGTAAGGTTGGTCGTGACCGTTCCACTCTTAGGGTTTGGCATTAGCCCTCTTGGGCCTAAAACTCGTGCGAATTTTCCCAGCTTAGCCATGTTCATAGGCTCAGCTATTAAAACGTCAAAGGTTAGTTGTTGTTTCTCTAATAGTTTGGTTATGGCCTCAATGCCAGTGATATCCGCTCCTGGTATTTTTTCGTCACTGAAGACGGCTATTTTTAGAGTTTTACCGGTTCCAGCAGGTAGAACTACAATATCTCTGATATTATGATCAGCATGCTTGGGATCGACATTTAACCTTACATGGAAGTCAACAGATGCGTCAAATTTAGCTGGGCTGGTTTTCTGAGCTAGTTCTAGGGCGTCTTTAAGTTCGTAGACCACGGTTTTATCAATAAGCTTAGATAGCTCCCGGATTTTCTTGCCTTGTCTTTCTAGGCGAGTTCTACTTGGTTTAATAATCTTTTTTGGTTTATTAACCTCATCATCATCAGAAGATTTGCGGTCTTTTTTAGCCGCCAGTTCTTCGGCCTCTTTTAGAGCTTTGGCGCTGCGTTTACCAGCCTTTGCTATAACCACGGGCTCCTCAATTGGCGTAATAATCTCCTCAGGGTTTTCTTCTATTGCTACAGTTGGAACAACTTCTGGGACTACCTCAATTGGAGCTACCTTTTTCTTAGTAACTTTCTTCTTAACTTCTTTTTTAGGCTCTTTGGCCATAGATATCCTTTCGTGGTACATGCGGCGATTTTATACGCCTCCCACAAATTAATTTAATAATTATTCGACTTCAACGCCCATACTTCGCGCGGTGCCAGCTACCATCTTCTTAACGGCTGTAATATCAGAGGTGTTCATGTCACCTGCTTTAGCTGTAGCGATTTCAGTTAGTTGTGCGTCAGTAAGTTTCTTAGAGACTTTCTCGCTATTTGGTCGGCCGGATCCTTTGTCAACTTTTAGGGCTGCTTTAATCAGGTCATCAGTGGCTTCACCAACAAAACGAAATTGCATTGATCGATCATCAAAGACAGTTAAGTGCACAGTTAGGTTTTTACCCATTAGATCTTTAGTCTGTTCATTGAACGGCCCGATAAAGTCCATCATGTTCACGCCGTATTGGCCTAGCGTACTACCGACGGGTGGAGCCGCGCTGGCTTGGCCGCCGCGGATTCTTAATTTCAGATTTGCCTTAATTTCTTTTGCCATAAATAATCGATTCTTTCATAGTACTTCTTAATTACCTATTATAAATATACTCAATTAACCTTCAAACAAGAGTACGTAACTTCATTGATTCTACTAGATTTAGGGCTGATTGTCTAGCCAAATATTTATTTCCGACAGATATAAACTAAACTCGTTTTACTTGAAGACTATCAAGCTCGACGGGTGTTTCCCGTCCAAACATATTAACTAGAACTTTGAGTTTACCCTTGGCGACATCAATATCATTGATACTGCCATCAAAACCTTTGAATGGACCATCGGTGATATTAACAACTTCACCGATCTTATAGTCAATTTTGTGCTTAGGTTCGGCACGTCCCATTCGCTTCATAATCTTATCAATTTCATCCTCTTCAACAGGCGTTGGTTCTGAGCCAGAGCCAACAAATCCAGTAACACTTGGAGTATTTCGAACAATATACCAAGCATCTTCACTCATTTTCATCTGTACTAAAACATAGCCCTGGAAGATTCGCTTTTCAACAACTTTTCTCTTGCCGTTTTTGACTTCAATCATTTTCTCTTTAGGCACAAGTATTTGAAAAATTTTATCTTTCATATCAAGACTCTCGGCTCGTTGCCTGATTGATTCGGCAACTTTCTCTTCGTAGCCACTATAAGTATGGATGGCGTACCACTGTTTGGTTGTGTCGTATCGTTTATTCATGTAAAAATACCTTTTTAAATAGTTTGTCTAATCCGTAATCTAGGCTTGATACCACTATCGCAAAGGAAATCGAGAATAACATAACTGCGGTCGTTAGTTGCCTAGATAGTTTACGGGCTGGCCAAGTAATATTTCGAAGTTCACCGAAAGCATTTCTAATATATTTTGGCACTAGATGTCTGTTTATCCATTTAAAAGGAGCGAAGATCGGCCTAAATATTTTTTTAATAATCCCAGGCTTAGCCTTCTTTTCGGTTTTAATGTCGGCCTTGAGTTGCTGTTTCTCGTTACTTAGGGCCTGCTGACGAACAGTTACACCTTGTTCTTTGCTAGCTGATTTATCTTTAGCCATTGCTTTATTTTTCCCAATTAAAAAACCTACTGTTATTGTAGGCCTGATGTGTCAAATTGTAACCCATTATCTTACCACAGTCAAGAATTATCGTATCAGTGGTCAAATAGTCTATAGTATAGGCATGGATCTCGCTAGTGCTATATTCGTGGTGGTTGCCGTTAGTGAACTGATAATTTTTCAATCGCGGCATATCCAGAGTAAACCAAGGACCGTCTTATTGTTAATTCTGGTCGCTCTCTCTAGTCTATATTTACTATATCGGGCCCCGAACATAATAGTCCTAGTGATTTTTATTATTAGCCTTTACCGAATTTTTAATCTTATGAGGGTAATAAAGGGCCGGATGCATACCAGTTATCTGGATAGATCAACTAGCCGTACTAGTCAGTGGCTGGTATCAATTCAAACTGCGATTTTAATACTTTACTTGGTTTTCATCGGACTAAGTAGTTTTGGCTTTTTAATGCACCTGATTCTCTACGGCATATTAATATTACAGTTACTCGTATCTGTCGTAGTCTTTTTCTCGGTGGTCGATAATCGTAATAAAACCAGACCACTAATTAAACAGGGACTCGGTGGAGATTTACCAACTGTCAGTGTTTGCATCCCAGCCCGCAACGAAAGCGATGATCTTCGGGATTGCCTTGAAATGCTAGTAGCAAGTGATTACCCCAAACTTGAGATATTAGTTCTTGATGATTGTTCGAGCGATAAGCATACCCCGGAGATTATTCGATCATTTGCTCAGTCTGGTGTTGTCTTCGTTCCTGGGACGCCTCCGCCAAGCTACTGGCTGGCAAAAAATTGGGCTTACGACCAATTAGTTAAGGCGGCTAGTGGTGAAATAGTTATTTTCTGTGGGGTTGATGCCAGGTTGAGCCGATCAACTATCTCAACTACCGTGGCAGCAATGACAGACTATAGCGTTGAAATGATTAGCGTGATTCCAAAACTAAATAATGTTGGCGTCAATCCTTTCATCCAAACTATGAGATATTGGTGGGAACTCGCCCTACCGAGAAATAGCCTAAAACGACCACCTGTTATAAGCACCTTTTGGGCTATTAATAGAGCAAAGCTAAAAAAACTGGGTGGATTTACCGCTACCCGGCGAATGATTACCCCAGAAGCCCATTTTGCTAAGCAGCTTATTGCGACTAAGTCCTATAGATTTTTTCGAGATGATGCTGTTTTTGATATCTCAACCAACAAATCATCTCGAGATCAAACCGATACCGCCATTCGAACTCGCTATCCCCAACTTCATAAACGGCCAGAAATAGTTTTTCTACTATCAATGGCTTTATTTATAGCTATGATTATGCCCTTCATTTGCGCCGTCGTTCTATGGGTTACCGGTGTATTCCCGGCGTTAATTTCCTTAGCGGTGGCTATCATATACGTAGTCAGTTATTCAATCTTAATTAAGTCCGTGAGGCAGAAAGGGGCACCCAGTATTGCTATAATGTTCCCTCTTGCCGTAATCGTTGACCTATTTTTGTTACACCTATCTATGTTTAGATATGAATTTTCATCGGTTGAGTGGAAGGGTCGCAATATTTGTATCCCCATTATGCACATGACTTCGAGTAACACGCGTCGATCATTAAATAGATGATCGGAAGGTTTTAATCTCTTTTCGAAGCACTAAAACATTATTGTCATAGGTCTTAAATTTATCCCAGAACTCCTTACCATGTTTCATGACTTTGGTATGGGTTAACTCGTGTAGCAAAACGTAATCTATAAGATGCCACGGTAGCAGCATTAAGTGAGAGTTAAGAGTTATCTCGCTTTTAGAGTTGCAGCTGCCCCAACGGCTCCGAAGAAGCTTAATTCTGATATCTCTCACCAAGAAACCATGTTGATCAGCCAGCATGCGGAGTCTTTGTGGTAATACCTCCTTAGCTTCTATCATAAGGGCTCTATTGGAAGCTTTAATCGCACAGTCCTGGACAGCCACGTCATCGATTGATAGCTTATCTGGGTATTTAATTATGATATCGTGTTCTTTAACAAATCCCCGCGCCGTGCGGTAGCTGGCCGTCGGCATAAACATCAAGCTGTGGTATTTGCCAATTTGCTGATAGTTTACTAGCTTTTTATTAACTGTAACTTTCTGATCAAGTATCCACTGAGTTTTACTGGTTACGAATCGTTGGGCCTCATAATAACTGACCCACTTCGGGAGGGTTACCTTGACTTGCCCTCTATGAGAAAGAGAGATCCTTATACTTCGACTATTTCGACGTTTATTAAATGACACAGCCCCAAGGTCTGGCATTAAAATATTTTTTACAGACATATTAGGCTTTTTCGGCTATCTAATAAATATATTGCGACGATTTATTGTTGAGCGAAGACTTGAGCTAGGTATTAAATTTACCAGTCCGGGTTTTATAACTGGACTATCCTTGTCGGATGGCTCGAATGCTTTGATGTCCCGAAGTTTCTTGGAAAGAGTTGCAAACTGAGTCTTAAAGTATTGCTTGCCGCTGACGACAATATAATCTTCACTATTAGTTGGGTTTTGCATGTACTGCAGAATACTATCAAAGGTTGTGCGATCCAAAGTCATTGCATATTTACTATCGGTTTGACGTCGATCGCGAGTTGCGACTCTCGTGAAAGAGCTTTCGACATCAATCTGGAACCAAACAATAACTTTTACTGCCTTTGACCGGGCTGCTATTTCTTTTAGGACCCGGCGCTGACTGATTCTGAGCGCGTTTGTATCATAAATAACTGAAACCCCCGCACTTAAGAGTTCTTCGGTTAGGTAATTCATAATTCGCTGCACTACAGCGTCTTCCTGCTGAGTATAGGTTGGTTTTTCAAACATTTCCGTTCGAATCCGATCGGCCTGAAGATTGGCGATATTTACTTCATCAACAAGTTGTCTGGAGAAATAAGTCTTCCCTGACCCTGGGTAGCCATAGAGTAATATTAAAACCGGTTTGGTGAAATTTAACTTAGCCATCGTGTAATTATGTATACCAGAAACAGTCTTAATTAACAACCATTAGAGTGTGACGAATTTAAGAAATTCAAGTATACTGTACTCGGTTAATACCCTTCAGTTTTAAATAATCATGTGAAAATATAGGAGTGTAGCTCAGCTGGCTAGAGCGATGGTCTCCAAAACCATAGGCCGGGGGTTCGAGTCCCTCCACTCCTGCCATATTATCAACACTGGTCGAATGGCACTAAGTAGGTTTAACTAAAAACGATAATCTGTTTAATGTTTTCGAGGTTTAACTTCGTTACGACCTAGGTTTTTCTTGGTTTCAGTGAAAACAACGTGTTTTCGTAGTTTTGGACTATATTTTTTAAGTGAAAGCTTATCAGGAGAATTCTGCATATTTTTAGACGTGTAATAGATACGTTCGCCAGACTCTTCGCTGACCATTCCAATAATTTTTCGCTTATCGCCTTTTTTTGCCATAGTTCTATATTCTAACAAGTTAATGGATATTTGTAAACTGGAGCCACGATCGGGATTTGAACCCGAGACCTCATCCTTCGCTTACACCTCTTCTTTAATTTAGCGGAACTTATAAGAGGGCTAGACTGTATCTTGAGCATATCATTGTTGACTTAGCTCCCCTTGTCAGTCGTTCGGGTCTTCATACTTTAATGATGATTACCACGGTCTTGCCCTAGTCCTAGGGGATTAACCGTTATTCGGGATTCATCAATGGATTTCTCCACTGATGGGCAGGATCTATTTGCGACCCACCATGGATGCGCTCTACCAACTGAGCTATCGTGGCAGCATGCCAACCAGAACATCACGTAGCTTTATATTGTGATACATAACCGTGACTACACCGTATTGACTTTTCCGTCGATAGATGCCGATTGACCCAGATATTGTAACAGTCGGGCGCATAAATTGCGAGGATGGGACGCCAAGTATTTTTGTCAAATACACCATGGCTCTATCGGGGTTGATATCTGTAAAAAATAGTGATTAATTCTTGGGCCAGCCAGGTTCAATGCCGGCCAGCTTAGTAATAATCACGAAGGCTATAGCTATTGCAAGCGCGGCTATAGATGCTATTACTTTATCCTGAAAATATGAAAAAACCGACCCCACGAGGGCCCCAAAAACAATTAATAATATAAGCCCAAACCATCGATTAATTGATTGTTTCTTCTTCTTAGGCATAATAATCTCCTTTTAGTCTACTCCTGCTTATAACTTACTGACATAGTTACAAAATTCTGGTGAAAACTTGATCGTCATTAGCTCTGCTGCCTTTTCTGGCGAAAACCAATCAAGCTTATCTTCATGGCTTTCTTCAACCAAATGTATTTTGTCAATGTCGGGTATTTTAACGGAATAAATAATTAGAACTAGCGGTAATAAATCATCGCCAACCGGTACTGTAATGTTTGTAAGTATCGCCATGAGTTGTTTAGCGTTGCCAACATCAGCTACACCGATCTCTTCTTTAAGTTCTCGTTTTAGGGTTTCAAGAAATGTCTCACCCGGGTCAATTCTACCTCCCGGCAAGTCCCAATAGGCAGGATTGTGACCCCACTTTGGGAGGTGAACCATTAATATGTCACCGTTATTGTTTCTAATAAGACCCTTGATACCAATTTGAAAAATTTGTTCTGCCATAGTTCGCCTTATTAATTATTTATTTTTGGCAGCATCAAGAACGCTCAGGAGAGAAACAACAGCTATATTTATGCGAGGATCAAGCTTAGCTTGACCGCCGCGAATATCCAGAGTCATTTTAACTACTATAGGGCTTTTCTTATGCGTTATGTTACCAACGAGTTGCGGGCTATTGCCTTGAGTATCCGAGTTAACCGTGAACGTCTGTACAACAAACATTAGAATAAGCTCAATTAACGGACCGATATATGGCAGTATAGCAATCCAACGACGGACTAAAGCCAGGGTACTACTAGTTTCCTGGACAAAACCGAACTCGTTCCCACCGGCGTCGATAAGATCCATGTGGTCTCTAACAAATATAGACTTAAGAGTCCTTTGTCTGATAGTAGCTAGTTTTGTGCCCGACTTACTGTCAAAAATATCATATTGCTTTTGCAAACTTATAACCTGACGTCCGCCAATACGAACAATCTCCTGCTGCATAGTCTTGTCGGTATATACTCGTACATCGCCCCTTAAACTCCATACCTTCATCTTGATATAACCTACTAGAGTATTCGTCTGAGGATCAGTAATCGTTATTGAAGCGCCAAATAGTTTAAAAAATTTCCTCCTAAACTCAAGAACACTATACTGTGAATAATCCATTATTACCCTTTCTTTTAGTTAAAATTTTATTAATCACTGCCAAGTCCTTTTAGCGTTTTTTACTTCTTTGGCTTGAAAGGCTTTACCAATATCAATGTTAAGACGATTACATAAGTCTAATAAAAGCCAAAACACATCCGCCGCTTCATCTTCTACGTTATGAATTCGTGAGTTTTTATCAACCTTTTGTCCGGTTTCTTTACGAATTGCTTTTGCTAGCTCCCCAATTTCCTCAATTAATAAAGTAAATACCTCAGGGATTGTCTCTTTATCAAACCCGCGTTCAACAACCAACTGCTTTATTAACTCCTGGTACTGTTTGATAGTTAGGTTGCTATTAGCTTGCATAGCCCATATTTCTTTCATGGTGCAGGGTGTAGGACTCGAACCTACGGAGCCCGAAGGCGGGAGATTTACAGTCTCCTGTAATTGCCACTATACGAACCCTGCATATATTTTTGGAGCCGATGACAGGCTTCGAACCTGC
>Ga0182030_10015403_pt1 | contig 14990 bp, 10 predicted proteins | sample 812S3MmetaG_FD_121299 | JGI IMG/M metagenome (GOLD analysis project Ga0182030, IMG submission 121299) | Permafrost microbial communities from Stordalen Mire, Sweden - 812S3M metaG (Illumina Assembly) | ecosystem: Environmental > Terrestrial > Soil > Wetlands > Permafrost | place: Sweden... | reverse complement strand
GTAAAGGCGGATTCAGCCGGTCGCTTGCATGGCGCGGCGGACAAGCCGTTCAGCGCGGAACAGGTGGAAATCGCGCGTCTTAAGGCGGAACTGGCGAAGGCGCGGATGGAGCGCGACATCCTAGTTGAGGCCGTCTTGGAGGGCGCTCCTTCGGACGCGCGCAGAAAATCTTGATCACTTCCAGGGTTCGGTGCCGATCCATTGATATTGGACGCCGTTATAGTGATCCTCGGCGCGATAGAGGGGGACATCGAGTCCAAGCGTCGTCGCCGAAAGCCCTCCTACCGCGGCAAGCAGACCGAATGTCGACACGACACGCTGGGTCTGTCCCACCACCACTGCAATGCGCGCATTGACCAATGTCGTTTGCGCGTTCAATATTTCCCAGGTCGTGCGCTGCCCATATTTTAGTTCCTCGCGAAGGCCCTCGAGCGCGGCCTCCGCCTTGTCCGACTGTTCCCGCGCGGCGGCCAGGTATCTCCCTGATTCTTTCCATGCGGCCCAAGACGCTTCGATGGATTGATGTATTTGATCGATTTGCTGATCAAATACATATTTTGCCTGAGCAACCTTTTCCTTCGCTTGCCTTATCCCGGCATAATTAACGCCACCCTCGTAAATTGGCATGCTTAGCAGCACGTTTGCGCCGCCTTGAAAAAATCTTTGTTGCCCTGCTCCGGCATAATCATATTGTTGTCCTACTTGGGCGCTCACTCCCACTGTGGGAAGAAGCTGTCCTTCGGCCAGCTTCACGCCGAGTTCGTTGACATCTATATTATAACGCGCCGCGACCGCGAGCGGATGTTCGGTGTCCGCACGCCGAAAGGCCTCGGCGAGATCCTTTGGCAAAAGCCTGTCCAACGGCGCCGTTGCCGCCAGATTCTTCGCTGGCTTGCCAATTTGCTGACGGTAGATGGAGAGGCTCGTCCGAAGATTCACATAGGCGGTCGAAAGATCCTGTTTGCCTTGGGCCAACGATGTCTCGGCCTGATAGACGTCCGTCAGCGTCGCATCGCCGCCCTTCAAGCGCTCCTTAGTCATATCAACCTGATTGACCAGGAGATGCACATAATTCTCACGAAGATTCAGAATAGCGATGTCGCGTTGCACATTCATATAGGCGGTCGCGCCCGCGCCCAGCACGGTAAGTTCTATATTGCGCAAAATCTCCCGCGATTGATGAATCTGCGCCTGGGCTTGATCAACCCCGTTGACGCCACGAAACCCATTGAAAATACTCCAATTAACGACAAGCCCGGCGCCCGACGGAAAGGTGAATGTTCGTGTCTTCTGGCTCGGATTGAGAATGTCCTGTTGAAGGCCGCCGTAATTTCCCTGAATGGTCGCCGTCGGTAGAAAACTTCCGCGCGCCGCTGGCAGGTTTTCGTCGACGCTGCGCGTATCCGCCCGTTGAGCGTTTAACTGAGGATTGGCAAGATAAGCGTTAGCTAAGGCTTCTTTGATAGTTTCAGCATGCACGCTTGCCGTAAAGCAGATGCAGAAAACAACAATGCCTATGCCCCAATTCCCACGCATTATTTTACACCTTGACCGTTGTTAGCTCGCATGCCCTGCGCGCTTATGCATTCCCTTGGGTTCATTCTATTGTTCGATGAAGGTCTTCCTGAGCGAAGAAGCCAGCGGCGACACCAAATATTCGAGCGCTGTGCGCTCTCCGCCGGAAACGATCACTTCGGCGGGCATGCCGGCTTGCAATCGGGCGCGATAGTTATCCGGAATATCGGCTCGATTGATTGAAATTCTGCCTAGATAATATTGCTGTTTGCTAGCCTCATCCAGCATACGATCATGCGAAAGCGTCTCGATCACGCCCATCATGACCGGCAAGGTGCGCGAGTGAAACGCCGGGAAACGTATCTCGGCCTTCTGACCTTGATGGACGCTGTCGATGTCGTTGGTGGCAAACTGCGCTTGCACAATCAGCTGGTCGTCGTCCGGGACGACATCGAGCAGCGCTTCCCCGGGACGCAGCACCTGGCCGAGCGTGAACACTTTGATGTTCTGCACGGTTCCAGCGCGCGGCGACGCCACATCCACCCGACGCAGCACGTCCTGAGCGACAATCCCCCGTTGCCGATAGTCAGCGATTTTCTGGCGCACTTCCAACAAAGAATTGGCGACTTCCTCCTGGAATTTTTGTCGCAATTGGGCGATTTGGACGTGGATTTCGTTGATGGCGCCTTGCGCCTTCGCCATATCGGAAATCGTCTTTCCGATCACTCCTTCGAGCCTGGTCCGTTCGCGCTCCATGGAAAACACGCGATTGGCGGGAACCAATTGTCTCGCCAGAAGCTTTCGCAGGCTAACCAATTCCACATTGATATATTTGACTTGCCCCTCGGTGGAGGTCTTCTCGATCTGAATTCCCTCGATCTCCGTCTTCAACTGAGCGACTTTAGCTTCGAGAATTTGAATTTGGCCGTTAAGCGACGACCGCCGTTCGTTAAATTGGCCGACTTCGTCCTCGACCAATTTGGCGAAGATCGGATCCTGCGCATAATGATCGAATTCGCTCGGCCAGGCGATGGACTCGCGGTCCTCGCGTTCGGCGAGCAATCTCGCCTCCAACGCAAGAGACGACCGAAGCTGGCCTCGCAACAGATCGGAATTGGCTTGCGCCTGAACTTTTTCGAGCCGAACCAGAATCTGCCCTTGCTCTACGCGCTCGCCCTCCTTGACGAGGATTTCCTGAACAATTCCACCTTCAAAATGCTGCACGGTCTTTTTATTCGTCTCCACGGAAACAAACCCCGGCGCGACGACTGCGCGATCGAGCTTGGCCACCGCCGCCCATCCACCTGCAACGCCGAAGGTCAAAAAGATCAAGCCATAGCCGGCGAGAGCGAATTTTCGCCACTCGATCGAGGATTCCTGAACTCTCATGTCCTACCCTGCTCCAGATGCTCTAGCCAAGGGTGTAGGCGGGGAATTTGACGGAACTGGGGAGGCGATCAAGCGTTGCAAAATCGCGTCGCGAGGACCAAAGGTTTGCACCGCGCCGTCGGCCATCACGAGTATTTTATCGACCGCCGTGAGGATATTCATCTTATGCGAAATGATCACGACCGTCGTTTGCTGCGCCTTCAATTTTTGAATCGATCGCAACAAGGCCTCTTCGCCGGCCGCGTCAAGATTGGCGTTCGGTTCGTCGAGAACGATAAAACTCGGTTCGCCATAAAGCGCCCGCGCCAAAGCCAATCTCTGTCGTTGACCGCCCGATAGCGTGTGCCCGCCTTCGCCGATCTGCGTATTGTAGCCATCCGCGAGATGCTGAATCAGTTCGTGACATCCAGACAGCATCGCCGCCGCGATCACCGGCTCCGGCTCGCTATCTTGAAAGCGGGCGATATTATGCGCGACGCTGCCTGCGAAGAGCTCAACGTCTTGAGGCAAATATCCGATATACTGCCCGAGTTGTTGAGGATCCCAATGCGCGATGTCGCTGCCGTCGATGCGAACCGCGCCCCTCAAGGCGGGCCACACGCCCACCAGCGCGCGAGCAAGACTGGATTTGCCAGCGGCGCTGGGGCCAATCACGCCGATGACTTCGCCGGGGGCGAGTTCGAAATTGATCCCCTTCAGGATGATCGCCTGCGGATTGCTCGGGGCGCTGGTGATCAGATCCTTGACCGCCACCGCGCCTCTGGGTCGCGGCAGCGACATTTTCGTAAAACCCTCCCCGGCGACATTGAAAAGATTTTGCAGGCGCGCATAAGCCGCGCGCGCGCCAATAAAGCCCTTCCAATTGCCGACCGCCATTTCGATCGGCTGCAACGCGCGGCCGACAAGAATCGAGCCCGCCACAATGGCGCCCGGGGAAATTTCGCGCGCAATCACCAAATGCGCGCCTGTTCCCAGGATGATCGTTTGCAAAAACAGCCGAAAGAATTTGGTGAAAGCGATGATCACGCCGGCGCGGTCGCTCGCCACCGCCTGCGACGCCAGAACGGCGTCATGCTGATCCAGCCAAAGGTTCTTGAGCGGCTCGACCATGCCCATCGCTTGCAAAACCTCGGTGTTCCTGAACACCGCATTCGCGCTTTGACTTGCCCGCGCATTGGCTACGGACGCCGAATTAAGCTGCTTCTTGGTCATGACCTCGTTCAGCATGGTCAGACCGAGCGTGACGATGCTGCCGACCAGCGCGATAAGACCAAACCAGGGGTGCAACAGGAAACAGGCCGCCACGAAAATCGGGAACCACGGAGCGTCGCACAAAGCGATCAACCCGGAGCCCGTCAGAAATTCGCGCAGAATGTCGATATCGCGCAAACATTGCACATGGCCGCCATTGGGCATGCGAATATTGCCCCTATGTATCGCCTCGAACACCGGGCCGGCGATTTTCTCGTCGAACATTAGTCCGGCCCTGACCAAGATACGCGAGCGCAACCATTCCAAAAGCGCATAGACCAATAACAATATGCCCGCCAAAATCGTCAGCGCGATCAAAGTCGTTTCGCTACGGCTGCCGACCACGCGGTCGTAAATCTGCAGCATATACAAGGGGCTCACGAACATAAGCAAATTTATGAAAAAACTGAATATCATCGCCGTAAAAAATATCGGCAACGTCTGTTTGACGCCCTGATTAAGCCTGCCAGCACTTTTCAGACTATTTGGCAATAGTTGCGACATGAGGCCTTGATTCCGAGAGTTGCGCTTCACGCCCTTTATCATAACAAAGGGCCGGCGACAGTGGCTCGTCGATTAACCCCTTTTCCTCACGCCAGTCAAATTCGAACGCGCAAGCGGGAAACCCCGGGCGAGCCGAACCTCACTGCACATGAGTGACAAGATCGTGAAGCGTTTGTTGCTGCCCGACAATGCTGATCGAACTGCCGTCGTTGAAGGTCATCGTGACGCTCTCCAACACCGACGAGGCTCCGTTGGTCCCGTGCGGACTCGCGAATACATATTTTTGTTGCGATACGACAACCGAAGCGTTGGGCGTTTCGCTGAGAAACAAATCGAGCGTCTCGATAAATTGCGTCGCCGTCAAAACCTCATTTGAATTGTTCCCGGCTCCAGTGGAAATGACAAGATTTTGCGCCCCCGCCGAAGCGGTCTGCGACGATGCGGCTCCGGTCTGCGTCATCGTCGGATGGTCGACGACCGCCACTTCGGCGGTCGCCGCGCTGACGCTATTGCTCAACGCGGACTGCACCTGCGCCACCGTCTGCGCCGCGGAACTGAATTGAAGCGAAACGAAAATATTGTTTTCCGCAAGAAAAGCGTCCGCCGAGCCCGATTGAACGACGACCGAGGCATAGGACGGCAGGCTGGTCAAACCGGCCGGCAGAAAATCCACGACTGTCGCGTCTTCGTGATAGACGACATTCGCGCTTGGTTGCGATGGCGCCGTCCCGGCATGATCGACGTTTTGTAGCGCATCGACGAAGGCCGCGAGCGGAGCCGCCACGCCCAAGGAGGGGCCGCCCATGAAGGCTTTTGTCGCCAGCAGCGCATAATCGGAAGTCGACGGCGACGCGCTGAGCGGCGCGGACGCCGACAATTCGGCGGAGTCCAAAACGCCGGTCTGATGAGCCGGAGGAATATGACTAAGCTTCGCCATCAAATCCAGGGTCGAAGCGACATCGGCATAGAGCCATCCCGTCGACGAACCCGCCGCCTTTATTGGCGTGAAGTCGGCGCTCGCCACCGAGGCCTCTAATTCCGCGAGAACCGATTGAACGAAGGACGAATGTCCGGGGTTGAACCCGCTGTCGCTCGATTCGGACAGCCATTGATCCGCCGCCGACGCAGCGACCATCGGAGCGGATGTCTGCTCAAAGGCGCTCGCAGCGAAAACCACCGCCGACGCGATCGCCAACTGCTCGTCGTTCCAATTCTGACCGGATTGAGATGCGCTGTCGCTGTTCAGCGACGCTAAAGCGCCGACGGTCCATGCGAGCCCTGGCGCGGACGCGCCCCCCGCTCCCGCGTCGGTCTTATGCGTGACGGCGTCGCCGTCCTTATGCGATTCGTCGGCCTTAGCCTGCCCGGGCGTCTTGAAGAAGGCGGTCCCCACCACGACGATCAACAGCGCCGCCGGATGCATCAAAACATTCGAACTCTCGCCCTCGCTGCGCGGCGTCAGCCTGTGGCGGGAAAGCAGATCCTGCACCATGGAGCGGAAATCGTGGCCGCGCGCTACGCCGCTATAGGCGGGACTGGCGATCAAATATTGCCCGTCGATTCGCGCAAAATGCGCGACGGGCTCGCTATCGTCCTCGCGACAGAAAACAAACCACGGATCGCCTTCATCGGTCAGGCCGCGATCTGTTACGACCCCCATGCCGCCCTGAATCAGCGCGCTTTCAACCCGGTAAAATTCGGCGAGTTCTTGAGTGGTCCAATCTCTGGGCCGATTGCGAAGAGATGGAAAGGCAGCGACATTACGCCCGAGCATGAACCCACCTTGCGTCGCGATTACTCGTCGCCAAACAAAATCTCGAAGGTCACAGGATCATAAAAGCGCATCAGAGTTCTCACGAATTCGCGCGGCGCCACATGCAGCGCCACCGCCCATACATGCAGCCGATCCGGCGGGATGCGCCCGCGACCGTTCTCCAGCTGGGAGACAAAGGTGTAATACTCCGTCCCGACGAGTCCCGCCAGCTCGCGCTGCGACAGCCCCGCCCGTTCGCGCAATTCGCGTAGCCAGCGCCCCCCGTCCCGACGCATTTCCAGCACGTCCGAATTCGTGCGTCTCTGCGGGTTGCCATACATTGGAGTGCTCCCCTCTCGCATGCGAGAACGCTTTGCTACTTCAACAACTGTATAGCATATACCACGCCCCGGCGTCCATACACGAAGCATAATTACACCATTTTATTTCGAATAACCCGCCAGATGGCGCCTATGCAATGTTGTCTCGCTTGTTAAGGTCTTCTTAACGAACCAGTCTATCCCTGGGCTTCTCGCCTCTTTGTGCAAGTAGAAAGGCCGCCGCCTTTGGCGCGGCGGGGCTTTGCGACAAAAAGCCCCGCGCGCCGACCGCCTCAGGCGTTGCCGCTGGTCGGCTGCTGTTGCGCGGCCGCTTCGCGCAAACGCTTGTCAAGCTCCTGCGTCGCCCCGACCAGCGCCTTCAGCACCTGCGACGCCTGATTGCCGGGAATCAGCAGCGTGCCCGAGGGCCGCTCCTCGCCGTTCGGGCCGGCCTCGACGCATTCGATTCGCAGAATGCCGTTGTGAAAACCCACCGCCTTGAGACCATCGATCAGAATTACCGACATTGGCTCTTTTCCTCTCCGGTAAAATGAAGCGTTAGCGCATCCGGCGCCCGCCGTTACGAAAACGGCGGAGAGCCAAAGCTCCCCGCCGCGTTTTCTAGAAAGCGGGCTCCGGACGTTCCGGAGCCCGCGATCGTTGTTCTTACAAGAAGTCGATGTTGTGCGCGATCAGATTGCTGAGGCCGAGCGTGCCGGTTCCGGCGATGTGAACCAGATCCTGAACGTGGATCACAACGCCCGCCGCCGCAGTGCTGGTCTGCGTTAGGCCAGAGTTGTTGGCGAAGGTCACGTCGGCGATAGCCAGACCGCCGCTGCTCAGATTATAGGCGACCAGGAAATCCGCCGTATGTCCCGCAGCCACGCCAGTTCCGGCAAGGACCAGATTGCCGACCGCCGAGTCCGTCAACGCGTTCGTAAGAGCCGTCGCATTGGCGTAGGCCGGCGCGATGGTGTCGAGAATGACATCCGCCGTCTTGGTCAACACGGTGTTGGCCGTGCCTTCCTGCACATAGGTGGCGAAGCCGGCGCCCACGACGGTCACGCCGTCGGATTGCGTCAGGCCCTGCAGCGTGTGAGTGCCGAAGGTGCCGGTGTTCGCCCAGTCGGCCGTATCGAAGACGATCGTGTTTCCGGTCGGCACCGTTGTGTTGGCCGGGCCGAAGAAGTTGTTGATCGTCAGCACGGAGGAGCCGTAATTATCGACAAAAACCTCGCCGGTGTTGCTCAACGCGTTCCCATCGGTGATCGCCTGGCCGACAACCGTCCCAACGCCCCAATCCGCGCCGCCCGCCGATCCGGTCACGCCGAACTGCGGTCCGCCGTTATTGCCCAGATCAAAGGCGCCGAGCCACACCGTGCTGTCCGTCTTCACGCTGTTGCCAGCGCTCCCGATGTTCACGATATCGTTGCCGCCCAACGGGAAGAAGTTGTCGCCGCCGTTGCCGACAGAGTTGACGACAAAGCCCAAAGCCGTATCCGCGCCGCCGGTGAGCACATCGTTGCCGATCCCGCCGCTTGTGAACGGAGCGCCAAAGACTTCCAACACCGCGGTGGTGTGGCCAAGGGCCAAGCCGTCGACCCCGACCGCCGGAGAACCGCCTCCGACCGTGCCCTGGATCAGGTTCTGGCCAGTGGCCGAACCAAACACGGTGATGCCCTGCGGCTCGGCGATGCTGTCGGTCAGCAGATAGTTCAGCGTCGCCGACACATCCATGATCAGATGCGAAGTCGACTGGGCATTGAGATTGGTGACGTTGGTGGCGCCAATCTCGAGAGAGCCGTGACCAAAGTCGTTCAGCGTCGTCGCGCCCGTCGTCGCGTCGATGCTCACGGTCGTAAGACCGATGTCCGCCGCCGTCACCACGCCGGTGAAGTCGGTGTAGCCAAGCACCAGATCGTCCGGTCCGCCGGGAGGCGAGCCACCGTTGTCGGCGGTGTTGTCATAGAAGCTCACGCTGGCGTTGATCACCGTCGGCAGCGCGTTGTCGTTGAAGCCGAAGGCCCCGAGAGGGCTCCCGACCGGAGCGGCGCCGCCGAGAATGACATAATCCTGCACGTCATGGCCATTGCCGACGCTCTCGTAAGGCAGGTAGATGTTCACCGTCGTGTAATTGTCGATGGTGAGATCCGGCACATACAGAGCGGTGGCGGTGCCGGCATTTTGGAACAGGTTACTGATGCCATCGTCCGACACCCAGAGCAGCAAGTTAGTGCCTTGGTTGACCGTGTTGGCGGGGACGGTCGGCGTCGCCAGCTCGCCTTCGATGGTGATGTCCCAGCCGGTCCAGGTGGCAGTCACCCCAGAGCCGCGGATGAGGTTGACAGCATCGAAGGTAGCGGCTTGGAGGCCGTCGCCGTTGACGGTCCAGGTCAGCCCACCATCGGCCAAATCCTGGGCGTTGATGGCCTGGTCGGTGAAGCCGTCCTTGATCGTCAGCTGCGATCCGAGAAAGTTCTTCGTGCTGCCATCGGCGTTGAGGAGCTGCAGCAACTCGAAGCCCACCGGCACAATGTCATTGGCGTAAAGGCCGCCGGTGACGGAGATGGAGGGGTCGAGCGGCGACGGGAAGACGCCGCTCAGCGGCGAACCGGCGAGCAACGCATAGGGCGTATTCAGCGGGGCGAGTCCCGAGAAATCATGGCTCAGGTCGATGAAGCCGCCCTGATCGTCGGTGTAGATGCCGTTCACATAGAGGCCGCCGGTGTCGTCGAGCACCTGGATATGCGAGATATTGACCTGCGTGCCGAAATCCTGGCCGTTAATGCCGTCCGGCGCATTGGCGACAACGAAGTTGTTGAAGGAGACTTCGCTGTTGCCGTGGATGCTGGAGCCGCCTTGATAGCTTTCCTTGCCGCCGAAGGCCTGGATCGCCGCGAGGGTGAGGCTCGACAGATCGTAGAAGCTGTTGCCGGTTCCGCCGGTGATCGTCTCCAGCGCAGTGGTGTCGGAGGTCAGCAAGCCGCCGCCAACCCAGCCGGAGGTGGAGCTGGAGCCGCTGCCGTAAAGCTGGGCGTCGGTCTCGGCGCCGGTGATCACCACATAGCCGCTCGTTCCCGAGAGATTGATGCTGGCGAGATTCATCCAATCCGTCGACAGACTGTCGCTGAGCGACGTGGCGAACAGGATCGTCGTCGAGCCGTCATCGGTCAGGGTCAGCGTCTGGGCGTTCCACGAACCTTCATTGCCCAGGGCGATGATGTTGACGGAACCAACCGAAGCCGCTCCGGTCGAGGAGATCACCCAGTTTTGGAAGCCGACAGCGCCCGTCGACGGAGGCGCGATGCCGTTCAACGTGGAGCCGCCGGCCGACGCGCCGGCCGAAATCGAGTAGGAGTCGCCGAGATAGCCGGCCCAATTCGGGTTGTAGTTGTCGCCGTCGTTCGGGGCCACAATCACCGACTGCGGGATAATATAGCTGCCGTTGACTTCCGGGAAGCCGCCGACGATGGAGACGCCCAAGTCGATCGTGTCCTTGCCGGTGAAGACAGAGGCCGCGAAGTCGATATCTACGCCATTCGGAAAGCCGCTGCTGCTGTTGGATACAAAACTGGTCCCACCAATGAGGGCGGTGGAGACGGCCGTTGCAGCCGAGTTGACGCCAACCAGATTGGAGACATTGACCGTGAAGACATTGCCGCCGCTAAACGCGCCGGCGACTTCCTGGACCGGCTCGGCGTTGTCGCCGATGATCAGCGAAGCCGTGCCGCTGTTGCCGTTGAAGTTCAACGTCGTCACGCCGCTGATGACATTGCCAATAGCCGCGTCGCCGGTGAGGTAGATCGTTCCGCCCGTGTCGGTGCTCTGGATGTTCCAGGTCTCGATGCCGGTGATGTTCAGGCCGCTGGCCGTGTAAACGCCGCCGCTGGTGCCGACATTATTTCCAGCGCCGCTGGGCGAACTGGTGCTGGTGCCGCCGGTGAACTGAATGCCGCTGTTGCCGCCATTGAACTCGGCGTTCAGAACGTTGCCGCCCACGGAAGCGTTGGCGACCAGATTATCGCCATTGGTCAGGGTCGGCTGATTGCCGAATATGCCGGCCAACGGCGCATTGAAGGTGGCGTGACCGGCCGAGTCGGTGAAGCCGACAGGCCCATCTTGCCCGATGGTGAGCGTATAGACTTGGCCCAGGACAGGAATGATATTCAATAGCGGCTGCAAGCTATGCTGGGCGACGGCGGCGGTGATCTCCGCCTCGGCCGCCACCACCGACGCATAGCTGCTGGTGACATTGGCGATGACGTTCTGAACAGCCTGGAAGGCCGGGCCGCTCGGCGTGGTCGGAATAAGGAAGGAGTTGGTCTCCGACTCCAGCGCGTAATATTCCGAAACCGCGACCTTGTTGTCGAGCGTCGCCTGGCGGGCCAAGGCGACCGGGTCGGTGCCGGTATAGGTCAGGAAGGCGTCGACGAACTGCCCCAGCACTTGCGTATAGCTTTGACCGCCAAGGATCAGCCCGGACCAATAAGTCACGCCGGGCGCGATGCCGGCCTGATTCGTCGGGCCGCCCAGATTGTTGTAGAGGGCGGTGATGAACTGCACCGGGTTCAGGCTGCCGTAATTGGTGTTGTAATAGGCGAGAACCGCCGCCGAATTGTTCGGGCCGGTCATCGCGGCGGCGAGCGTCTCGAACTGCGCCACGGTGGCCGTGGTCGAGGCGGCTTGAGTGACGGTCAGACCCAGGGAGCTGGCGAATCCTGTGTAGTCGTTATAGTCGGCCACGCGGTTGTAAAGCGTGATGAAAAGAGCGTCGATCGCATTGAGAACCGTAGGTGCGGGGCTAGCCATTGTGGGCTCCTGTTCTTTAAGAAACTCTCGTTCGAATTCGCGGCGCGCCTCACTTGCACTCATGGCAATGGCGAGTCGACGCTTTCCGACTTTCGTCGATAGTTAACTAGATCTTTCAAAAGGCGGTGTCAAGAATGCTATAGGGCCCTCGACAAGTTTGTTTAATTGGTATGGTTTCGCGACGATACAAGCCTCCCGCGGCTCTCCGCAGAGTAAAAGGTAAGCCGTAAACCGTTTGCGCTTTACCTTTTACGTTCTACCGTGTAGATTTTACCGCGTACGGTAATCTCCGGAGCGACGCCATGTGGACCATTGCTCTCGTCACGCAAAAGGGCGGCAGCGGCAAAAGCACGCTGGCCATTGGCCTCGCCGTCGCCGCGCTGCAGGCCGGGGAACAGGTCTATATGTTAGAGACCGACAAGCAAGGCACCCTCACCAATTGGGCGCTGCGGCGTAGCGCCGAGGAACCCGGGGTCGATCGCGTAAACAGCGGCGCCGAACTCGACAGAGCGCTCAAGCTCATCGCGGCGCGCGGATACACTCTGGCCATTATCGACACGCCCGGCGTCGACAGCGTCACTGTCACCGCCGCGATTCGCGCTGCCGATCTTTGCATCATCCCGGCCCGCCCCTCGCCCGCCGACATCGAGGCCGCCAATCCGACGCTCGACGCCATTCGCAAGTTAGGCCGCCCCTTCGCCTTTGTTCTCAACCAGGCGCCGAGCCGCAGCTTTCGGCTCTCGGAGGCGGCCACGGCGCTCAATCTCTGGGGCGTTCTCGCGACGCCTTACGTCGTTCAGCGCAACGATCATCAAGACGCCCTTGGCGCCGGCCTCGCCGTGAGCGAATTCGCGCCCGCCGGCAAGGCCGCCGAAGAAATCCGCGCCCTATGGGTCTGGATCAAAAAGCGGTTGACTGTGAAGGAGGCCAAATATGACGAACGCCGCGCCGCCAGCTAAGCGCCGCTCCCTGGCGGATCTCGCCTCCGCCGCGCCGGTCGCTCCCGCGCCGGTCGCCCAACTTCCGGAACCGCGCGCGGTCCGCCGCGCCGCGCCGCCCGCCGCCGCTCCCAGCAGTCGAACGGCCAAATATCCGAGCGCAACGGTCTATCTGCCGCCGCGCGCGATCCGCCTGCTCAAAGAAATCGGCCTTGAAGACAATCGCCGCCTCACCGACATCCTGGCGGAAGCGCTCGACGACTGGCTTGTTAAAAACGGCCACCCCTCCCTCGATCAACTCGGCCAATGATGGCGGCATACCGTTTACCTGATACGGTAAAACGTAGCGCGGTCGCGAAGCCGCTAAGGATATATTGGCATGAACAAGCGCCAGCGCCTCGATCTGATGCCGCGCGACCAATTCGCCGCGCTGTCGCTGCACGCCAAAAATGATTATCTGCAAAAGCTCGCGGAAAAATTCGCCGCCCAGGACAATCGCGACTACATCCCGCTCGACAAGAACGCTCTCAGTCGTCTGCGCCGCTACTACAGCCGCCGGGTGTTCGCCGACCTCCAACTCGAACACAAGCCGGAAACCGGCCTCGAAGGCGCTCTGCGCCGACTTGGCGAGGCGATCCGCGACGCCGACCGCGCCGTCGACATCGAAGCAGCGCTGGCGCAGGAATTGCCCAAGCGCGTGTTGCGCGCGCCGCCGACCGACGACTCCGAACTCATTTTCTTTGTCCCGGCCGTTTACGACGCGCCGATCAAGGACGACGTCAATCTGATGGACGTCGCGCCCTTCGCCCTTGGCAAGAATATGCGCACCGACGTCATCACATATGAACTCAAGGACTGTCTGATTACGATCGAAGGCGGCGCCGAGATCGGCATCGCCACCGTGTTCGACTACGACATTTTTCTCAACATGGTGTCGCATCTCGCCGAGGAGACCCGAAAATTCCGCCTCGACGAAAGCAAGGGGTTGCGGCCGAGCCTGCCACCTAAGCTTTATCGCCCGAATGTCGCGCATATTCTGAAATTTTGCCGACGTCAAAGCGGCGGACGCCAATATGAAGAGGTGGAGGGCGCCCTGCGGCGCCTGGCGAAAACGTCCATCACCATCACCAATCTTGCGGGCGGCAAACGCCGGCAGGTCGACACGCGCTCCCTGCTCGGCGAATATCGCGTCATCAGCAAGACGGGAACGGGGAAAGTCGACCAAATCGAAATCCGCATCCCCGACTGGGTTTATCTGAGCGTCGTGCGCGCCGACAAAACCCTGCCCTTGCTCACGCTGAACACCGATTATTTTCTCATCAGTTCCGGTCTCGGCCGCTTTATCTACCGCCTCGCCCGCAAGGCCGCGGGAAAAAACGAAGCGCGCTACACCGCCCGCGATCTTCATAAGCGCAGCGGATCCCCGCAGGAATATCGCTTTTTTCTCCGTGACCTCAAGGAATTCGTGACGCGCACGCAGGCTTTTCCGATGCCCGACTATGACCTCGTCCTTGGGCAGGGAAAAGACGGTCCCGTCTTGCTGATGAAGCGGCGGGGGGCGATCGTCGACGAACAGTCCGACCCGCCATTGCTGGGCACGCTCGAACGATAGAAATTGATTTTGTCGGCTCCACCCGTCTATCGCCCACGACAAATTCTGCTGATCGCGAAAAGCCATCCGAATCCGCGTTCACTTCCCTGATCCAAGGAAACACACAGGATTCCGCCTGTGGATAATTTTTGTCGCAGCCGTCTATCGCCCACGACAAACCGTCTATCGCCCACGACAAACCGTCTATCGCCCACGACAAACCGTCTATCGCCCACAAAACTCGCTGTAACCCTTTATATCTACATCGTTTTTTGCCCCTTAAAACTAAGATCTAAAACTATTAAAACTTCTTAAAACGCCTGCGGCGCATATTTTCTCGTTTTGAAAATTTGTTACGGTAAACGGTAAACGGTAAACGGTAAACTCCGTCGATTTGCCAAATTTCTCGAGCGTTTACGGACCACGGCCTGCCTTCTTTCCTGGCTTCAAGCCTGGCGTCAGCCATTGGTTCACTCTTTTCGCTCCTACAAATCAGCAGCAGAGTGTCGCCGGACAGTTGAAAAATTACGAGGTGGGTCCGTCGCGCCGCTTACGCTCAATTCGAGCGCCGCCTCGTCGCCGCGCGCCGCCACGACGGCATGAACGCCGCGCGCGCCAAAAGGTAGCCAAGCCCGGGCGGCCGGCGCTCAATCAGGACAAGCTGAACGCCGCCCTTTTACTGGTGAAAAGCGACATGTCGCCAACGCCGGCCGCGCGGCAAACCGGCCTTGGACGATCAACCATCTATCGGGAAGTTCAAGACCGTCCCAAAGCTTGAGCCCTTAGCGCGCTTATCCTTCGAACGGAATCGTTCGAACCATGCTTATCCGGTTTGTTGCCAAATCCGACCGCCTGATCTATTTTCAGGGCATGGAGATGCGAGGCTTTCCCGCTTCCCTGCCTGAGTTTCAACGGGTTTT
>Ga0182030_10015402_pt1 | contig 14991 bp, 21 predicted proteins | sample 812S3MmetaG_FD_121299 | JGI IMG/M metagenome (GOLD analysis project Ga0182030, IMG submission 121299) | Permafrost microbial communities from Stordalen Mire, Sweden - 812S3M metaG (Illumina Assembly) | ecosystem: Environmental > Terrestrial > Soil > Wetlands > Permafrost | place: Sweden... | reverse complement strand
TCACTTGCTCGAGCTCGTCCAGGGGGCGCCGGGGACGCGTCGTGAGGTCGCCGCCGGTACCAGGGCGATCCGAGAGAAGGCGCGCGCGCGCGTCCTGCTCGCTCGACGGGGGCGCCCGTGAGCGTCCGCTTCCTCGCCCTCGCGCGTCGCGTCGACAAGGCGCGCGCAGGCCTCTCCCTCGCCTCGACGTGCGTGCTCTGGGCGCTGGCGGACCACGCCGACACGGAGGGCCGTTCCTTCCCCAGCCAGGCGCTCCTGGCGCTGGAGACTGGCATGGGCGAGCGACACGTCCGCCGCTGCCTGGGCGAGCTGGCCAAGCTCGGACCGCTCGAGTGGTCCAGAGGGGGCCGGACCACCCCCAATCACTACCGCCTCCGAGCCGATGTGCTGGCTGCCATGCCGGTGGTGTCGACCGGCTCCCCAGAGCCGCTCGCGAGTGAGGCTGCGACCGGACTCCCGGAGCCGCTCGCGACCGGACTCCCAGAGCCGGTCAAGCCCGCCGAGGAGAGGACCGCGACCGGCTCCCCAGAGCCGGTGCGACCGGACATTTACGACACTTCGACCGGCTCCCCAGAGCCGCGTAAGCGTCAGGAAGCGTCAAGGAAGCGTCAGATCCCCTCGCTGCGCTCGGGGGAGGCGCCTCAGGCGCCCGACGCCGCTCCCGGGAGGGGCACACCCGAGGAGGGGACGAAGACGCCGGCACGGGAGCCGTTGCGGCTCACCGTCGAGGCCTCGCCCCCCTCGCACCGGTCGACGCCGCGGAAGACGGGAAAGCCGACGGCGCGAAAGAAGGCGGCCACGCATTGTCCCGGACCGGAGGAAACGGCGGAGGCGATCGACGCGTGGTGTCGCGGCCAGGGCATCCCGCCCGCGAGCCAGGTCCCGCTCGTCGACCGGATGATCGGCTGGCACCAGAAAGCGGGGAAGCCGCGCGCCTCGTGGCTTCGCACCTGGCAGGACTGGCAGCGCGAAGAGCCTCGCTTCGCCGAGCTACGTTCGAGCGACCGGGCTCCCAACGCGATGGCGCCCGTCGAGGGCCCGGCGGTGAAGGCCGCGCGCCAGAAGCGCGAGGACGGCCTCGAGGAAGGGCGCCGCAACTGGTCTCCGATCCCGAAGGAAGCCCTCGCGGCGGTGGGCGCCGTCGAGGCCGACCGCGACCAGGCCAAGCGCGCGCGAGCCGCGTCGGCACGAACCCCCAGCGCCCCGATCTCTTTCGGCAGTGCGAAGGTCCAGCGCGAGGCGCTGCCCCTCGAAGAGCAGCAGGCCGAACGTCAGCGTCAAGCCGCCATGGGCGCGGAGCTCGCCGCGGACTTCGACGGCGCGACCACGAAGGCCGAGGCGCGATGACCTCGGCGACGCTCCGGTTTCGCCCGCTCGCGGCCGCCGCATGGTGGGCGGGCAGCATGCTCGAGCGCGAGCGTGTCGCGGAAGACGGAGACGGCGTATGGCGCGCGAGCCTGGCGGGCAAGCGCGGGTGCAGACGCGTGCACCTCCGCTCCCGCTTCGGCACTTCGCAAACTGACAAGAGCACCTCACGCTCGCTGGTGCCTCGACGGCATCCCGAGGTGGGGGCCCTGGTGGTGAACCCCAGTCCTCCCCTCCTCGAAAGCGAACGTGTCGGCCGACGCGCTGACCCCCCCGGCACGAACAGTTGGGAGAGCGTCGAGCCCACACAGGCTTCTCGCGGAGAGAAGCGGACAAGGTCGCGCGTCAGGGTGGCGGACAACCAGCGGATTCCCGTCCGCCGTCTGTCCGCGCCGGCCGCCGCTGCAAATGCGGACCGAGGCGCGCGATGACGGTCCAGGTGCACGAGTTCACGACCGAGGGACACCGGCTCCTCGTCGAATCGCCCTACTCGCCGGCGGAGATCGCGAAGCTCGCCGGGATCGCGCGCCAGCGTGTCAGCGAGTGGCGCAGCGGCCGAAAGCGCCCGGACGGCGAGGCGCGCGCCGCGCTCGAGCGGGCCATCGGCATCCCCGCGCGAACCTGGGAAGCTCCCCCCGTCAGGCGCGAGCCGACCCCGAAGCCCGAGGCCTCTCCCGCAACGCCGGCGTCCGCCGCCCATGACACGCCAGGCAAGGCGACCAGCGTCCCGCTCGACCTCGAGGGCGTGGACCTGGCGGGGCTCGGCCTGGAGGGCCTGGCGGGGCTCGTTCTCCGCATCCGCGCGCTTGAGCCCACCCTTCCCCCACGCGACCGAGTGACCGCCCTGCAGAGCGAGGCGCGGGTGCTCCAGATGCACGAGACGCTCCGGCAGAGGGCGGCCGACGCTCGCGCCGAGTGGCTGACGTCTGCGGAGTTCCTCGCCGAGGTGCGCTCCCTCGTGGCCGTCGTGCCCCCGCCCGCGGCCGAGCTCCGTGCGCACCTCGGCCGCCTCGGCGTCGTGCTGCCCGCTCCACCCTCGCCGGCGACGACGCCCGAGGACCCGCCGGCGAGCCTCGACGACGTCGACGAGCTGCTCCACGAGCTCGAGACGGCGCGGGGCTTCCGTGTGGCGAAGGAACCGGCGCTCGCCCTGGCCCACGTCCTCGGCCTCGGCCTCGACGAGCACGCCGACGCGATCGCGGCACTCGTCGTCGACGACTCGCCCCGAACGGCGCGGCTCCTCTCGCTGCTCGAGGGTGCAGACGAGCGCATCATCCGGTCCGCGCTTGAGCGGCAGATGGCGATGCGGGATGCCCTCGCGCTTCCCCAGGAGGCCCGCACGGTCGTCTGCAATCTGCTCTCAGCGCTCGGCCACCAGGCCCTCGCGCGGACGCTTGGAGGCGCGCCGTGACGACTAGCACGCCCCTGCTCGAGCACCTGGTGGCCGAGAAGTACTCCGCCGAGCTCGCGGCGTCCCGCGTGACTTGGCCGAGCTCGAAGTATGCGAGCGATCCGGTCGGACATTGCATCGACGTGCAGGGCTTCGCGCCGACGGGGCGTCAGATCGAGATCTGCGAGGCGGTGCGCGACCACGATCGCGTGGCCATCCCGAGCGGGAGGAAGACGGGGAAGAGCAGGATCCTCGCCGCGCTGGCGCTCTGGCACTTCTCGCAGCACGACGACGCGACGGTCGTTTGCGTCGCTCCGTCCGAGCGTCAGATCGCCGAGGTGGTCTGGTACGACCTGGTCGGGCTCTTCCACGCCAGCGGCCGGTGCCTCGCGTGCGTGACGCGCGATCCCGACGGGCCGCGGCCGTGTGCTCACTCGACACCCGTCGACGGCGACCTCTCCGCGAGCGTGCGAACGGGCCTCAGAGCAGGGCAGCGGCGCATCATCGGCCTGGCGCCGAAGAACGCGGAGAACGCCCGCGGGATCTCGGGTCCGCACCAGCTCTGGCTTATCGACGAGGCCTCCGGCGTGTCGCGGGCGATCTACGAGGCGGCGGATGGGAACCGCGCCGCGGGGGCGAAGCTGGTCGTGGCTGGTCAACCGACGAGCCGCGCGACCTGGTTTTTCGACGCATGCGAGCGCCTCGGGTTCCACACCATCCGGATCGCGTCGACGGACTCGCCGAATGTGAAGCTGGGGCGCAAGGTCGTCCCCGGTCTCGCTGACAGCGGGTGGATCGAGGAGAAGCGGCTCGACTGGGGCGGCGAGGATGATCCGCGATTCCAGATCGAGGTGCTCGGCATCTTCCCGACGCGCGAGGCCCTCCGCCTCGTGTCCGACGAGGAGCTCGCCGCGTGCTTCGAGCGCCATGCGGCCGCGGACCTCAAGGCCGCGGTCGAGCCGCTCTACTTCGGCATCGACCCGGCCGGCGGCCGCGGCGGCGACAAGTCGGCGATCGTCGCGCGTCGCGGCGCCCTCGTGCTCGAGATGTTGGCTTTCAACGGGGCGACGGATTCGATCATGGGGGAGCTCAAGGTGCTGGTGCGCAAGCACCGCAAGTGGGCGACCGAGCCCTACCACGTGAACTTCGACGGCTCGTCGACGTGGGGCGCGGACCTGGCGGCGGCGATGCGCGCGCGTCAGTCGCGCGACGGCGCGATGACGTGGACCGCGCTCGAGATGAAAGGCGACCGGCTGCGCAACCCCGCCTTGCGCGAGGCGCGGTGCGCGCGTCTCGTCGACGCTTACTACCTGAACCTGAGCCTGCGGCTTCGCTCGGACCTGGCGATCCCGTTCGACCCGACGCTGCGCGAGGAGCTCCTGTTTGCCGAGTTCCGCGAGGACCAGGAGGACGGATCGAAGCTCGTCAGCAAGCGCGAGTATCGAAAGCAGCTCGGGCGATCCCCCGACCTCACCGACGCGACGGCGTTTGCATTCTGGGAAGGACGTGTCGCGCCGGCGAGCGAGGCCGCAGCAGATCACCGTGCGCAGGTGGCATCGGCGCAACCTCCGCCGCGCACGGAGCCGAAGAGTCAGGCCGAGGCGCTGGCGCAGCTGCAGCGCGGTCCAGAGGGACAGAGCATCTACGACGATCCGTACCAGAGGCGCCGATGAAGGCGCGCGTCATCCGCCCGGAAGGGAGGCCGCTCGAGCTCGGAGGCCGCACCATCCGCACCGCGCTGGCGGGAGTGCACGTCCACCCGAGTACCTACGCGCGCCACGTTCTCCTCTTCGTCGAGGGGGCCTCGGCGCCGGCGCTCGTGTCCCGCAGCGAGTACGTCGAGGCCCTTCGCGGTTCGTATCCGACGCTGGCCTCCCTCCTCGAGGACGAGCCGGTGCGACCTGGCTGGGTGCTGACGGTGCGGCTCGCGCGCAGTCTCTCGCCGAGCACGGCCGTCGTCGGCGCGGTGCGAGTCGTCGCGTCTGAGGCGCCGCGGTGGACGCGATGACGCCGGGTGCCGTCCTGCGCGTGCTGCACGCGGCGCACACGCCGCGCGATCGCTGGCGCGACGTCGTCATCGTCTGCAACCGCAGCGGGGAGGCCGCCGTGCGGCCCCGAGCGGACGTTGTGCGTCAGCTCGAGCGCCGCGACCGCACCACCGCATGGCTGCTCGAGCGCGAGGCCGCGGAGCTGGGCGCCGGCGAGGTGCTCGTCCTCACCTGGACGTCGATGGCGCCCGAGGTCGTCCGCGTTCGCATCGCGAAGGACGAGGCGCCGTGAAGCCTCGCGAGGCCGCGCGGCCACATCCTCGGCGTCTCCGTGTGCCCTCCGAGGGGCGCCGTTTGCTCCTGCTCGTCGCCGAGACGCAGGAGGACATCGCGCGCAAGCTCGGAGTCACGCGGCAGGTGGTGAGCCAGTACCTCTCGGGAGAGACCCGCCCCTCCTTGGAGATGGCGGTGCGCATCGAGGACGCCTTCCACATCGCCCCACGCGTCTGGTGTGAGCCCCCGCGTTTCGCAAGCGCCGCTTGCGTGCAGTCGGCCGACGACGGGGCCAGGGTGGAGTCATCCAACGAGCCGCTCCGCGCGGCCAAGTGAAAGGGCCCGACATGGCACTCAAGGCGGCGAACAAGAACGACTCCCTGGACGACACGATCGCGAAGCTCATGGTCATTGCCGAGGGCGACGACGAGGAGGAAGCACGGAAGGCGCGGAAGCTGCTCGCCGCTCACTTCGGCGAGGGAGCGGCGAAGCCCAAGGCGAGGGCAGCCACGCGCGCTTCGCTGCGGCTCGTGTCGCCGGCGCCGTCGCCTCCGGCGTCCCCTCCGACTGCCGCCGAGCTCGAGGCGGTGAGAGAGTCGCACTTCCGTGCGGCCCACGACGCGCTCCCGTTCGAGCAGCGCCAGGCGCTCGCGAAGATCGACAGCAGTCGGTTCGACGCAGGGGCCACGAGGGCAGGCGTCGAGGGGACGTCGCTCGTGCTCGGCTACTCGAGCCCGGAGATCGCTGTCAGACGCATGCAGGAGATGCGCGAGGCGGGGACGGCCCCCGGCGGGCGCGAGACGTCGTTCGAGCGAGTCAGCAACACGCAGTTCAGGGCCGTGCCGCTCGCGGGGCGGAGGTAGACCGATGGCAACCGATCCGAAGGAGGGCTCGAGCGTCGTGCACCGCGTGACGAACGACCCCCCGACCACGCCCGACCCGGTCACGCCGCACCTGCACGACGAGACGATCGTCCGCGAGCTGCGCAACATCCCCGTCCCCCCCGCGCCGGAGCACTACCGCGGCGCCCCACCTCCGACGGCGCCGGCCCCGCAGCCGAGACCGCCCGCACCCCTGCCCGCGCCCGGAGCCGCGCCCGACTTCGGCAGGCCGAAGCCGAACAGGGAGGCGCCGCCGGCGACGGCTGCCCCCCCGACCCCGTCGCCGGGGCAACGGCTCTCGCCGGCCGCGAAGCCGACGGGCTTCGAATACTCCCGCGGCAAGGGGGCGAAGTGAGCGCCGCCCGCACGCAGCTGCCGCCCGTCGATATCGCGCGAGCGCACCTCGACGGGCAGCGCCGCCTCCGCGACGACGCGGCAAAGCAGCTCACGCGAGCCGCGACCGGGAGGGCCGACGCGGAGCGCGCGCACGGCGCGGCCGCCACGGCGCACACCAAGGCGCTCGCAACATCCGCGGAGCGTCCCGAGGACGAGAAGGCCCTCGATGCTCTCTCCCGCGCGGCGGCGAAGCTCCAGCGTGAACGGGCGACGCTCGACGCGAAGATCAAGGCGCACGAGCAGAGCCGGGGCGAGCTCGCCGCGTTCGAGGGGCACGTCGACCAGGCCGAGCGCGACCACGAGCGAGCCAAGCTCGAGGCCGAGATCGCCGATCCCAAGCTCCTCGAGGTCCAACACGCGCGCGGCCGCCGCCGCGTCGAGCTTGTCGCCGAGCTGCTCGAGCTGGAGAGCGCGCATCGGAAGGACGTCACCACGGAGAACGAGAGGGTGCGCCGGGCACGCGAGCTCGGGTCCGCCATCGACTTCGGCGACGGGCTCCCCGAAGCGTTCGGCGTAGCGTCCGCGCTTCTCGCTCGTGGCGTCGACGTCAACGGGTTCGCGCAGCCCGTCGCGATCGCGTGGACGCTCGCCGTGCCGCACGACCGTCACGCGCCGCCACTGGGCAAGGGCGTGCTCGACCTGGTCGCGCTCGTCCTCGAGGCCCTGAGCCGGCCGCCGAGCATCAACGGAACGGCCGCCCTCCGCAGCCAGGCCGAGGCGTGGCGCCCCTTTCGCTCCGTCGCGGAGTGCAGCCGTGTGCAGACGGAGGCCGCCGAGGCGGCGACCCACCGGCACCCGGAGCCGGCGCATGCCGTCGACGAGCGCGAGCGCCTGACCGGGGTCGACCGAGAGGCGGCCGAGCGCAGGCCCTTCGGCACCGGCGGGCCCGTCGTGCCCCTGAGGCGGTGAACAGACTTCAGCGCGCCGCGTTCCAGCGCGCGCTGCAAGGGCGGGCAATGGTGCTCGCGCCGGCGTTCCGCCCCTCCCGATTCCTTCCGGCGGGGCGGAGCGCTCCGGCGACTCTCGGGGTAGGCGGGGGGAGGTGTGGAGCGCCTCGACCCGCACGCCGGATACTGGAACGGTAGCGCCGTGAGGCACGTCCAGCACTGGAGGCCCCGGGCGCTCGCCGAATCCTCTTCCAGACACCGGGCGGGAGAGAAAGACGGACCCGTGACGTCGCCGGGCCGGCCTTGACGGTGATACGCATTGCTATCAATCTGTACGGGTAGCATTCAGTAGCGGAGGCCAGCTATGTCCAATGTCGTCGACTTGAGGACCAGGCAATTCAACGTGCGGCTGAACGAGGACGAGGCGGAGCGGCTGGACCAGCTCGCCGCGCACTACTCCGTGTCGCCCGCGACCGTGGTCCGTCTGCTCATCAAGGCGCGATCCGACGAGCTCGCGGCCGAGTCGTCGAAGAAGAAGCCCGCTCGCAAGCGCTGACGCCGTGGCCCGCCGCTGGCGGGTCGCCGTGGGGGTCGGGGGGACGGGCACGTCCTCGCCTTGCCGGCCTCCTCGGCGCCGCGTGAGCGACGCGAAGTGCCCGGGCGCCGTGTCACCGGCCCCGGGCGTGGTCCGAACCCCTGACGGAGACCGAACATGCTCACTCTACTACCCGACCCCGATGCGCCCGACACGATCCCAGCACCCGAGGCCACCCTCAGCCATCGCGAGCACGTGGGTTCCGTCGCGTCGAGCTTCGGCGACTTCGGCCACATCGCAGTCAGCGCCTCTCCCGGCGCCGTCATGCTGGCGCGGCAGGGCGCGGTGCTCACCATGACGCCCGCGTTGGCGCGGGGGCTGGCGGAGCTACTCGAGCGCGCGGCAGGACTCGCGTGCGGCGAGGCGGTGCGCCCGTGAAGCTCTCGAGCGACGCGCTCCACTGCGCCCTCCGCGTCGAGCTGGCGGCGTTCGACAAGTCGCGCCTCCGAGCTCGCGTGCACGCCCTGCTCCCCCTCCTGGCCGACCGCCAAGCGTTCGACGCGGCGACGCCGGAGACAGCCTCGCACGCGCAGCTCGTCGACGTGGGCGCCCGCCTCGTGACCCGGTCCCGCATCGTCGCGTGGTGTCGGCTCGGCGAAGTCGACCGTGGCGATCGCGTGAGCCACGTCGTCGACCGTCGCGTCGCGGTCGAGGCCCTGGCCGATGCTGTGGGCGAGGCGGCCGAGGTGGTACCGAGCGTCGCCCCTGGCGCTGTCGCCCAGGTGCTGACACCGAACCTCGCGATCACGATGGGAGCGGAGCCTCTCCCGGGAAAGCACCGCGTCGTCGTCCCCCTCGAGGAAGGCCGCGCCCGCCGGCAAGTGGGCGGGGGCCGTTCGTGACCACCATCGGGAAGGTCAGGCTGGCCAAGTCTCGCTCGGTGCGCGTCGTGCTCGACCTCGACGACGTCACCCACGCGCTCCTCGTCGCCACCACGAAGCACACGGGGAAGACGGAAGCCGAGGCGGTGGCCGACGCGCTCCGCTGCCTGTTCGTGGCGCTACCTCGGCCGGAGGACGGTGGCGGCCAGCCGATCCCTCCCGCCACTGCTCGCCGGCGTGGCATACGGGGGGCGCGGTCGTGAGCCTGTGGTGGAGCGTCGTGCACGCGGCGGAGCTTCACGCCGTCGCGCTGCTCGTCATGCTCGGGCCGGCCGCTCGGCCGACGACGGCGACATCGGCCCCGCCCTCGTGCCTCGAGGTCCTCGTCGACGAGGCGCCTGCGCCCGCAGTCGAGAAAGGGGAAGCCGTGCGCCGGGCCCCCGTCGTCGCCCCCGTCCCGGGCCGCCCCGGGCGCCACGCGCGGCCGCGCCGCGGAGCTCCCCCGGCGGCTGCGGCATCGGCGGTCGCCTCACCTGACGTCGGAGAGGCGCTCCCCGTAGCCACGGCGCCCGCCTATCCCGGAGGCCTGACGTCGAGCCTGGGGACGAGCGGCGAGGCCGTCGACGAGCTCGGGGCCGGGAGCGGAGGCGGGACGCCGGGCGACCTCTCGGCGCCCGCGCACCTGGACGGCCGCCGCTCGTGGAGCTGCAACGTCGAGGGGGCGCCCGACGAGACCGCGGTCCGCGTGCGGGCTCTCGTCCGCCCCAACGGGACCGCCGTCCGCGTCGAGCTGCTCGACCAGGGCGGGGAGCTCCCGGAGCGCGTCCTCGAGGGCGCCAGGCCCTGCGCGCTGCGCGAGCGCTACGTCCCCGGCCTGGACCACGAGGGGCGCCCGGTCGAGCGCTGGACGCGTCCGTTCCGCCTCGTCGTCGTCGGCGTGGTCGCCTCGCAGCTTGCCGAGCGCGGGCCCGGGGGCCGGCGATGAGGCGCGCCGTCATCGCCTTGGTCGTGCTCCTCCTCGCCGTCGCCCTCAGCAGCGCCGAGCGCGTCGAGGCGTTCCCGCACGACGTCTGCCGAGGCGCGCGCGACTGCAGCGGAGGAGGCCCGCAGTTCTGCCTCGCGGACACGCTCACGTCGACGACGGGGCGGTGCGTCGCGGGGAGGGTGCTTCCGTGATGCGGCTACCCGGTCGACGTTCGCCCGCGTCTGTACGCCGGCGAACGGCCACCGTGGACGTCGCGCATGGGAGGCGGTAGCGCCAGCAACAAGCCGAGCCGACGCCCAGGAGAGAACCGATGAAGCGGAAGAGGACCACGATGGCCAGCGAGCTCGCGCACGTCGCCCAACGCGTCGCCGAGCGCCACAAGGCCGCGACGTCTCCGCCGGCGCCGGCGGAGGGCGAGATTCGCGTCGTGGTCGACGGGCACCGCTTCGTGCTCTTCCGCGAAGAGGGGCAGTGGTCCGTCTTCTGGGAGGGCGAGCCCCCGCCCGGCTACCATCCGGAGCTCGGCAAGCTGGCTTGGGTCGCCGTGCCCGGCGCTACGCCGACGACGGGTCTCGCAATGGCGGACGTCGACCAAGTCGACCGCGAGAGGAAGGAAGAGCTCCTCTCGCGGGTCGCGGTTGCAGCGGGTCTCACCTTGCGACCCTTGCGGTACGGCAAGCCGGAGGCGAACGCGTGATGGGCTCCGCGAAGCCCGTGGACCCGGGAGCGACGGAAGTTCGGGCGCGCGCGGAGCGACGGATCATCGACGCCCTCGCCCTGAGTTCCCACTACAGCCTCGGCCTCGAGGTGGCGCGCTGCATCGAAGCGTCGCTCGGTGGCGCCGCCGCGCTGCAGAGTCACGGCATCGACGCGAAGGTCATCCCGTGCGCCGCCATCGCCGCGTCTGCAGACCGCAAGCTGGTCGCCGTCCTCGGGCACCGCCTGGAGACGGCGCTCACCCACCCACTCGCCCAAGTGGCCCTGGCCGGGCCGCCGGAGCTCCACACACGCGGTCACGAGTACCCGTTTCACTTCGCGATCCTCGCGACGCTCGTGAATGGTCGGCACGTCTTCTGCGACCTGACGTCATGGCAGCTGCGACAGAGCACCCAAGGGGCTCTCCGCGTGCCTCTCGCGGTCGTCGGCGAGCTCGAGGGGTACCCGGTACTCGACGGCGAAGACGGGAGCGTCGTCGAGTACATGGCCTGTCCGTACCCGGAGAGGGTCATGTCGCAGCTGGAGGGTCCGCCGATGCCGGCCGAGTTCGTGGAGTCGTTGCTTGTGCTCATCGACGAGGCGCTCGCTTGCGACTTGGACAGGGAGGCGCTCGCGGTACGTGTCCGGGAGCTCAAGGAAGGGGCGGCGTAGGCCATGCGATTCAAGGCGACGGGGCAGGTCCTCCACACGGCCGCGGGTTACAGCGCCCGCGTGCGCATCGGCGCCGGCGCGAACGACCGACCCACCTTCGCGCTCGCGGTGACGAGCGACGCCGCGGCCGAGGAGCGCGCTGCGCTGCTCGCTGGGCTCGCCGGAAGGCTCCGGCGCGTCGCCGCATGCGACGAGATCCTGGTCATCCTCGAGGAGGCGGGCAACGCGCGCACGAAGGCCGACCTCGCGGAAGTGCAGACGGCCGCCGAGGCGATCCTCAACGGCGAGACCGCGAAGGTATCCAGCAGCTTCCCTCGACGGGGGGACACGCCGGGGCTCGCCATGCAAGCGAGTCTGAAGCCGCCGAACGCGGGCGGCGTGTACTTCGTGCAGAGCGCGGAGCCGGGCAACCCCATCAAGATCGGCGTCGCGAAGGTCATCGCCCGGCGCTTCGCTGGCCTCCAGACGGCCCACGCCTGGCCGCTCGTGCTCCGCGCGTGGACGCCGGGCGGCCCGAACGAAGAGGAGGCGTTTCACTCGCGCTTCGCGAGCTCCAGGATGCGAGGCGAGTGGTTCCGCCCGTCGGAGGATCCGAAAGGGATCCATGTAGAGGGGGAGGCGTAGGCCATGCCCCGTCCCCGCACCGGCTCCGTGGAGCCTTTCAGGCGCGCCGACGGCGCCACGTACTACCGCGCGCGCATCCGCCTCGACGACGGCTCCAGGGAGCGCGTGGACGTGCCGGAGAAGCACTCGACGCCGGCCGGGGGCCTCACGGGGCGCCAGCGCGCGGAGAACTGGGCCGAGGCACTCCAGGAGGACGAGGACGAGACCCACGAGCTCCTGAACGCGAAGAAGAAGCGGGCCGCCGACGAGGCGAAGAAGGACGACGCCACGCACGGTGAGACGTGCGACCGCTGGCACACGCGCTACCTCGCGCACGCAAAGGCGCAGGGGGTCGGAACGACCGGGACCAAGGGCCAGCGCTGGGGCAAGTGGATCTCTCCGAAGCTCGGCGGCAAGGCCATGGTCAGCGTCACGCGTGACGACGTGGAGGACGTGCGAGACGCCCTCGACGAGGCGATCCGCGCCTACGTGACTGTGGGTAGGGGAGAGGGTCGGCTTTCCCCGAAGACCGCTCAGAACGTCTGGAGCGAGCTCACGGTGTCGATGGGCGAGGCGTGCTCGTCGAAGCGCCGCGACCTTAGGGTCATCGAGACCGATCCGACGAACGGCGTACAGCCGCCGGAGCGCGGAGCCTCGCCAGCGAAGTGCTACCCGTACCCCAGCGAGCTCCTCGCCGTGCTCGCGTGCGACGACGTCCCGCTCGCGTGGCGCGAGCTTCACGCGGTGGCCGTCTACACGTTCGCCCGGCCGGGGGAGCTTCGCGTGCTCGAGTGGACCGACGTCGACCTCGACGACCAGCGCATCAGCATCACGAGGGCCTTCGACTACGACACCGAGGAGACGAAGAGCACGAAGACGGAGGAGACGCGCACGATCCCGATCGAGGCAAACCTCCTTCCGCTGCTGAAGCGGATGCACAAGCGGGCAGGGGGCACGGGGCTTGTGGTGCCGGCACTCTCCACCGCGAACCCGAACAAGCTGGCGATCATCATGCGCAAGCACTTCGACTTGGCCAAGTGCAAGCGCCCGCGCCTGACGGTCCGGACCTCCGCAGAGCTGCGCCTTCGGTTCCGCTCGTGGCGCGACGCTGGAATCACGTGGAGCATCATCCGCGGCGACGACGTCGTGAAGGTCCAGCGCCGCGCGGGGCACAAGCTCATCGCGACGACGATGCGCTACATCGTCGAGGCCGAGAACCGAGGCGCCACGTTCGGCACCCCGTTCCCGCGGCTACCCGCTTCGCTCCTCGGTCCAAGAGGCGGCGGAACGAGAGGCGTTCGGGCCACGTTTGGGCCAAGTAGCCAGATCGGGGCGAAAACGTCGAGAAAAGTGGTGCCGGAGAAGGGAATCGAACCCCTGACTGAGCCCACAAAAGGCCTTGTTTTTGGCCTCCGCGTAAGGGTGTAGACCCCATTGCCCCGCCATTGCCCCCGATGCTAGCGTCTGGAGGTGAACAAGGAGGGGCACCCGAAATGACTGTGCGCGTGACGCCGTGGAAGCCCGGGCCGGGCGGCGAGAAGCGATGGATGGTGGACGTACGCACGACGCGGGCGGACGACACCAAGGCGCGTGACCGGAAAGTCATCGTCGGCACCCGGACCGCCGCGCGTGGGTGGGGTGACCGTCGGCAGGCCGTCCTGCTCGGTGAGTTGCGCGCGCCTGTGCGCGAAGTCGATCCGCCGGAGGACGTCGGGCCGAGGGCCGTGCTCACGGTGGCCGAGTGGGTACCCAAGATGGAGCGGCACTACCAGGCCGCGAAGCGAAGCTCTGCGGACTCGGCCATGAGCCTCTTGCAGACGCACGTCGTCCAACTCGTCGGAGAGGTGCCCCTCGACGGCCTCCGGCAATCGCTCGTCGACGAGCTCGAAGCGACCTGGCGCAAGGGAGGCTACCGGGAGCTGAGGCGAGATCGGATCATCCAGCCGACGGACTCCCGCAAGACGATCAACAACCGCAGGATGGTGCTCCTCTCCATGCTCGCCTACGCCATCGAGTGTAGCGACGAGAGCGGCCTCACGGCGATGCCGTGCAAGATCAAGCTCGCGAAGGTGGACGCGCAGAAGGCGCCGCCGTTCTACGAAGTGGAGCAGTACACCGTGATGGCGAAGGCAGCGGCCCAGATGAAAGACCCGCGCGCCCTTGTCATCGTCCTGCTCGGAGGCGAGGCCGGCCTGCGCGTCGGCGAGATGATGGCGCTCAAGTGGAGCGACGTGAACTATCGCGCGCGGCGGCTGACCATCCGTGCGAGCGTCTACCAGCGGACCGTCACCGAGCGGTTCGAGGACGTCGTGAAGGGCGGCCTCGAGAAGCCGATCCCGATGAGCAAGCGCCTGCTCGCTTCGCTGAGGCGGCTGGAGCGCACGAAGAACGGCGACTACGTGCTCCAGAGCGACGGTGAGCCGATGAGCTGGCGCGCTCTCGCCTGGGTGATCATGCGGGTCGAGCGGTCGGTGGGGATGCCCGAGACTGGCCGGGCCCACGTGCTGCGTCACACATACTGTTCGCATCTGGCCCAGGCGGGCGTCCCGGCGAGGACGATCCAGGAGATGGGGCGTCACGCCGATCTCACCACCACGATGCGGTACATGCACCTCGCCAAGGACGCCAAGGAGAACGCGGTCCGAGACCTGGAGAAGCTTCGCGCTGCCCAACGGTGACTCGGCGATCCGTCGCCCGTCCCAGCGCTATCCGGCGCCGCAGGATCTGCAACCACTCGGCATCTGGAACCTGCCGCGTGATCCAAGGGTACGGCGTGCTCGAGAGCGGAGTCGCGTTCCTTCAGAAGCCGTTCACGCCGGACACGCTGATGCGAAAGGTGCGGGAGGTGTGCAACACGCCGCGAAGAGAGAAGGACAGATGACTGCGGAGGGGGACCGCGTGACGAGATCGCTCACCTTCGCCGACTCGCCAGATCGTTCAAGGTGCGCCGGAGCGCGCGCTGGGTGGGCGCTCCCCGAGCCGCCCCCCGAGATTTCGGTCTGAGGCTAGCTAGGCAATCTTGAGGCGCCGGAAGACCGGTGCTTTTACGAAGTCCACCAGGAACGAGAACGCTACGGCCGCCGCAAACGTGGCTCCGAGGACCGCCAGCGGCAGAGGCGCCATGGCGAACCCCCGGTTCGCCAGCGTCGAGGCGATCAGCACATCGACCGCCGACGAGAGCACCAGCCAGCGGCTCGGCGGAGTCGACCACAGGCGCTGGCGCGCTCGATTCGTGTACGTCGTCGCCTGGTTGCCGAACACGATGACAACGAAGGCGAGTGTTCGCAGAGTGCCGATCTCGAAGCCCAGCTGGAACTTGCCGACGACGAGGGCGACCACGCAGAGCACCAGCTCGCAGAGCCCCATGAAGACCCCCGCCAGCGTCAGATCGCCCACGCGCCAGACGCTGGGGGTCGTGGACGGCTTCACGTTATCGGTC
>Ga0182030_10015401_pt1 | contig 14991 bp, 12 predicted proteins | sample 812S3MmetaG_FD_121299 | JGI IMG/M metagenome (GOLD analysis project Ga0182030, IMG submission 121299) | Permafrost microbial communities from Stordalen Mire, Sweden - 812S3M metaG (Illumina Assembly) | ecosystem: Environmental > Terrestrial > Soil > Wetlands > Permafrost | place: Sweden... | reverse complement strand
CTGAATCATAATTGCTCTCTGCTTCTTTGTGCGACATGTACCGCCGCGTAATTACTGCGGCAACAGCAAATGTGCCTGCAATGGTCAACACACGCAACAAAAGTGGAAACATTAGCCCAAATCCAAATTAAGAGGGGATACAAAAACGCCATTAAGTCAAATGTATCAGACCCGCTTAAAATGGAATCCAAACCTGTTTATCACGCAAATTTCTTCGTGCAAACTGCTGTCTTAAATATGCCGACTGAACAAAAAGTCGCGCGTTCTGAGCTGCAGCAACTTCCAGCTAACACCAACGATTGCGCCGCACAAAATGCAAGCGAGAGTAACAAATACATAAAATATTGACACCACAATACTCCTTTCGCGGTTCTAATTCGCGGTTCTACAACGCATATCGTTGAAGGACTACTGACAGTGCTAGTTTGCGCTCAAGGTGCCAAACATTGGGTTAACGAATCGCGATTTGAGCCGCGAAATTCACAATAATTGACGAGCCTGCATCACGGCTCGGGGAGCCGCATCAGGGAGTTAAGTAGCTGAAATAGTTCATTTAAATCTGTTTGTCTTACGAGAAAAGTAAGCTCGGTGAACGTGGAAATCAATTCAACAATATTCAGTTTTTTGACAGCAATTGCTCGCATCAAGGCGAAATACATATTGGGCGTCTCAATGTAAACATTGGAGAATTGCACGGTCAAAGCAGCAAGTCGCTCGAGTAAAAGCTTAGGTGCGTCTGGTTTGAAATTACGCAAGACTGGCTGTACAAGAGACATCGGAGCAAAGATCGCCAGCTCACTGGCGCCATATGTTATGGTCATAAAATCGGCTTGCGCAAATTCATTTTCTGTTACCAATTTTTGCGCGCGCAATTTGTTCGCGCTGGTTTTGCTAAAGGTTATTTCCGCCAGATTCGATTTGACAGTAATTCCGTCCAAAACGATTTGCGGCAGCAATGGATCTTCATCCAAAATTTCGCCAGAGATCCGTGACAATGCCACCACTATGGTGCCTAATTGAACCGGCTTGCGCGCGCGCCTCTCCACATCTCCATGAATTCGCTTGGCGTAGGCGGAGAAATTGAGCAATCCGCGCGAAAGCACAGTCAGCTCTGGCTCTGAAGAGAAGACTATATCTCTGACAATGTCGCTTACTTTCAGCATTCTGTAATATCTCAAACATTTCATGCACAATTGTATCAATTGGCTAAAAATTTTACAGCCAAAAGTTTCCGCTGTAGATTGCAAACGTCTAGCAGAAAAGGAGCCCAAAATGACACTTTCGATTCGCCCAGCAGTGGCAAATGATGCCCAGGTTCTCTATCAAATGATTCGCGACCTGGCAAATTTTGAAGACGCCGCACATTTTGTAAAGGTAACGCCAGACATCTTGAGGCAACAATTAAGCCTCGCTCAGCCGCCGTTTTTATGTGCCATTGCCGAGAATGGCGCTACCGCCTGCGGCTTCGCCCTTTACTATTATGCCTACTCCACCTGGGAAGGCAGCGCCACACTCTACTTAGAAGACCTCTTCGTCTATCCGCAATTTCGCGGCGTCGGCGCCGGTGCTGCGCTGATGACATATCTAGCTCATGCTGCCGAAACAAATGGATGCAATCGTTTCGAATGGTCGGTTCTTAATTGGAATGATTCGGCAATTGGATTTTACGAAAAACTGGGAGCAAAACCGCTATCGGACTGGACGCGCTACAGGCTAGAAAGCGATGGCATTGAAAGATTGGCGACCAAGGATTTGCCTGCCAAGAATTTGCCTACCTCGTTTCACAAATCTCAGGAATCTAAAGCGTCGTGAATTGTTTAGAAGGCACGCGATGGCGCAAAGCAGAATTGAACGCTTGGACAACAAACTAGTACTAATACACATAGACCGTTCACGATCAAGCCAGTATTATGAACTATTGATGGCTGCCCTCGACTTCCTCGTCAAGCTAAAATAAAACAAAATTCTTGGTTGAGAAAGTACACCACTTCGTTTAAGAAGGGCAGCTCAGTTTTAGTCCCTGTTGGTGAATCAAAATGGAAACTAAATCAATCAAAATGCCAACATGGTTCATCCCTCACGGAGGCGGACCTTGCTTCTTCATGGACTGGAGCACCTTCGGCGCAGCCGATACATGGAAAGGGTTGGGGGAATGGCTCGGACAAGTAGCAAGCACTTTACCGGCTAAGCCCAAGGCACTACTGGTGGTATCAGCACACTGGCAAGAATCTGAATTTGCAATTAACAATGCAAGCAAACCCGAATTGCTCTACGACTATTTTGGTTTTCCTGACCATACCTACGCCATCAAATACGATGCCAGCGGTGAACCTAAACTGGCTGAGCGCATCGGCTCTATGCTCAAGGATGCTGGACTTAACTCAATATATAAATCTGCGCATGGATTCGATCATGGAGTTTTCATTCCACTGAAGCTTGTCTTTCCCGAAGCTGATATTCCAATTGTGCAGCTCTCCCTGAAAAACGGTCTTGATGCAAAAGCACACATTGCTTTGGGACAAGCCCTGGCGCCCCTTAGAGAAGAGGGTGTTCTAATAATTGGCAGCGGCATGAGTTATCATAATCTGCGCCATTTTTTCGGAACCGGCGCCGCTGACGCTAAAGCTTTTGATAGCTGGTTGTGCCAGGTAAGCTGTTTGCCCAATTCGACAGAGCGTAATTCATTACTTTCGAATTGGGAGAACGCGCCCTCCGCACGCAAGTGTCATCCCACTGAAGAACACCTGATTCCATTGATGGTCGCGTCCGGAGCGGCTGCGCTGGACCAGGGAACAGTGATGTATAGCGGAACTGTGAATGGTATCAATATCTCTGCGATTGGCTTTGGAGTTTGAGCGGGTTTTGTTATGGTGGCGAGGTTTGCGCTTGGTTGCTCAAAGCGCCAGGAAAGCTCTCCTTCGAGGCTACCGCAGCTGCGAATATCCGATCTATATACGCGAGTAGCGGTCAATCGAGTAGCAACGGTTTAAGGCAAAGATGGCTGGATGCTGAAACAATAGGCACTCAGCGGCTGCGATTTATAGGCAACCGCTGGGTCTGCAAGAGTAGACGATCTGATCGGCGCCCCGCGGTACTCGGACTAAAGCAGTGACTGTTTCTCAATTTCTACTTGATTCGGTACTGGAAGATCGCTTTGGCTTAGAAAGTTTTCGTCCCAAACAACAAGAAGTTATCGACGCTGTAATGCAAGGAAAGCATACGCTGGCTGTTTTGCCGACCAGCTATGGCAAGTCACTTTGCTATCAACTACCGAGCCAAATATTGCCCGGTGTCACACTTGTGGTATCACCCCTGATAGCACTCATGCAAGATCAGCTGAGCGGATTGTGGCGGCGCGGCATTCGCAATGCCACCTGTCTCAACAGCAGCGTAAGCTCCGACGAGCTTATGGAGCGCATGGAAGCCATTCGCGAAGGCGCAATTAAACTCGTATATGTAGCACCAGAACGTTTTGAATCACCGCGCTTTCGCAAACTTCTAGACCAGATAAAGATTTCGCTTGTTGTTATCGACGAAGCGCATTGCATCAGTCATTGGGGGCATGACTTCAGACTGCAATATCGCAACTTGAGCAATTACCTATCTCATCTTAAAGCAAGCACTATTTTGGCCGTCACGGCAACTGCAACACCACACGTTCAAAAAGACATTGTAAAAACGCTGGGGCTGCCACGTATGCAAATCATCACAGCAGGCTTCGATCGCCCCAATCTAAGATTTGATGTAAATGCCCTGGCCAGCGCAGGCGAGAAAGAGCGAAACTTATTGCATTTACTGCACGACACCACCGGCGCCACCATAGTCTACACATCAAGCCGTAAGGAAACAGAGCGCATCGCCGCGTTACTGCGCGAACGCCACATTGCAGCCTGCTTTTACCACGCGGGCATGCACCCTACAGAACGCCAGCGTAACCAACGTGATTATGAGCGCGGGATGTACTCCGTAATTGTTTCCACAGTAGCATTCGGAATGGGAATCGACAAAGCCGATGTTAGATTGGTAGTGCACTACAACATGCCATCATCGCTGGAAAACTATTACCAGGAAGCCGGTCGCGCAGGGCGTGACGGCGCTCCAGCGCGCTGCACGCTTCTGTATCAACCTAAGGATATAAGCACGCAGAAATGGCTGATCAGCAAAAACTATCCATCAGAAGAAGAACTTTCCGCTATATTCAAACAGATCCACGCGCGAGGACTGACGCCCGTCAAAGCGCAAGAATTGTCGCAGACACTTTCGATAAACGAAAACGCATTGATGAGCGGACTTAGCCTCTTAAAGCAGCTCCAGCTGATTGACTCCACTCCAGACGGCGCGTACTTCGGTCGTCATTGCGGCGAAAGTGCCGACCCCGTGATTGACACGACCATGCTCTCACAACGCAAACAACATGAGCTTGATAGACTCGGGCATATCATTCGCTATGTCTCGGAAAAACAATGCCGCCGCGAAATGATCATCGATTATTTTGGTCAAGCGCTGCAAGAGCCCTGCGCGGGCTGCGATGTTTGTGGCTAGGTGACTGTTGTAGCTAGGTGACAAACCAAGCTTTACATCTTGCTAGCACCAAGTGCCATTTAGCGAACCGTGCTCAATCCAATTTCTTTGTTGGAATAGTCGCGGCTAATATGGAGATGAAGCATTTGCTTCGCTTCATCGCTACTTCTTACTAACAGTTCCATTACTTCTTACTACCGCGTCAATAGATTCATTAGACTACTCACGTGCTCAAAGCGTAAGTGTCCGTGTCCGCGCAATAGTGCTCGCAAAGAGCATATGCTTCGCGCGGCAAATAATTCCTTTCGTTCAGAGGTATCACAATTATGTCCTTCAAGAGAGCCATCTTCGGCTGCCTAATTCTCGTAAGCACGTTTACATGGAGCAGCGCGACAGTTTGCGCGGAGGATGCCGACAAAGCGCCAAAGACCGACAACACAAACGCCAGCCAAACGCACGACGAGAAAGAACCTGCCCAAAATCTTGCCCCATCAGTTGATGCTCACATAGAAAAGCTGGGTAAAGCGATTGTCAGCTTCAAGTCTATGGGGGTCGGAATAGGCCCATTCGAGAAGCTGCTTACTCAAGCGCAGAAAGAGAATAATGAAGGCAACCACGAACAGTCAATCGCTACACTCAACCGTCTCAATATCGCGTTGGAAGAACAACAAACACGTTATTACTCCGACAAAATTCGCTCTTGGAGAGCAGAGCGAAAGAATCTAATTGCCGCCCGCGTAGCTGCATTCAAAGCTGGCGGTTCCGCAAGTGACTGGCGAAGATCGACTCCTGCCCGCGGACTTTCAAAAGGAACAAACGAAGTACTTACAAGAGCAAAGGGCGAATATAAGCCGATGATTTATCCTATTGGTAGGTAAGCTTAGGTCTCCGCAAGAACGCCCGCATTGGGAGGGCTATGCGCAACCTAAGGAGATCCGAGGCTAATGAATTCTGGTGGCGTGCAGGTTGGGGTAAACTACTTGGGGGCGGGAGCTGATGTGTTTGAACCAGGCGTTGTCTGGCATGAGGACGAGCGCTTTTGCGATCAGCTTGTCGCCCTCAGCAGGACCGCTGGTGTTTTCTACTTCGCGGATCAAGTGGATTGCCTGGAAGTTTTTCACGAACTCGCTTTCGTTGAATCCGGCAGAGTGTTGATTCGCCGCTACGAAGTCTTTGAAAGACTGTGCACCGGCCTGTTCTAATTCGACTTCGCCGAGAAGCGGCGCGCTATATGGCAGGAAGAATTCGAGTCGCGGATAATTGTCTGTGACGGCATATGAATCTTTGATGAATTCATCAAGGCTAGCACCGCCGGCGACGAATGTGCTGGCGACACCCATGGCGTTGTCGAACCCGACTTCTTTCATGCTCGACTTAACTAACGGCGCATCATCAATGCGCTTCTGCATTGCGGCAAAATTAGTGTTGATTGGCTGCTTGGACGCAAGCAAAATCGCTTCGCTGCAATCCGGCAACCAGATGCTCACGTAAGGGAACACAGATCGAGCGCTTGCCACCATCATTTTCCAGATCGGTTTCGATACCTGATGCATGGGCACCCACTGACAAACCAGCCCATCGTCTTTCAAGCGTTTATCGAGAAGCTGGTAGAACTCTTCAGTGTAGAGATTTACAATGCCTGCCTCCAGGGGTGGTGGTGGCTCAAAAGTTATTACATCATACAAACCTTCATTTGTAAGAAGGAAATTGCGAGCATCATTGATATGCACTTCTACTTTTGGGTTATTCAAGACATCGTAGTTTGTCTTCTTGAAGAAGGGCGCAGCGCCAATGACCATCTTGGACAGTTCAACAATATCGAGATGTTTTAACTCAGGATAAATCGAAAGAGACCCTGCGGTGCTTCCAGTGCCGAAGCAGGCAACCATGACTTTCTCCGGCTTCTTATGCAAGAGCATAGGTAGATGAGCCAGAAGTCGCATATAGCGCAGATTAGCGGGAGCGCTGCCTGCCAACGATGATCCATTTAGTTCAAGAACAATGCCCTTAGAAGCCGGGACATCAATTACACGCATTGTGCCGGTCGTATCTTCAGCTTCCGCCAGAATCGTGCAGCCAGCCGCCTCCTTGTAATGGAAATGCATGCCGAGATAATAAGTGGCAGCGATCAGTGGGACAGCGACAAGAGCGATCTTACCAAGTCGAGGCATATTCTTTATACCGCAAGCAGCTATGCCACCAGTAATGGTGCTTAGCAAAACGGTGTACTGAAAGGCACTTACCGAACCAATGGTTGGCATCAGCACCAATCCGCAAATAAGAGATCCTGCCACGCAACCGATAGTGTTTATAGCGTAAACTTCGCCGACCGCACCCGCGGCTTCGCGCCTTGATGCAGCGATGGTTCCCAACAGCGGGAAAGTGATACCAATAAAAATAGCAGCAGGCAATATTACGACAGCACTGACGACCCCTGCGTAAACAATTTGCTCCCAAGTGCCCTGGGCGCTTGTGTTGATAAAAGAGGATGCCGCCTTTGCCCATGCCTCAAGCGTGCTTTGACCAAAGGCTAAAGTGAAAATACTGAGCGCACAGAAGAAAGCACTGGCATATTGCACAAGCGAAAAAATCAAATAAGAGTTGGTCTTTCTGAGCTTTTCGCCACTCAAGAGAAACTCGTGCACCATGCTGCCTATGCCCAATCCAAGCAGGAATGTGCTAATCATTATCGTAAATGAGTAAGTCAGCGAAGTTAGATAACGACGCATGAGTCGCGTCCAGAGAACTTCATAGCTGAGCGAGCTGAAGCCAGTCAGGAATGAGAGAAAACACAGCATTCGCACGGAAATCTCAGGTGCTAGCGCTTCGCAGAACGATGTAGCACTGGGTGCAGAGTTCGAGCTGGCAGGCGAAACCGCTTCAGCACTAAGAGTAGTGCTGGTCGAGTCGGATCCGGCATTGGAACTGGTCAACGCATCTGCTGCTGCTGCTGGACCTGATTGCGCCTTCGCCTGCCGTTCAACATAAACCGCCAGAAGCCCAATTACAATATTGATCGAACTGGCGCACAATAAAGTGCCATCCAATCCCAAATAAGCAAAGCCAAGAAAGCAAGCAAATAAGCTGCCGGCTGCGGCGCCGAAGGTGTTCATCCCATACAACAGGCTGAACAATCGACTCGATTGCTTGAACTGCGCAAGATATCGCACCAACACAGGAAGCGTCGCCCCCATCAAAAGTGTCGGCACTAGAATCAACAATGACGAAACGACAAAACGAAGCGAACCAATAACAAACGCGCTCTGCGGCGCGTTGTGATAAAGAAAAACGTAGAGATCACCGGTGTGATGTAGGAGTCGGGTAAGAAGCAGAGCCGCCACACCAACACTAATTTCCAGATATCCGTAACTTGCCAGCAAATTTCTTTGCAGCTTATCTGCCAGCCGGCCGCCGAAGAACGCCCCGATCGAAAGTCCACCGAGGAAAACAGCAAGAACGGTGCTGGTCGCCTGCGCCGTATTCCCCAGGGCAAGAGACAACTCTCGTACCCAGGCTACCTCAAAAATCAGAGCTGAGAATCCGGAAAAGAAGAAGAAAAGGAAGACGATGCGCATCATGGACTGACTTTAGCAAACTATTATTTAATATGCCAGAGCCACGCGCACCAGCCGCAGGCACTATTGTTGCTATAAGTGCGTAAAAAATTCCACTATTAGTCAAGCTGCCGGAAAGATTCAAGGTATTGCTGGCGAAGTGGCGAACCAGGTCACATTGCCTGGAACCAAAAACGATGGGATCATCGATTCGAAGCTGCGAGCTGCCCAAGCCCTCCAGTCTTTACAAGGGTCAACAAACCGGTTATCGAACTCCAGCCGAAAAATCACGCTTGACAGCCGAAAAATGAGAAATCCTAAAAGAGCGCCAACCGACATATAGATGATGACGTTCAATATGAGACAATTACATGTGTTTTGAATACAAACGAGACATCTCGAGTTCCGGTTGAGGAGCTCCGTGTCGCGCGCCACCAAAGGTCTCGCTAGCTATGAGCACCATAATTAAGCCCGGAATAGAGAAAGATCGCGCTGCCGAGAAAGCGCTGACGGAGGTCGTAAAGAGAGATCTTGATCTCCTCAACTACCCACAACGCGACTGGGTAATCGCGCGCGAAAGTTCGACCGGGCAAAAAATACTTGACGTGCTCATCATTGGAGGCGGGCAAAGTGGCCTCGCCGCCGCCTTCGCGCTAAAGCGCGACAAGGTGAAAAACATACTTGTCGTCGACGAATCCGAGCATGGCAAAGAAGGTCCATGGCTCACGTTTGCGCGCATGCACACGCTGCGCACGCCGAAGCACCTGACAGGTCCCGATCTCGGCGTTCCCAGCCTAACGGTGCGAAACTGGTACGAAACGGTTTACGGCAAAGCGACCTGGGATGCGCTAACGCTGATCCCCAAAGAGCATTGGGCTGATTACCTTATGTGGTTGCGCGAAACTCTGGAAATTCCTGTTCGCAATTTGACCCAAGCCGGGGCTATTGAATGGAACGAACGCGAACGCTGTTTCAACATTCCGCTTACGGACAAAGCAAGTGGTAAAACAGAAATTTCGCTGGCACGCAAAGTGGTACTGGCCACCGGCATAGACGGTATGGGACGCTGGGATGTACCAAGCATGATCAGCAGCGGTTTGAGCAAAGACTTGCATTACGCTCATACACGCGACGAAATAGATTTTGAAAAATTGAAAGGCAAATCCATAGGCGTACTTGGTGCTGGTGCCTCTGCTTTCGACAACGCCTCAGTTGCGCTCGAAACGGGAGCGCGCGAAATCCATCTTTTCTATCGGCGCGAAGATCTGCCAAACATCAACCCCTATCGCTGGGCTGAATTTGTCGGCTTCTTAAAACATCACGGCGATCTGCCCGATCATATGAAGTGGAAATTCATTCTGCAAATTTTGAAAATGGGGCAGCTGCCGCCGACAGACACATATGCGCGCGCAACTGTAAATCCCAATTTCCATTTGCATGGTGGCAGTTCATGGACCACCGTAACTCCTAAAGATGGAAAAATCGAGATTGGCACGCCCAAAGGTAATTTCATCGTCGATTACATCATAGTCGGAACAGGCTTCGTCACCGACCTCTCATTGCGTCCTGAACTTGCCGGCATTGTCGACAAAATCGCGCTCTGGAAAGATCGCTTTGCGCCTCCCGGTGAAGAAGTCAATGAGGATTTGTCACGCCATCCTTATCTTGGCTCACATTGTGAGTTTATTGAGAAAAACCCCGGCGAAGCGCCTTATCTTTCATCGATTTTCTGCTACACCTTTGGCGGATTGGTCAGCGTCGGCTTTGGCGGAGCGAGCATTTCAGGCATGAAATTCAGCAGTCAGCGCCTGGTTAGTGGTATCACCAAGCAATTCTATATTGAAGACGCCGAACTTTATCTCGACTCACTTATGAAATTCGACCTAACGGAGTTTTGACCGTGTCACTAAATCACACTTTCGGCATATACAGCAAGCGGGTGCACACCACCGATGGTGTCAAAGAGGCCGTGGTTGTAATCAAAGACGGCAAAATCAGCGACATCATCGCACCAGAGCTTGCACATCCAGACTGCCCGGTCGAAGATTTGCACAATCTCGTGCTCATGCCCGGCCTCATCGATAGCCATGTGCATGTCAATGAACCTGGACGCACAGAATGGGAAGGCTTCCGCACTGCAACACGCGCCGCCGCTGCCGGTGGTATCACGACAATAGCCGATATGCCGCTCAACTGCGATCCGGTGACGACAACAGCCAAAGCGTTCCAGACAAAACTGGATGCGCTCAAGGGAATTCTTAGCGAGAGCGAAAAGAAGCGTCTTGCCGCGACGGTTTCCGGCAAGGACACCGAGCTTGAAGGCGACAACAAGCTCTGGGTCGACTGCGTCTTTTATGGGGGCGTTATACCCGGCAACAGCGGCGAACTTGAAAAAATGATCGCGATGGGAGCCGCTGGCTTCAAATGCTTTCTTATTCATTCAGGCATAGACGAATTTCCTAACGTAACAGAGGAAGATCTGCGTCAAGCTATGCCGATTTTGGCTAAGCACAAGATACCGCTGCTGGTGCACGCCGAACTGTGCCAGCATGAGAGCGACGATAGCCACTGGACAGACCCGCGTTCATACAAATCGTTTCTCGAATCGCGCCCGCGCAAATGGGAAAACGATGCCGTTGAAATGATGATTCGGCTCTGCCGCGAGTTTAACGGACCGGTGCACATTGTGCATTTGTCATCGTCTGATACCCTGTCAGCAATATCTACATTGAAACGTGACGGACTGCCATTTTCAGTTGAAACTTGCCCGCACTATTTGAGCTTCGAGGCAGAAAGCATTCCTGATGGCGACCCGCGTTATAAATGCGCGCCACCGATTCGCGAAGCCGAGAATCGAGAAAGATTGTGGCGCGGACTCACAGCCGGCATCATCGACTTTGTCGTTTCGGATCACTCCCCCTGCGTGCCTGACAAAAAGTTCCTGACAGAGGGCGATCTCAAACAAGCCTGGGGTGGTATATCGTCATTGCAATTCGGCTTGCCGGTAATCTGGACTCAGGCGCGCAAACGCGGACTGAATATCAACGATATTATTGATTGGATGTGCGTGCGCCCGGCTAAATTCCTGGGCTTATCGCAGCGTAAAGGCGCGATTAAAGTAGGTTATGATGCCGATCTAATCGCATTTGATCCCGATGCCGAGTTCTGCCTGGAGAAAGACCAGATTCAATTTAAGAACAAAGTTACACCCTACGAAGGTCAAACGCTCAATGGAGTTGTGCGCAAAACATATGTGCGCGGACGGCTCGTTTATGAAAACGGCAAGCTGACGACTAACGCGCTTGGTGACCCAATCCTGCAAAATCGAATGGAGATGAAAGCCTGATGGACAAAGCAAACCTGCTCGAAGCCGCCGCATTTACCGGCACGGTTGACCTCGCGTCTGAGCGCGTCGGTGGCAAAGTTCTGTACGCCAACGACGAATTTTTCGCGGAGAAGGAAAATCTGATCAAGCCAGGTCGCGGCGTTTTCATCGCCGAGAAATATACCGAACGTGGCAAATGGATGGATGGCTGGGAATCGCGCCGCAAGCGCGTTCCGGGGCATGATTACGCCGTGCTCAAACTCGGCATTCCTGGGCAGGTTCACGGTGTTGATATCGACACAAATCATTTTCTGGGAAACAATCCTGCATACGCCTCAGTTGAGGCAGCTGTGATTCAAAACGAAACTCTCGTCGGAGACATTCTCGATGCCAAATTCAACTGGACGGAGATATTGCCGAAAGTAGCGCTCAAGCCCGGTTCGCAGAATATATTTGCAGTTGCGAGCAAAGAAAGATGGACACATCTGCGTCTCAATATTTATCCAGATGGTGGCGTTGCTCGCTTCCGCGTTCACGGAGAACCGGTGCCTGACTGGACGCGCATCAACAATCACGAAGAAATCGACTTGGTTTCAATCGAACATGGTGGCAAAGTAATTTGTGCCAGTGATATGTTTTTCGGTAACAAAGACAATTTAATTATGCCGGGGCGCTCAGTCAATATGGGCGACGGCTGGGAAACAAAACGCAGGCGCGGCCCTGGCAACGACTGGACAATTCTGAAAATGGGACAACAGGGATACATAAAGAAGGTCGAAGTGGACACCAACCACTTCAAAGGCAATTATCCCGATACTTGTTGGCTTGAGGGTATCAATGCGCCTGAAGCCGAGATCAGCCTTTTGAACTGGAACCAATTCGAATGGCAGCCAATATTGCCGAGCTCAAAATTACAAGCGCATCATCAGCACCACTTTGCTGTAGCTGATGATAAAGCGGGACCATGGACACATGCGCGGTTCAGCATCGCACCAGACGGTGGCGTCAGCCGCTTGCGGCTTTTTGGCATGCTCAGCGCCAAAATTACACTAAAGGAAGAAGCGAAAAGTGGAGCTCAATTGCTTAAATAACGTTTCCGAGGCGGAGGCCAATGAATCTCTGACAAAATGCTGCGGTGCGCATCGCTGGGTTGAGCAAATGCTGGACGAACGCCCGTTTGCGTCGGCTGATCTTCTATTCGAAAAGGCTGACCGCATCTGGAATGCCTTGCAGAGTGAAGACTATCTCGAGGCGTTTACACATCATCCTAAAATCGGCGACTTCGAATCGCTGAAAAAGAAGTTCAACACATCAACTCAATGGGAAGCCGGAGAGCAAGCCGGTGTCGCCACGGCGACAGATCTAATCTTGCACGATCTTGCTCGTGGCAACGACGAATACGAGAAAAAATTCGGCTACATTTTTATCGTTTGCGCCACCGGCAAAACTGCGGGAGAAATGCTTAGCATTTTGGAATCGCGCCTGCCTAATGAGCCCGATAAAGAACTTAAACTCGCTGCGGAAGAGCAGCGCAAAATCACGCGTTTGCGATTGGAGAAACTATGCCAGTAAGCCCCATTACTACTCATATTTTAGACACCGCTCGAGGATGCCCGGCAGCCGGGGTGCCCCTGAAAATCCAAATTGAACGTAATGGCAACTGGACGACACTGGGTGAAGGTACAACTAATAATGACGGTCGGGTAGCAGATTTGCTGCCACACGATCGCCCGTTGGAAACCGGCCGCTATCGCGTGCGCTTCGAGACCGGCAAGTATTTTGCCAGCAACAATATTGAAGGCTTTTATCCTTACGTCGAAGTAGTTTTCGAAATTACCAACACAGAGCAGCATTACCACATTCCGCTATTGCTCAGCCCGTTTGGTTATTCGACTTATCGCGGCAGCTAAGCTAGCTGAAAAGATTTTTCGTTACGATATAGAATCCAAGAAGCTAAAACTGCGGCATTATCGCGCCGCTACGGGCGATTTTCGGCTAAAATTTCGATCCACAAAAATGATTGACTGAGTTGTTGAGGTATTAAAAAGATGGCGACGACACAAACGGCGACAACGTCGAAGATGGCAATTCGAAATTTCGTCAAACACAATTTCCGGCATTTCAATGCCGCCGTAGTGGTCGACGCTTCCGAAGCTTACGAAGCGCATCTGGCCAAGGGCGGCAAGATGTTTATGACACTGGCTGGCGCTATGAGCACAGCTGAGTTGGGCATTTCGCTTGCCGAAATGATTCGCCAGGACAAAGTTCACGCCATTTGCTGCACAGGCGCAAATCTGGAAGAAGACATCTTCAATCTCGTCGCGCACAACAGCTATGTCAGAGTGCCGAACTATCGCCAGCTCACTCCGCAAGAAGAAGTAGCTCTTCGCGAAAAAGGCATGAACCGCGTCACCGACACCTGCATTCCCGAAGATACGGCCATTCGCGCCATCGAGCATCAAGTGCTCGACTTGTGGAAGGCAGCTGACAAAGAAGGAAAGCGCTATTTCCCTTACGAATTCATGTACCAATTGATTCGCAATGGCAGCATTGAAAAGTCTTATCAAATCGACCCGAAAGATTCATGGCTCATCGCCGCCTGCGAAAAGAATTTGCCGATCTTCACTCCTGGTTGGGAAGATTCGACGCTGGGCAACATTTTTGTTTCGCACGTTTATTCCGGCGATCTTTCCAATTATCAAATTTACAAGTCTGGGCTGGAAGCGATGGCAATGCTCATCGACTGGTACAAAGAAAACAACAAAGAGCAAAGCGTTGGTTTTTACCAGATCGGCGGCGGAATTGCCGGTGACTTCCCGATTTGCGTCGTTCCGTTGATTCAGCAAGACTTGCAGGAGAAAGCGAATTTCTGGGGTTATTTCTGCCAGATTTCGGACAGCACAACTTCGTACGGATCATACAGCGGAGCCGTTCCCAATGAGAAAATCACCTGGGGCAAATTGGAAGCTGACACACCGCGTTTCATTATTGAATCTGATGCTTCAATCGTGGCGCCCTTGATGTTTGCTTATATCCTGGGACAATAGTTGAGCGCCGTAAGAGAAATCCAACCTGGTATGCAGAAAGATACAAAGGAGATCGAAAGTTGACTGCCGAAGAGCTGATCCAATTTCTTGGTCTTGAGCCATTGACAATGGAAGGTGGGTATTTCCGCCAGAGTTATTGCTCTGAAGAAGTGATACCACAACCTTCGCTGCCGCACAGATACGTCGTCGATCACCAGATGGGCTCGTGCATCTATTACCTGCTTACGAAAACAACCTTCAGCTCGTTTCACAGCTTGCTCAGCGATGAAACTTACCATTTCTATCTCGGCGATCCGGTTGAAATGGTCGAGCTACATCCAAATGGCGAATGCACTACTACCATTCTCGGTCAGGATATTTTCAACGGTCAAAAAGTTCAGCACACTGTTTTGCGAAACACATTCCAGGCATCTTACATTCGCCCAGGTGGCGAGTGGGCACTGCTCGGATGCTCGCTAGCGCCGGGCTGGGATCAGAATGATTTTGTACAGGGGAACTGGGAACAGCTGTTGCGCAGCCATCCTAAGCACCATCAGATCATTAT
>Ga0182030_10015400_pt1 | contig 14991 bp, 11 predicted proteins | sample 812S3MmetaG_FD_121299 | JGI IMG/M metagenome (GOLD analysis project Ga0182030, IMG submission 121299) | Permafrost microbial communities from Stordalen Mire, Sweden - 812S3M metaG (Illumina Assembly) | ecosystem: Environmental > Terrestrial > Soil > Wetlands > Permafrost | place: Sweden... | reverse complement strand
TCGTAGTCGAGGGTCTCGATGGCCGACGTGCCGAGTGTCGGAGGGGCTTGCACTGGCTCCTGCATGGTTCCGGCGGGTGTCCAGACGTCGACACGGTTGTTTTGTTCGTCTGCGATGAAGAGGGCGCCGCTCAAGGGACTGATTGCGAGGCCGGCGGGTCCTTTGAAGTTCGACGCGGTTCCGAATTCTTCGACGAAGGCGCCTTCGGGTGTGAATGCCTCCACGCGGTTGCCACCGGCATCGGTGGCGTATAGGTCGCCGTTGAGCGGGTCGGTCGCGATCCCCGAGGCTTTCGTGAAGAGGCCTTTGCCGCTACCGGGTCCGGCGAATTCGTGCACGGCTACGCCGGCGGTGGTGAATTGCTGGATGCGGCCGTCGCCGCTTTCGATGACGTACACCGAGCCTGCCGCGAATGCGATGCCGGTGGGTGTAGTGAACTGCCCCAGTTTGGTACCGGTGCCGCCGAAGGTCAGCAGGCTCACGCCGGAGGCTGAGAACTCGCGGACGCGGTTGTAGCCCGTTTCGGTGACCCACACGTTGCCGGAGCTGTCGATGGCGATGCCGTGCGGGGTCTGGAGTTCGCCGTTGGGCTGGCCGTTGAACGAGGTGATCGGAGCCGCCGCGGGCGTGAGCTCGTCGACGCGGTTGTTCCCGCCGTCTACGACGTAGATGTTGCCGCTCCGTGGGTTGACCGCGATGCCCTGCGGGTTTTTGAACTGGCCTGCGCCGGACCCGGCGATGCCGGCCTGGCACGTTTCGGTGCACGTTTGGAGTTCGGCTTTGCCGTTTGTAACGCCCCAGCCGACGGTCTCGATGAATCCTCCGGTTGCGGAGAACTCCTCAAGGCGGTTGTTCGTGGCGTCCGTTACCCAGATTGCGCCCGAAGGGGTCGTCGCGGTTGCTGCGGGAGCGCTGAACTGATCGGCATTCGCGCCAGCGGTTCCGAACTGCAGGGTGCTGGTCGGTGCAGCTACGGGAACCGGTTTCGTGGCGACCGTTGGAGCGGTTGCTGTGCCGGCGGCGCTGGCGGCGGAGACGTACGCTAGGAGCGCGTGGCCGTTGTCGGGAAGGATTGGCGTGTAGGTGTCGTTTGTTGCGCCCGCGATCGCGGTGCATTCGGCGCCGACCACATTGCACCGGTACCACTGGTACCCGGAGATGAGGGGTGTTCCCGTCCACTGGCCGGGTGTCGCCACCGAGATCGCGGTGCCCATCACCGGCGAGGATGTCGAGAGCGTCGGCGGGACGGCGTTTTTCATGGTCGTGCCGGTCCCGATCGGGGTTGCAGCCGGCGGGCGGGTGACCGACAGCAGGCGCCCGGGCGAGGGGTCACTCGCGATTGTGCCGTAGGTCATCAGGAACGGCTGTTGGCTTGGGGCCTGCACCGAGCTGACGTGGCCTTCGGGGTCGTAGCCAAAGATGTTCTTCAGTGTTGGTGTGATTCGGGGATCCCACTCTGATCGGAGCTGCCCTTTGGCGTTATAGGCGTATTGGGCGACTGCGGTCGTGGTCACCGCGCTTTTCGCGGGGTCCCATCCGGTGAAGGAAATCGTCGATAGCCGTCCGGCGTAGGCTCCCCATTCCGAGGGTTCTTCGCCTGGTTTGCCGGTTTCGGCGTAGATAAAGGTGAGGGCGCGACAGCCCTTCGTCAGGGTCGGGGTGCACGACACGCCAGCCGGAACCGGAGCAAGCGCCTCCAGCGGCCGTGTCTCCCAACTACCGTTGATTTCGACGACCTGCCAAGTGAACGTCATGCCGGTGGTGCCGCCCAGACCCGATGTGGTAATCGGGCGCCACACGGCGAACTCGTGTGTCGTGTCGGGGCGCACGAAGGTGGTTACGCTCCCGCCGCTCTGCAGCAACAGTGCTTCTTCGGTGCCGACTTTGCCCGTCTTGAGGGTGACGCCGGCATCACCGGTCGGCGATTTGTACACGCCTCCGGTTCCGCGAACGAAGTCGGTTGCGGCGCCTTCGGAGCTGGTGAGGGTCATGGACGCGGCGCCGGGGTTGCCGATGATCGTCTGTTGGCCACCGACGGTGAGACGCCACGGCGAGCCCAGGAGCCCTTCTTCGCCGCTTGCCAGATGACGTGAGGATACGCTGCGTGAGACGGTCAGCTGGAGGGCGCCGGTGGTGATCGATGCGTCTGTGGCGGACAGGTCGAGTTCGCCGGATACCGGGTTGACTTTTCCAGGGGCTACGCTCAACGGTGCGGAGTTGTGCACCGTGAACGGGATTTCAGTGGAGGTCGCGGTGTTGCCTGCGCCATCGACGGCTGTGACAAGCAGCGTGTGGCTTCCGGGGCCAATCGTTTCGGTGTTCAACGTCCATTCGCCAGTAGCGGTGCAGGGGCCTGGCGCGCAGGTTCCTGACGATGGCCCGATCGGGATTCCGTCGACGCTCATGGTCAGCGACGCAATGCCGGAGCTGATCGTTTTGCCCGAGCCGTCGGTAGCGGTTGCAGAGAGGTGCCGTTCCCGTTCGGCCTGCGAGAATTCGGCGTTAGCGGCGATGCCAGCTACCGTGACGTTCGTTGGTGCCTGGTTGTCGATTTTGACTTTGGTGCTGACGGTGCTGCTCAGGCCGGTAGCGTTGAGCATTCTACCTTCGACGACATCTTCGCCTTCGGGAAGGCCGTATGGGAACATGCCGACGGGAGGTTCGCCTGCGCAGTGGGCGCCGGTGCAGCTTCCGCATTGGGCGCCGTTGCAGTTGCCGACCGCGTAGGGGCCGGCGTTGACTTCCAGGCCTCCTTGGCCGGTGTAGTGCTCGGGCTGCCATTTCGGTTCTGTCGGGGATTTCCATTCGACGCGATCGATGCCGATGCCGGGGTCTGTCGCTTCGATCGATAGGCGTCCTTGTTCGAGGCCTTCTTTTTCGGAGTCTTTGATCCAGCGGCCGCCGCCGTAGAGAGCGTTCGGGCCTGTTCTGACATAGCCTTTGTTGTATCTGGGTTCTTCTTCGGTGATCGTTTCGCTGGTGGTGTCCCATTTGGCGGTGGGTGCGGCGTACTGCACCACGCCGACGGCAGAGCTGTTGGTCGCGACGTGCATTAGGTAGTGGTTGGCTTGTGCTCCGACAACGTTGGCCTCAAGAAACGCGCCGTTTGTTTCGTGTCCGTTCATCGCGGCTTCACTCGGGACGGCGCAGCCGGCTTCGGCGCAGATCGTCACTTCGTCATATGGATATGCCGTGGTGAGGGCTGTTGGACCGGCTTCGTATTTGTTTTCGGCATGCGCTTTTTCGGAGGTGATGAAGATCGAGGCCGTGTCGTTAGAGCCTTGTTCGAGACTGGCCTTGGCGAAGTACGAGTAGACGCGGGAGGCGCCTTTGGTGATGTAGTAGTAGTACGCCCATTCCCCTTGCGCGCCGGGCGTTGAGGGGTGGCCGAACCCGCAGTTGTTCGGTGTGAAGCCGAGGCCCGCGGCGTTGTAGAATTCCCACGGTGAGCCGCAGCCGGTCTCGGTGTCGGAGACGGTGGGGTCGATCACGATCGGGAAGCGATAGCTGTTCGGTGGGACGGCAACGGATACGGTGATCGTGTCGCCGGTGGTGGAGAGGGTCAGCGGCACGGGGGAGCCGGCTGCGTCGTAGGCGGAAGGGGCGGCGAGGGTCGCGAGTACCTTGCCTTGAGTCAAGATCGTTGCGGTCAGGGACCCGTGGTGGTGGTGGAGTGTTGCGCCTGCGGGCATGCCGACGCGGTATGTGAGGCTGTGCGGACTTGTGGCGGAGCGCAGGATTGAGTCGGCTTGGAAGCCGTTGGTGAGCGCCTTCACCAGCGTGTCGGTGTCCGGTGCGGTGTTGGCGTAGATGACGCTCGCGCCGTCGAGCGCGCCTTCGGCATGCGCAGGCGCGCCGTCGGCTGCTAGCGGCGTGAGGGACACGCCGGTGCTGGTAAGGGTGATGCTTTCGCTGGCGTTGCGTGGGATGGAAAGCGGAGCGAGCGTCGTGCGGGGAACGAAGCCGTCGGCGGTAGTGGCGAGCGCGAGGTCGATCGGCTTGCGGGGCTGGTGCAACGAGGTTGTTGTTAGTGGTTCCTGCGATTCGATCACCGCGTGGGCGCCGTTGCTCAGTACGACGGAGGCGGTGTTGGCGGTCGGGAAGCCGGTAACGCGGTCTCCGGGGTTGAGGTTCGGCACGCCGCCCGCGGGGGTCTCGACGAGCCCGGTGAGTAGTTGGGCGAGTGCGCCACGGGCTTGGGAGGCGGTGAGATGGGAGTAGGCGGTCTGTGATTGCAGGAGGGCTGAGCGAGCTGCGGGGCTTGCTCGGCGGCTCGCGGCGGCCAAGCGCTCGCCTTCGCCTGCTTCGAAGGTCGGATCGCCGCCGGTTCCCAAGGCGGCAGTGATGACGTCGGCTTCGGCCAACCGCGCGGGCGGCGGCGTGAGGCTCGCGGCGGACCCCGCGGGGGCGAGAGGTCCGACGAGCACGGCGTGTATGGCGGTGTATGGCGGTGATCGGCGGTGTACGGCGCTATTTGGCGGAGCGAGCCTGCTGACGGCGATAGAACCCCGCCTTTGGAGAGCCGGCGAATTCAAGCTAAAGCGCTGAGCTTCCCGCTGCTCCTGAAGCTGTTCGGCTTCGAAAAGGGGGCCAGGAATTACTAGAGAATCACTGAGGGACGAAACCGCGTCACTGACAGGCTCAGCGACCGAGCCGCTCGCGAGCGCCGGCATGGGTGCGCCCACCAGTATGACGGCGATGGCAGACAACACAACCGGCGCAGCTACACGCCTCACATCAGCCAGTAGCAAGCGCCAAGCACTCCCGGTTTGCCTTACCAACGATCGCAACATCGGTTTCATCATCGCCCCCAGTGCCCGGAGTATCGAACACGAGGCCGGTAGCCGACCCGGCCGCATGCACTTCATTAGTGGCGACGCTAACGACCGGCACCGAGTTTGTCTAGACCTAAAGGGGATGATTGAGAATGTATGAAAACAAGGCAACACGAGCGGCTGCTATTGCCAGATCAAGGCCATGCAGGAGCCACCCGCACAAGGCATCAGCGCAGCTCGCCATGACACAACAGACACACCGCATTTGGCGCAAATACTACGCTTACGTCTTGCGAGAGCCGCCAGCCGGTTCCGTGGACGGGCTATCCCCCTGAGAGCTAGAGCTATGAAAAAAGGGGGGATGAGTGACACTAATGTCTGGACGACGTGACTAGTGTCAGGCCGCCGAAAGGGCTTGCTGGCGGAGCGTGGCGACTGCGCGCCGGAGCTCCTCTCGACTACTCACACCAAACTTGCGGCGGATACTCGCCGCGTGCGTCTTCACTGTCGCTACAGACACAACCAGCTCGTGCGCGATCGCGGCATACGACCAATCTCCAAGCAAATGCTCGAGCACCTCAGTCTCGCGCTGGGTAAGTTCATCCGACAGGCCCAGAGCCTCGTTCAGAGCAACCGCACTTTGTGGTCTTGGTGATCTCGGAGTCGCGATCGACGCGTCGGGGACCCGCGCCGCCCGAAGAACGGCCGCGACAAGCTGTTGCGGCGAGCGACCACGACCGAAGAGTTCCACGCCGGCCCCACGAAGCACCCCCCGGCACAAAGGCGTCATCTCACCGACGAGAACAATCACGCCAACCGGCGAGCCAGAGCGCTTCACCAGCCGCAATAGAAAATGCTCACTCGAATCATCGAGGATCAGGACAGCTGGCCGTGCACGCCTGACCAACACCTCAAGCGTTGCCCCAACCGAACCAGCCGACACCACACTCAGACGCGGATCGTCCTCCAAAGTCTCCAGAACCCCGCGCAGCAGCAGCGGCTCCCGAAAGCCTGCCACGACCACTGTCACCGACATAGCCACCTCCCTCCGACAGCCATCCAGCTCGCCGTCATCCAATCCCTCGAATACGGACAACCAGAGGCCGCACTCCCAGTAGTCGACGTGTGGGACACACGGGGTGTCTTGGCCCGATGTTGCACCGCCAGCCCGTCCCGCCATCACCGCTGTCAACGTGCGTCGCAGTCCCCGAGATCAGTCGCGGTAGCGGCCACAACCTCGGGAGCCTCTGCACGTATCCGCACACCATCGAGCCAATCCCGATGACGGCTTGCTGCCTGGCCCACACCACCAACGCAGGCGTCATTACGTAAAGGCCGGGCAGGTAAGCAATCCGCGGCTCGCTGGTGAGCGGCTCCCGCCACCGGAACGCCTGCCGGAGCCCAGACGCTGCCAGCGGCGCGAAACGCCCCACCACAACCGTCACATCCACACTCATGAACCCTTCAACACCACAATGACCCCTGGGTTGTGGGAAGCCCACCAGCCGCACCCCTGCACCAGACCCGGCACACCACGTACCGTCACATGGCCGTCACCCATGCGCGCCAGTGGTGTGATCGTTGGCGCCAGACACGCGCGGCTCAAGGATGCTGAGCCTCTCGGTGCACGAGAGGACCTTCGTAGCCAAGGCGGGCACCTCTGCGGAACGGCTTTCTTCGACAGAACGGTCTAGCTCCTCAATGAACGCCTCACGGGCAAACCGGAGCGACGCTACGACGATCATCCCTTCCCGCGCAACATCAACGCCAAGTGCGTCTACACGCTCCTGACTAGACCAGCCGATACGGCCCAGCAACCCGCAAGCTGCTACCACCCGCACCCCATACCACTGATAGAGGTCAACATCGGGATGCCGCGACGACTGCACAGCTTCCGTAAGACTTTCCGCAACACAACAGAGTTCGCGATACACACCCTCCCGCAGCCCATCCACAAGCTCTGCAGGAATCGCGACGATTGGCTGCGTCACCTCCTGCTCGCTGCCGTCGTGGTTTATCAAGAGGCCGGCAAAGCGCGCCGCGCTCATCGCATCGCGACGGCGTCGTGCCCACCGATCTCATCAAACTCGATCGTCTGGTCCGGAAGGCGCCAGTAGTGCAGTTGTGGTCCTCCGTCCATCGCTCCGACTGCTCTGCAGCGCCACGCTTTCGCTCCGTCGGCGCGTTCGATCTGTGGGCTGCCCTGCGCGCCGGAGAGGAGCTGGTGCGGCTCAAGGCCCGCCAGTTTCTCCGCGCAGCCGCACGCCACCATGGAGCACACCCCCGCCACCCGCTCGATACGCAACTGCGGCTGTGATTCCACGGCTTGCACGAACTGTGGCGAGAGGATGTAGCGCAGTGGGTGGCGGCGGCGATCTTCGATGGTCAGGCCCTCCAACCACTCGCGCACGATCAGGAGGTGTAGCTGCTCCTCGATGGGGAGTTCCGCGATCTCTCTTGCTCGTGCCTGCGCTTTTTCTGCCTTTTTTTGTGCTTTCTCGCGTGCGCGGTCTGCGGTGAGAGCCCTCGCCTCGGCAGCCTCCGTGCGCCTCCTGGCCCTAGCGAGTTCAAGGTCATCGACCTTCGCCATGTCTCGCACCAGGTCCATCTCGGCTTTCACCAGCGGCCGCGTGAGATAGAACGCGCGGGCGAACTGCTTAAGAAACTCCTCGCTGCTACCGCTATCCATCGCGAGTAGTAGCGGATGGTCACCCGTATCGCTGTCGGTCGTAAATCCGGGCCACCAAACGCGGGCGGATTCTTGTCGGAGCGCGAGCCGTGGACCGAGCTTGCCCTCCAGGCGACCCAGCAAGAGCTCGTCGGATAGCTCATACACCCGCGGCGCCGCCCCCACGACTCTGCGCACCTGCGCACACGTCAGCACCGGATAGTCCGATCCAGCGACTGAGGAGACAGCGATTACCGGCTCGCTGCGGTCGGCTGACAAGATCCACGCGATCATGCTGCGCAGCTTCGCCGGCTTGCGCACAGCGATCCACGGGCTAGCTGTCACGGGCACCCTACGCTGACTGAGCGAAACGCTAGGCGCACGCCTTCGGCCATCGTCTCGACAGGCCCAAGCCCGATGAGTCCACGACGGAGGACGAATCGTGCCCGTCGCAATAGCACCGCTGCCTCGACATTCAGTGTCTGCAACTGAGCACAAGTGCAATCGCGCCTCGATTCACAGTGCTCGGCGCGCAAGGCAGCCCGCGCCGGCTCGCGCGACGGGCGGCTACCCCGCATGGGCGAGCATCCATGTCAAGACTTGCTCTGGGTTGCGATCCGGCCGGTCGATAGGGTGAAACACATGAGCCACGCGCCCGGACAGCACCAGCAGCGTGAGGCGCTCGGAGTAGCGGTGCCCACCGCTCAGGAAGGTCGGGAGCCCGAGCGCGTCCGCAAACTCAAGGTCTGGGTCTAGTACAAGCGGGTGCTGGACTTCGTTGCGCAACAGCGCGTCTTCTTGTTCGCGTAGGGGTTGGCTGCTGATGCCAAGAACGCTCAGGCCGTGGCTACGTAGGGCTGGGCACAATTGCCTGTAGGCACTGTGCTCTCGATCGTCGGCGTTAAGACTCTTTGGGTCTGGAGAGCCTGGAAAGAAGTACATCGTTAGGCCACCGAACACGAGATCGCGCATAGGCACGATGTCCCCTTTTACGCTATCCAACGCGGGAACGGGCAACGCTCCGTTGAGAACGTCCGCGCGAGACGCCATCCGCGAGCGCTTGTCCTCGCGCAGCAAGAGCACGTTGCCTTCCGTCGTCCCAGCAAAGTCAATCACTCTGGCGGCCATACGTCCGAGCTTTGCGTATGTGGGACGTCACGCATAGGTCGCACGTGACTAGTAGTCCGTAGCGGAACGCTCGCCGGATGTGATGGCAACCCGTGTGGAGTCGGGGCCGTAGCAGCTTGCCCGGCGCACGTTTGTGCACGGAGTGCTGGGTCCTCGTATGATTCCGCCATGTCCAACTGCGCTGGAGGAGCGGCAAGGTGATGCAGGCCAGTGATCCTCGGCCGATCGTTGGCTCTCCGCTGCGCGGAGCGGTGCTCGCGCTGCTCGTGAGCGAAGCGGATCGGCCGCTTGGGGCCTACAAGGTCTCGACGTTGTTGCAGCGACGGCTTGGGCAGGCGTGGCAGGTGTCGCGCCAGAGCGTGTATGGCATGCTCGACCGGCTCGTGGCCGATGGCCTCGTCCGTCGCACGCTCGCCGAGGGCGGTGGCCGGAGGAAGTATGTGGCGGCGGAGGGCGCGCGGCGTGCTGTCGATCTTTGGATGGATGCTCCTGTGTCGCGGGAGCCTGTCCGCCCGGAGCTGCAGGCGAAGATCGCCCTGTCACAGGTTGGGGATGCGCCGCGTTTGTTGCGGGCTCTGGATGATTATCAGCGCGATTGCGTGGATAAGCTCAGTCAGAGCGACGAAGCTGAGGTTCCGATGGGTTCGTGGACTGGTCTAGTGATAAACCTTATGCGCTCTGCTGTTGATACCGGGCTGAAAGCCGAGCTGGAGTGGATCGCCGAAGCGCGCAAGTGGATTGAGGAGTTCGTTGCTGGGCAGTCGGCGCGATGAGCCTCCTCGCGTTTGTGGAAGTGTGCAAGGTCTACCCCGAAGGTCGCGGGAACGTCGTCGCGCTCGACAGCGTTTCAGCCGAGATCGCATCCGGCGAGTTCGTCGGCGTGTGGGGTCCGCGCCGCGCAGGCAAGAGCACGCTTCTGAGGATCGCCGCCTCTCACGAGAGCTCGACATCGGGGAGTGTCGTCTTTGACGGACACGATCTCGGGCGCGTCTCGTCTCGTGCCCGCGCAAAACTGCTGCGGGACGGAGGGACGGCGCTCGTAACCTCGCATAGGCGCGTGCTTGACAACATCCTTGCCGTGGAGCATGTCTCTACGCCGTTGCTGAGCAAGCGTATGAGCCTTCGTGACGGGAAAGTTCCAGCGCTGCAGGCATTGGAACGTGTTGGCGTATCCAATTGCGCGTATCTGCCGATGGAGCGTCTTTCCGCCGCGGAGCGCTTTCGGGTTTCCTTGGCGCAAGCCCTCGTGATGCGACCCCGGCTGCTGCTCGTTGACGAACCGACGGCACAGCTCGGACCGAGCGAGGGGGTTGAGCTGAACGGGCTCCTCAACGAGCTGGCGCGCGACTCAGCGCTTGCCGTGGTGGTCGCTTCTCAGGAGCTTGCTCCGCTTCGTCGCTGCGAGCGGATTTGGTCGATTGAGAGTGGTCGGGTGAAATCGATGACGCCGAGCGTGGCTACGGTGCTGCCCTTCCCGCGGCCGGACGGGGTGCAGGCCGCCTCGTCGTGAGTTCTCTTGAGCTGCGCGAGGTCGTGAAGGGATATATGACCGGCGAGGAGGTGATTCGCGCTGTCGATGGCGTATCGCTGACGGTCACTGCGGGGGAACTCGTCGCGTTGTACGGCCCGAGCGGTTCGGGGAAGACGACTCTGCTGCTGATCGCGGCGGGTTTGATGCGAGCGGACGCCGGGAGCGTCTGGTTCGCCGGCCGCGACATCTCTCGTCTAACTGCGCGTGAAGGTTCGTTGTATCGGCGCCGTGATGTCGGGTTCGTCTTCCAGTCGTTCCAGTTGATCCTGGGTGCCTCGGCGCTCGACAATGCGGCCGTGAAGCTGCTTGCGGATAGGGCGTCGCTGAGGCAGGCCCGCATTCGCGCGCTGCCTTGGCTTGATCGAGTCGGCCTCGGCTCGCGGGCGGAGCACACGCCGGAGCGACTGTCGATGGGGGAGCGCCAACGCGTTGCCGTGGCGCGGGCACTCGTGAATCAGCCGCGGCTGTTGCTCGCGGACGAGCCGACAGGGAACCTCGATTCTCGACGCAGCCGTGAAACGCTTGAGTTGCTGCGCGACCTCTGCCACGAGAACGAAATACCCGGTCTGCTGGTGACGCACGATCCGCAGGCCAGCCGAATAGCCGACCGTGTGCTGACGCTCAAGGACGGACGCTTGCACGCTGGCCTTCAGTCCGACCTCGCTGTGCGCGGTGAATCGTGAGCACTCGCTGGCCGCCGACTGTCGCTGTGTTCGACGTGCGGCCCAGCGCGCTTCGTGACCTCTACCACTGGCGAGTGCGTGAACATTTCGTGCAGGAGCTGCTTGCCTTGGTCGGGATTGCAACGGGCGTTGCTCTCATGTTCGGAGTGCTGGTCGCGAACGGCAGCATCACCAGCTCATCAAGCGCGTTCCTGCACGCTGTCACTGGCAAGGCAACCTTGGTTGTTGCGTCTCGCTCCTCAGACGGGTTCAGTGAACGTGTCGCGCACGAAATCACTATCCAGCCCGGTATTCAGGTCGCTGCACGCATCCTTCGAGAGGACGCGACCGTCGTCGGATCGCACAGCCGCGAGTCGATCCAGATCCTCGGCGTCACACCCGCACTCACCTTGCTCGAAGGCTCCGCCACGACCAACTATGACATCGGGACAGAGCTGGCATCTGGGGGCGTCGGGCTCCCGTCAAGCGTCGCGGGGGTTATCGGCGCGCACGCCGCGGACCAAATCACGCTGCTGACCGACGGCGAACCCCACGCCGTGACTGTGCATGCGGTGCTCGGCACGCAATCGATCGGCGCGGTCGCTGAAAGCCCGATCGTCGTCGGGCTCCTCTCGGTCATGCAAAAGCTCATCAACGAGTCCAACCGTGTGACCCAGGTGTTCATCAAGCCGAAGCCAGGTAAGCAGACAGAGGTAGAAGGTGAGCTGCGGCGCTTCGCCGCGGGGCGCCTCGATGTCGAGCCCGCCGATCACGAGCTTTCGCTTCTTCAACAAGCGAGCATCCCAACCCGGCAGTCCACGACGCTGTTCGCCGCGATCAGCGCAATGGTCGGGTTCCTACTCGCGTTGAACGCGATGCTGCTCACGATCCCGGCGCGCCGTAGATTCGTCGTGGAGCTACGCACCCAAGGTTTCGGGCCAGAACAAGTCCTCCTAATCGTCGCCAGCCAGGCGATCGTTCTGGGCGTGCTCGCTTCGGCTCTCGGTATCGCGGCGGGCGTCGTGCTGACCCATACGCTGTTCCGGGCGATTCCAAGCTATCTCACGTTCGCTTTCCCGATCGGCGAGCAGCGCTTCATCCACACCGGCGACGTGTTGATCGCCCTTGCGGCAGGCCTGCTGGCGGCGCTACTCGCCTCTGCCCCGATGGCGCTCGACGCGCTGCCGGGGCGTCCAATCGACGCGATCCTGCTTGCGCCAGGCCAAGCGGGATACGCAATAAGCGGGCGCACGATCCGCACTGCCAGCGGGGCCTGCGTGGCTCTCATTGTTCTCGTGACGGTTGGGATAACCGCCGTCCCCGACACGACGCTGATCGGGACTGTGCTACTCGCCGTTGCCGTCGTCTGCCTTGTGCCGCCCGCCTTCGCCGCCGCCGGGGCTCTCCTCGGCCCGGCGAGCCAGCGGCTGCGAGGAAGCATGCTCGCGCTCGCGGTTATCGAACTGCGCGCGACCGCGACGCGCTCGATCGCGCTCGCGAGCGTCGCTGCTCTTGCCGTGTATGGCAGCGTCGCGATTCAGAGCGCCAGACACGATCTCACGACGGGCCTTCAATCCTCGGTCACGCAGTATCTCGCGACTGCTGATGTGTGGGTCACTACCGGCGCGAACGTCTACACGACCGACAGCTTCCGCGACAACGGCGACCTCGCACGCATCGCTCAAGCGCCAGGCGTCCTCTCGGCCCGCATCTACCAAGGCGGGTTGCTCGATGACGGCAACCGCCGGCTATGGATTCGCGCGCGTCCAGCGACCGATCGCCAGATGATCCAGTCAAGCCAGATGATCGAAGGCAACTTCCAGACAGCGACCCGGCACCTCCGCGAAGGCGGATGGGCCGCCATCTCACAAGCCCTCGCAGTCGAACATCACGTCAAAATCGGAGACATCTTCGGTCTACCAACCCCCACCGGGGAACTCAAGCTCCGCGTCGCCGCCCTCACGACCAACACCGGCTGGCCAAGCGGAGCGATCACCCTCAACACGAGCGACTACACGCGCGCCTGGAACACAGCCGAACCCGCCGCGATCGAGGTCAACCTGCAACCGGGCGTCTCACCACAGCAAGGTGCCAGAAGCGTGCGCGCTGCGATCGGCAGCGATCCCGCGCTCGCAGTGCAGACCCGCGGAGAACGCGAAGCGCAGTTCCAAGGCAACGCGCGCCAAGCGCTACGCACCCTCGGGCAGATATCAACGCTGCTGTTGATCGTCGCGGGATTGTCGATCGCACTCGCGCTCGGCGCCGCGATCTGGCAGCGACGCGAGCGGCTGGCCTCGTTGAAGTCGCAAGGCTTCGACTCGATCCAGCTATGGCGCTCGCTGTTGCTGGAGAGCGCGATCGTGCTCGGTATCGGCTGCGCCGACGGTGCTTTGCTCGGCGTATACGGGCATGCGCTAGAGGACCGTTGGCTCAGGTTGCAGACCGGCTTTCCCGCACCATTCGCGTTTGACGCGCGCCAAATCCTCGGCACGCTCGCGCTCCTCATCGGCGTCGCGCTGATTGTCGTCGCCATCCCAGGCGTCTCAGCCGCGCAAACATCGGCACGCGCGAGTTTCCAAGAATAGGATCGCGGCCGACAGCCGCGACATCCTCTACGTGTGCAACGCGTATTGGACACGATGCGGACGACGGGACAGTTCTCCCGCTTTGCGCTGCGTTACTGGCTGACAATCCAACCGCGAGTGGCGGTGGAGATGCGCTACTGGTACAAGCGTGCCCAGGCGATCCCCGACCCGCTCCTGCGCGAACTCGCGCTCGACGCCCACCGCACCAAGCGCGGCCACGTCGAAGGCGCCGCGATCTTCGCGGCGCTCGTGCCTGTCGCATGGCGTCGGCAAACGATCCGTCTTATCGTCGCTTGGCAAGCTGCCTATGACTACCTCGACAGCATCTCGGAGCAGCCATGCGCCGACCCCACGACCAACAGCCAGCAACTGCATCTCGCGCTTCTGCAAGCCCTCACCTCCAGGCCTACAAGCGGCGACTACTACGCCCACTTCGAGCACTGCGACGATGACAACTACCTCACCGACCTCGTGCGCACCGCACACAACGTGTTCCTCGCCCTTCCATGTCATCGCATCGTAGAACGCCCCATAACCCGTGCGGCTGAACGGATAATCGGCTATCAGGCGCTCAACCAAGACGACCAGGCGCCGCTCGCCCGATGGGCATGCGCCCAAACACCACCAGACGCCTCGCTGTGCTGGTGGGAGATCGCAGCAGCCAGCGCCTCGTCCCTGGCCGTCCTTGCGCTAATCGCAACCGCGGCGAACCCAGCGTCAACCCGAACCGACACTGCCGCCATCGAGCACGCGTACTTCCCCTGGATCGGCGCGCTGAACACGCTCCTAGACAGCCTCGTGGACCTACAAGAAGACGCACGCTCCAGCCGCACTAGCCTTCTCGCCTACTACACGTCGCCACGAGAAGCAGCCGAGCGAATGCGAATGATCGCCGCACGAGCCATGAACGAAACCCGCACACTCGCTCACGGCGGCCGTCATGCACTCATCCTCGCCGGCATGTCCAGCTACTACCTCGCCGCACCGCAGGCCCACACCGCAGAAGCCGAACCAGCAGCGAAAGCCATCGAACACCAGCTCACCCCGATCACAAGGCCTTGGCTTCTGATGCACCGATTCGTTGCGTTGCGGCGCCACAACGCCGAGCTGAGCGATCCCGCCCGTGCCGAGACTCTGCTGACCACGGCGGACTTTTAGACTCCGGCGGACTCGGGCTGCCCGCGACACATCGCTAGCCATGCACCAGGCGGCTGCGGCGCAGTGGCCGGCGGCTTGGACGGTGTGTTCGTGGACGGCGTACCAAGCTCACCATGTGCCGTCCGTTTCGACGGGTGAGGCGATGTTCTCGTGCACGGCGTGCAGGGCGGCTACTACAGCGTCAGCTTCGCTGACTGCGTGGGCGAGTAGCGGTTCGTGGTCAGCGATGAAATCCATGAGCGGGCCGCGCTCGTTGGTGAGTCGGATTGCTTGCATTGAGAGGGTGCCGCGTGCGGTACTCGGGTCGAACTGGTAGGGCTCTGGGTCGCCCATGCGGGCGATTCGCACCGAGCACAAGCGCCGCGGTCGCTGCGTCGGCGTGCTGCCGCCAGTGCGCCCGTGGATTCAGAGAGGACAGCGCGAGGGCGGCTACGGTGCTCTGCCAGTGCTTGGGTGCGTCCGCCCCGGCCGTGAGTTAGCGCGG
>Ga0182030_10015399_pt1 | contig 14992 bp, 12 predicted proteins | sample 812S3MmetaG_FD_121299 | JGI IMG/M metagenome (GOLD analysis project Ga0182030, IMG submission 121299) | Permafrost microbial communities from Stordalen Mire, Sweden - 812S3M metaG (Illumina Assembly) | ecosystem: Environmental > Terrestrial > Soil > Wetlands > Permafrost | place: Sweden... | reverse complement strand
GTCAGGACCTTCGGTATCAAGGACGTCTTCGCGGAGATAGTAGATGTCAATGATGAAAGTTTGGTTGCGAGAGGCAAAAGTGATTAGAATGTGTGTGAGAACACCACCTCGCCCAAGTTCAACACCTTCGAAATCGAGGAAGAGGTCGACAACACCGTTCTTGATCCCTGTAAGCATTGCAAGGAAACTCGGAATATCTCCCATTTTTTCGATGTAAGTGACTTGATGATCTCTGACGAGTGGCTCTATATGTCCTACATAGCAATCTTCTGCATTAAATGCCCAGTGTGGCCAAATCTTAGGCAGAACCGTTGTGAACGATTCATCTAAGGGAGGAGCTGGTCCAATTTGTGCCTGTTGTTCCCTAAGGGTCGCCCCATTTTGTATTATAAGCCCGTTGCGATCGCGTGCAACGTTTTCAATACTGAGTTCGCTCTCATTAATCAGATCAGAGACATCGTGAGCAGGATCCGAAGACCTGAGCCCCCCTTGATGTGTTACTGTAAGATTATGAGAACCTTTCAAGTACGAAGACGGGCTATTGTCTGTGGTGGCGGAAAGAGGCGTAATATTGTTTTCGGTAGTTGAGGAAGCCTTATTGTTGAGAGCTGAAGCAGGCGCACTTGATCTTATGACGCGTTTCGGAGGAGGATACATCTTAATTAGCTCTTCTAGAGTCGGTACTTTCGGTACTAGAGGCGAGGACGAGGTTTCCGGTACAGGCAGGTTGGTCGTAGAAGCAGATACCCAGGGCTAATTTTAATAAGCTCATGTACGCCTTGATTATCGAAGTGGAGAAATCGCTAACCTCAGTAGAGTCGCCCCATGGTTCTACGGTGTTTGTGTCTTGATCCGCCATTGCAATAGTTCTGCTTTCCCTTCCTATAATGCGCTGGTCAATGCTAGGGCACTCAAGGTACAATGCAGACCTACTGTTATTTTGCAGAATGGACAATGGGAGGTTGTATACAAATAAAAGACAGGATTCTATCAAATTCCTAGTCACTTTCGAGTTGTGCGTACGAAGTAGACGCAAAATCTCTGGCGGTAGAATCGATGACTTCTGCCAACCTTCTCGACTCGATGTAGTTCACGAATATCTTTGGGGCAGAGGGGAATATATAGGCATTAGCCTTGGGGCCACTAATGACCGCCGCGACATAGTGACTCCCATTGACTAGCCGACAGATACGCGACGCTATTTCAACGCGACATCTTCACCATGAAGGGAAGTGAAGGCCGCGGGTAGTGTAATTAGGTTCTATGTTGAGATTCGCGATGTAGATATCCAAAATAACAATGCAGAGGGACACAGCGGTTATAGAATGCACAGGACTTCAGTTGGTTACAATCGGTCTAGTACTATATATATATAGAATGTAGGTATGAATAATGCCGCAGAATGACAAGTACGAGAAGTGCAACAGGGAGATATATATAAAGCTGGTCTTAGCAGGTACTTACCCTTCGACCGTTTGCCAGAAGCAATTAAAGCAATCAACATAAGCTTGTATAGTTATTTGGAGGAGATCATGCGATCATAGAATGTTTGTAATCGAAAACTGGACAATCTCCAATTCAACATAAGTGCTTTGATGCAGACACAGGCAACAGCCGAGAACAAATTAAAGCTTGTATTAAGTAACTAGGGTATCAGTATTCAAACCCGCTATCCATTCATGCAAGAATTACGCCGAGTCATCACAACCAAAGCAACCACCTCGTCGCTCCCACCACTCCCCTCCCCACACCCATCACCACCCTAATAAACACGACCAAGAACCAGACCAGCCACATAATACCTACCAGCGCCCATTCCACCATAAGCCAACCGCCCCTTCGCAACCACCTAAATCTGCGCCTTCGTCGTCGCAGCATCTTGTCCATCGTGTCTGTGATGCGTTTTACCTTCAGAGTTTGACTCGTTACGAGGTCCTTGGAAACTTCGTCTGCTTCATCAGCTGCTTTACGAGCCATAGGCGTGAGGTTTCCCACGATACGGGTTTGTAGATTTTCCATCTTATCGACGAGATCTTGGATGGTGGTATTGCAGAAAGTATCTGCAGATGCTTGCCATAATTCCTTGGAAAGCTGGATATCATCCGACAGAATCCTTGCGGCGAGGACGTGTTCTTTAGATTTGGGCACTGGTTTGGCCCTTTCTAGGGCCAGCTGTGCCACATCTGCGTATACACTTTCATCTGGAGAATTCAGGTCTTTAGGTTCGGCGGCACGACGAGAAATCTCTTTCGCTTTGATGCCGGATGAGAGAAGAAGGGCTCGCACGCGGGCAATTTCTCGTTTTGTCATTGGACCGCGGTGAGCTGACACCCCACGATCGGAAATACTCCATTGACGGTTCCCATCAAGGGAAGGACGAGCTCCGTGGGTGGCTTCAAGAGCTGAGAGGCCAGTGACGGGTAATGCGGAACGTCTGCGGCCTGGCAGGCCAAGAACAGCGTTGAGACGTGCATCAGCACTTAGAACACCAAAGCTGCTTCTCCTAGACTCCGGATCTGAAATTGAAGAGTCGCGATGAGAGCTCACAGCACGATTTGGTCCGGGTGATGATGATGGAGAGGCATTCTGGACATCTATTCGAGGCGGAGCCCCAAGCAGATTTACCCGCGATACTCTCCTGCGTTCTTCGCGAGCAAGGCGTTGATCCAAGCTGTTAGTTCCTGCATCTGTCTCATCGCTGCGGGTGCGGCTTGGCCGTCCCCGACGTTCTGATGGTGATGTAAAGGAAGGCATTTCCCCAAGATACGAAAGCTTTTCTTTTGTAGGAGAAGCCAGGCTCAACTCATCAGCTCGCGTCATCGAACTATCTCGAGAATCCTTGTTCCCACGAGTATCTTCGATATCGGAATCATCGGTAGAGAATCCAGAAGACGTTCCCATCGACGGCGACTCTTTTTTCCAAAGAAAATCACTGACTCTAGCGACCGGTCCTCGACTCCCTTTGAAGAGTGCCCGAATACCTGATGTCTCTTCATTGGCCTTACCCTTGCGTACACTGCTTTTCAACGAAGATGTAGAGCTATCACCCGTCCTTTTGGAGGGGACTTTCTTAGCGGGGCTCGTTGATCGTGGCCTCTTTTCCGGTGTTCCCGGGGGATATTGGACCTGCTCTGGGGGTCCGACAATTGCTGAAACGGATTTCTCGATAGTCCCGGCTCGACCTCGACTGCGAGTCCGACTGTGCTCAAAGGGGTTTATTCTGGATTTGACTCGTAGTAGGGGATTTCTAGTGGGAGAACTAGGTCGTTGAGGGGGCGGTGGAGACAAATCCATACCAATACTGGGAACGAATGCATTGGCAACTTTAGTTGCTCTTGTCTGAGGTGAGTTTGGTGCAGTGGAGTCTAATCCCTCCAATGAAATTCGAGGATTTCCACCGGGTACTTCGAGACTTGCACGCCCAGATGAGAGAATTGAATTGCGTTTTGATCGATTTCCTTTGACTGCAATTATTGATCCATTCCTACTGTGTGCATCCGAGCTATTCCTAGACTTTGCCAAATCTTCTTTCAGAGTTGGTTTCTCAGATTCGACGGACTCAATGACCTTTTGGCCTTCCATATCTCGAGGAATACTCCATTGATCTCCAAGAGCTTCCTTTTCCAACATCTCCATCATCTGCTTCTCGAGAATATCTCTACCACGATCATGACTATCGGCGGTTCCACTCCTGCGGCGCCTTGAGTGCCGCGCAGCATCAGTGTCCGAGGATTCAGAAGCCGAATGGCTACGTGGTTTCAAAAAGTGGTGACCTTCGCGTACTGACCCATTATGGCCATGGTGTATTCGCGTTGCATCTCGGATCTTGTGGCGCTTTTTTGACGTTGCGCTATCAGACTGTCCTCCCGCTTCACTCTTCATAGACCTGAACTCCGGTAGCCTGGTGTCAATTCGCAATTCCGGCGACCTTTGCTTGTCCGCTTCCGGGGTACCTTTAATTTCTGGTTCCTCAGCCATCCGTGAGACAGGTCTTTTGAGCTCCGTGGTTTGTGGGAAGATCTTCCGACCACTGCGATCCTCTACAACTTTTTTATTGTCATCTTGTTCAAGCCAAAATACATCGGCAAGCATGTCTGCAGGATTGAAATCCCAGTCAATCCTTGGCCTTTTCACTTTTGGCGTTGAGGCCGGACTCTTGCCTATGACAACTTGTGGGGACGTATGAGGTGATGCCGCGATTTCAGCAGCTTTGGAAAAGACTGGCATAGACATGCAATCCGTTCCTTTAAAGTCTCCAGATGAAGCTTGTTCTGAAATCTTGTCGACCCACGATGAGACCTTCGCTAGATCACCGAACCCTTGTGCTTCGCCATCTATAGCCTTGCGTTCACGAGCTCGCACTTTTCGGTTTCGAATGTATTGTAAAGGGTTATATTGCCTTCCTAGCTGCATTGGAGCAGTGTTCGAGGATGATCGCGAAGTACTTGGCGCAGGAGTAATTGGAGATTCAGTCATTGTACTCGACGCCGTGGTTGGCCTTTCTAGACCTTGCGGTTTCAGAGGAGGAACATATTGTAGCAATCGGCGGTATTGGGCCATGAGTTCGATTTGGGTCCTTGCTTTCTCCGCCCGAGCCAACGTAGACGGAGTGAAATGATATTGATAGATGCTATCTTGATGAGAATCAAATGTTGCATTTAAAGGGCTGCGAGTCTGTCCAGCTGCACCTCGAGGTGATACGGTTGAGGCTCTTTGAGGTTTTGGAGAAATGTTCCTAGAGACACGTCTCTGCTGTTGTAGATGCTGTCGAAGACTCCCACCAGCGAAGCTTTCACCAAAGGAGGTAGCAAGTGACGGAACAGGTGACGATATATTTCTTCTCGCTGCGTTACGCCTACTCTCGCTGAGGTTGAGGGCAAGATTTACAATCTGCGCCGAGTCAACATCGAGTGGTTTTGGCGGTGACTTTGTTTCAATTGGCGCATCCACTTTTGGGGGTTCATCTGCTCCTGCAACCCCTTCAATATCATTGCCGGTCGCAGATGTTGAAACATTGACAGCTAATGGGCTACGACCGATACCAAGTCCAAGACCAGTATCCGCGCGTTTCTTTTTGCCTCTTTTTTCGTGGGGTTGTGCCACTGTCTTTCCTTTGTTGTCTCGAGGCGACCGGCGCTGCTCTGGAGTATGTTTCGGCGATGGGGTAAGCTTCTTGTGGTGAGGTTCAAATGGAGACCCTGATAGTAGAAATCCTCCACTGTTCCTACTTCTGTGACTTCTGCGTGCATCCTTTCCCGGCGTTGAAGTCTTCGGATTGTTTTCATTCCCATTATCGTCGATACCATCTAACGTCGCAACGCTCGCGCGTCTACTTCCCGCCCTACTGGATTCGCCCGTCTCATCACTCCCTATGCTATAGGTTTTAGTTGAGCTCGAGAATGTGCTCGAGGTTGTACGGCGTTCGACAGGGCTGTTTGCATCATCTTTGCTTCTTGGGATTTCGAGAGAAGCTTTAGGATTGGATGTCATTGTTGCTGCTCATTTGAGCATTGTGTTCGCGACACCATTTAATCTGCGGTGGCTGTGAGGTAGACTATTCTTTTCGTAGTCGTCGTCGCGTACATGGATTGAATCAAGAATTGTTGTCTCTTTCACGTGTCTCAAATCTGGGGATCGGCAAAAATGCGGCCGCACTCAACCCTCTTACCGGGGAATTTCCCGCCTCGCTTTCTGTTCTTTTCCCGCTTCTGTTAATTACATTGGAATTCGAGTTCTATATAAAGTACAGTAAAATCTAAATAAGGATTACAAATAAATATGAGAATCACTTATTTATAATGATATAGAGCTAAAAACATATTTTCTTATTTGACCATCCTTTTCTCCTTTCCATTCACTTTATTTCCCCCCTTCAGACCTCTTATACTTAGCCAACCGACACTTATTGCTATACTGCTCTCGTATCTCCTCTCCCTCTTTCGATACAATCCCTTGGGCAGCGGGCTCCTCTTGACATCATCTGCCTCGTCCTTTATGAATAATCATTATTTTCATCATTGTCATCTCCCTCAGCATTAGTGGATTAAGTTCATATGTATTGTTACCAACCAACACTGATAAGCTCTTCCACCGCAATAAAGTAAAGAATCAGATATCAAAAACTGCTTGGATACAAAGGCTGAATAAGCAGAGACCGACGCCGATACTGAACCAACAAATGTTAATACTGATGTCAACAGTCATGTGCAAATTATCGCAGGTTCGCGCTGAGAAAAAAATCAGCTTCTAACATCATTTGTGTTAGAGCTGTACTCAGCCTTATTAAAAACTGCACTAATATAGAAGAACTATTACCTAGGGTTGAAACCTTTATCTATATATATTGGGGAACACAATTATAATTTTTTGACTATGCCTTTGTGTGTAAAAAGGTTGGTCCCAAATTAAAGCCATAACTGAGGTGGTTCCGAAGCTGCCTCCCTTCTTTTTTTATTTTGCTATTGTGATTGAAAAGCAATTAAAATCCAAACAGCTGAAAAGGTTGCAGACGAGGGCGCGCAACCTGAAGTTGCATATACACAGTACAAGATTTCCGGGGATACGGGGTCGGGAAAGCTCCAGGACTCCTCCGATGCGGGGAACCCTGTACCTCCAGAGCTTCAGTGGTGACTGCGCGCATAAAGTAAGCTCATTTGTGAACCACTTTGCGATCCCCCACATTATGGTAGAAGGTATACAATGTTTGGTGTGGGGGAGGGAACCCCGCCGTGGAATTACTATTAAAAGAAGCGCAGATTATAAGTTCAGTGGCTTGCTGATATTTTCCCATTTCCCCTATCTCAACTTTAGCTTCTGTCCCTCTACCGTCTTAAATCTATCAAGATTCAATTTCGTCGATGGCATCACATCCAACCATTTCGGTGATAGGGTCAAAACCTACACCTCTCCTTTCTGAAGTTTATAGCGGAATCCCTAAGCGGTTGGAACAGGATGCAAAAGTGGGAAAGGATAGACTTTACTCCAATACAACCATTCCTGACAGTGTTCCACGACAGGGTGAGGTGCCCAAATTTCCACCAAATACATCGAAGGAGAAGTTCAACAGGGCAATGACAGAGTTGAAAGAGAGAATTGGGACTGCCAACATCAAAATAAACGATAAGCCATTGGTAGATGGATGGTATATGGAACATCCGTAAGTCTCACAATTTCCTCTTTTCTCGTTCCCGGTGACTACATCGCCCGCTCTCTCATGAGACACTCACATAAAGTAGAAACACACATGATGCATTCCATATCGCACACCAAGAGGAGATGGTCTGCAGTGCCGTGGTATATCCCTCTAGCACGGAGGAAGTACAGACTGTAGTATTCTGGGCCAACAAGTATCTTATCCCTATCTATCCTATCTCTATGGGACGGAATATTGGCTACGGTGGTGCGGCTCCTCGCGTCCCAGGATCCGTTGTAATTGATCTTGGGCGTCGAATGAACCGGGTGTTGAAGATCGATGGCAGCAGTGCTTCATGTATGGTTGAACCCGGTGTTTCTTACTACAAATTGTATGAAGAAATTCAGAAAACTGGGTTACCTCTGTGGATTGATTGCCCAGATCTTGGTGGTGGAAGCGTTTTAGGAAATGCTCTCGATCGTGGGATTGGGTTTGTCCCTTGCACGCGTCGAACTCCTTAAACACAACTGACGTGGTTTCAGTTACACCCCGTATGGAAACCATTTTGACGTTCACTGTGGTATGGAAATCGTTCTACCGACAGGTGAGCTTCTGCGCACCGGGATGGGTGCTCTTCCGGGGAAAGATGGCGCAGATAACCCTGTGTGGGAGTCGTTCCAACCTGCCTACGGCCCACAAATAGATGGGATGTTCAGTCAAAGTAACTACGGTATTGTCACGAAGATGGGGTTCTGGCTGATGCCAGATACTGGCCACAAGACATACATGGCCACATTCCCTCGTGAGGATGATTTTGAACAGATCGTAGAAGTTATAAGACCTCTAGCCCTGTCCGGAGTTTTTGGCAATATCCCACAGCTTCGTCACGTCATTCAGGAACTTGCTGTGACTGGGGACAATAAAAGAAAGTGGTACCAGGGCGAAGGTAGGATGCCGAGAGATGTTATCACTAAAAGCGCTGCTACTCAACCATGCGGCGATTGCGCATGGGTCTTCTATGGCTGCCAATATGGCGATGATGTTTCTATTGAATCTCAGATGAAAAGGGTCCGGCAAGCTTTCGGCACCATCAACGGCAGCAAGTTCCTTTATCCTGAAGAAATGCCGAAAGAGCACTACATCCACTCTCGCAGCAAAATTTTCGCTGGTATTCCTGTATTGCGAGAAATCGACTGGCTGAACTGGGTTCCGAATGCCGCACATCTTTTTTTCTCCCCGATCACTCCTACTCGGGGAAAGGATGCACGCATCGTTCACAACATAATCGAAACGTTGCATATCAAGTGGGGATTCGATCTTTTCCCCACTTTGACAATCTCAGGCCGCGAGACTCATTACATTACCAACATCGTGTACGACCGAGCAGATTTCGATGCAAAGCGTCGCGCAACCGGCCTCATGACCGAGATGATCGCAGCATGTGCCAAAGAAGGTTATGGTGAGTATCGAACGCACATTCTCTTCGCAGACCAAGTTGCAGCGACGTACGGGTGGAATAACCAAGCACTGCGCCGGTTCAATGAGATGATCAAGGATTCGGTGGACCCGAACGGTATTCTCGCGCCCGGAAGAAACGGGATCTGGCCAAAGTCCTACAGAGGCAAGGGCTGGGAGATTACTGCAACTAACAGGGACATTCAAAGTACTATTGCTCCAGAAACGGAGACGCATCCAAACTTTGACAAGCGGCCATGATAGCTCGATAGCTCTTCAGATAGATGACATTATATTGAGCAGGTAGGAGAGCAACGGAAATTAAATTGTACATGCACCATGGGAACCTGCGCCTCTAACTTATCAACGGTGAGACTGGGACCATGAAAATAAGTTTTATATTTCGCCGTAGCAACTAGCAATGCATGGCTACCCTGGAGACAAATTCTCTTCCACACGTATGCAAAATTTTGACCTAGGGAATCAAACTTTCGACGACCGATACAGATAGGACTGGAGAACCTGGCTGTAGAAAGCGAAGAAATTAAAAGATCACGCACTCAACTCGCTCGCAAAGGCAGCGCAACAGCGTATTCAATTCTAACCCATCGAGTAGCTCGCTTACTGTAACCTGTCTACACTGAAAATTGCTGGAATAAACTCATCAAGTCCATTACGCCCATCTCCATTTATCAAGTGTGCGAGAAAGATTGCTGGCGGTCAATTGGAAGGGTTCTTGGATTCATCGAATGTGGGGGCAGAACTCCTACCTCCAAATTGCATTTTACTTATTGTGTATCCTTGCTGGGTATGACTCTATGACCCGGTTGCTAGAGTATTGCCTACATGGATGGCTAGTATTGCGGGGGAAAGAAATGGAACTCACATATAACACCGTTGCTAACCGTGTCTCTTTTTATTCATATCGTTTTTTTCTACCAAAGCTCACTGCGCATCTTGCACCCTCAAAATTCAAACGCGACGAGACAAGTAAAACAACCATTGCCTTTAAGACATGAGACCTATTGGCACGGAAAATGCAGCTGGTGGAAAGATGAGAGGTAAGTGATTCCAGTCTAAAAACCTCATACAACACTCACCTTTTCCTAGTCATCATCGTCGGAGCGGGTCTCGGAGGGTGCGCGACTGCAATGGCCATGCACTATCAGGGTTTTGAGGTCGTAATCTACGAAAAGATTAAGAAGTTCCTACGCCTAGGAGATTCGTTAGGACTAGGTGAGAATGCGCTCAGGTTGTTGGAAAGGTGGGGTTTGCACGAACAACTCATTGCCATTGGCAATAAATCCGAGTTCTTGCAAATTAGACACTGGCAGAGTGGTGAGATTATTGCCCAACAGCCACTTATGGACATGGCTGGATATATTGGACACCGCGGAGACTACCATCAAGCGTTTCTTGACCGGGTTGCTGCTCTTGGAATTCCAATTCACATGGGAAGCAACGTTGTATCATATGACGAGTTTGAGCCATCTATCACTCTCGAGACGGGTGAAGTAATCAAGGCTGATTGTATCGTGGCTGCTGACGGTATGCTTTTTACTCACCGATGTCTCCATGCGATGAAGTTAATTGATTTTGAAGGTATCAAGTCTCTAGCTCGTGAGCTTGTCCTAGGATTCCAAGATAAGCCCAAGTCATCGGGATACGCTTGTTACAGAGCTTACTTCAAAGGAGAGTTTCTCAAGGAAGACCCTCTTTGTCGTCCATTTGTTGAGAAAGAGTGTGTGAATATCTGGATTGGACACGACGTTCACATGGTCCAGAACACCTTGAGAGATGGTGATGAGTTCAACTGGATTCTAACCCACAAGGATGCGACAGATATTAAAGAGTCCTGGTTTCAGCCTGGGGATATAGATGATGTGCGAGAAATTATCAAGAACCTCGACCCACGAATAGCGGCTGCCGTCAAAAAGACCAAGGAGTGTCTGGACTGGAAGATTTGCTACCGCGACCCTATTCCGTCGTGGGTTAGCAAGAGCCATAAAGTTACCCTCCTTGGCGATTCCTGCCATCCCCATCTACCCACCAGCGCGCAAGGTGCTTCTCAGGCAACAGAGAGCGGTGCAGTGCTTGCTCTGTGCCTAAAACTGGCTGGCAAAGGCAATGTCCCACTTGCTGTAAGTTGGATACTAATCATCAACGCTGCCCCAGAGGCTTATCTAACTCAATTATAGACAAGAGTGTACGAGAAATTGCGATTTGATAGGGTACGTAAGTGTCAGAAGAACGGGGAGGACCTTCGCGATCGTTGGCATAGCGCACTCAAAACGCTCGAGGCCGGCAAGAAGCTTGACTCAGAGCAAGTAATGCTCCGTGTAATATTTTCCCGGATCCCGCTCAAGCTCCTTCATAACTAACACTTGATTATATTCAGAACCGTTGGTTGTATCCATTTGATGCCGAAGCAGACACAATGCACAGATGGACTGAGGTATCGGCTATTGTTGAGAAGGAACTGAAGGACACCAAAATTACTCCGCTGTTCGACGAGCATTCGGCTGTAGAAGTATAATATATATATATCCGTATTCAAGCTTATCTGAATGAGACACTTTTATTATGTTGTTTCAGTTGCTCAAGCAGTAATAGACGGCTTACCTTAAATAGTTCTATTTTAGATGACATGAGTGAAGCCCACTTACAGCTTACACGCCGAACTTCTCCGGGGCGCAAATGAGCATGAAACTTTTTTCCTGTGTCGACAATTTTCAACAATGACCAAGTACCCAGCATGCAAACGTATTTCAATATAGCATTATCATCAGAATCCTCTAGTACTCTCGATAAAACTCGATGCCAGTCATGCTCGAAGACCTTCTCCAGAAGAACACAAATGCCTCGCCACGAAAAGCAGCGTTGGGTCTTGTCCAGGAATACAATTATACTCCTAGAAAACTTACTGATAAGGATTGGAAGACCATAGGTAGCAATATTTGAACTGTCTATTCTGCTCTAAGGAATTTATAAGAAGGTATAGGATAGCGAATCTTCTCAAAAGCACCCCAGTGTCATGCTTACTCGTGCGAAGTGACTCTTTTAGATCATTACTCTTAATTTCAATATTAATATGTATTTCCGAGTCCAGAATCCAATAAAACTGGCCGTAAGAACATGCATGTAATGGGTGTGCGCGTCTCAGAGTAAATGGAAAGGCGACCAGGCGCCATGATTTCGATGCAAAATATTAAGGAATTAATGTTTAGGGAGCAGAGGAAGAGCTAAGGAAGCTGTCCCACATACTCGGAAACAAATTTTCGGGCTAATTACGACGTTTTGGGGAATATGTTCAGAAATCTTTACAGGTGCTGATTTAAGTACCGATCATTCAATACAGTTTCCCCTCAATGACTCTGGTGTAGGTGGATTTTCAGAACGTTTTTCAAAGTTAAATGCTGAGAGTGATGTTATCAACATCGAGAAAGCTCTCGATGACGCTAGACAACACTTTCAGCATCTTCGATGATCTTCCACCATAGTTCAGTTGGAGCGAGCTAGGCCTTGAACTTTCCTGTGTGCTCAAGTGCTTCGAAGCCATAATTCATAAGACTATGTGCCGTCAATCCATCTTCCTTCAAAGAATGCTCAAGATTCCAGAAGCTTTCCAGCTATATATATATTTCGCACGAATCCACAATCGCCGTAATTTGATCCGATCCCAGAATGGGTTTTGAATATGCTGGACGTACAGATCATAATGCATGGTAAACTTCAAGCAACAACCACCAATTTCACAGCTTTGCTAAAAGAAATGCACCAAAGCATTCTGCACCTTTTTCTGGATACAATTGAACGGAAATCACCTTATAGTTTGTCTTACCATGGGCTACCGACCAATTGCTCACCTCCTTCAAGATAGCCCTACAAAATTGGAAGGGGTTTTGCGATGAGGTAAAAGGTAAGTTCCCTAGCCGGCCACCCTTGAAGTCGGCCGTCTTTTGCATCAAAAAACGTTGATTTTTATACTTTATAATTTTATATATAATTAATAATTTTAATTTTAATAAACTTTATTAAGAAATTATAAAGTTATAATATATCAAAATTGGTATTTTTTGGTGTAAAAGCAGCCGACTTCAGGGGGTGGCCGACCACTATAGGGGGGAACTTAGAACTCCACCCGCACAATTTTCAGCAATGGAATTCTCCGCCTGTGCCGAAAGTTACTAGATGGCCACTCGTTTTGTTATAAATATAGTTTCGAGAACAAAGGCGGAAAGCCAATACTGCCCACCAGATCGGACGTTGAGGATCCTGGGGCCCACTTGAAGCCTGCAATACCTTGATTACGCAAATAATACGCATTTTTGTGCTGAAAGTTGCTTATGTGGGGTTTTTTGATGAATGACTATATTCGTTCTCAACCGTACAAACCCCAGACGACATTACTGTCTGGTGTAATTGGTTACAAAAAGAGTCTCAACACTTCGATCTCCCTCGAGCGTATAATTCTAAATTGGGATTCGTAACCCGATTGGATATTTGGGGATTAAGTGGAATTTTCATGATGACAGTGCATCGCGCACAACCTCAGTATTCCTTCCACATCTCATCGCACTAAGGACATCCCACTTTCGGTACTGCAGAGGTCTCTGCGTCCTGTCTCCCTCGCCATCCATCTCCTTATATGCTCTTAAAATCCACCAGGGCTTAATTCGTTGTCCCTGTCTTACCCAAGGCGTTCCCAGCTCATTGAGATTGAATTCACCACAGCCGCCTCCCATATTCAACTTCCTTTGCATTAGAGAATCATGCCACGTATCCTCATCTTCGGCACCGGTGCCGTCGGCTGCGTCTGTGCCTACATTCTCAGCCACGCCGGTGCAACCGTAACCTGCATCTGCCGCTCCACTTACTCAGCCATCTCCCAAAACGGCATCACTCTCCACTCCCACCGCTTTGGGACCGTGTACTGCCGCCCAAGGGTCATGAGCACCATTTCGGAAGCCATTCCTCCTCCCGCAGAACCATATGATTTCATTCTCATCAGCACAAAGTCATTTCCTGGAAGTACACCATCTCTCGCCTCTCAAATCACCCCCTTAATCACCCCCAACACCACCATCGCCCTCCTCCAGAATGGAATTGCCATTGAATCCGAAATCGCAACTGCTTTCCCAAACAACCCTCTTTTATCCTGCGTCGTCTACATCCCAGCAACTCAGCTCCAACCCGGTGTCATCGACTGCGGCGCCTCCCAGAAAACAAACCAATGTTCACTAGAAATAGGCACATTCCCATCTTCAGGAGTACCCGTAGGGCACAAACGCGCTGCCGAGGACCTAGCATCCCTTATGCAAAAAGGAGGAGGCGATGCCACCGTGTACCACGACATACAGCCCCTTCGCTGGTCCAAGCTCCTCGTAAACGCAACATTCAACCCAATCACCGCCCTCACGCGTCTCAATACTGTGGAATTCCTTCAATCGTCCCCCGGAGCCATTCCCCTAATGCGCAGCACCATGCTCGAGATCGTTAAAGTAGCGCAGGCACTCGGGATAGATAGCATGAATGAGGAGTTAGCTGAAAAGCATTTACAAGGGTATTTGAAGCAGACTGTAGGGAAAGAACCGAGTATGTTGGTAGATGTGAAGAATGGGAGGGACTTTGAGATCGAGGTTATTGTGGGGAATGTAGTGAGAATTGCGGCGGAGAATGGAGTCGAGGTTCCATTATTAGGAGCTTTATATATACTTGGAAAGGGATTATTGGAGGGGAACAGGAAGCAGAGACGAGAATGTATATAGAGTAGTGATAAAGGTTGAGACTAGAGGATGATTTTAATTACTTATTTCAAAATGTCACCTTCAGAGGTCGTTTTAGGATTGCCTGTATGTTTTTTTTAACCATAATATCTCACTTGAGGATGAGTTGAGATGTATGATAACAAGATATTGAGAGCTCCTTGGTGTTACGCGGAGCCAGGTAAAAGTGGTTGTGAAAGCGGCAGTCCGATTTTGAGCTTTGGGCCGAGCCTAGCCATCATCTCATCACCAAATCCAGGTTAGTATAAATTTAGAATAATGGGCTATAGTAACGTATGTAGTAGGCGATAGTCGACATTATTGAAGCCCTAACTCTAACGTGTGGTGCTATTTCTTATTCTGGTACAATAGCTGCAACAGATCTCCAGAAGTCACACCTGTATCCCCTTCCAGCTTCCCAAGTAAAGGCATTAACTAGAGTAATATCGTTCACCAAGCCTGGGTCCATGTCTTCAGTAACATTTACTGTTGACCCGAGGACTACAGTACTGAAAGGCACACCACCGGTCTGGTTAAGATTGATCTGGTATGGTCCGTAATTAGTAAACGCAGGCCAATCACTAGTAGGATTGGTCGAAGTGCTATTCGATCTTGCACCATTAGCAATCGAGTTAGAAAT
>Ga0182030_10015398_pt1 | contig 14993 bp, 12 predicted proteins | sample 812S3MmetaG_FD_121299 | JGI IMG/M metagenome (GOLD analysis project Ga0182030, IMG submission 121299) | Permafrost microbial communities from Stordalen Mire, Sweden - 812S3M metaG (Illumina Assembly) | ecosystem: Environmental > Terrestrial > Soil > Wetlands > Permafrost | place: Sweden... | reverse complement strand
GCATTGGTCATGCCGCTGGCGTGCGGCACCTGATAGAAGCGATTCGGCGCCGTCACCGGTCCGATGCGTACCGGCTCAAACAGGACATCGAAGCGAGGGTTGCGCGCCATGGCACGCGAGAGTAATTGATCGATCGTTTAGTAGCAACTTACGCGCGAGTTCGCGCGCGAAACTCAACCTGCGCGCAACGGCCGGTAGTCCAGGCCGAGCGCGCTCGCAACGGCCTTGTGCATCAGCTTGCCGCCGTGCACGTTCAAGCCGTTCGCCAAGCCGGCGTCATTGCCGATCGCCTTGCGCCAGCCATGATCGGCCAGCGCCTTGACGTACGGCAACGTGGCATTGGTCAGGGCGAAAGTGGAAGTGCGCGGCACGGCCCCGGGCATGTTGGTCACGCAGTAGTGGATCACGCCGTCCAGCACGTAGGTCGGCTTCGCATGAGTGGTCGGCTTGCTGGTTTCGAAACAGCCGCCTTGGTCGATGGCGATGTCGACCAGCACCGCACCCGGCTTCATCGTCTTGACCATCGCGCGCGTCACCAACTTGGGCGCCGCAGCGCCCGCAATCAGAACCGCGCCGATGACCAGATCTGCATCGCGCACCAGATCACCGATGGCATGGGCAGTGGAATATACGGTCTTGAGCTGGCTGCCGAAGATCGAGGACAATTCGCGCAGCCTCTTCACCGAACGATCAACCACGGTGACGTCCGCGCGCAGGCCGATGGCCATTTCTGCGGCGTGGGTGCCGGAGACACCGCCCCCCAAGATGACCACCTTGGCCGGCTCCACGCCCGGCACGCCGCCGAGCAACACGCCGAAGCCGCCGTTGGCCTTTTGCAGGCAGTTGGCGCCGACTTGCACCGACATGCGGCCCGCGACCTCACTCATGGGCGTAAGCAGCGGCAGCGATCCATCGGGGGCAGTGACCGTTTCGTAGGCGATTGCCGTAGCGCCGGAGGCGATCAAGGCTTGCGCCTGCTTACGATCCGCCGCCAGGTGCAGATAAGTGAACAGCGTTTGCCCGGAACGCAGCAGCCTGCATTCCGGCAGCTGCGGTTCCTTGACCTTCACGATCAGGTCCGCCGCTGCGAAAACTTCCTTGGCCCGCGGCGCCACCGATGCGCCCGCCTCTTGGTAGTGTGCATCTTCGAAGCCGATGCCCGCTCCGGCGCCGCTCTGCACCAGCACCTGATGCCCGGAACTCACCAGCTCGGCCACTCCCGCCGGCACCAGCCCGACGCGATACTCGTGAATCTTGATTTCTTTCGGTACGCCGATTTTCATGAGAAGAAGCATACGCGCTGCTGACGCGCGAAAATTGCGAAGCAGGCGCTCCGCCATGCCGCAAATGACAGAATCCGCCAAGCCGGCTCGAATGGCGCAAGAAACTGCTAGTTGGTCCGCGGCCTCTCGAGCGAGGGCACGGGACTTGGCGCGGTGGGCGGCGCACCCTCCGCCTGCTCCGAGCGCGGCTTTGAAGCGGCCGGCGGGACGATCTCCAGCAGCTCGATCTCGTAGTCCACGGTGGCACCGGGCCGCACGCTCGGCTGCGAGCCTCGGTCGCCATAGGCCAGAGTCGAAGAACACACGACGCGGCTGCGGCCGCCCACCCGCATGAGCCGCAAGCCTTCGCTCAGACAGGGCATCACGCTGGCCAGCCGGAGCAGCGAGGGCTCGCCGCGCAACTGCGAGCTATCGAATAGCGTCCCATCCACCAGCTTGCCTTGAAAATTGATCTTCACCTGATCGAGGTAGGTGGGATTCGCGCCGCTGCCTTCGACCAAGGGCACATAGACGAGGCCGGATGGCATGGTCTTCGCCCCCGCGGCTCTCGCGGCGTGCTCGAGGTAGGCCTGGCCGATGGATTTCTCATGCGCGATCATCGCCTTCAGCCGGGCGACGTGCAGCGCCTGCCACTGCGGGTCGTAGGCCATCGCCGCCGCAACGCTGGCGCGGTGATGGTAGCCATCAGCCATGCCCGACATGACTTGTGCAAACTCGGATTCCGACAGGGTGTAGCTGTCCAGGCCGCTGCTCAAGAACACGCCCAGTTCGTACAGGGTCTTGTCATCCGACTGTGGCGCCGCAGGAGCAGGCGCTGCGGCCAGCGCCAAACCCAAGATCACGCATCGCTTAATTGATCGGATAATTGGAGGTGGGTTGCGTGCAGTAATTGGGCGCTGGGTTGTTCGCATTGAAGGTTGTATTCGGGCCGTCGTAGGCCGACCATCCGACGCAATTCCCCTGCGGCTGACCGAGCCCCATGTTGATCATGTAAATGCCAAAGTCATTGTACGGAGTCGTCGTGGTCAACGTGCTGAGCAGGTCGTAGTAGACCACCGGCCCGGCATCCGTGATGAACACCTTGGGATCCAGGCGCTGCGCGATCGCCCCGGCGGCTACAGTGCTATTCGCCGCCACCAGCACATTGAAGTACGGATTGTTCGGGTTGAGAGTGGTAACGCCGAGGCCGTTGGGTTCGGTCTCGGTCTGCTGCGATTCCGCTACCGTGCCCAAGCCCATGACCACGTAGGTTACGCACTGCGGCGTGCAGTTGACGAAGGCCTTGGGATCGAACATGTAGGGCTCGGACGGATCCGGAGAATAAATGGTGTTGACCAAAGTCATGATCGGCGAACCGTTCGCGTTGGTGCCCGTCTGCTGGAAGACCTCGATCTGCTGGTCCGCTGTCACGGTCATCAGTATGTACGTCGCATTGCCATTGGCGTCCGGGAAGTCGGGCGCCAGGAACATCACCCCGCGCTGCTTGGTGGTGGGATCGAAGGTGAGCTGCTGAACGACCCCGGTGTCCATGTCGTACCAAAACTCCTGCTGCAGGACATTGTCACCGATGGTCACATCGCCCTGGAAGGTCAGCCAGCGGGTGCTCTGCGGATAAGGGCTATTGGCATCGTGCGCGCAGGCGACAAAGCGCTCGCCGATGCCGTTGGCAAGGGCGCCGAAGGGAGTTTCGAAGGGCTGCGTGCCCGCCGCGGTGCTCAAGGGTTCGGTGAACATCTGCGTGGGCGTGAGCAGGTTCTCGAACACCGCGGAAGCGAACGTGTCCGACACGCACTGGCTCGCCAACGGCAGCACCGTGTTCTGCTTGGGCGGTGAGTAGGCGCCTGGGAAGAAGCTGAATCCCCACGTCGCGTTGCCGCCGCTGTTTCCCGTCTCCCAGGCCAGAGCGGCGCCGGCATATTCGTAGGTCGCGGGCTCGCCCGCCGCAATGCCGGTGTAGACCAGCTGCGATACGGGATTCTGGCCAGCCACCGGCGTGGAGAAGGCCCATTCCGGTCCATTGCCCCAGTCCTGCCAGAAGAAGGCCGCTCCGGGCGCCACGTTGGTTTCGCGGCCCGAGTTCGGAGTGAACATGCCCGTCACCTGATTGACGTAATTCACCCAGAGATTGTTGTCGCGATCGGTCCAGTTCACCTGGGAGTTGGTGGATCCAAAATTGCAGGTGGAGCAGAAGCGGCCGTCGCGCGCCCAGTCGAATTCGATATCGCCGGTCATATAGGTAGACACCGACACCTCCGTGATGGCTTGGGTAACCAACACGGTCGCATAGGCATCGGCGCAGGTTATCGGCTTTATCTTGTCGCAGACGCTGAATTCCAGGCCGCTATAGCTGCCGGCCGGGACGGTGGAGGCCACGGTGATGACGCCCGTGGTGGTGCCCAGCCTGATGCCCGTGGGCCAGGTGCCGAGCTGCGCTATGGTGGCATTGCCCGAGGACCCCAGGGTCGCCTGCGCGCCGTTGATCACGTCGTTGATGACCACATTGCCGATGGCCCCTCCCGCGATCCCTACCACGATGCTGCCCGCCACGCTCACCGCAGTGATCGATGCGTCCACCTGAATGGTGACGGGCGCCGATTGGCAACCCACCGTAAAGCCATACGGGCACACGGTGTAGGACATCGAATCGTAGTAACCCTGCGCGACCGTGGATGCGACCGTCACGGCGCCCGTCGTGGTGTTGAGTGCAATGCCGGTGGGCCAGGTACCGCTGGGGCTCACCGCGCAATTCGGCGAGGTCTGCAGCCGGCATGCGACGCCGTTGATGGTGTCCGGTTGATTCGGAGGCTGTCCGTTCACCACATTCTTGAGCGGCGTGGAATTCGTGCCCAAGGTGGCAATGCCTGCCTGCGCATTGACGACGATCTTGTTCTCGACGTCGAGATCGACGGTGTTGGCGGCGCAGTTCACCGGCACATTGAGATCGCAGAGCTGGTACTGGAATTGGTAATTGCCGGCGGCGAGCGTGCTCGCGGTGCTGATGCCGCCGGTCGCATTGTTGAGCGCCACACCGGTCGGCCAGGTGCCCACCTCGGCGACATGCGCGTTGGCGCCGGAGCCAGTGCCGGTGAGCGGTGTTGCGCCGTTCACCGAATCTGTTGTGAGCACGTTGCCCACGGGCTGTGCAGTCGCGCCCAACGGGGCAATGATGGAAACCGGGTTCGCGAGAATAGAGGCGGTGATGATGGTCACCGTCACTGTATTCTGCGCGCAGGTCACCGGGGTGAGCAGATTGCAGATCTGATAGGTATTGACCCAGACGCCGTCGGCGGACGATATCTGCGTGCTGACCGCGCCCGCGGGGCTTAGTCCGATGCCGTTGCTCCACGTGCCAACCTTGGCCACCACCGCATTTCCGCCTGCGCCGAGCAAGGCGGGCGCCCCGTTGATGGTGTCGGTGGCGGCGACATTCGCCACTGGCTGCGAGGCGATCCCGGAATCGGCATTGCCGCTCACCGCATTCGCCACTATTACCGGTGCCGCGGTGACGGTCACCGTTGCATAGCTGCCGACGCAGTCCGGCGGCGAGTTGAGGTCGCAGACCTGGTAGCCCAGTTGAAATACGCCCACCGGCTGAGAAGCGCCCGCGCTGACCTGACCGGTGGCGGGATTCAGCACGATGCCTGCGGGCCAGGTGCCGTACTGCGTGGTCTGCGACACGGTGGAATTCCCGCCCGATCCGAGGACGACGGCGGCGCCATTCACCGTGTCGCCGGTGGTGATGTTGGCGATGCACTGGGAGCCGACGCCGGTGGCACAGCTTCCGGACTGCGGGTTCACCACGATCACCGGGTTGATCACCGTGACCGTCAAAGTTCCCAAGGCGCAATTGGAGCCGACCGGCAGATTGTTATCGCACAGCTGATACTGAACCGTGTACGTGCCCACAGGCAGCGACACCGTCGTGCTCACGGCGCCGGTGGTGGGATTGAGCCCAAGGCCGGTGGGCCAGGTACCGTACTTCGAGATGCTGGCATTGCCGCCCGAGCCCAAGACCACCGGGCTACCACCGTTCACAGTGTCGCCTGCCGTGACGTTGGCGATGGGTTGCGAGGCGATGCCGAAATCCGCAGTGCCGCTGAAGGAATTGGCGACGATGCCTGCGGCTATCACCGTGACCGTGTCAGTCGCCGAGGCGCAGTCCCGCGGGGTGTTGTCGTCGCAGAGTTTGTATGGCAACTGGTAAGTGCCGAGCGCCACCGACGCCGCTACCGTGACCGCTCCGGTGCCCTTCAGGGTGAAGCCCGTGGGCCAACCACCTTCGGTCACGACGGCATCGCCGCCGGCGCCGAGCACGGCCGGGTTGCCGTCGATCAGGCCGCCCGCGGCGATATTGACGATCGCGGTGGACGCGATGCCGAAATCAGCGGTACCGGTCTGCACCGAGGGCGTGATGGTTGCCTGGCTGACCGTGACCGTGCCGGTGCCGCTGACGCAGTCCGTCGGCACGCTCGCGTCGCACAGTGTGTACTGGAAATTGTAGGCGCCGACCGGCGTGTTGGCGAAGGTGCTGACGACGCCGGTGGTGGGATTCAAGCCGAGGTCGCCGGTGGGCCAGCCGCTTGCCTTGGCGACGGTGACATTCCCGCCGGTGCCCAGCACTGCCGGCGCTCCGTTCACGGTGTCGTTGGCAACCACATTGGCGATGGCCTGCGAGGCCAGGCCGTAGTCGGCAGTGCCCGTCACCGGATTGACCACGAGCGTTTGCGCCTGCGCGGAGGCGGCGAACGCGGCGGTCAGGCCGAGTGCTAAAAGACTTCGATAGAGTAGTTTGGGACGCATCCCTGTTTGATTTTCCATGCCCTGCGCTTATTCGGGTGAATCGGTGGCAGAGTAAGCAGTTGACCGGGCGCTGGGCGCGGTTTTTACAATAAGCCTGGAAAAAGCTCCAGCCAGCCCGCGGCCGATATCAGCGCTCGGGTACCTTAAGATGGCAGAATAACATCGGAAGTCATAGAATCGCGCAAGAAAATGCCGAAATCCCCAGGGAGCCAACGTGAAATTGGATCGCTATGATCGCGCCATCGTGCGTGCGTTGCAGCAAGACGGCCGCATCACCAATAGTCAACTGGCTGAGAGCGTCAGCCTGTCCGAATCCGCCTGCCTGCGCCGAGTCCGCGCGCTGGAGGACGCTGGCTTCATCGAGGGTTACACGGCCCTGATCAATCAGCAGAAGGCCGGTTGTCCGGTAAATGTCTTCGTAAACATCACCTTGGAGCGCCAGGAGCAGGCGCAGCTGCACGCCTTCGAGGAGGCGGCGCGCAAGGTCCCGGAGGTGATGGAGTGCTATCTCATGTCGGGCGAGTACGACTATCTACTGCGGGTGGTGTTGACCGACACGGCCGATTTCGAGCGCCTGCACAGCCAACATCTCACGCGCCTGCCGAATGTGGCGCGGGTGCATTCCAGCTTCGCGTTGCGGACCGTGCAAAAGTCCAGGGAGTTGCCGGTTCGCTAGACCAGCGGCTTCAATTGGCGCACCAGCGGCCAACCGCGCGCAACACGCGTTACGTCTTGGGCTTGAGCACGAGTGAGAAACTGACCTTTACGGCATCGGCGACCCATTCGGTGCTCTTCCAGTCGCCTTGTCCCACTCCGAAGTCCAGGCGCTTGAGTGTGGCAGTGCCCACGAGCTTGGCCGCGCCGGATGCCGCGGTGAACTGAAATTCGATGGGCACATCCTTGGTCACGCCGCGCAGCGTCAACGCGCCTTGCGCCGTGTATCCGGTCGCGGTCTTCGCGACGCTGCGGGTGACGTAGTGCGCGGTAGGCCAGTGCGCCACATCGAAGATGTCTGCGCCGCGCATGGTGGTGTCGCGGTCCTTATCCTGGGAATCAAGCGAATTCAAATCGACCGACACATCGATGTGCGCGGCGGCAAGGGCGTCCGGTGAAAAATCGACGGTCGCGGCAAACTTGTGGAACACCCCTTTGAATTCCGCGCCTGCCTGCACGCCGGCGAACTCGAGACGGCTCTGGACCGGGTCCGCGGCGTAGCCAGCGGGTGTGGCTGCCGCCGCCACGCTTGAACATGCCAGCAACATCAGCGCGAGTTTCATGATTTCTTCTCCTGCTTGGTGAAAGGCAGCATGCGCAGCAGCACGTCGTCCTTGTTCCAAAAGTGATGCTTCAAAGCCGCCAAGATGTGCAGAATGGCGATGCCGAAGAGCACGTAGCTCAATGCATCATGCGTCGAGCGCAGAAAGTTGAAGGCGGCTTCGTTCTTGCCGATGAGATTCGGCCAGGTGAACCAGCCGAACCAGCTGACCGAGTAATTCTTTGCCGAGGACATCATCCATCCGGTGAGAGGCATCGCAAACAGCAGCACATAGAACGCAACGTGGGTGATGTGGGCCAGCCGCCTTTCGATAAACGACATTCCCTCAGGCAGCGGCGGCGCGGGATTCCTGAGCCGCCACATCAGCCGCAGCAAGGCCAGCATCAACACCGTCATCCCGACGCTCTTGTGCCGGGCCAGCAGCCCTAGCTTGCGCGCGCCGAGCGGCAGATCGTCGGCCGTCCAGGCAAGCGTGAATTGAATCACGATGAGTGCGGCGATGATCCAATGAAAGCCCTGTGCGAGCGCGGTGTAGCGCGTGGGCCGTTGAGTTGGCATCGAGATTCTCCAGGTGCACACTGCTCATGGGTAGTTTAGCAAGACATGGAGAGCTGCTCGTGTTGAAAAGCGTCGGCATTGCGGTGCTTGCCCTGTTGCTGATCTCCTGTGGCGCTCCGCGGCCGAGACCGGTATCGCCGCAGCCTGCGCCCGCATCGAGCGCGCCGCCGGCGGCGCCGCGCGCAGGGACGACACTGTATCGCATCGATCCGGCCCAGTCCGAGTTGCGCGTGCTGGTGTACCGCGCCGGCGCCATGGCCAAGTTCGGGCACAACCACGTGATCGCCAATCGGATGCTGAGCGGACGGATCGACTTTGCCGGCACGGCGACCGCATCATCGTTCTCCATCAGCATCCCGGTGGCCGATTTCTTCGTCGACGACGAGGAATTGCGCCGCCAGGAAGGATCCGATTTCCCGGGCGAGATTCCGGACGACGCCAAGCAGGGCACCCTGCACAACATGCTCAGCCCGGCGTTGCTGGACGCCGCCGAGTACCCTGTGATCGAAGTGCGCGGCGCGAACATCACGGAAACCAACGGCGGCTTGACGGCAACGCTCAGCGTCAGCGTGGCGGGTCATGAATCGACGTTCGTGGCTGCCTTTTCGCTCGAGACCGATGCGCGGCGGCTGTCGGTTGCCGGTACGCTTGAATTGCGCCAGTCGGCGCTGGGCCTGGCCCCATTCAGCGTGATGATGGGAGCATTGCAGGTGCGGGACGACATGCGCCTTAAATTCAAGATAGTCGCGATCGGAGCCTAGTTTCCCAGTCCGCTCGACAGCAGAATGGGTGTTCCTTCCGGCGCCATCAGCATGGCTGCCGCCGGCAGTTGACCGAGCGGGCCGGGGAGTTGGCCTGCCGGCTCTATTCCCTTTTGGCTGAGGCGGGCCAAAGCGCCACGCACGTCGCCGGTGTCGAACAGCAGCGTGCCCCGCTTAAGATGGGCGGCATCGTACAGGCCCACATCGATGGTATCGCTGGTGCAAGAGATATGCGGCAGCGGCGCCTCCGGTTCGTCCATGCCGACAAATCCGAATTGTTCCCAGTATTGCTTGGCGGCGGCACTGTCGGATTGCGGCAGCGCTATTTCCAGGAAATAACCGCACAGGCTCGACTCGGTTACCAGGCGCTTGCTAGGCGAGAAGGTGCGTGCCTCGATCAGCCGGATCATGTGCCCTGAGGGGTCGAGCCAACCCACCTCATTGAACACGTCGTTGCCGAGATGGCGGAACTCGAATCGCGCGCCGAGGCTTTCGAAGGCGTCCAGATGCCTGAGCAGATCGGGTTTGACGAAGGTCATGGATGGCGCGGGAATGGCTGCTTGATGCAACCCCAAGCACAGCCTTCCATCGGTCACCACCGCGTAGGGGTGCTGCCAGGCTTCGCCGACTTCTGCCTGGGAGAATCCGAGCCTGCCGTAAAAATCCAGCGAAGCTTGAATGTCCGCTGTGGCGATCGAGAATTCTAGGAACCGTCCGAGCACGGGCCGATCAGCTCACGCCGCCCACGCAAATATATTTCAGCTCGGTGTAGTCGAGAATTCCATACTTCGAGCCTTCCCGGCCGGTTCCCGATTCCTTAACGCCCCCGAAGGGCGCGACTTCGGTGGAAATGATGCCGGTATTGAGTCCAACGATGCCGTACTCGATGGCCTCGGATACCCGCCAGCTGCGCGCCAGGTCCCGGGTATAGAGATACGCGGCGAGGCCGAACTGCGTGTCGTTTGCCATGGCAATGGCCTGCGCCTCGGATGTGAACTTGAACAACGGCGCAACCGGTCCGAAGGTTTCCTCGCGAGCCACCAGCATCTTCGAGGTCACGCCGGTGAGAATCGTGGGTTCGTAGAAGGTGCCGCCCAGCGAATGCCGCTTTCCACCCAACACCAGGGTGGCCCCCTTGGACAGGGCGTCGGCAACATGCTCTTCCACCTTGGCAACCGCCTTCGCATCGATCAGCGGCCCTTGCTCGGTCACGCCCGCAAGGCCGTCGCCGACGCGCAGTTTGCGCACCGCGTCGGTCAATTTCCTGGTGAACTCGTCATACACGCCTGCCTGCACCAGCAGCCGGTTCGCGCACACGCAGGTCTGCCCGGTGTTGCGGTACTTGCTGGCGATGGCTCCCTGCACCGCGGCGTCGAGGTCAGCGTCGTCGAACACTATGAACGGCGCGTTGCCGCCCAACTCCAGCGACAGCTTCTTGACTGTGGCGGCGCATTGAACCATCAACTGCTTGCCGATCTCGGTGGAACCGGTGAACGTCAGCTTGCGCACGATGGGATTGGAGGTCATTTCCGCGCCGATCGCGGCCGCGGATCCCGTGATGACGTTGAAGACGCCCTTGGGAAGTCCGGCGCGGCTGCCGAGTTCCGCCAAGGCCAACGCCGAGTACGGCGTCTGGGTCGCCGGCTTGCAAACCATCGTGCACCCGGCCGCCAGCGCGGGCCCTGCCTTGCGGGTGATCATCGCGGCGGGAAAATTCCAGGGAGTGATTGCCGCAACCACGCCCACCGGCTGGCGCAGGACGAGAATGCGTTTGTCGGCCTGGTGGCCCGGAATGACATCGCCGTACAGCCGTTTGCCTTCCTCGGCGAACCACTCGATGAACGAGGCGGCATAAGCGATCTCGCCTTTGGACTCCGCCAGCGGCTTGCCCTGTTCGGCAGTCATGAGCATGGCGAGATCGTCCTGGTGCGCGAGCAGCAGATCGAACCAGCGCCGTAGCACCAGCGCGCGATCCTTCGCGGTCCGCGCTGCCCAGGCGGGCAAGGCTTGCGCCGCCGCGTCGATCGCCCGCCGCGTCTCCGCCGCGCCCATCTTGGGTATCACGCCCAATTTCCGCGCAGAGGCCGGATTGATGACCGGAACCGTGGCGCCGTCATCGGCAGGCACCCAGCCGCCGTCGATGTAGCACAGCTCTCGCAGCAGCAGGGGATCTTGAAGTTCAAGCGTCATTGGTGCGTTCATTGGTCAGCGCTCAAGAATCGCGGTGACGCCCATGCCTCCCGCGGTGCAGATCGAGATCAATCCGCGCTTGGCCTTGGATTCGTCGAGAATCTTTGCAAGCGTCGCCACGATGCGGGTGCCGGTGGCAGCGAACGGATGGCCGATCGCAAGGCTGCCGCCTTTTACATTGAGCTTCGCGCGATCGATGCTGCCGAGCGCCGCGGGCAGCTTGAGCTTATCGCGGCAAAAGACCGGATCCGCCCAGGCCTTGAGAGTGCACAGCACCTGGCCCGCGAAGGCTTCGTGGATTTCGTAGAAATCGAATTCCTGGAGGCCGCAGTGCGCATCGCTCAGCATTCTCGGTACCGCATAGGCCGGAGCCATGAGCAGGCCTTCCTTCTTGTCGATGTAATCGACCGCAGCCACCTTGCCGTAGGTGAGATACGCCAGCACCGGCAAGTTGCGCTCTCGCGCCCATTGTTCGGATGCGAGCAGCAGCGCCGAAGCGCCGTCCGTCAGCGGCGAGGAATTGCCCGCCGTCAGCGTGCCTTCCCCTGAGGTGTCGAAGGACGGGCGCAGTTTGGCGAGTTTCTCGAGGCTGCTGTCGCCGCGAATATTGTTGTCTTGCGTCAGTCCCTGAAACTCGATCACCAGATCCTGATAAAAGCCGGCCGCGTAGGCAGCGGCGGCTCTTTGATGGCTTTCCAATGCCAGTTGGTCCTGTTCCGCGCGGGTAATGCCCCAGGTCTTCACCATGAGCTCCGTGCTTTCACCCATCGACAGGCCGGTGCGCGGCTCGGTGACGCCGGGCAGCACAGGGCGCAGGTGCTTTGGCCGCAGCCCCAGCCAGGGGCCGAGGCGCGCGCCCGCGGTCTTGCCGCGGTAACTACGCAGCAGCAGCTGCTGAAAGCTTTTCGGAAATACCACCGGAGGATCGCTGACCGTGTCGACGCCGCCGGCGATGGCGCAGTCGATCTGCCCCAGCGCAATCTTGTTGCCGAGCAGGATCGCGGCTTCCAGGCTGGTTCCGCAGGCCCGTTGCAGATCCACTCCCGGAGTTTCCGCGGCCAGTCCGCTGCCAAGCACGGACTCGCGCGTCAGATTCCACTGGCTCGAATGCTTCATGACGGCGCCCGCTGCGACATCGTCCACGCGCTGCCCCTGCAATGCGTACCGCTCGACCACCCCGCGCAATGCGGCAGTCAACATTTCCTGATTGCCCACCTGCGCGTAGGCGCCGTTGCCGCGCGCAAACGGAATACGCACGCCACCGACGATCGCGACACGCCGCGCACTAGTTCCGACCAACATATCTGCCTCCCGAAATTACCAGGCTGCGGATTATGAACCTACCCACAGGCTTATAATCGATTTGTGGCCCGATTTTCGCATCAGATAGCGATTGCCGCGGTGGTTTTGCAACTCGCCGCCTGCGGCGGCGCGCCACCGCCCCCCGCCGCGCCCAATTCCCCGGCGCCCCGCGAGGAACTGAGCCGAATCGTCGACCGCTATTGGACCGACAGCCGCGCGGACACCCGGCTCGCCAACGGCATTTCGCCGCAATTTCTCGCGGATTCCTTAGCGCTGGAGCAGCGCTATCTGGCCGAGCTGCTCACCGTCCCGCGCGCGACCCTGGATGCGGGCGCAGGTTTGACCTACGACATGTTCAAGCGGCAACGCGAGCTTAAGATCGCCGGGTACGTTTATCCGGCTGAACTCTTGCCGGTCAATCCATTCGACAGCATGCCGCTGCAATTCGCGGCCTCGGGGTCCGGTTCGGGAGCGCAGCTTTTCGCCACGCCCACCGATATTGATAATTGGCTGGCCCGAATCGATGAATACCAGGCGTGGACCCGACAGGCGATCTTCAATATGCGCGAGGGGATGCGTCGCGGATACACTCTGCCGCGCGTCCTCGTGCGCAGGACCCTGCCGATACTGGCCGGCCTTGCCGAGGATAATTCCGCCAACCCGTTCTATCGGCCGCTGCGCGGCGCTCCCGGCGCCGACCCCCGCCTCAGCGCCGCCATCAAGGAAAAGGTGCTGCCGGCCTATCGCGCGCTGCACGATTTCTTGCAGGCCGAATACCTGCCGAGGGCCCGGGATAGCGTGGCCCTGTCCGCGCTGCCTCTGGGCGACTCCTGGTACGCCTACCTGGTCAAGGCTCAAGGCGGCGGCGCCTCCAGCCCGCAACAGATTCATCGCCAAGGGCTCGCCGAAGCGGAGCGCATTCACGCGCGCATCCAGTCCTTGCTCGCGGAGGCTCCGAACGCCGCCGGTGCGCAGAAATTCCAGACACCCGAGGATCTGCTGGATGCATTGAATGATGTCAAAGCGAAGGCCGCGGCCGCCGTACCCAGCTTGTTCGACGCGGTTGCACCGGCGGAGCTGGAAATTCGCGCGGATCCAGGCTTTGGCGCGGCCCGGCCGCTGTTGACCTATCTGCCCGCCGCGAGCACCGGCGCCCGGGCCGCCATTCTTTTCGTGGACGCTGGCGCCTATGCGAAATATTCCCCGTGGGCCGTGCCGAGCCTGTTTCTGCAGGAGGGGATTCCAGGGCGACACTATCAAATTTCCCTGCAGCGGGCACTCACCGATGTGCCGAAGTTCCGCAGATACGGCGACGATGCTGCCTTTGTCGAGGGCTGGAGCCTGTATGCGGCGTCACTGGGTGAAGAGTTGGGCGTGTATCGCGACGCGGAAGCGGAATACGGCGCCTTGCTGCAACAGTCGCGCTGTGCCGTAGGCCTGGTGATCGACACGGGGCTGCACTCGCAGGGCTGGACGCTGCAGCAGGCCCTCGAGTATCTCAATGCGCAACTGCCGATGGATGAGGCCTCGGCCCAAGTGGTGGTGGAGCGCGTCATTGCGCTGCCCGGCGCAGCGCTGGCATGCGGGCTTGGCGCGATGAAGATCCAGGAATTGCGCGCCCGAAGCCAGCAGGAACTTGCCGGCCGCTTCGACATCCGCGCCTTTCACGCCGAGATTCTCCAGGACGGCGCCATGCCCCTGGATCTTCTGGAGCTCAAAATCAATCGCTGGATCGCTGCCCAGCGGTGAGCACCATCGCCATGCGCGCATTGCTGTTGTGGTCATTGGCGCTGTTCGCCAACCTGGCTGCGGCCGATGCGAATGACGTCGAGGTCGGAGTGGTGCTGGATACGTCCGAGCAAAGCGGCACCGCGACCGCGACGGTCAGAATTCACGCGCAACGCGAGATCGTCTGGTCATTGATCACGAGCTGTGCGGAGGCGCTGCATCTGGTGCCGGGGCTCATCGGCTGCCAAGTGCTCGAAACCGCCCCCGATCAGTCCTGGCAACGCATCCGCCATGTGCTCGACTATTCGTGGTGCGTGCCCAAGCTCAGCTACGAGATTCGCGCGAATTACGACCGGCCGACGCGGGTGTCCATCGAACGCATCGCCGGGGACTTGAGCGCCCTGCGCAGCTCATGGACGCTGCTGAGCGAGGGCGAATTCACGATCGCACACTATGCAGTCGACCTGGTGCCCGGCTTCTGGGTCCCGCGTTGGCTGGTCCGCGCAGCCTTGAAGCGTGACCTGCCGAAAATGCTGCGTGCCTTGCGCGCCCGCGCCGAATTCGTGCAGAACCATCCAGGGTAGACCGCAGTTCAAGTATCCTAGCTGGCGTGCGTAATGTGGTCGACAAGAAATTCGAGAGCCGTGTCGCGGGACTCATCAATTCCGGCGAACGCGGCGTATTGCGCGGTGGCCGCAAGGGGGTCGAGAAGGAATCCCTGCGCGTGTCGCCGGACGGCCGGATAGCGCATACCAGCCACCCGCCCTCCCTGGGAGCGCCGCTCACCAACGATCACATCACCACCGACTATTCCGAAGCGCTGATCGAACTGGTGACGCCGCCGTTCGGGGAGACGTGGGAGTTGTTGCAGTACCTATGCGACATCCATCAATTCGTCTACCGGCATTTGGGCGACGAATTGCTGTGGTCGACCAGCATGCCCTGCGCCATCGAGGGCGACGCGGACATTCCGCTGGCGCAATTCGGCAGCTCGAATGTCGGGCGCATGAAGACCATCTACCGGCATGGCTTGGGAGTGCGCTACGGCCGCGTCATGCAGGCCATATCCGGCGTGCATTTCAATTACTCGTTTTC
>Ga0182030_10015397_pt1 | contig 14993 bp, 12 predicted proteins | sample 812S3MmetaG_FD_121299 | JGI IMG/M metagenome (GOLD analysis project Ga0182030, IMG submission 121299) | Permafrost microbial communities from Stordalen Mire, Sweden - 812S3M metaG (Illumina Assembly) | ecosystem: Environmental > Terrestrial > Soil > Wetlands > Permafrost | place: Sweden... | reverse complement strand
TAAGAATGACAGCAAGGCGGACGGGAAAGGCAGCGCTACGTTTCGCGCCGAGCAGGAGCTGAATGTACCCGCAGGCGCAGCATCGATCAGAGTCGCCGTGCGCGACAAGGCGACCAACCGGACAGGGACGCTTGAAGTTGCGCTGCCGTTGACGGGCGGGAAAGATGCTCGGGGAGTGAGCAGCGGGCAGTAGGGCGTTTTGCTTGCCAGGGCCAAATCGGAAATTAAGATGGAAGTTCAACAGATCGAGTGGGTTGTTGAGATTTATGCATTCCCATCCTAGCGTCCTGTCCCTAAAGTGCCTGCTTAAAATCGCTAAGGGAAAAAGCAGATCCTTCGACTCACCACCCCCCAAACTGAAAGACGTTTGGGGCCCCTTTCGCTCAGGATGACAGGTCATTTTCTGTTAGGGACAGGACACAAGCGACAAAACAAGAACGTCGCGAGGATGGGGCACCTGGCCATTCCTGCCCCGGTGCCGCCTTCGCTTCTTCTTCGCTTCTGCGGTATAATCAGGCATGGACTTTCAACTGGTCACCAGTTACAAGCCGCGCGGCGACCAGCCACGCGCTATTGCCGAGCTGATGGAGGGCCTGGCCGCCGGCGAGAAGCACCAGGTGCTGCTGGGCGTGACCGGCTCCGGCAAGACCTTTACCATGGCCAAGGTGATTGAGCAGTCGCAGCGGCCGGCGCTGATCCTGGCGCATAACAAGACCCTGGCCGCCCAGCTCTATCACGAGTTCAAGCAGTTCTTCCCCGGCAACGCGGTTGAATACTTTGTGAGCTATTACGACTATTACCAGCCGGAAGCCTATATTCCCGCCGGCGACTTATACATCGAGAAGGAAGCGACCATCAACGAGGAGCTGGACAAGCTGCGGCTCTCCGCCACGCGCAGCCTGTTTGAGCGGCGCGATGCGATCATCGTCAGCTCGGTAAGCTGCATCTACGGCCTGGGGTCGCCGGAGGCTTACTACGGCATGCTGCTGCTGCTTGAAAAAGGCCAGCACATCAGCCGCAAAGACATTCTGCGCCGCTTGGTCGAGATCCTCTACGAGCGTAACGATTCAGACTTCCGCCGCGGGACGTTCCGCGTGCGTGGCGACGTGATCGAGGTCTTCCCCACTTACGATGAGACCGCTTACCGGATTGAAATGTTCGGCGACGAGATTGAATCGTTAAGCCAGATTGACCCGCTGTTCGGCACCGTGAAGCAGAAGTACTCGCGGCTGCCCATCTACCCCAAGAGCCACTATGTGGTGCAGCCGGAGCGCAAGGCCGAGGCCATCGACTCCATTGTGAAGGAGCTGAACGAGTGGGTGCCGTACCTTGAGGGCGAAGGCCGCATGGTGGAGGCACAGCGCGTTCACCAGCGGACGCGCTTCGATCTCGAAATGATCAAGTCCATGGGCTACTGCCACGGCATCGAGAACTACTCGCGCCACTTCTCCGGCAGGCTGCCAGGCGAAGCGCCGCCGACGCTGCTGGACTACTTCCCGCGCGATTTTCTTTTGTTTGTGGACGAGAGCCACGCGACGATTCCGCAGGTACACGGCATGTGGTTCGGCGACCAGAGCCGCAAGCAGAACCTGGTTGACTACGGCTTCCGCCTGCCCTCAGCGCGCGACAATCGGCCGCTCAAATTCGAGGAGTTTGAGAACCGCATCCATCAGACCATCTACGTCTCCGCTACGCCCGGGCCCTATGAACTCACCAAGGCCGCCGGCGTGGTGGTGGAACAGGTCATTCGCCCGACGGGACTGATTGACCCCGAAGTCGAAATCCGGCCCGTAAAAGGGCAGATCGACGACCTGCTGGCCGAGATCCGCGACCGCGCCAAGAAGAACGAGCGCGTGCTGGTAACCACGCTGACCAAACGCATGGCCGAAGACCTGGCCGGCTACTACACCGAGGTGGGCGTGCGCTGCCGCTACCTGCACTCGGAGATTGAGACTCTGGAGCGCGTGAAGCTGCTGGCGGGGCTGCGCAAGGGCGAGTTCGATGTGCTGATCGGCATCAACCTGCTGCGCGAGGGCCTCGACCTGCCCGAGGTTTCGCTGGTTGCAATTCTGGACGCCGATAAGGAAGGCTTCCTGCGCTCGGTGGGCTCGCTGATCCAGACCATGGGCCGGGCGGCGCGCCACTTGGAAGGCAAAGCCATCCTCTACGCCGACAAGATCACCGACTCCATGCGCCGGGCGATTGACGAGACGGATCGCCGCCGGGCGATCCAGCGCGCCTACAACGAGGAACACGGGATTATTCCTCAATCCATCATCAACACCATGGACATGGGCCTGGCGCAAATTCTGAAAGCCGAGTACGGCGACGTGGAAGCGGAAGCCGCCGCCGAGTTGCCCGAGTTCAACACGCAAGCCGACCTCGACACGTTCATCGCGAAGATGGAAGCCGAGATGCGCGAAGCCGCCAAGAAGTTCGAATTCGAGAAGGCGGCCAGGATGCGCGACAAGATCAAGGAGCTCAAGGAGAAGGAATTCCTGATCGGGTAAAGTGGTGTGTCAGAAGCTCGGAACATTTGCTTCCGGACTGAATTTTCGGCGGCGACCTCTCAAGAAGCAGATCCTTCGACTCACCACCCCCAAACTGAAATACGTTTGGAGCCCCTTTCGCTCAGGATGACAGGTCGTTTCTTGCTGTGAAATGTCTTTGCACCACTGCTGGCACTTTGCGTACAGGATCGAAGGACAACTGCAAACCTGTTAACCCCATCAAAGTTGATGAGTTAGTCAATACTTTGATGGCGCTGCCAACGAGCCGCGCAGAATGCCGGGACCCATGACCACGATTTTACTGGTGGACGACGATCCGCTCCAGGCATCCGTGCGCAAGAACATCCTCGAGCGCAGATTCCGCGATGTGATACGGGTTGCCGACCCTGCCGAAGCGCTTTGCCTGGTGGAGCAGCCGCAGTTCTGCGCCGAACTCGGCCTGGTGGTGTCGGCCCTGCACAGGCCGGGCATGAGCGGTCCGGAGTTCGTGTCCGAACTGCATGAGCGGCTCCCCCGCCTTCCGGTTTTGGTGCTGGGCGGCGCCACGGAAGTGACCGAAGATTACCCCGGCGCCTGGGTCTGGTTTCTGCCCCAGACCATCGCCAACAGCGACCTGCTCACCGCAGCCGACGAACTGCTTTTCCAGTTCTCCTGGAAGACCGCCTCATAGCCCACCTGCGGTGGGGCAGCCGGCGCTTGCGCGCCAGTTGGGTTGTAAAGGCCTCCCGCACCTTCGCCACCTGCGGTGGGGCAGACGCCGCTGGCGCGGCCGATTGAGATCTGAGGTTTCCCGCCCATTCGCCAAAGAACGGCGAATGGACGGGGCACGGAGATTTTGAGGCCCTCCGGGCGGGATCATGTTCCCGGTAATCCCTTCCACGGTGTCTCCACCTTTGGTGTGAGCCAGATCACAGGCTAAAGGCCTATCATTCCATCAGAATGGGCATGAGAGTAGCCCTGCAGGCCAAGGTCAGGTTTCGCCCCTGCGTGCGAGAATTATCCTGGAGTGGTAATTACGGAGTCATCATTCATGGCAGCCTTCGGTAGTTTTGCACTTCTCATTGCTTTGGCGCTGGCCGCGTACAACCTGTTGGCCGGGGCCATCGCGCTGCGGCTCATCGCCACCGGGCAGCCGGCACGCATCTCGCCGGAGCGGCTGGCGGATACCGCCCGCCGCGCCGGGATCGCGGTCTTCATCGCCGTCACCGCCGCCGCCTTCGCGCTCATCTGGTCCGTCTTCACCAACGACTTCTCCATCACCTACATCATGGAGCACTCCAACCGCGCGCTTCCCGGCGCCTACAAGTTTTCCGCGCTGTGGAGCGGCCAGGAAGGCTCACTCCTCCTCTGGGCGTGGCTGCTGGGTGTTTACGGATTTGTGCTGCGGTTGACGCACAAGACGGATGTGAAGCTGTTCGCCTACGCCGGCACCATCCTCTCCGGCATTCAGGTCTTCTTTCTTGCCATCCTCTGCTTCGCTGCGCCGCCGTTCGCGCTTTACCAGGGCCAGATTCCCGACGACGGCAACGGCCTCAATCCGCTGCTGCAGTATCCCGAGATGGTCATCCATCCGCCGATGCTGTATCTCGGCTACGTGGGCTTCTCGATTCCCTTCTGCTTCGCCCTCGGCGCGCTGATGATGCGCTACCCCGGTGAGAAGTGGATCAAGGTCACCCGCATCTGGACCATGGTGACGTGGCTGTTCCTCACCTGCGGCATCTTCCTGGGCATGCACTGGGCGTACGCCGTGCTTGGCTGGGGCGGCTACTGGGGCTGGGACCCGGTGGAAAACGCAAGCTTCATGCCCTGGCTTACGGGCACGGCCTTTCTGCACTCGGTCATGATGCAGGAGAAGCGCGGCATGATGAAGAGCTGGAATGTGTGGCTCATCTTCTCGACGTTTCTGCTTACGCTGCTGGGCACGCTGCTTACGCGCGCCGGGCTGGTCAGTTCGGTTCATGCGTTCGCACAATCTTCCATCGGCACATGGTTTGTGTGGTTCATGGGCATCGTGCTGGCGGTGTGCATCTTCACCTACGTGCTGAATCGCAGCCACCTGAAGAGCGAGCACCACATTGAATCGCTGGTGAGCCGCGAGTCGAGCTTCCTGTTCAACAATCTGGTCCTGCTCACCGCCTGCTTCGTCATCCTCTGGGGCACGCTGTTCCCGGTCATCAGCGAATATGTAGTCGGCAACAAGGTCACCGTGGGCGCGCCCTGGTATAACCGCGTGGCTGTGCCCATCGGCATCTTCCTGGTGCTGCTTACCGGTGTGGGCCCGCTGCTGCCCTGGCGCGCGGCATCGTTCAAGAGCATCCGCCGCAACTTTGTGCTGCCGGTGGCCACCTTCTGGGTGACGGTGATCGTTTGCCTCGCGGTGGGCGTGCGGCCCTGGAAAGACGGCTCGCTGGACCAGGGCAACTTCTACGCGCTGGTGGCGTTCTCGGTGTGCGCGGCGGTGATGACGGCCATCCTCAGCGAGTTTCTGCGCGGCGCCGGGGTCATCCACCGCCAGACCGGCAAGAACCTCTTCGCCGCCACCTGGTTGTTGACGCGGCGCAACACGCGACGCTACGGCGGCTACATCATCCACATCGGTGTGGTCATCGTGGTGATCGGCCTGGCCGGTTCGGCCTTCAACCGCAGCACGGAGAGCGAACTTGGCTTGCACGACAAGATGTCCATCGGCCCTTACACGCTGGAGTGCGTCGGCTTCACGCAGGACTCGAATCTCAATTACAACTCCGAGTACGCGCTGCTCGACGTGTACAAAGACGGCAAGAAACAGTTCCAGATGGCGCCGGAGAAACGCACGTTCCTGATCACCGGCCAGCCGCAGACCATGGTTGCCATCCACTCGGTGCCCAGCTGGGATCTGTATGTGGTTTACGAAGGCATGAATCCGGATACGCAGCAGCCGATCATCAAAGCGATTCTGAATCCGCTGGTGGGCTGGATCTGGGCCGGACTGGTGATTCTGGTGGGCGGAACGCTGATTGCGCTGGTGCCCAGCCTGACGCCGGCCACCGCGTCGCTGCGGGTGGCCGCTCGAACAGGGCCGGCCGAGCCGGCGCTGAAGGGCGGCCACCTGTGAAGCAGCACTCCGTGCGTTTTAACTTTTGGATGAAGACCGCGCAGGCAGCTGTACTTTGCGTCTCCGTCTGCTTCTCGCTGGGTGCCACCGACGCCGGCTCCCGCTACATCAACCTCAACCACCGCCTTATGTGTACCTGCGGCTGCGCCGAGATTCTGGGCGAGTGCAACCACGTGGGCTGCCCCAACTCGACAGGCGAGCTGGACGAGCTGGCCCAGGGCATCCAAGCCGGCAAGAGCGATCAGCAGATCTTCGACACCTTTGTGGCCAAGTACGGCGCCGTAGTGCTGGCCGCGCCCACCACCCACGGCTTCGACCTGGTGGCGTGGATTGCGCCCTTCGCCGTCTTCGCCGCGGCCACGCTGGGCACCGTGCTGCTGGTGCGCCGCTGGTCTGTCGGCCGAACCCAGGCCGCCGCGCCCGACGCAGACACCATGGACCCGGAAGAACGCGAGCGCCGGGAACGGATTCGCCGTGATACCGGCGAAGGAGGATTTTGAGCCATGACTAGTTCTCAAGGCGTATGGGCCGGCGTTTTCTTGACCCTCGCGCTGCTCGTTTACACCTTCTGGCCGGAGAACGTCTTCGCCAGCCAGAAGGAGAAATCGCGCCTCGACTATCTGCTGGAGCGCAAGGAGCAACTCTACGAGAACCTGCGCGACCTGAACTTCGAATACAAGGCCGGCAAGTACCCGGAAGAAGACTTTGAATCGCAGCGCGCGCAACTGGAAAACGAAGCTACGCTGCTACTGGCCGAGATCGACCATTTGCAACAGGCGTAACGGAATCGCCGGGTTTGAAAACGAGTGGGCAGGCGTTTTGCGGTTCGTTTTGAAAGGGCACGGCTTCAGCCGTGCCGCAAAGTGCCTAACCGGTAGGACACCGGCTTTAGCCGCCGAGGGGAACGTCAGCGGGAATTTGAGATCTCCGTCAGGGGCTAAAGCCCATGCTTTTCTTGAGCTTCTGGTGGCACGGCTGAAGCCGTGCCCTTTCAAAACCGGGGACGCCTCGGGCTGAGTTCAGCACCAACACAATTTGCTCCACGATAGAAGGAAGTCTTCACGACGATGAAATCGACCCAGCTTAAGCTTCGTATCCTTGCGGTAACTTCGGCTTTCCTGTTCGCCACAGCCCTCGCCCACGCCGCCACCGTTACCGGCACGGTCACCGACAAGACCACCAACAAGCCCGCCGCAGGCGACCCCATCGTGCTGGTCGATGTACAGGCCGGCATGGGGGAAGTGGCCAAGGCCACCACCGACTCGAAGGGCCACTACGCCCTCGTCGAGCCCGGCAGCGGCCCCTATCTCGTCCGCGTCACCCACCAGGGCGCAGGCTACTTCATAGCCGCACCCGACGGACCGACGCCCGCCGACATCACTGTCTACGACGTCGCTCCCAAGGTGCAGGGCGTGTTTATTGAAGCCGACGTGATGGAGCTCGAGACCGCCAACGACCAGCTCAAAGTGACTGAGCGCTTCTTTGTGCACAACACCAGCACGCCGCCCACCACGCAGTGGAGCGCTAAATCGTTCCAGGTTGTGCTGCCCGCCGATGCGGTGATCGATGGCGTAGGCGGCCAGCGCCCCAACGGGCTGCCCACCAGCATTAAGATGGACCCCGATGGGCCCAAGGGCCATTTTGCGTTCAACTTTCCTATCCAGCCTGACGACGGCGACAAGGACACGCTCTTCCAGCTTGCGTACCATCTGCCCTACTCGAGCGGCAAGTTCAACTTCAAGACCCAGGTCACGCTGCCGGCCGACAACGTAGCCGTGCTGCTGCCCAAGAGCATGACCTTTACGCCCACCTCCGGCGACGCCTTCAAGAACGTCCCCGAAGACCCCAGCGTGCAGACCTTCGTGCTGAAGAATGCCACGCCCTCGAAAGCGGTCGAGTTCACCGTCTCCGGCACGGGGTCCATTCCGCGCGAGCAGCAGAACGCCGCTGCGGGCCAGCAGCCGGGCATGGGCGGCGGCGGTACGGACGCAACCAGTGCTGCGCCCGGCCCCAGCAGCACGCCCGGCGGCGGCATCGGCACGCCCATCGGCACGCCTGACCCGCTCACCAAGTACAAGTGGTGGATTCTTGGCGCCATCGGCCTCGTCTTCGCCGCAGCGGCGGCTTACTTTCTCCGCAAGCCGGCCGGCGCTGAGACCATAGCCACCGTGCCGGCCGGTGGTGCGCTCCCCTACCCGGCCTTCAGTTCACCGGCCGCCAAAAACTCGCAACTCCTCAACGCCCTCAAAGAAGAAATGTTCGCACTGGAGAGCGAGAAGATCAACGGCACGATCGATCCCGAGGAATATGCGCGGGCGAAGGCAGCGCTCGAGATCGTGCTCAAGCGCGCTCTGAACCGGAAGTGAAATACGAGGGTTTAGGGAATAGGGAATAGGGATTAGCAACGGCAAATCCTCAGTCCCTGACCCCTGACCCCTAACCCCTAACCCCTAAAGAGCCTTTGATGAAAACCCTGCTGCGTACCCTGCTTTATCTCTCGCTCATCGTCTGGCTGGGCGCGGAGATCTTCTTCCCTGTCGTTGCCGCCATCACCTTCGGCACGCTTCATGCCGACACGCACACCGCCGGCACCATCGTGGGCGCACTGTTGCGCATCCTGCACGTCACGGGGCTGGTCTGCGGCATGGTGGCGCTGGCGCTGCTCGCTTTAGCCCCGGCATGGGGCATCTACAAGCCGAAGTCGGTGCTGGCGCCCATGGCACTGGTAGTGCTGATGGTCATTGGCACGGCCTACTCGCAGTACGTCATCATCCCTGCAATGGAGCACGACCGCATCGCCGCCGGCGGCGCCATTGACACCGCTGACTCGACAAGTCCGCAGACCATCGACTTCAACAAGCTTCACAATCGCAGCGAAGATGTGGAGATGGCCATCGACTTCTTTGGCCTGGTCATGGTGGTGCTGGTGGCGCGGGCGGAGAGTGTGTGAGAAGCAGGGATCGGAGATCAGGGGTCAGGGATCAGTTTTCTGCCGCAGAATGATAGATAATCCGTCTTAAGCCGACCATGACGAGTCATACCGGCGGTTTCCGCCCAGCCAACATCGCATTCTGATCCCTGACCCCTGATCTCTGATCCCTGCTCTTGTATCATCGAAGAGGCCCTGTAGCGCGGATTTGATCGTGCAGGGGCCCTTATGGGACGTGCATGAAGACTGGCATTATCGGCCTGCCGCAGGTGGGCAAGACATCGCTGTTCAAGATCCTCACCAAAGCTAAGCTCGAAGAGAAGGGCTACTCCAACCCGCGCGAGGAGCATATCGGCGTGGCGCGCGTGCCGGACGAACGGCTGGACAAGCTCTCCGCACTCTACTCGCCCAAGAAGACCACCTACGCCGTTGTTGAGTACGTTGACGTAGCTGCCATCGGCCAGGAAGCGCTCAAGGAAACCGCCTTCCTCACCAGCCTGCGCAACGTCGACGCCCTCATCCATGTCCTGCGCGCCTTTGAGAACGACGCCATTCCGCACGTCGGCGCCATCGACCCGCTGCGCGACATCAAAAGCGTAGAGTTCGACCTGATGCTCAGCGATCTCACCCAGATTGAGAAGCGCCTGGAGCGCCTGGAAAAGGATCTGAAGAAGGGCCGCACCAGTGAGCTTGAGCGCGAGCAGGCCCTACTTCTTCGCTCCAAAGAGGCGCTCGAAAAAGAGCAGCCGCTGCGCGAACTGGAGATGACGGCCGACGAAAAGAAGCTCATCAAGGGCTTCATGTTTTTGTCGCAAAAGCCTATTTTGTATGCGGTTAATATTGGCGAGAGCACCACGCTGGGCGACGACCTGGACGCCGCAGTGAGCCTCTACAAGCTGAACGAAGTGGCCGCGCGGCCCGGCGCCGGAGCCACCGCCATCTGCGGCAAGGTGGAAGCCGAGCTCGCCGAGATGGATGACGAAGAGGCCGCAGAGTTTCTGGGCAGCTATGGGCTGCGCGAGAGCGGCCTGGTGCGGCTGATCCGCAAGAGCTACGAGCTGCAGGGCCTGATCAGCTTCTTTACCGCCGGCGAGGATGAGTGCCGCGCCTGGACGATTCCGCTGGGCTCGAAGGCCCCGCAGGGCGCGGGCGCCATCCACTCCGACCTGGAGCATCACTTTATCCGCGCGGAAACCATCCGTTGGGACGCGCTGCTGGATGCCGGCTCGGAAGCCGCGGCGCGGTCCAAGGGCACGCTGCGCCTGGAAGGCAAGGAATACGTCGTGCAGGACGGCGATGTGATGCACATTCGGCACAGCGGATAAGCGTGTTGGGATTCTAGAAATGCGGCGGCTGATAAATCCCCAGGCGCATCGACTCAAGCAGCACTTCGCGCGCATGATGATTGAATGCGTTCGGCACCCATCCCAGTTGTTCCGGCACAACAGCATCGGGGGCCGGAGAGGGTTTGGCGTCTGATGCGGTTGGGTGTTCGAAATGCGTCATCGCTTCGATGAGTTGCTCGTTGCGTTGATTCATCAGCCCAGCCCCGATCATATCCATGCCGAGAGAGAAGAGGACAGTCACTGCGACCGCGCCCAGGTATAGACCGTTGTTGATGAGCAGCGTCCTTCGGCGCACCACGAACTCCTCGGCCAGCGCGGTCCAGGCAAGGGCTAACAGCACCGCGGAGTACATCGTATACCGTGATGGAATGTTGGCCACGCCGAAGTCCGAGCGCAGGCCCGCAACTCCGATTGCGGTCACAAATAGAAACAGCACGCAGTAACTGACGGCGGGATTCCTGCGCCAATACCCTCTCCAGGCCATCCACGCAAAAAAGGCGCACAGAAGCGCGCCCAATGTCACACTCCCGGCCCTGAAATGAAATGGGAAGCTCACTGCGCTTCCCATAAATGCAAGAACGTAGTCGGGCCTGAATCCAAGCGCTACAGCGAAGATCGATCGATGCACGACGGTTCCCGATTGGGTTACGTTGTACCCGTACGCGTAGACGGCAATGGACGCAAGCGCGGCAATGCCCCACGCTGCGATGCGCGTATAGCTGCGTCCTACCGTGAGCGCAAGCAAACCGATGGGGATGAGAACGAGGCCGATCCCATCCGCGGAGACGGCCAGGAGAAGACAGACCAGGGCGCTCAAAAAGGACCAGCGTCCAGGCCGCACCAGCAGACAAAGAGCGCTGAGCGAGAAGACCAGCCCCGCCACGTGCTGCATTTCTGGCGTGACGAAATCGAGAGCCTCGCAATACTCGAATTGAAAAAGCAGCCAGGAAACGGGAACAAACAAGGAGATCCTGAGCCCCACATCGTCGAGTCCGGGAAGAAACATCTTCCACAAGGGAACTGCCAGCAGCAGAGCGACACCCCCGGCAATATCGCATAGGATGCGGAAGTCAATGTGCCCCGAGAGATAGAATTGCAGCAAGGTCACCGTGTGCAAAAAAATGAGCTTGTACTCGCAGTGCTGGGAGCTGAAGAACCAGGACGCGCGCGAGGATACACTCTGCAAAGCCAAGAACCGATTCATGAATCCCAGAACAGCATCGTAGTCATCAAAATCGGGAAGGTTCAACGCCTTGAAGAACAAGATTGTCGAGAATAGCACCGGGGGAATGGAGACGAGCAATGCAGGAATCAGGATTCCCGCGCGCAGCGCTGGCAATGACGCCGGGGCGGAAGGCCGGCGCTGACCACCGCTCTGCTTCGGCTCCGTTGAAGTGACCACGCAGGTGCTCCTCGTTTGTGCCGGCAGCCGGACTCTGCTCCGGTCATTCGCAACGATGGTAGCATTCGGCGGCGGTTCGGACCAAGGCTCGCAAACCTGAATCAAATCCAGTCTGACTGTCACGACTCAAACAAGTAATTGATGAAGCAGACACGGAACTGATGGAACGAAGGAATCAATCCAGATGCTAAGACTCTCCCTGCTGCTTGGCGCCATTGCCGCGCTGGCTGACGTAGCCGGCGGGCTGGTGCTGGTGCGCGCCCGCGGCGTGGAGCGCTACCTGCGCTACTTCGTCGCCCTCGGCGCTGGCTTTCTCATGGCCACGGCGGTACTTGAGATGGTGCCGGAAGGCCTCAAGCTCAGCCCGCGCCTCGGCCCCGTGCTCATCATGGCCGGCTACTGCGTCGTCCACCTGCTGGAGCACACGATCAACGCCCACTTCCACTTCGGCGAGGAGACGCACCACGGCGAGTTCGTCTCCCGCCATACCGGCAATTCGGTGATGGCGGGACTGAGCGTACACGCGCTGTTTGACGGCGTGGCGATCGGTTCCGGCTTCGTCGTCTCCAACTGGCTGGGCGTGCTGATCTTCCTGGCCATCCTGCTGCACAAGGCGCCGGAAGGCTTCACCATGGCGTCGGTGATGCTGGCCAGCGGGCGCAGCCGGTCCATGGCGTTTTATTCCGCTGTTGCTTTGGCTGCGGCGACTTTGGTGGGCGTGCTGGTCATCGAACTCATCCCGAGTTGGCTGCCTTACGGACTGCCCGTCTCTGCCGGCGTGGCGCTCTACGTAGCCGCAACCGACCTCGTCCCCGAAGTCAACCGCGAGCCCGGAATCCGCATGGCGCTGGTGTTCTTTGCCGGTGTGGGCGGGTTTCTGCTGCTGAGGATGCTGCTGCCGGCAATGTGATATAGGCAGGGGTTAGGGGTTAGTACGGCGGTCTTGGGTTCGTGCTTTCCCGCTCGCACGCCAGGAAATCTACAGGCAGCAGGTTCTTTGGCTCCGCTCAGAATGACAGCAAGAACGGGGCACGGGAATTGATGACCGCACTTGGCATACTCTCGGTGCCAGCGACTTTCCGTACCCCATCCTTTTCGCGTTCTTTGCGAAATGGGTGGGAGACCACGGCCCTCAACCCGCGATCAACGGGCGCTGGCTCGGGTCAGAGAGTCTTACTTGGCTTGATGAGATAGACCGGATCAGGAGCGCGGACCAAACCCGAGCTTGCCGGCGTACAGCCGAGCCAGCAGCATCCCATAATCCCAGGCCACGCGGAAGTTGGCCTTGCTGGCGCCGCGATAGCGAAGGCCGAAGGCGAACGGAACTTCCTTCACGGACTCGATCTTGCCCCGCACCAGGATCTCCAGCAGCAGCTTGAAGCCCGACTTCTGGAAATCGGCCTGCGGCAGGCACTGCCGACGCACCATGAAGAAGCCTGACATCGGATCCTTGGCGCGCAGGTGTCCCCGCTGCAGCGGCCATGTTACCCACACCGCCGCCGCCGATAACAGCTTCCGCACCGGGTTCCACTGGCCCAGATCGCCGCCCGGCGTGTAGCGGCTGCCAATCACCAGGTCCTCGCCGCTCTGAATCCCCGCCAGCAGCAGCGGCAGCAACTCCGGCGGATGCTGCAGGTCGGCATCCATCACGCCCAGCACGGTGGCGTCCGTACGCTGCCAGCCGTGCAGGATGGCACCGGACAGCCCGCGCTCACCCTTGCGCACCAGCAGCCGCACGCGCGGGTCTTGCTGAGAAATGGCAGCCACCACCGCGCCCGTGCCGTCGTTGCTGTCGTCGTCCACCACCAGGATTTCGTAGGGGGTTTGCAGCGGGTCAAGCACCGAGCGCACATGCGTCAGCAGCCCGCCGATGTTCTCCGCCTCACAGAGCGTGGGGATCACCAGCGCCAGCTTTTCAACGGCCGACTTTTCTAAAGCTGCGTAGGTGCGCCCCTTCACCGGCACGGGGATCTCCGCGGCGGCGTCAACCTGCATGGCTATGGAACCGGTCACAGTGGGCATGCATTCCAAGTGTATATGGAGTCAACAGGGTTTGTACTCACCTTTCGTTAGACGGCGATCCGGATTGATCGTCTTTGTTAACCCGCACTCCCGCCTCCTGAAACAGGATCGGGCTTCATGCCACTCAACTTAGGCCCGGAATCTGCGTCCAATCCCATGCGCCTGTTTCAGGCAGGAAGCTGCCCCTGAACGGCACTCCGGGGACTTCGGCCCAGGAAAGTATCATCGATTCAGAGTGCATCCCTCAGACCCCGCAGGGCTGGAAGCGGGCAGGAGACAGGAATACGCATCGATCTGTACAGTGAGGAATCTCGAATTGTGGCGCAACCGGATTATTCCTGGCTTTCTGCTTTTATTTCTCTTTGCCGTGACCGGCTTCCTGGTCATGGGCTATCACCCCGGCTTTGAAGACGATGGCGTGTACCTGCCGGCCATCAAGGCAGACCTGAACCCGGCTCTCTACCCGCACGATGCCGCCTTCTTCCGGCTTCAGATGCAGGCTACGCTCTTCCCGCAAGCCATGGCCCACTTTGTACGCTGGACGCACGTGCCCCTGGCCTGGTCCGAGTTGCTGGGTCAGTTTGCGGCCCTGATCCTCATCCTCTGGGCCTGCCGGCGGATTGCGGCACAACTCTTTGCCGCACCCGCCGCACAATGGGCAGCCGTGGCCATGGTGGCCGCCATGTTTACCTTGCCGGTGGCGGGCACCGCCCTGAACATCGCCGACCAGCACCTGCACCCGCGCAACCTGGCCACCGGCCTGATCCTGATGGCGGTTTCGCTTATCCTCGACGCGTCGCAATGGGCCACACCGATGCTCAAGCCGTCTGCGCGGAACTCGTCGACTGTCTCCTCGAAGCGCTGGCTCGCCGCCTCCCTCCTGCTGGCGGCGTTTTTCGTTCATCCGGTGATGGCGGCGCTGGGCATCTCCTTCTCCGTCTTCCTCGGTCTCGCGCTTGCGGGGACGCTTACCGCCTGGGTGCGGAAGCTTGGCGGCGTCCGATCCGTGGCTCCGCGCATGCCGGCGCGGGGAACCGCGTTAGCCCTCGCCGCCCCGCTGGCCTGGCTGTTTGCCCCGGCCGGCCCAGCCTGGCGTCAAGCCTTCGCCGCCAAACCCTACTACTCGGTCTACCGCTGGGCCTGGTACGAGTGGCTGGGTGCGCTGGCCCCGCTGGCGCTCTTCGCCGTGCTGGCCTGGCTCGCCGGCCGCTTCGTCCGGCCTGTCACGGAGCCTCTGGCGACCCCTGCACGCTCCGGCGTGCCTGGCCGCTCCCAAGCTGTCCTGGCTCAATTCGCTCTGGCCGTCGCGGCCTACGGCATCTTCCAGCAGATCTTCGCCATGGTGCTGCTGGCGCCGGCCTCGCTGGAACGGCTCGCCCCGTTGCAACCCATGCGCTATCTGCAGCTTGTCTACGTCTTCATGGCGCTGGCAGGCGGCGGGCTGCTGGGGCGGTTTCTTCTCAAAGCCAGCCCCTGGCGCTGGGCCGTTTACCTGCTCGTGATCAACGGCGGCATGTTCCTGGTGCAGTGGGAAGTGATTGACGACGGTGCTCATCTCGAACTGCCGGGCCGCGCTGTAACCAACCCCTGGCTTGAGGCATTCGAGTGGGTGCGGCTCAACACGCCGGTGGACGCCTACTTCGCCCTGGACCCGCACTATCTTGCCGCGCCCGGCGAGGGCTTCCACGGC
>Ga0182030_10015396_pt1 | contig 14995 bp, 11 predicted proteins | sample 812S3MmetaG_FD_121299 | JGI IMG/M metagenome (GOLD analysis project Ga0182030, IMG submission 121299) | Permafrost microbial communities from Stordalen Mire, Sweden - 812S3M metaG (Illumina Assembly) | ecosystem: Environmental > Terrestrial > Soil > Wetlands > Permafrost | place: Sweden... | reverse complement strand
AAGAATGATATTGAGCGGCACCTGTTCGCTGGTGCGAAGGAACATTGACCGCGCCCCGCATCAAGCTCATCTTATCCCCGTTGACCCTGAAATAATCAGCGTTCGGGCGCCTTCAAATTTATGCCGGACCAAAAACAAGAACTGCTGCGGTCGCTGCCATCGGTCACCGACTTGCTGAAAAGCGAAACCGTCGCCGGCTGGCTCAGGCAGCATCCCCAGCCGCTGGTCACCGAATGTCTTCGTCGGGCCGTTGCCGACGTGCGGCGCCACATTTTGGATGGTGCGGCCATAGGCCAGCCCACCGAGGCTGTCCTCGCGCTGGCAGAACGGCATTTGCTCAATGCCACCGAACCACATGTGCGCGAGGCCATCAACGCCACCGGGATCATCCTGCACACCGGCCTGGGCCGCGCGGTGTTGCCGGCGGGCGTGATCGATTCCATGCTCGGCGAACTCAAAGGCTACTGCACCCTGGCCGTGGACCGTGAAACGGGCGAACGCGCCGAGCGGGATGAACTGGTGGAATATATTTTGACGGAACTGACCGGCGCGGAAGCGGCCACGGTGGTAAACAACAACGCCGCCGCCACCATGCTCGTGCTCGCGGCGCTGGCGGCGCAGAAGGAAGTCATCGTCTCGCGCGGTCAGCTCATCGAAATCGGCGGCTCGTTCCGGCTGCCGGAAGTCATGGCGCAAAGCGGCGCGCGGCTCGTCGAGGTCGGAGCGACCAACCGCACGCACCCCAAGGATTACCAGAAGGCCGTCACGGAAAACACGGCGGCCATTCTGCGGGCGCATCCTAGCAATTATCGCGTCGTCGGTTTCACTAGCGAAGTCCCGCTGCGCGATCTGGCGGAGCTTGCGCATGGCCGCAATCTGCTTTTGATTGATGACCTCGGCGCGGGCGCGCTGGTGGACTTGAAACAGTTTGGTTTGCCGCACGAGCCGACCGTGCGCGAATCCATTGAGGCCGGCGCGGACGTCGTCCTGTTCAGTGGCGACAAACTCATCGGCGCGGGCCAGTGCGGCATCATCGTTGGAAAAAAAACGCTGATTGAAAAACTCCGCAAACATCCGCTGATGCGCGCCGTTCGCGTGGATAAAACTTGTTTGATGGTTTTGGAACGAACTTTGCAACTGTTTCGCGACCCGGCGCGGTTGCGAAGCGAACATCCGACCTATCGCATGATCAGCACGCCGATGGACGTGTTGAAATCGCGCGCCAAAAAACTCGTGCGCCTGATTTCTGCGGCAGTTCCAAAAGTTAAAATTGAAATTGCCGCCAGCGAGTCGTTTCTCGGCAGCGGCTCGTTGCCGACGGAGGGAATTCCCAGTTTGGTCGTGACGGTTTGTCTGCCAGAAATGAGCGCCACCGAACTGGCGCGGCGGCTGCGGCTGGACGATGCCTCTATTTTTGGGCGCATTAAAGATGATTGTGTTCTTCTGGATGTCCGCACATTGACGGACGCGCAAGTGCCGCTGGTCGCTGCGGCGCTGGGACGGATCGCCGCATGAGTGCGCCGCGCCGCAACCTCATGCTCGGCACCGCCGGGCACGTTGACCACGGCAAAAGCGCGCTGGTGAAGCTCCTTACCGGCTGCGAGACCGACACGCTGGCCGAGGAGAAACAACGCGGCCTCACGATTGACCTCGGGTTCGCGCCCTGCCAACTCGCGGACAAACGCGTGGTCGGCATCGTGGACGTGCCTGGTCATGTGGATTTCATCCGCAACATGGTCGCCGGCGCGCACGGAATTGACGTGGTGATTTTCGTCGTCGCGGCGGACGACGGCATCATGCCGCAAACGCACGAGCATCTGCACATTCTCACGCTGATGGGTTTGAAACATGGCGTCGTGGCATTGACGAAAACGGACCTCGTGGACGCCGCGCGGCGCGATTATGTGATTCAGGATTTGCGCCGGCTGCTGGCGGAAACATTCTTGGCCGACGCGCCCATTTGTCCGATTTCCAACATCACCGGGGAAGGTTATGACGGCTTCTTCGATTCACTGAACCAGGTCGTGAATGCTTGTGGTGACCGCGAATGCAACGGACTTTTCCGGATGTGGGTTGAAGATGCGTTCACCATTCGTGGCGCGGGGACGGTGGTCACCGGCATTCCCACACATGGCCGGATTCGCCCCGAAGACGAGTTGCATCTGCTGCCGGCCGGCCTGTCCGGACACGTTCGTAAAATGCAGGTCTATGGCGAAAATGCCGCAGAAGGAAACGCCGGTGAATGTGTCGCGCTGAACATCCCGGAACTGGATCACGAAGCCGTGCGACGCGGAACATTGCTCTGCGGATCAGATTCGTTCGCGCCGGTCACGATGGCCGAGGCGGAACTACAAATCCTGAAATCCATTTCCGCCAAAATTGAAGACTACCTTGAAGTGCAATTTCATATTGGAACCGCTTCGGTTGCCGCGCATCTGGCGATGTTGGATGAAACCACGATGACCAGCGGGCAGAAGCAATTTGTCCAGCTTCGCCTCGCCTCGCCGCTGCCACTCGTGCCCGGCGAGCAGTTTGTGGTGCGGGCCAACATCACCGGCTCCGGCGGCAGCGGGCTGACCACCATCGGCGGCGGACAGATTCTCGGCTTGAGCAACACGCGGCTCCGCCGCAAGAAACAGTGGACGCTTGATTTGCTCGCGGCACGGCGCGATGCCATCGCCGATCCGCTGCGCTGGTGCGAACAAATGGTGCGCGAAAGCGAATCGCCCGCCACCGTCGCCAGCCTCCAGAAAAAATGCTGGAGCAGGCCGGAGGAAATCACCGTTGCGCTGGAAAAACTGCGCGTGGAAAACCGTGTGGTGACAGCCCCTAGCGGCGGCTGGCTTCATCATGAAGTCATTCAAAAACTGGCGGAGAACATTCTTGCCGCCGTCCAAGATTTTCACACCGCCAACCCGCAGCGCGCCGGCATCAACCGCGACGAACTGCTGGCGACACTCAAAACCAATCCGGTTTTTCTAGACGCGGCGGCGGACTCGTTGCTCCAGTCAAAGCAGCTCGAACGCAACGGCGCTTTGCTGGCGCGAGCCGGCTGGAACGCGCGGGTTCCCGACCGCGACCAGAATCTATGCAATCAGATTGCCGCGAAATTGCAGCAGGCTGGTTGGTCCCCGCCGGGCTTGGAAGAACTGGCGGTGTCTGTGAACGAACCGCTGCCGCGTGTGACTGCGATGGCAAAACTGCTGGCGGAACGTGGCGTGGTGGTAAAGTTCGATGACCGGATTTGGATGCACCGGGATGCGGTGGAAGCCGGCAAGCAGACCGCGCTGAAACTGTTCCGCCGCACGCCAGCGTTTTCCACGATGGAGTTTCGCGACGCGCTGGGCGTCAGCCGCAAGTTCGCCGTGCCGCTGGTGGATTACCTCGACAAAATCCGCTTCACCGTCCGCTCCGGCAACAACCGCACGCCGGGAGTGGAAGCCAAAAAACTTTTAAATCCCGTAGCAGCCGACGTAAGAAGGCTCTAACTTTCTTCACGAATTTAGAATGAGCCTCCTCACGTCGGCTGCTACAAATAAATGAAATGAAAATTGATTTTGCCAAACGCCGCCGGGTGATGGAGCGCTCCCAGCTGCTGGGGCATTGCATCTGCGACGTGCGGCGGCCTTGTCCGTGCGACGTGCTGCGGGAACAGAACATTTGCCCGTGCGCCGGCGAACGCCCGGAGCCGGTGGATATTTCGCAGGTGAAACTGACGCAACTCGTCCGCAACGCCGGCTGCGCCTCGAAAATTTCGCCCGCCGATCTGGACGCGGTGCTGGCGCGGCTGCCAGCGGTGAAAGACCCGGCGGTGATTTCCGGTTTGGCCGCCGCCGATGACGCGGCGATTTACCAGATTTCCGACGACCTTTGCCTCGTGCAGACGGTGGATGTGTTCACGCCCTGTGTGGACGATGCGCGACTGTTCGGAAAAATTTGCGCGGCAAATTGCCTCTCCGACATTTACGCGATGGGCGGCGAACCGCGCACAGCGTTGAGCGTGCTGGCGTTTCCGTCCGAGAAATTGCCGGGCGAAATTATTTTCCAAATGCTTGATGGTGCGATGGAAGTTTTCAAAGAAGCCGGCGTCGCGCTCGTCGGCGGGCACAGCGTGAAAGACGACGAAATCAAACTCGGGTTTGCCATCACGGGCTTGATCAATCCCGCCGTGGCGGCCGCGCTGGAAAAACCCAATGCCGGCGACCTGCTGGTGCTGACCAAGCCGCTCGGCACGGGGGTGCTGGCGTTTTGCCAACAGATCGGACGCGATTATCCGGAGGGCATGGCAGCGGCGGAAATTTCCATGTCGTCGCTGAACCGCGCAGCCGCAGATGCGATGAAGGAAGCGGGCGCGTCGGCCTGCACAGACGTCACGGGCTTCGGCCTGTTCGCGCATCTGCGGCGGATGCTGCGGCAAAGCAAGCTGGGCGCGGAAATTATGGCGGAGGCGCTGCCAGCATTTGACGGCGCGCTGGACGCGCTGCGGCAAGGGGTGATTCCCGGCGCGATTGAGCGCAACCGCGAGTATGTCGGTGAAGCAATCCGCATTGCGCCGGACGTTGACGAAGCGGCGGTGAACCTAGGATTTGACGCGCAGACTTCCGGAGGATTGCTGATTGCCATTGCGCCGGAGCGGCTGGAAGCCTTGCGCCAGTTGCTGATGAGGCGCGGCGTTGACGCTTTTGTCATCGGCAAAATTGCGGACGGCGACGCCGGGCAAATTTTCCTTTCGCCGACCGAAATTTCAAAAACGAATTTGACCATCCAATCACCGGAAATTGATGCCATGAAAACACCAGCAGAAAGTTCTTCGACCAACCACGGCGATTGCTGTGCGGACGTGTTACAAAATAAACTCGCGACCAGTTCTGTTGCCGAATCGCAAAAGGCGTTTGGCGCGTTGATGCGGTCGGTGCAGGCAGCCGGCGCGTTGGATGAGAAGACGAAGGAGCTGATTCTGTTCAGCCAGGTCGTGGGCAGCCGGTGCCAGCCGTGCTTTGATGCGCATTTTCGCAAGGCGCGCGAAATGGGCATCTCGCCGGCGGAACTGGACGAGGCGGCATGGTGCGCGATCGCGATGGGCGGCGCACCGGTGAAAATGTTTTATCAGGAAAATTTGGAACGGCTCAAGTAGCCAGAGATTTTGGTGGCTCCGAGTTTTTTGATGGCAACGCAAAGGCTGGCTCCAGTGCGCCGCAGGTGGTGCATTCGAGACAACGGATGCAGCCGGTGACGTTAACCGCCTGATCCACTTTCACGCCCATCGCGCAGCGGCTGCGGCAAAGGTTGCACTCGACGCATTCCTTCGCATTGAACCGGAGATGAAACAGGCTGAAACGGTTGAAGAGCGCGAGCAATCCACCCAGCGGACAAAGCATCCGGCACCACGGCCGTTGAATGAATAACGCAGCGGCCAGGAACGAAAGCAAAACGCCGGTTTTCAATCCGCTCATGATCCAGCCGTTGCCGGCGAGCAGGCTTTGAGCGGAATAAGGCAAGCCCGCTTCCAACGCGCCGGCGGGGCAAAGACGGCAGATCGAAATCACCTGCCGTTCAAACGGAATTCCTTTGTAGCCCAAAATCATCGGCAGCAGCAGCACCAACCCGACCAGCACGATGTAGCGGAAATGCCCGGTCCACGATGGCAGGTTGATTTTTCGCGCCGTAATTTTTCCAAGCAAGTCCTGCAAAAAACCGAACGGACACGCCCAGCCGCAGACGAGCGAGCCGCTGACCGCGCCGACGAGCAGGAGGATACCAATCAATAAATACGGTATTTCCCCGACCACCGGCAGCAGTGCGGCGTAGTTTGCCATCACGCCAATCGGGCAGGCGAAGGACGACAGCGGACAAGAGTAGCAGTGGAACACGCAGCCGGGGATGCCATGCAGCCACCGGCCCACCGGCGCGAGCCACACGGCGAGGAAACCAGTCTGCACCCACGGACGCAGGCGCGACAAATTCCGACCCAACGTTGCCGGTGGTCGTTCAGGAGAATTGGAAACGGGACATTCCATGTGAATAATCGGCCACGCCATGTGGCCGGAAATTTATTTTATTCAGGTGGGACAAGCCGCTTTGGCGCCCAAATCCACGCGGATTTTCCACGCCGGCGGCTGGACATTGGCCTGCTGTTTCGCCCAGCGGTCCAGCGCCGCGCCGGCATCAGCCACGTCATTCAAATTCGGCGGCGGTGGCGGCGCGACTTGATCGGGAAATTGCAGGCCACCGGAGGAGAAGGCTTTGACCAACTGGATTTCAGTTGCGGTGTTTCCGTCCACGGTGTCCACGCCGGTCAGATGCCGCGCACCGCAAAATGTCACGATTACGCCGGCCAGCACCACGACGAATCCGGGCCAGAAATCGTGGCCTTCCCGCGCCCGCAGAGCGGGATTCACCGGCGGTTGGGGAATTCGTTTGAACATGCTAAACGCCCCGTTTTGAAAAATTGGCGGAGGTGGATGGGAATCGAACCCACCTGGGACTTTGTTGAGCCCCACACTGGTTTTGAAGACCAGGAGCGCCACCAGGTCGCCCCACACCTCCGTGCCGGAACTTCCCGCAACTGGCGAAGTGCGGATGCAAATCATTTCCGGCGCGTTGCATCATGCAGGCATTTGGGCAGATTTGAAAAACAATTTCAATCTGAATCACCGGTTTCACTTCGGCAGGCTCTGAATTTGCGCATCCAAGTCGTCGAGCGAAAAGCCTTCGGCAACGACCTTGTGGCCGGCGTCCGTCAAAATCAGCCACGGCAACGCGGCCACTTCCGACGCCCATTTTGTTTTTGCGGATTTTGCCGTCACGCGCCCGACCGGAAATGAAACCGGAGCGGCGCTCTTCCAGGCGTTGAAGGTTTCGTCGCTGGTGACAGCGGCTTGAACGCCCAGCAAGCAGACATCTTTTTGGCGGAGCGCGGCGGCCTGTTGCTCCAGCAGTTGGATCACATGGCGCGACGGGCGTTGGCCGGCGTCGAACAGGCACAGCAGCACCGGCTGGCCGGCGGATGCGGCATCGGCGGCGAGATTCACCGAGGTCAAATCCGGCAGCGGACCACCCTTGAGCGCGACGCGACGCGGCGGCGCACGGAAACTTCCCGGCGAAGTGGTCAGGTTCATCACGATGTTGGTGTCGCCCGCCTCGACCGTCGACTGCGCGTTGCCACCGCCATTTTGCGTATAGGCGAACAGGCGGATCTGTCCCTCGCAAACCTGGAAGTGAAACCGGCCTTTGCTGTCGGTGATCATGTTACCATCCGGCTGGTCTTCGCCGTTCAAATTAATGTTCACGCCGGAGGCCGGCTTGTCGTCATCTTTCAACACCTGTCCGGCGATGACGCTGTCGGCGTGTTTGAGGACGAACGTCTCCAGCTCCACAAGATTTGTTTCGTATTCCGGTGAAAGCTGCTGCTGATGTTTGCCGTAACCCTTGGCGGAAGCGGCGACCAAATATTGCGCGTCCGGCGGCAGGCATTTGATTTCAAACCGGCCTTCTGCATTGACCGGCGTGGACGAGGAATCGTCCAAATTGTCATAGCTATTGCCTATCTTGATCCACAGCGTCATCTGCGCGCCGGGCAGCGGGCCGCCGTCGGCGCTTTTCACAAGTCCAGAAAATGTCACCGCCGGTTTCAATTGCACATTCAAGTTCGTGGTTTCCTCCGGCAACTCCTCGGTGCCGGCCAGATTACGCACCTTGTCGAGCAGCACAAGATGTGCGCCGCCATTCTGCATCTGCCACGACTGGAGCGACCAGTTCAGGCTGTATTCACCGTTGGTTCCGGTCTTGACCCCGTGCGTGCTGTTATTCGGAAACACCGCCACTCGCACGCCGGCGGCGGGCTGGCCGCTGGCGTCCGTCACCACGCCGTGAAGCTTGTGCGGTTTGGAGTCGGGCGAATAACCCATGTTCTCGCCGAGGTGCAAAACGACATTTGTGTCGCCGCCATCGGCGGAAATGTTGCCAAAGGTGCGCTGGCTGTTGGCGGAAAGGCGAACGGTTCCCTCGCAAACGTGCGCGAAAGAAAAATGCCCATCACGATCCGTGCGCGTGTTGGCGCTGGGCTGGTCATCGCCGTTAATATTGACATTGCAGCGTGCGACCGGCTTATCGTCGGCGTCCAGCACCTGGCCGGCGAGTTTGAGGTTCGCGGGCTTGAGCTCCACGGTGTCGAGTTCCTGACGGCCCGGTTCGGCGGAAATTTCCAAATTGTTATTTTGATTCTGTCCGTATCCCGGCGCGGAGACGATGACACCATATTTTCGTCCGGGCGGCAGCGCGGGAATTTCATACTGCCCCGGCGTGTTGGTGCGCGCCAGGCCTTGGAGCCACATGCCGCTGTGGCCGGTCCAGAATACGAGCTGCGCGGTCGCGTTGGTGAGCGGCTTGCCGCCGGCCTCGGCGCGGCCTGCGAGCGTGAGTCCCGGCGCGAGCTTCAAATCCAAGTTGGTGGTGTCTTCGTCCAGGTCTTGCGCCACGGCCAGATTGTGGTCCGCATCGCGGACGAGAATGCACGCGGTCTGGTCGTTTTGTCCGCCAAACTGGCGCGAGTTCCATTCCAATTCAAATTTACCGTTGGCGTCGGTCTGGAGATTATCGCCGCCTTGGCCGTAGCCGCTGACCAATTGCACCGAAGCCCCAGTAGCGGGCTTTCCGTCCGGTAGGTGGACGACGCCGGAAATTTTTTGCACCGGCCCGGAACCAAATTGCCCGTTGGACATTTCAGCCATTTCAATTTCCACGCGGTTGGTCTTGCCTGCCTCCACCGTGGCGGAAGCCTGGCCGGACGCCGGTGGCTGCTGCCGGAATGCCGAGACCTGATAATCCCCCGGTAGCAAAAACATTTTTGCCACGCCATTGTTGTCGGAAATACCGTGCGACTGGGATTCGTCTCTGAACGCGGTGACGTTCGCCTTGGGTTGCGGCTTGCGGTCGGCTTTGCCAAACACGGTCACTTCCAGCAACGCACCGCGCACCGCCTTCACCAGCACGGCGCGCGTCGTTTGTCCGGCGGTCACGGCGACGGGAACCATTTCCGCGACCCAGCCGGCATCGTTGTTGGTGCCGAACAAAACCTGGACGCGGTAGGAACCGGCCAGCACCTTGTCAAAATGAAAAACGCCGTTGGTGTCTGATTTTGCAGGGGTCGTCCCGGCCATCGCGAAGCCGCGGGAATCGTCCGGCTGCAAAACCACTCTGGCAGCGGGCAGCGGCTGGTTGTTTTCGCCGTCAACAATTCTACCTTCGATGCCGCCGGCGGGTTCGACCAGCAGCTTGATGTCCGCCTGGCCGGCGCGGTATCCGGCTTCTTCAAAATTGTCAGATTCCTGGTCTGCGGGGTGTAGGACTTTTCCTGGCGTTTCAACGGCCAGCATGGCGGTGGCGGTGGCGGGGAAATTTTCCAGGCGGAAATGGCCCGCCGCATCCGTGTGCGCCGAAAAATGGTCGCGCGCCGGTTTGCCGAACAGCGTGTTAAACGCGCCAATCCCCCGGTTTTGCGACTGCCCGACCATGGCCAGCATCACATAAACCTCGGCGTTGGCGACGGGGCGGTTTGATTCATCCAGCACCGTGCCGGCCAAAAATCCCGGCGGCGTGAGCATCAGTTTTCCTTCAGTCGCGCGCCCGGCATTGGGCATTTGATTCAATATTTTCCACGCCGGAGCCAAGCCCGATTTTTGCGCCAGCAAAATCCCGATGCTGCCGGAAGTTTGAAATGAAAATGCACCGTCGGCTCCAGCGGTAACGGTTTGCTTTTCCATCTCGGACGTCTCCGGCTGGAACGGATTCACCAGATTTTCTCCGAAATGCCAATACTCCACCGTCGCACCGGCAATAGGTTTGCCTTCGGCGTCGGTGACCGTGCCGGAAAATTTGGCCGTGTCCGTGCCGGCACCGCCGGACGCGGGTTCCTGCGCTTGGACGTATGTGCCGGCGCCGACAAGCGCGGCGACGACGGCGATCAAAAACAGTTGCCATGTGGTTTTCATTTGGTTCATTTGGTTGTGCCGATAAAACTTAACAAACAAGAGGCCGCGCGCAAACCGCGCGCGGTCCCTGTTCAACTTCACCGTTCGGATTCAATTATGGTTTTGCTTCCAATTTCACCGGACTGGTCAGCACCTGGAACGGGCTGAAAATCTTGATGCTGCCGGTCAACGGACGCTGCACATTTTTGGGCTCCCGCCATGAGAGCGAACAGACGCCGCCTCATCCAAACTCAAACGTGTTGGTGTAGCACAGCGAGCCGTCGGCATTGGCCAGCATCAGTTTCGGTTCGCGCGGGCGCTGGCCGTCGCGCATCATTTCGATGGCTTCGTTTTGCTTGCCGACAAACTTGAGGTTGAAGGCGACTTGCTGTCCGCGGTTTTCCATGGAAAGGTCGGCCTTCACCGGCTCGCCAATGTCCAGCGTGACGGGCTTGTCGGCGACGATTTCAAAGTCGGACGAATCGGGGAAGTTGTAACCTGAAAGCGTCCACGGCACGCCCTTGTCGTCCTTGCGCTGGATTTCCCAGCGGATCATGCGGTAGAGGCCGGTCGGGACGGTGAATTCGCCGTTCACGGGCTGGCGCACAAAATGACCGTTGGTGCCATACACCGAACAACTGGCAATGTTTTCCGGCACTCGCACGGAACCGAGCGCGATATTTTCCGCCTTTTGCACCTTGATGAACGCGCCGTCGCGGTCGGCCTGGACGTTGAAGAATTTTCCGTCCACCTCCAGCATCCGGCCCAGAAAGCGTTCGCCGACCTTGTCGCCCTCGAACTGGATGCGGTCCGATTTATACGGATCAGACGACATATCGTTGAACGTGCCGTTGACATTGCCATCAACCAGCAGGATGTGTTTTTTGACGCCACCAAAATTCACCGTGCCCTCATACCAGCCGGCGGAGGAGGCGAGCAGTTGCGCGGAACCGCGGTCATATTGAGAAAACCTGAATGCGAGATGGTAGGTGATCGGCCCGTCCCCGCCCTTGAACACCACCGGCGTCGCGGGGAACATGCCGTTGTTGGAATCCACGCGCCCTAGCACCGGCGTCTCGTCGTCGAGCCGGCCGTTGCCGTTGCTGTCAATGAACAGGCGGTCGTAGGGACCGGACTTGTGCGTGCGGTCGAGACACAGCCAGCGTCCGCCGGAGGGATCCATCGGCGTGCTCCAGCGCGCAAAATAGGGCGTGCCGTTCACGGTGTTCAATTCCGGCAGCGCGACGCCGGGCGGCGCGTTGGTGGTCAACTTCACCTGGATGTAGGCACGCCCCTCGTTGGCGGTGTGGTATTCCAGCCATTGCTCGGACTGCGCCCATGCGCTGGCGGCGGCCAGCATTCCGGCCAGAATCAATTTCCCTTTTAATTTCATGTGATTCCTATTGTTTGATGGTGTTTCAAATTAATTGCTCGAACCGGCATCGGATAAAACGGGCGGTGTTTCCAGTTTCACATTCAGCAACGCCTTGAGCCGTTCACGAAAAAACGGACTGGCGGACGACAAAATCAAAAATGGCAGCAACGTCGCGAAATTGGCCGTCGCCACCGCGAGCACAGGAATGAAAAATTCGCTCCACGGAATGTTCCCGCCAGATGAAAGCATCGCGATCAAAAAGAACGGCATGGCGATCACCAGCCAGAACCCGGCCAGCAAAATAAATAACCACAAGTAAAGTCCAAGCGGACGATAACGGCTGCGGCAAATCAGCCCGGCCAGACTCAACGCCGCTGCACTGGCCAGAATTCCCACCGCCAGCACGATGCCGACTTGAAGCGATTCAATTCCCAGCAGGTTCAGGCCTTGTTTCGCCGCCGCCGCCAGCACGCTGAAGCCCGCCAAGGCGGGCAGGACGCACAGGAACGTGAGCAGCCGATGCTGCTGCCGAAGATAATTTGACAGGAGCCAGACGGCGGCCAGCCCGATGGCCAGCGCGGCGATGACATCCAGAAAAAAATTGGTTCCCGTTGGCAGAAAGGCCGGCGGCGAAAGGGTGAACGCAAATACGCATCCGAGCGGAAGCCAGATCAACCATGCCGCCGCGCACCGGTTGGGCTTCAAGGTGAGCAAGCCCAGGATGACCAGCCACGGCAGCAGCAGCGGTGCAACGCCGGGCAGCACCCAATTATAAACGACGGGAGAACCATTCTTGGCACCGAGTGCGCCAAGGTCGGACGAGGCGATGATAGACAGTTTACCGCCCGCAGTGAGAGGCACTCGCCATGAGTGCGAACAGGTGCCCCCTCAACCAAACTCAAATTTGCCGGACGCAATCTGCTTGTCGCCCTTTTCAATGGCGAACTCCGGCGGATGGGAACGATTTTCATTCGCCATCTGGTAAGTTTCTCCGCCGACACCGACCAGCCGGTAATCCAGCCGCAAGTCCTCGCCGTGGCGGCTGACGTTGACAGAATTGGTCAACGGCCCGCCCACGTTCAACACGGCGGGTGTCTTGTCATCCACGGAAAACCGCCGTGAGTTTGGCGTCTGATTGGGATTGCAGAAGGCCACGGTGCCATTTTGTTCGAGCCGGACAATGGGCTGGTTGTAGCTGCCAGTCGGAATTTTCACGATCCCGGCCGGTTGATCCAGTAGCACCAGATACATCCCGCCGGGCAGAACCAGACGTTGAATAAATTTGCCGGTGACTTTCAATTCGCCGAGCGCGACGGATTGTTCCGTGAACCGCAGCGCGAGCTGGTTCGCGCCGTTTTGCGCGTTCGTGATCGGCTCCAATTGATAAGCGTGGCTATCAACAAAAACTTTTCGCGTGAAGGGGAAGGCGTCGGGCGCATCGCCATAGGCGGTGAAAGCCTGGCTGCGCCGTTCCCACGGACGCAGCAGCAACTGGCCGTTTTCAAACGGACCGACCTGGTTCAAAACATTTTGGACGATGCCCACCTGCCAGTCCCGCCCGGACAATGTCACCTGGCCCTGCCAGAACGAGCGCACCGCAAGGCTGCAATTGGGCCGTGAGCCATAGTCCCAGAAATTGATGTCCACCAGCACCTGATCGTTGCCGCCGGTGGTAGAGAGCGGCAGGTGGACGCCCGCAAACGACTGGTAACTGCCCAGCTTCGTCCCGCGCACCGAAAACACGCCGGCGGCATCGTCCGTCAAATCCTGATTGCGATTGAGGTCGAGAAAGAGTTTGCCGACACCGCGCTGCCAGACAAAGGCGATGGCATTGCTGGGATTGCCGCCGAAATTCAAAACTCCGCGGACGGTTTTACCCGTCGCCACCGCCGGCTCGTTTTTGAAAGGAACGGTTTGTGTCGTCAGGGAAACACCCCAGTTGACGACGCTGTAATCCGTTTCCTGGTATTCCAGCGAAGCTATGATTGCGTTTGAGGGCGAGGAATTGAAAGGGGTTGGTTCGGCCGCGCGAAGAACATGCCCCGGAAAAAGCGCACCCATCAGCGTGAACGTCAAGCCAACCGACCGGACGTTTCGCAACCAGTGCCATGCCATGCAACTAGTCATCTGCTTTGACATCGGGAACGATTAATAAAAAGCAAACCCAAAAGCATTTATCAATGTAATTCAACAAAAATAAAACATGGTGGTTCACTGTGCGCTCGGCCATCAATTCGCTGTGAGTTTCAAAACTTCATTTGCACCAGCAAGTTCAACTCGCTGACCAAGCGGATCCGGGTCAAAGCCGCGACGGTGCGCCACGCTGACAACCAGGTCGAGGTCGAGCATTGTCTCGCTAAAGATCCTGTTCAACCTGATATTGCGCCGCCCACGGCACGACCGTTTGATGGGCCAAAATATCCTGACGAGGGATGGGAATCATGATTTCAGTTCGCCGCAGTTATTGAACACCTGCCAGCGTTCGATGACAGGAAGTTTTTGCGTTCCCCTCGTGCTGGAGTCAGGGGAACCAGCGCCAGCTTTTCGGGCAGCCAGCCGTAAATGGCTTGTGCTGGTTTTTTTCACCAGCAGTTTGAGCGCCAGAATCGTTCCGTCTTTAAGCCGCGATGTCCAGCGGCTTTGCCCGGAACGTTTTCCCGTCGTTTTTTTTATCACGGCCGCCTAGCGCCAGCCGCGACTTCATGGCGGCGAGCGTTGCCTGGGCACGGCCCTCTTGAAAAAAACCTAGCACAGCGTTGAATGTTAGTAGCACCGCGATAATCCCGGCCTCAATGAATTTGCCGAGCATCAGTTCGAGCAGGATCGCCGCTTCGAGCATCCAAGGAATGGGACTCCAGAATTTGGCCAGCGCCCGGCGCAAGGGATTCACTGCCGTGTCCGGCATCGAATTGGGGCCGGAAGTTTCAAACCGACGGCGAGCCTCATCGCTGGTGAGACCATTTGGGGATTCGTTGGCCGGAACAGCGTCTTCGGCGGGGGCAGCAACAGGTGGAGCAACTGTCATAAGTGCACCCCTCAAATGTTGAGCCGCCAAATGGTGAAGTTCAGCATGGCGGCAAAGGTTACCCAAGCCAGATAAGGCACCAGCAAAACGCCAGCGGCTTTGCGCACTTGCCAGAATGACCTGAGCGTCGTCGCCAGCACCAGCCAGAGCAAAACTATTTCCGCGAAGGCCAGACCGGAACGATGCAGCCCAAAAAAGAGGGGCGTCCACAGCGCACTCAACAGCCATTGAAGCAGAAACAGCCCCAATGGCAGACGCTGTCTTTTCCAGCCGCCCTCGCGCCAGACCAGCCACGCCGCAACGGCCATCAGCACATAGAGCAACGTCCACACCGGGCCAAAGATCCATGCCGGCGGATTCCAAGATGGCTTATCCAATCCGGCATATCAGCCGGTGGTTGAAACAAAGACGCCGGTAACAGATGCCGCAAAACAAAATGCCAGCCAGCCGACCAAGGCCAGCCTCCAATGTCTTGCGGGAGGCAGGGGGTGAAGTCGTGACATCCATAATAATTTGTTTCGTAAACGCAATCAAACAGCCGCAATGCGGAATGTGGGGCAATTATGAACGGGGCCAGTGGAGCATGTTGCCCGTCCAGCTTCACGACCAGCTTGCCAATACCTTTTT
>Ga0182030_10015395_pt1 | contig 14996 bp, 8 predicted proteins | sample 812S3MmetaG_FD_121299 | JGI IMG/M metagenome (GOLD analysis project Ga0182030, IMG submission 121299) | Permafrost microbial communities from Stordalen Mire, Sweden - 812S3M metaG (Illumina Assembly) | ecosystem: Environmental > Terrestrial > Soil > Wetlands > Permafrost | place: Sweden... | reverse complement strand
TACGGCGCGTCATGAGGCGCTGCACTGCCAATAACAAAGTCTTCGACAGTACCCGTCAGACTCACAATGGTGGTAGTCTTGTAACCGGCGTAGTGGAGTTGTTTGCTGGCACAGTAGCCCAGACCGGCATTTGGAAAGCTTCAGCTCCCAAAGAACTTTGTGACCGTAATGGCGGTCGTACCGACCGCGTCAATGACATGGTAGCCAGTGTACGGTGCCGGTATTGGCAACTTTTGAGCCACCTGGGCACGGAACTGGTTTACTAGCGCAGATAGGTTTTTCTTTCTTCGGTTGTATTGTGTGCGGTCAATAAGCTGACCAGGGAAATACGAAGAAAATTCCTTACAGATGTAGCTCCAGTAGTCATCTTCGTCATGAATGCCTGTAAACTCTTGGAGTAATGCCAGACTAAGCAGGCTCACATCTGGGAGTTTTGGTTTTCTGCCAGATCGACGCAACTGGCATGCAACCTCCGGTTGCGCGCAGAAGTCCTCAACCATACAATAAATAGCGATAAGCAGTAGCTCTCGTTCCATTTTAAGCGTTCTCCTTTTTGTTTTGTTAGTACCACTACAAAAAGTTTACGCCGTTAGCTCGAGAGAACTGCTTATCTTTTTAATTCACACAATGAGCTTATTATTTATAAGGCTTAGTCTTAAACTTAATACGTTTAATCGTAACGACCAGACCCAATGCTTAAAAATTCGAATTAAGTAATTACTTCGTTGCGCCGATATACCCTCTATCATGATTACTTTCTTTATAAGTCGTCACGGCGAGACTGATAACAATAAGCGCTTGTCCGGGTAGATTAAGCGTGCCGCTAACTACGGGCTTTAGCCCGTAGCAGAAAGCAAGGAAGCCTCGGACTTTAGTCCGAGGTAGTTCACTGATAAACCTCTACCGATAAAGGTATTAGATATGCTAGTTCATCTACCTTAAAGCTAAATAGAGCCAGTGTTCGATAAGTTGATATCGAGTGGCCAAGAAGTTTAGTAGACTCAAACGATTCCAGTGAATGCAATTTTAGCGCCAAGTTCATCATAAAAATAGCAAGTTTACGTCTTTAGTTGAAGTACGGGGCTATTGTATTATGGCGCTGTCCTAAGTAAAGCAAGCACACGAGTCGTGGTTCTTTCTATTTACTCTAAAACGGGTTCCAAGTATGTATGCAGCGAACGAATTAATGAGTAGTTCAAAAGTAATGAAGTAAAAACAACTACAGAAAATATCAAGTAATAACAGATTAATGAAGCAAAAATAACAGCAAAAACCAATTGACATTATACCGCTTATGTAGTAAGTTAGAACATGTAAGTTATTAAAAACTCAAACTTACAAAACGGGAGATAAAAACCGCTAACGCTCTACTTTGCCTTTACGGGCAAGCAGAGCGGTCAGTCAAGCCGCGGACGGTAACTGCTAATTATTAAATTATATTTGAGCGGATTTACCGTCCTGGCTCTATATCCGCACTGGGTACTAAAACAGTGCGGCTTTTGTGTTTTATACTTAAAGCGTAAGATAAATGGATATTATGAAGCATAACGCGAAGATAGGTTACTGGGCTAGCGGAATGGCCATTTGCTGCTTAGTGTTTTTGTTTATCACAAACCCGCAAAATCTTTCGCCTATTTTCTTAATAGTACCCTTTATACTATTATTTTTATGCTTGCTACTGGCTGGTATATATATTATCGCCGCACTAACCAGGCCGGGGCATCCAGCGATAACACATAAAAACATTCTGCTAACAGCGCTATGTGCAGCTTATCCGATACTGTTGCTATTGTTGCAATCTATCGGTCAGCTTTCGCCTAGAGATGTCATAACACTGACCTTACTACTGCTAATTTCTGGTTTTTATATCAGTAAAACTAACCTTGGTACTTGAGGTGCTTCTTATCAGCTGACAAATAGAGGCGATTCTTGGTATAATTTAAATTAAGATGGATCCGAATAATTACGAGCAGCCTGGTTTACGTTTGCCTGAACCGCTAGCTGGGGCAGAAACCACACCCTCGGCCAAGCCTGAAAAGGTATTAGCGGTTTCACCTGAGGTGTTATTGGGGCAGAATCAATCGACTCCGGTTGTCAGCAATCAGGTATTGCCCTTATCACCAACAGCCCTTCAACCAGTCACTGATCAGTCAGTTTCTACAACTTCAGATGCTACACCTAGCATGGCTGATGACGCTGATTTAATAGAAAAAGAATGGGTAATTAAAGCTAAGGCCATCGTCGAACGTACTAAAGATGATCCCCACCAGCAAAATACCGAGATAAGTCACATTAAGGCAGACTATCTTAAAAAACGTTACAACAAGGATATTAAGGTTAGCAGTAACGAAAGCTAGGTATAAATCCTGTGGCGACAGTCTTATCAATAATCTTCATCCTAATAATACTGGCAGCTTTGGCTGGGCCGATTATATATATGCGCTCGCGTAATCTATTCCGTGAGCAGAAGAACTACGAACGTGGCCTCAAAATGGTGCCCTTATTAATACATTTGCCACCACCAAGTGAAGACACTGATGCAAAAGGCCGGGATACTCGGGACGTTATTGATGAAACAATCTCCAAGGCGCAAATTATCTATAATATTATTGCCAGCACCCTGCAAAAAGGGTTTAAGTCTAAATTCTACGGCCAGCGGCATTTTGGTTTTGAAATTGTTGGCACTCGAGGCTTTGTATATTTTTATGTAGCCGTCCCAATTGCATTGCTCGATGTTGTTAAGCAAGCGGTAGTCAGCGCCTATCCATCGGCTCGTTTGGAAGAGGTAGCTGAACATAATATTTTTAGCCCTATCGGTAAGATTAGCGGTACTATCGGCGGTGAGTTGGTCCTAAAAGAATCGTATGCTTACCCGATTGCTACCTATCAGGACTTAAAGCGCGACGCCATGCAAAGTTTATTGAACTCACTATCGACGCTTGAAAAAGAAGACGGCGTTGGCGTACAGATTTTACTGCGTCCGGCTACGTCTAACTGGCGAAAGGCTGCTTCTGCCACTGCAAGCAAGAAGCGTAAAGGATCAAACAGCATCAATGCGTCAGGCTTACTAAAACAATTCTTGGTTGCCTTTGTAAAACCGCCAGAAAATAAAGGCAAGCCGGACAAACCGGAACTGACTAATCTGGAACAATCGGTATTGGATGCCATAGATGATAAGACCCGTTACCCTGGTTATGAAGTCCTGATCAGGATCGTTGCCTCATCCAATATTGCTCAACGCGCCCAAGCAATCTTGAGTAACGTAGTTTCCACCTTTGCGTTGTTTGATGCACCTGGTAAAAATGGCTTTAAATATGTACCGGCAAAAGACATGGAGAGCTTTGTTACGGCCTATATCATGCGTTTTTTCCCGCAAGCCCATAACAAGAATATTTTAAACTCAGTCGAGCTGGCTACGCTGTTCCATTTCCCGGATCAAAGTAATATCCCGACATCACAACTTGAACGGCAGACTTCAAAACAGGTTGACGGTCCGCGAAACATACCCGATGATGGTATGCTACTGGGCTATAACATCTTTCGCGGCGTCAAAAAACCTATCAGGATAGCGTTGGCCGATCGGCAAAGGCATATGTATGTTGTTGGCCAGACCGGTACCGGTAAATCTGCACTGCTTGAAAACATGGCCTTGCAAGATATGTTAAGCGGTGGTGGCTTTGCCTTTATAGATCCACATGGTGATGTTGCTGAGCGTCTTCTAGCTATGGTACCGCGCGAACGAACCGAGGATGTTATCTATTTTTGTCCAGCTGATATGGACTACCCATTGGGACTAAACTTATTTGAATTCCAGTCACCGGATCAAAAGGACTTCTTAATTCAAGAGGCCCTTAATATGCTTTATAAGCTTTACGATCCACAGCACCAGGGTATTATGGGGCCCAGGTATGAACACTTGTTTAGAAATGCTGCTCTGACCGTCATGGCAGACCCGACCGGTGGTACTTTCATAGACATACCAAAGCTTTTCCGTGACCCGCAATATGTACAACAAAAACTACAGTACGTTAGCGACCGTAACGTTATCGAGTTCTGGCAAAAAGAAATGCCTCAATCTCAACGTAGCAATGAGTTCGGCGAAGTTGTCAGCTGGTTTGTGAGTAAGTTTGGAGCTTTCTTAAGTAATGAAATGATGCGCGGGATTATCGGACAAACTAAAAGCGCCTTTAACTTGCGCGAGGTCATGGACAACAAGAAAATATTAATCGTTAATCTAAGTAAGGGCCGAACGGGTGATCTGAACTCTAAGTTGCTGGGTATGGTATTTGTCATGAAGTTTCAAGCAGCAGCTATGTCCCGGGCTAACGTTCCCGAAAGCGAACGGCAAGACTTTGCTCTTTATGTTGATGAGTTTCAAAATTTCTCAACAGATTCGTTTGCCACCATCATGTCCGAAGCCCGTAAATATCATTTGAATCTGATTGTGGCTAACCAGTTTACCACCCAGCTGACGGACGAAATACGTGATGCAGTTTTCGGCAACATGGGCACTATAGTCAGTTTTCGTGTCGGTCAAAACGACGTTGAAGCCTTGAGTCAATATTTTCAACCGACTTTCAACGGTGATGATTTATTACGCATACCGAACTACAACACTATTGCACGGACCCTGGTTGGCGGTGTACCAACCCAGCCTTTCAGCATGGCGACACTGCCACCGCTCGGTAATCCCAACTCACAGCTAGCTGAAGCCTTAAAACAGCTGTCTGCAGCTAAATATGGCCGTCCTAGAGCTGTAGTAGAGGGTGAGATAATGAAACGCTTAGAAACCAAGCCACTACCCCTCAAACCGGCCCCTGGAACATCTAGCGGCTCCTTTGGCGCTATACCGGCCGGGGCAGGTTCTTGGGGGAACGCTCCCACGCAGGTAGCTGGTAGTTTCCCGTCGCCGTCACCTTTAGGCAGTTCGGCGCCAGCAACCGGGCCCTCATCATTTCTTGATGAGTGGTTAAACAAACGTCGCACCAGTACACCGGCCTCGCCGTCTATGCCTAAAGCAGCAACGTTACAGCCTCAGCCAGTCGAAACTTTAAGCCCTAAGCCGGCTAAAACCCCAACTGAAAGCGCCCAAGCTGCCGGCAGTGATAATATGGGAACAAACTCGGTGAGGCCCAGCCAGGCCGAGGCAAGTAAACCATTGGACGAACTACTGCCTAAACAACCAGAAAAAACCGTCGAGGAACCAGCTGCGGAAAACGAACAAACTCAGCCAGATAAAACGACTGATCCTAGTGACACTAAGCTTGAAAAAGCTGCGGCAAAAGCCCCAGACCAAGACACTATCTATATAGACAATGATGGAACATTGCATTTACGCAGTTAGTTTAGATAACTAAAACACAAGGTCATTGAGACTTTAAACGACGGAACAGTGCTACGACGGCTTCTAGAAGTAGCCCGATAACGAACCCACCGACGAAGAAGATAACCCATAACAGGAAGTTATATCGGTAACCGTAATGCTTGGCTATGTATAGAAAGATACTACTGCCCAACAAAGCACAAATGCCGCCAGCCAATAATCCTGAAGGGCGTCCGATTGTTTTTCCGCTTATCTCACTTATATTATCGACGACCGGTTGGTGGATAATACGGCTGAAAACACGTTGATTTTTTGGCAGGTTTTCTCGGACCTGCTTTAACAGCCGGTTTCGGGCAATAACCTTAAGATCGTGGTTAACAAAAGTTGGGGCAGCTTTGTCTGGAGCCTGTTCGGCCAACGACGCAGTTTCCGAGCTACTTTTAGCCTGCTCTAGTGCTTTTTGTCGAGCGTCCTCAATCGTCGGTAACGACTCAGTAGGACTGGTGGCTCGTTCGGTGGTGGTATTGTCTCGCTCAGAGTTACTAGCCTGTTCTATCTGGCCCTCACGGTTTGTAGTAAGCTCATGTTTGTATGATTGTTCAGGCATATCCTTAGGCCTTTCCTGTCACGGTAAAGTCACTTGCAACCAGTACGGATTCTTTAGCCAACAATCGAGACCGAGCCAAGAAGTAGCCGATAAAGACCATAACGATACCACCTATCAGCAAACTTGAACCAGGACCGGTATTGGGCAGGGATTGGCTAACTTGAGCACTGGCTTGAACGATTGATATTGGCAAATTTATTACGACAGTATTTCCATATGTATTGGTTAGGGTGTGGTTGAAGTACGTTGGGTTAGAGGGTGAGGGTAGTGTTGTCGGAATCGGATTTAGGATTTTGACGGTAAATGTTTTTTGAACTGTGGCATCGGCTGGAATATTGACTGACGGCCAGCTCAAAGTGTTGGTATAGTCATTAAGAGTCCCCCCGTATAGGTTTTGAGGACCTGCGTAATCAAGCACATCGGACAAGTTTTCCTGAACAATAAAGTCTTGAGCTGTTGCCGTAGCCGTATTTTTCACCGACAGGGTGTACTCAATAATATCTCCGGCTCGAGCGGTGGTTCCATTAGCATTGGAAATGTTCTCTGTGAGGTTAGAGGCGATTTTACTATATGACAAACAAGACAAGATGTCGGTTTGGGTTTCGGAGGAGATACAAGGCTTACACTGTGAACTTGTGCTAGATAGGGCTGTATTGTATTCACAAGGTGTCGTAGTCGGCGATGCGGGTGTTATGGTTGTGGGTGTAGTAGTTGTAGTTGTGGGAGTAGTTGTTGTTGGTTTTGGCGATGATGGCGTAGCTTCTTTAGTAAACTCGATATCGTAACCCGCATTGGTAGCTAATTTAAAGTTGCACTGGCCCGGGCTAACGGGAGATGCGGCCACTTGAAATTCGTAGGAGCTATTATTGTAGCCAACGACTGTACAGCTTGTATTTTCTTTTCCAGGTGCTGAGTTGGGTTTGATGTAGTCCGGAGTAATAACTGGATCACTATAGGTTGTCCCATTAGCAGCTACCCAGATATACGGTACAGTCGGCGCACCAGCCCGTACGCAAAAACCAGTACCGGTCGGAACGCTGAAACTGAAATGGCCATTACTGTCGGTGCTCGGTTCATTAGTCACGTTATTGAAGCAGTTAAATATCGGTACTCCGCGTAGGGCAACGGGGCCTGCGCCGTTAAAGTAATAGACATTGCCACTAATCGTGATAGTTTGAGCTGAAGGCTTAGCGGCCTTTGTGAATGCAATATTATAGCCTTCATTAGCCGACAAGTCATAGTTACATTGGCCAGGACTGTTCTGGGTGCCGGCTACTTGAAATTCGTAGGAGCTATTATTGTAGCCAACAACCGTACAGCTAGTATTTACTCGGCTAGGTAATGGGTTGGGCTTAATATAGTTGGGCGTTATAACAGGATCGCTGTAGATTGTTCCATTAGCAGCCACCCAAACGTATGGCACTGTCGGTGCAGCAGTACGAACGCAGAATGGTGTTCCAGCCGGTAAGTTAAAGCTGAACTGGCCATGGCTGTCAGTGCTCGGTTCGTTGGTTACGTTGTTGTAGCAGTTATAAACTGGCACTCCAGTTAATGCTGCTGAACCTGTGCCGTTAAAGTAATAGACGGTGCCAGTGACCGTAATGGGTACATTAGAAGTATTGGCAGCATTAGTTGTCGGCGTTAGCGAGGAGCTGGTATTAGAAGTTGAGCTTGGAGTAGGTAAACCTATTGATACCAAATTACCGCTATTAAGAAGAATGTAATAAGTAGCATTATTCGCAGTTATTAATTTTAGGGCACTATAAGTTGAAGGCGTAGAATTAGCGTCCCATGCCCACAAGTAATTCCAATAGTATGTTATGCCGTTAATAGTAGTGGGGGTTTCACCTGCAAGGGTGGATGATTGCTGACCTAAAGAGTAAAAATTATTTTGGTCGTCGGTAGATTTTATTGAAACGGTTTTAGCGCTGGAAATATCAGAACAGGCAATACCGTAATGGTTTAGAATGGTGCCGTAGTTTGGAGCTACTCGAGCACTATTTTGTTGGCAATCACTATAAGCTTCGGTCGGAGAACTAATGCCGCCGTTAATTAAGTCATTGGCTGGTGAAGCCTGACTAAGATTAGGCTCGGATATCATGGCAAAAACCTGTACTACCAATGCCAAACCGACAAAAACAAAACCAAGTCGTCGAATCGAGCTTTCTGCTCGCAGTCGTCTGCCATAGAAGGCAACCTGGTTTACTAGACTAGGGTTGAAGGGAAGGTTGGCGAATAGTTTGTTAAGCATAAGGTGCTTCAATATTATTAGTGTTTGGATTTTGTGGAGGCAACATTAGTTATTCAACCACATGTTAACATTAACATACAAGAGGAGATTTCTGGGGGCCAAACAGTGTTGTCTAAAACGTCCAAATAGTCTATACTTAAGAGTAAGTGGGAATGAATCACACAAGATCTTATTTAAGAGGGTTATTTAGAAGTGTCTGATAAACAAAAAGACTATGGTTCTGCGCAAATTCAAGTACTCGAGGGGCTAGAGCCTGTCCGCAAACGCCCGGGTATGTATATAGGTGGCACCGGTCTCGAAGGGCTACACCATCTTATAAAAGAAATTGCCGATAATGGTGTTGATGAAGCTATTGCTGGTTATGCCACTGAGTTAAAAGTTACTCTGCTGGCTGACGGTGGTGCTCGAATATTCGATAATGGTCGCGGTATCCCGGTCGATAAGGTTGCTAAAACCGGCAAAAGTGGATTAGAGACCGTTCTGACCGTACTTCACGCCGGCAGTAAATTCGGCGGCGGTGGTTATAAAGTTTCTTCTGGTCTGCACGGGGTAGGCAGCAGCGTAGTGAACGCGCTTTCCAGTAGATTTCATGCCGAAGTTCACCGCGACGGATTTGCCTATGTCCAGGATTATGAACGGGGTAAACCACAGGCGCCAATTAAGAAACTTAATCCGGTCGACGGTACTGGTACAATTATTACCTTTTATCCTGACGAAACCATTTTTGAAGCGGTAGATTTTGATTATGAATGGGTAGTAGATTATTTACGCCATCAAGCTTATTTAACTAAAGGCTTGCATACCACCATATTGGACGAAAGAAGCGGTGAAAGTTACGGTTTTTATTTTGAGGGCGGGATTAGGTCCTATGTCAAATATCTAAATATCGGTAAAGACGTAGTTGACGAAGATATCTTCTATGCCGAGAAGAAAGTCGAAGATACTGAAGTTGAAATAGCCCTACAGTATACCGATGCTTTTACTGAGACCATCAAAGCTTTTGCCAATAATGTTTTGAACTCTGACGGCGGTACACATATGACTGGCTTCCGGTCGGCTTTAACCCGAATCGTCAACGACTATGCCCGTAAGTCCGGGTTGCTGAAAGAAAAAGAGGAGAACTTATCAGGTGAGGATTGCCGCGAAGGATTGACGGCAGTTGTACTTGTTAAACTACCCGACCCGCAATTTGAAGGGCAAACCAAGAATAAACTAGGTAATCCAGAAACGCGTGGCTATGTTGAACAAGTCCTAAGCGAGTATCTGGGCTATTACATGGAAGAACATCCAGCAATCGCAAGAAAGATTGTTGGCAAGGCCTTGTTGGCTGCCCGCGCCAGGAAAGCCGCCCGTGCCGCCCGTGAGAACGTTATCCGTAAAGGAATTCTAGAGGGCTCGAGCATGCCCGGTAAATTAGCGGATTGCTCTAGCAAGGATCCAAATAACTCCGAGTTATATCTAGTAGAGGGTGATTCGGCGGGTGGTTCGGCCAAATCAGGACGGGATAGTAAAACTCAAGCCATTTTGCCGCTTCGTGGTAAAGTTCTCAACGTTGAGCGGGCTCGTCTGGATAAAATGCTGGCCAACAACGAGATATTGAACCTTATTAAAGCAATTGGCATTGGCATAGAAGAATCTTTTGATATGGCTGGCTTGCGCTACGGTCGCGTTATAATCATGACCGATGCCGATGTCGATGGGGCACATATCTCAACTCTACTGATGACGTTTTTCTTTCGTTTTATGGCACCGTTAATAGACGGCGGCCACCTCTACTTAGCAAAACCGCCACTGTTTGAACTGGTCAAAACTGGCCGCAAATCGAGTGTCTATATATATGATGAAGACGAACTGGATATTATTTTAGATAAAGCCATAGAAGGTCGTAAGAAAAACAACGTTGTTATCAATGACCAGGACGAACGCTTTCGCCAGGCCGGTTTTATTGAACAAAAACGTTATAAGGGTTTAGGCGAGATGGATGCCGAACAGTTGTTTGACACCACTATGGACCCCGAAAAACGGGTATTGATACAGGTTCGGGTGGAAGACGCCGAGAAAGCGGATGCCATTTTCAATAAATTAATGGGTACTGAAGTTGAACTGCGCAAAAACTTCATCCAAACTCATGCCAAATTTGTAAAGGACCTGGATATTTAAGTGAATACTTCTAATATCAGCCAAGAGGATGTTGAATAATGGACAATCAACCACCGGTCGAAGATCATAACGAACCAGAATACGAAATTCAACCAGCCGTGCCATCGATAAACTCCGATTATTCACGCAGCGTCGAACTGCGGACGGTCGAAGATGTCATGGAAGACAGCTATCTCCGTTACTCGATGAGTGTCATTGTTGCCCGTGCCTTACCTGATGTACGGGATGGTTTGAAACCGGTTCATCGCCGCATTTTATACGCCATGAACGTCAATGGTTGGCGCAGCAACGCCTCAACCGTTAAAAGCGCTCGTGTAACCGGTGACGTAATGGGTAAGTACCACCCTCATGGCAATGTGGCTATTTACGATGCAATGGCCAGAATGGCTCAGCCTTGGTCAATGCGTTACGTTTTAATCCAGGGCCAAGGTAACTTCGGCTCGATGGATGGTGACCCGCCGGCAGCCGAACGTTATACTGAAGCCAAAATGGCTCGTCTAAGCGATGAGCTGCTTGCCGACATCGACAAAGAAACTGTCGACTTTATGGATACATACGATGGTTCGCGACAGGAGCCGTCAGTATTACCGGCTAAATTGCCCCAATTACTGCTCAACGGCCAAATGGGTATTGCCGTCGGCATGGCAACAAACATACCCCCACATAACCTGGGTGAACTGGTTGATGCCGAAGTATATCTTATCGATCATCCTGACGCAACGCTAGATGACCTTTTGGAGTTTGTGAAGGGGCCGGATTTTCCGACCGGTGGTATTGTCTATGGTAAAGAATCGCTTCGGACCGCCTATGCTACCGGCAAAGGTGGGGTGATAGTTAGGGGTGTGGCTGATATTAGTGAAACCACTAAGGGTCGCCACCAGATTATAATTACGGAAATTCCTTACGGCCTGAACAAATCATCCCTGATTGAAAAAATTGCTGACTTATATAAGGAAAAGAAGATTGCTGGATTAAGTGACATTAGAGATGAAAGTGCTCGTGGTAATGTGCGCATCGTCATTGACTTGAAAAAAGACGCCTATCCTAAAAAACTACTGAACCAACTGTACAAACTAACGCCGTTACAAATGTCCTATCACTACAATATGTTGGCGCTAATTGATGGTATTCAACCTCGTATCTTGGGCTTACAGGATATTATTTCCGAGCATATCAAACATCGCCAAAACGTAGTTCGCCGCCGTACTGAGTATGAGTTACGTAAAGCCCGTGAACGAGCCCATGTCCTGGAAGGCTTAACGATAGCACTTGATCATATCGACGAAGTAATTGCTACCATCAGGGCTAGCGAAACGACCGACGAAGCTCAAATAAACCTTATGGAGCGTTTTAAGCTATCTGAAATTCAGGCCAAGGCCATATTGGCAATGCAGCTTCGAACACTTGCCGGACTGGAGCGTAAGAAGATTGAAGACGAGCTAGTCGAGCTCTTAAAGACTATCGCTGGTTTGGAAGCTATTTTGGCCGACGAAAAGGAAATACTAAAAATTATCAAAAACGAATTGATAACGCTAAGAAAACAATACGGTGATGAACGTAGAACTCAAGTCGTTCCACAAGAGTTAAATCGATTAAGCGATGAAGATCTAGTGCCGGACGAACAGGTTGTTGTTACCCTGACCTCTGCTAACTATATCAAACGTAGCCCAATCGCCGAGTATAAACGTCAGGGTCGGGGAGGTAAGGGCCGTCGCGGTATGGTGACACGCGAAGAAGACCTTATTGAGCATGTCGTTAATGCCAGCACACATAATTATTTACTGTTCTTTACCAATAGAGGCCGAGTATTCCGGCTGAAAACCTATGAGGTGCCAACCGCCTCTTTAAATGCTAAGGGTGTAGCATTAATCAATCTTTTACAGCTACAACCAGAGGAAACGGTTAATTCAGTTATTAATGTTAGTGCCCAAAATCAAGTAGGTAATTTATTTATGTGTACAGTCCATGGTGTAGTTAAAAAAACACCGTTTGAACAATATCAAAACGTTCGGAGTAACGGCTTAATCGCCATTAACCTCGATGAGGGTGATGAATTAAAGTGGATTCGCATGACTAATAGCGACAACGAAGTCTTAATATCTACTGCTCAAGGCCAGGCCATTCGCTTCCATGAGCATGACGTACGACCCATGGGCCGAGTTAGCCGTGGCGTACGCGGCATCCGATTACGCCCCAATGACAGGGTTATAGGCATGGATATTGTTGAAGAAAACTCCAGTATATTTGTCATCAGCAAGTATGGCTATGGTAAACGCACCAAAGTCGCTCAATTTACTCCGCACGCCAGGGGAGGTGTCGGTATTCGCTCTGCAGTAGTAAACAAAAAGACAGGTGAGTTGATTGGCGTAAAGAGTTTGAGTGAAACCGATGGGCAGGAAGTAATCATCATCTCCAGCCAAGGTCAGACAATCCGTTTAGGACTTAAGGACATTCCAGCACTTGGTCGGGCCACACAGGGCGTACGTATCATGCGGATGAATGACGGCGACGAAGTCGTATCGTTAGCACTTGTTGATAAGGTCGACGAAGTAGATGACGAAGAAGAAGAGGCTGCACCAGAATTAGTGGCCGATTTGCCAGAAAAATAACACCTTATTTCTTGCGTAACGCTAATGCTGTAACAAGCGCAACAATTATGGCAAGATTCATCTTGACATACGTATTAAGAACAAGGTAAGATGATATGAGCGCTTTTTGGGGTGGTTATTAAATTACCTCTAAAGAAGATCATTAAAAATTGAGTAGTGCAAATCAACGTCAGTTCATTTTGACATGTTTTATACAGTCAAATTCTTTTTGGAGAGTTTGATCCTGGCTCAGGATGAACGCTGGCGGCGTGCTTAATACATGCAAGTCGAGCGGTAAGGCCTCTTCGGAGGTACACGAGCGGCGGACGGCTGAGTAACGCGTAGGAACCTACCCCGAACTGAGGAATAAGCACCAGAAATGGTGTCTAATGCCGCATATGCTCTTTTGAGTAAAGCTTCGGCGGTTTGGGAAGGGCCTGCGTCCGATTAGCTAGTTGGTAGGGTAATGGCTTACCAAGGCTACGATCGGTAGCTGGTCTGAGAGGATGACCAGCCAGACTGGGACTGAGAACGGCCCAGACTCCTACGGGAGGCAGCAGTAGGGAATTTTCCACAATGGGCGAGAGCCTGATGGAGCAACGCCGCGTGCAGGATGAAGGCCTTAGGGTTGTAAACTGCTTTTATCTGTGATGATTTTGACAGTAGCAGATGAATAAGGATCGGCTAACTCCGTGCCAGCAGCCGCGGTCATACGGAGGATCCAAGCGTTATCCGGAATTACTGGGCGTAAAGAGTTGCGTAGGTGGCAGAGTAAGCGGACAGTGAAACTGTATGGCTCAACCATATGCACATTGCCCGAACTACTCAGCTAGAGAACGAGAGAGGTAGCTGGAATTCCCAGTGTAGGAGTGAAATCCGTAGATATTGGGAGGAACACCGATGGCGTAGGCAGGCTACTGGCTCGTTTCTGACACTAAGGCACGAAAGCGCGAGGAGTGAACGAGATTAGATACCTCGGTAATTCGCGCTGTAAACTATGGATGCTAGCTGTTAGGGGTATCGACCCCCCTAGTAGCGAAGCTAACGCGTTAAGCATCCCGCCTGTGGAGTACGGTCGCAAGACTAAAACATAAAGGAATTGACGGGGACCCGCACAAGCGGTGGAGCGTGTTGTTTAATTCGATGCTAAGCGAAGAACCTTACCCAGGTTTGACATCCTTGGAATCTCTCCGAAAGGAGAGAGTGCCGTAAGGAGCCAAGTGACAGGTGCTGCATGGCCGTCGTCAGCTCGTGTCGTGAGATGTTTGGTTAAGTCCATCAACGAGCGCAACCCCTATGTTTAGTTGAATTTCTCTAAACAGACTGCCCTGGTAACAGGGAGGAGGGGGGGGATGATGTCAGGTCAGTATTGCCCTTACATCTGGGGCTACAAACACGCTACAATGGCCGGTACAAAGGGCTGCCAAGTCGCGAGACGGAGCAAATCCCATCAAAGCCGGTCTCAGTTCGGATTGCAGGCTGAAACCCGCCTGCATGAAGCTGGAATCGCTAGTAACGGTGAGTCAGCACATCACCGTGAATACGTTCCCGGGTCTTGTACACACCGCCCGTCAAACCATGAAAGTCGCCAATACCTGACGTGTTGCCTTCGCGCAGCCCTAAGGTAGGGGAGATGATTGGGGTTAAGTCGTAACAAGGTATCCGTACGGGAACGTGCGGATGGATTACCTCCTTTCTAGGGAGATTTTAGGCTCAAGAAGCTCAATTGACTTCTTGAAGCCAGGCGATCCTTGATAATTGTATTGAAACTAGCAGTTATCGCTAAGGAATAGTTTCAACCCTTGAATTGACGTTGAATGCACTACCCAGTTTTTAACCAGCCAGATAAAAACTCGTTTGCGAGGGAGTTTTTAAAAAGAGCCCAAGTTGGGCTCTTTTAGGTTGCTGGCAATTATTATCAGCATTGAAACAAAATATGGTGGGCCACTGCCGTTGACTTAAGCATTGCATAGCTAAAATACTATCTTTCGTTGTCGTTTCCAAAAGTTTAAGACCTGCCTACTGGACCCCTCAATACGTGGGGGTTTACGGTCTTTACGGATGAGG
>Ga0182030_10015394_pt1 | contig 14997 bp, 14 predicted proteins | sample 812S3MmetaG_FD_121299 | JGI IMG/M metagenome (GOLD analysis project Ga0182030, IMG submission 121299) | Permafrost microbial communities from Stordalen Mire, Sweden - 812S3M metaG (Illumina Assembly) | ecosystem: Environmental > Terrestrial > Soil > Wetlands > Permafrost | place: Sweden... | reverse complement strand
GCACTCTGTCGTTTCCGTTTTGCTTTCATAAGTCTGTCCTTTCTTATCTACAGCAAACCGGCAAAAATCGAAATTAACCCGTGGTCTAATTTTAGGGGTCCACCTCAAATCACTGTTTTTCAGGATTTCTTCGCCGACCTTGACCTGCCGGCTTCCATGTCTCTCGGAGACGAGGTGTCCGTGCCGGTGACGTGTTACAACTACTTGAAAGAGCCGCAGGACATCCATCTCCATCTCACTGCCGCGGACTGGTTTGAATCGCCCGCGCAAAACCTCAGCGTTCATCTCGCGGCCAATGAAGTCAAAGGCGTGAGTTTCCCGATCAAAGTACTGCGTGTGGGCAACCACGCTCTGCGTGTAACCGCTCAAGGGTCGAAAATTGCTGACGCGGTGGAACGGGAGATTCGCGTCGTGCCGGTGGGCGTAAGGATCGAGCACACGAAAAACGATGTTCTGAAAGGCGCATTGGCCGATACATTCACGGTTCCAACGGAGACGATTCCGGACTCGCAGAGCCTCTGGATCAAGGTCTACCCCTCTCGATTCAGCGAAATTGTGGAAGGCCTGGACTCCATCCTTCAGGCACCCTACGGCTGTTTCGAACAGACCTCCTCCACCACGTATCCGAATGTGCTCGTCTTGGATTACATGAAACGCATGGGTCGGTTGACGCCAGAAATCGAGATCAGGGCACGGAAATTCATCAACGCCGGCTACCAGCGTCTGCTCACATTCGAAGTGGCTGGAGGAGGCTTTGAGTGGTTTGGGCGCAATCCGGCGAATATTTGCCTCACGGCCTACGGAATTCTCGAGTTTACCGACATGGCTCGTGTTCACCCGACTGATGAGGCTGTCACCGAAAGAGCGCGCAAATGGTTGTTCACGCAACAGAATGGCGACGGAGCGTGGGATGAAATCCATCGCGGCTGGACGTGGCAGGGTCGCGGATCGATGACCGCTTTCGTCGCCTGGGCACTCGCTGAATCCGGCGATCAGTCGTTAAATCTCGACAAGGCCTTGAACTACTTGCGGTCGCATCCGCAGGAACTCGCCAATACGTATGCCAAGGCGTTGGCCGCCAATGCATTCCTGGCGCGCGACCGCAATGATTCATTTGGACGAGACCTCGCCGGCGAATTGAAGGCAGCGGCCATTTCTGACAGCAATGAAACCATCCACTGGAATTCAAGCGGGTATAGCATCACCTTTTCCCACGATTCCGGGATGGACACCGAATGCACGGCGCTGTGCGCTATGGCGCTGATGAAGGCTGGAACCTCGCCGCAAACGGTGAAACAGGCTTTGACCTGGATTTCGTCCCACAAATTCGCGAACGGAACTCTGGGTTCGACGCAAGCAACAATCCTCGCCGTGCGCGCCTTGTTGGCGGCGAGCACCATGTCACTCGGCCAGGACTTTGCCTCCACCATCACTGTGCTGTTGAATGGCCAAACCGTTGACACCTTTCAGATCAACAAGGACAACAGCGACGTGATGAAACAAGTCGAATTGACCCAGTACCTTCATGCTGGGGACAACCGGATCGAACTGCGCCAGACGCTCGGCGGCGAATTGCCCGTCCAATGCACCGGCGCTTACTGGCTCCCCAACCCTTCGAGCGTTAACCTTGCCGCCGCCCGCCCATCCGATCTCCTGCAAATCAATCTCCAATACGACCGCACGACCCTGGCCGTGGACGACCAACTCAAATGCACCGTCAATGTGAGGAACAACACCGGCCAGATGATCAACATGGCGATTGTGGATCTGGGCATTCCGCCCGGGTTCGACGTGGACACAACCTCATTTGAAGCGATGCGGCAGGCAGGACGGATCGCCAAGTTTGAACTAACCGGAAACCAGGCAATCCTTTATTTGCGCGAACTGTCGGACACCGTGCCGTTCCAATTCGATTACTCGCTGCGCGCAAAATACCCGTTGCGCGTTCAAACGCCTCCCAGCTCGGTGTATGAGTATTACCAGCCCAGGAACCGCGCCGAAAGCAGAGCCACGGTTCTCCAGGTCGCGGGTTTGCCGGCTCAACCGTGAAAGCCTAACTTAGATCCGAAATCAAGCGAAGCGCTTGTCCCGCTGGCGATGGTAGGCGTAATAGCCGCAACTGGGCACCCGCCGGTTGCCCGGCAACAAATGCTGGCAACTGCATTTGGACAGGCGCTCGGTGTCGAAGGTCCAGCCATCCATGAATTGCATGATGAAGACCGTCTTGATGCTTTCCTCGGCCAAAGCCTGCCGTTCCGCCGGCGACCGCCGGTTGGCGAGAAACATCTTTTCCACGAAGGTTTTCAACCGGCGCAGCGTCCGGACGGAGTCTGGAAACCTCCGGGGATTGGCGTAAATGTTGTTGATCATTTCGCGGAAGAACGACTCCATTTTTTCATTGGCCTGGGCGAAGTGCTGGTTCTGAATGCAAGCCACCGTTTGGTCCACGCCGGCGGCGCGGATCATCGGGATGATTCCTTCATCGTCCAAGAAGAAATAGCCGATGGCGGCGCAGATGGGATTGGGCATCGGCACCGGGATGAAATCCTCCCGGTGAATGGCCGAGGCGGAACCCGATGCGATGCTGTCCACGGCGTCCGGTATGGTAAGCCGCCGGAGCGGCTCCGGTTTAAACCGGCCCCCATTGGCCCCCGTATAAGCCATCAACGAGACGATCACGGTCTTGATGGCTTTCGATCGCTGCAAGAGCGTGGGAACCAAGGCCCCCAATTCTCTCTCATTGATATCACGCACACCCAGAATCAGCGGGACTACCCCGATTCCTGCGTCGCAAAGGCGGTCCAACGCCTGCTCCTGCATTTCCGGCCTGGTCGCACGGATTTGTTCCGCGTTTCGTCCGTCAAAGTGGAGGGAAACATAGACCTTGGGATGCTGCCGCAATCGGTCCACAAATCCGGGTTCCTGGACCATGCGCAGGCCATTGGAATTGAGGTTAATGCGCCCGATTTCGGGCCGGTCCAGCATGGATAGGATGTCGAAGAATTGGGGATGAATTGTGGGTTCGCCACCGGAAAGCGTGAGGACGCCAATCTGGCCCTGGTCGCGGATGGCGTCTTCCACCTCAGCACGAATTTCCTCGACGGACATTTCGAACGTGCCGCGATTGTCGCCGAGACAGACCGGGCAGTTGGCGTTGCACCGGTTGGAGATTTCAATGGCGACCGTGCCCGCCGACTGACGGTGGGACGCACAGAGGCCACAATCCAGCGGACAGCCCAGCCGGACGGGTTGTTGCGGATGTGCTGGTTTGATCGGCGCAACATCAAATCGCTTCAGGCCTTCAAACCACTCGCGGTCAGAGCAGACCAAGGCCTCGATGGGGCCATGTTCCGGACACTCCCGGGACAGATAGACGGATTTATCCCGTCCGAATACCTCGCCGGGGAGGAGCAGGGAGCAGAAGGGACAAAGCGTGGTCGTCGAATAATACGGGTGTTTGACTGGGGTTAAAGCGGTTGGAATCATGGTATTAACTCATTGAATTGTGCAGGAATGGAACTGGCCACGCCATTGGCCGGGGCCGGTTTGACAAACAGGGAATCTCGGAAAATCCACAGGACGGTCGCCGCGGAAAACACATACAGGAACTCGGTGGCTTCCTCCCAGAAATTCGCCCACACCAACTCATCGTTGTAAATGGAGAACACGAACAGCCGCACGAACCCGAAGGCCAACGGTCCAGTTGCCGCCGCGAAGAGGATTTTCGCCGGCGTCACCGGGTCCCGGCGCCGGCAAAGTAGCACCAGCCAGGACGCGAAAAGAAGCGCGATGGGCAGCAGTGAGCAATACCGCAGCTCATACAACTGCGAACCAACCAAATGCGAGTAAGGCGTGACCGAACCGAAAACGCCGGTGTTATATGAAACGAAGTGAATGGGCACGCAGAGCAGCATGAAGGCGATGACGATGGTTGCGGGAATAATGAGGCTGAAGATGCGGCGCAAACCGCACGGCACATCGGCGTATTTGATGCAGGCGCGGCAGAGGCCGATAGCGGCACACCTGTCCTTGGGGGCGCTGTATTTGATGACGCGCCGGTCCAGGCCTTCGAGGACGGCAAAGGTGGTGAAGGAAAAGCCCACGGAATTTCCGTAATTGTGCAGGTATTCCCAGAACTCCGAATTCTCGTCCGCAACCACGAAGTTGATGGCGCAAGCGACTTCGCCCAGCCAGAAGATCAACAATCCCCACCGCAACGCCACCAGATCGGCGGCGCGCTGCCGCCAGAGCCAAAGGATGACCAACACGCACAATACCATGTGGGCCGGTTTGACACCGAATCCGGTCGCCACGGCTAGGCACTGTTGGGTGATGCTCATCGGGTGGAGGCGTGATGGCGAATGTCTCGCACTTGGGCCGGCATCCCATGCTGCCATCCCGCCGGACACGTTGAAGGCATCCAACCCCTGCCGATTCCGCAACATGCGCGCGATCCGCGCGCTGCCCAATCCGTCTTCGTCCATCAAAATCAGTTTCTTTCCTCGCAACGACAGCGGCATATCCGCCGGGCTGATCGACGAAGAGATATTCGAGGCGGGCCAGTTCACCGCGCCGGAGACAGGATTGGCCGCGGCAGCCTCCGGTGATCGAACGTCCACCAATGCCGCCATCGAATTCGTCTTTTCAAGCAGCCTCCAGGCTTGGCAAACGGTTACGCTGGAAAAGTCTCCCATTAGCAGCCAATAAAGAAAGAAGGGCAACAGGCCGCCAGCCAACATCCCGCCACCGACCCAGATCCCCAATCTTCGCTTTTCCGGTTTCATGTTCGAAGTTGTTTGGGATCAGCAGCCGCTTCTCTTTGAGTCAAACATTGGATTGGCGATCCAGATATTTTGCCGCGACGAAGCCGAGCACGCCACCGATGATGGCTCCAAGGACGCCGGCAATGAACCAGATGGCGATAACGAGTGTTTTGGTGTCTGACATGCCGTTCGAGGCGATGAAATGAGTGAACGCGGGAACTACGGCCATGCCCATCCCCAGAAACCATCCGATCAACGCTCCGTCCAGGACGGTTGCCGGACCCTTGGGCGAGTTGTGTTTGATCATCCAGAGCGAAAGGCCAAAGCGGTTTAACCAGGCAGCCACCGGCCCCCCGACGAGAATCGCAACGGCCAGACGGACGAGGTAAACCTGCCGGAACGGCACCACACAGAACCCAACAGCAAAACCGATCAAGGTGGGCACAATACAATACAACGCCCCGATTAGTCCTGCTTTGGCGACATAAAGATCACAGAGTTTCTTCATAGCGAGCATGCAGTCTTTTTAAGAAACAATCTGCTCCGACGCAACAAATGCAAGACAATTGACGCTCTCACAAGGAGTTCCGTTGGAGACAGTTGTGGACGCAAACCGGAATCAGCCTCCCGTCACGTTGGGGATAAACCTGGCAGCACTTCCGCACCCGCGACAGGTCGAAAGTCTCCGGGTCCATAAACTGGTGGATGAAAATGGATTTCACCGCACGTTCTGCAACGCCAAGGGCCTTGCTTGGAGAATAGCCGCCGTCGGCGGTCACGGAGACCAACAACTTCCGAATGGCGTCAAGCGCCTTCCGGGAATCCGGCGACAACGCCGCTGGTCCGGACCAAAGTTCATACACGGCGTCGGTGACGCATTGAAAGCTCTCTGCATCCGTGCCGAAGATGGCCCGGTTTTGAATGAGATCAAGATAGCGGTCGGCGCTGACCATTTGTTTGATGGATCTATAACGCTCATCCTCCACTCTCAAATAAAAAGCGAGCGAGAAGCAGGCTGGGTGGCTGCACGGCAACGGGGAGAAATCATCGGCGGAAACCGTGCCATTGTCCGCGCCCGTCAACGCCGCGATCACATCGGGAATTGTCACCGCTTCCACGGGCCGGGCCAGCCGGGCCGCGTCGCCGGCGTAAGCTGCCGGCTGAAACATGGCGCTGAGAATGTGCTCGTGCCGGAACAGCAGGCCGGCGATTTCCGCCAAACGGTTGTCATTGACTCCTTTGGCCACCGTGGCAGTCAGTGACATGGAGGAATCGAGTTCGCCGCACAAATCAATCAGGTGCCGTTTCTCTTCAAGCAATGGCTGCCCGCGCAGAGTCTGGTAGATATCATCGCTCAGGCCGTCGAATTGCAGCGACACGATCACCCCGCGCTCGGCCAGGAACTCCAGCAATTCCCGGTTCCGAACCAGCACGGAACCGTTGGTCGAAACGCTGACGCGCAGGATTTCTTTTCGTGAAACACATTCCTCAACAATCTCGCGGAAATGAGGATTCAGCGTCGGTTCGCCCCCGGAAAGATTGAGCACGTCAATCTGGCCTTCCGACTGGATCAGCCCATCCAAAACGCGCGCCACTTCCTCGCGCGTCCAATGATGTTGGCCGGGATTGGTGACCAGGCAGATGGGGCAATCCCAGTTGCAATGGTCAGTGATTTCGAGAATCGGCAGACAGACATGTTGCTCGTGCTGTGGACAGATGCCGCAGGAATCCGGGCAGCCCAGAGCTTTCGTCGCGAAGGCCAATGGCACTGATGCCTTACGGTGAAAATGGCCCAGTTTCAAATAGGCCGGCGCGTCGCCATAAATCCGCGCCCTTTGGCGCCCGTGCTCGGGGCATTCCTTTTGCAGCCAGACGCCGCCGTCCTCGATGAGGATCTGCGCCGGAATCAGCCGTCGGCAGGTCCGGCATATAGATTGAGTCGTGGTCAGATACTCACTCATGAGGTTTTGGCTCCGCAGTTCTGGAGTCTCTGAGAGGCACAATTTGCGCCGGATTGCCGATGGCTGCCATTCCTGCCGGCACGTCCCGCCTGACTACCGCGCCGGCCGCAACTACCGCCCCTTCTCCGATCTCGACGCCAAGGCCAATTAGCGCAAAGCCGCCGATGACCGCCTTTTTCCCGAGCACGACCCGACCGGCTTGGAAATCATCCGGATTGAACAAATGAAGAAAAATCTTGGCTCCCACGCCCACCATCACCTCATCCTCAATCGTCAACAATTCCGGGAACGTTGGATCAATCCACACGTCGGTGGAAATGAAGACATCGCGGCCCATATGCGCGCCAGACCAGCGCAGCATGGCAACCTTGAGCCCGTTGAATGGGAGTTTCAATGCCGTCAGCAGCAAAGCCGATTTGAAATAAAACCACAATGTCGCCGGCCATGCCTGGTCGCACGGACAAAAGCCTGTTGGATAGGACGGATGGCACGTCGGGTGACGAAAGACGCGCTCACCGGTTTGTCCCGACCGGAACAGCTTGAACCGGTCGAGGGCCGGTTTCAGATCGGGGGTGATGAACTGGTTCATGATTGGCACGTTCGTTTATGCACACCAAAAGCGCGGGTCTTTTTCCCGGTAAAAGAGGTTGTAAGCACATGCGGGTATCAAGCGTCCATCTGGATCAGGCACCTGGTCCGGGCATGCCACCAGCCGTGCCAAATCAAGCGTGTCCTCGTCCATGTGCGAATGGATATAGACTGCCAAAAGTGATTCCTCGGCTATTGCCTGCCGCGCCGACCGGGTCAGGGGCTGTCCCTTGGGATACATACGCTCCACCAATCCCCTGATGGCCGGCAACATATTTGCGTCGTCGCCGGCAGCCCATAGACGGTCAATGGCCGCCCGGAAAACGTTCTGGCTGTCGTCCTCGGGTTGAAGGAGATAACCGTCACCGAGCATCTGGCGCAATTCTTCCACCGTGAGGAAATCCGTCAGCGACCGGTGCGAGCCTTTATCCTTGAGATAATACGCCACGCTGTAGCAGAGCGGATGCGCTCCAGCATGTGGGAAAAAATGTGACTCGCGCATGACGCCAAGTGTGGCGGATTCGATCGCCTTGGCGGCCCCGTCCAGCGGCATGTTCTGGCGCGGTTTGAAATTCCCTCCGCCTTTGCCGGTGAACGTCATCGTTTGGATGGTCACGCTGCGCACCACCGAATGCGACCGCGCCAGTTCGATCACCCGCCCGATCTCGTCTTCATTCACCCCGCGAATCATCACGTTGAGCAATGTGGTGCCAATGCCGAAGCGTTGCAGGTTTTCCAATGCCCGGTGTTTCAAATCCACCACGTCCTTGCCGTGAATGCGCACCGCCCTCTCGCTCTGAAAGGTGTCGAACGAAAGGATCACATAAACTCCGAGGTCTGCCAGCGCCCTGCACAAGTCTTCATCGGCCGCTAAACGCAGGCCGTTGGAGTTCATAGTGACACGCCCAATTTCCGGCCGGTGGCATTCCTTCAACAACTCCACGATTTGTGGATGCAACGTCGGTTCGCCGCCGGTGATGTTCATCAAATCAAAGGGTCCGGCGCGAGCGACAAGTTTGTCGAGGAGGGCTCGGAGTTCCTCGCGGGTCATGAAATACTTCCGGTCCGGCCGGTTGTAAGTGAAGCAAATCGGGCAATCCAGATTGCAGGCGTTGGTGACCGAGAACACAGGCAGGTGGCAGGCGTTGGCATGGAAGGAACACGGGCCACAATCCTTCGGGCACCCCTCTCGCACCTCAAGACCGGGGAGCCGGGCTTGCTTGCAGCGCATCGTCGTGGCCGCGCGGTTCAGATACCATTCAACCCCATCCGCGATCCGCACACGGTTTGTCCCGCATTTTGGGCACAGCCGTTCCTGGTAGACTGCGTCGGCCTCCTCCAAGACCCTTGCGGGAACGATCCCATGGCACTGACGGCACATCCCCATCACTGTTCCGAGATAAGTGTAGGGACGGGATGGCCTCATGACGCGACTGCCTCCTCCGGCTCGTAGATCTCCGAAAAAAGCACACGCAGGTCGTCCGGGTCCGCGTGTTCGGACGCGAGAATGGGCACGGCGAGACAACCCAAGCCGGTGATGACCGTCTGGCCATCTACTTTCCCCTCGCCCAACATTTCAAAACCATCATCGCGCCGGCGCGCCAGGGTCACCTCCATCCGCAGTTGTCGGCCTGGCAAAAGAAATCCCGCGAAACGCACCTCGGAAATGCGGACGACCATTCCGGTTTCCTTGAAATCCGACGAGAGCAGGATGAGCCAGTTGCCCAACTGCAATAAGCTTTCCAGCAGCAGTGTTTCCGGCAATCGCGGTTCGTCGCCAAAAGATTCCTTCAGGCAATACTCCTCAAAGGACACAGCCTTGAGGCCGGCAATCCGCTGATACGGAGACCATGAGACTATTTTGTCCACGAGACGGAATTTCATCAAATGCCTCCATCAATTTGTATGGCCTGCGCATTAATGTAGCTGGCACGGTCACTGGCCAGAAACGCAACCAACTCGGCAACTTCCTCCGGCTTTCCGGCGCGTCCTGATGTGCAGTGTTGCAAATAGTCTGCGCGCTGTTTGTCGGGAACATTGCTGCTCACCCCGGCATCCAGCAGGCCCGGCACGACTGCGTTGACCCGGATGTGATAACGCGAAAGCTCCTGGGCGAGCGACAGGGTGAAGCCCACCACGGCGCTCTTGGCGGTGGCGTAATGCACGGGCACTTCCAGCAGGCGCGCCCCGGCGAGCGATCCCAAGTTGACGATGGCGCCGCCCCTCCGCCGGATCATGGCGCGCACAAACGCCTTCGTCACGAGAAACATCCCCTTCACATTCACATTCATCATCCGGTCCCAATCCTCCTCCTCGATGAGCGCGAACGGCATGACCTGCGCCACGCCGGCATTGTTGACCAAGATATCCACAGGGCCAAGTTCCTGCTCAATTCGTTCCGCCAGTCGTCCCGCTGCCGCGGCGTCGAGCACGTCCAGGGCGTATCCCCTCGCCATCCAGTTTCTTGCGGCCATTTCCTTTTCGAGTTGGCGCGCTTTGTCCTCCTGTGTGTTGAAGGAAAAAACCACCTCGGCGCCCCGCTCCGCCAGGCAGCGGACGATGGCTGAACCCACCGCGCCAGTCCCGCCCGTCACAAAAGCTCTTCGATTATTAAGCATGGATTGCTCCTTTCTCATCAACGGCGAGTTTGCGGGCGATTAGGTGGACGAAGAAGGACACGGTCAACAATGACGGCAGGTCCACTTTGCGCAGGCCTTTCACAAGTTTATCCGCTCCCAGCTCCGGCAGGGATTTCCGGATTTCATCCAGTGCTTCCTCCGTTAGATAACCGTCCTTCTCATAAGTTCCAGCCGGAAGCCGCTTCCTGGCCTCCCGCTCGATTTCATTCGCCTCGAGTCTGACTTTAAACTTCTCCTCGATACGGAAGCTCAGATCAAGCAGATCAATGGACTCCGCCCCCAGGTCGGAAACCAGCACGCTCTCAAGCCGAATCGTTTCCGGCGGTATTCCCAGCACTTCCACCAGCAACGGCTTCAGCGCCTCAAAAATTTCAGGTTGGGTCATTTCAGATTTAAGTTGGTTTGTGGGTATCCCGGAATTCCACAATTTGTTCAATGCTCTTCCTCCGCGGCGGCGGCGGCGATTCCGCCGCATAGCCAATCGCGACAAAACAGGTCAGGTCGTGCCCGGCGGGCAGATCCAAATGCCCGTCCAAAACGTCCTGAGCCAGCAACGGGCCGGTCAGCACACAAGCCCCAAGCCCCAGCGCCTGTGCCGCCAACAACAGATTCTGCACGGCCATGGCGACGCTCAACGGTTCGCCCGAAACCAGTTCCGGGTGCTTGAGTTCTGCCAGCAGAGGCGCCGACACACTGACCGGCTGTTTGTGCAAAACCAACAACAGGACCGGCGCGTTGGAAAAAAACGTCGCGTAATGCATCAACTCGCGGATGTAGGCCGCGGCGCCTTCCGGCAATGATCTCAACTTCCCGGACAAACCCCGCCTGACGGCGTCAGCCAATTCGTTCAACTGTTGTTTGTCTTCGATAACGAGGAATCTCCAAGGCTGGCGGTTGTGGTTCGATGGAGCCCATCGCGCGGCTTCAATCAGGCGCCCAATGTCCTCCCGGGTGATGGCGCGGTCGGAAAACCGGCGAATCGAACGCCGCGACCGCATCAATTCCAAGAGTCGGTCGTAATCGCTCATAGGTTTAACCCGAAGCCGCCATCCACATGGAAAATCTGGCCGGTGATGTAGGATGCTTCCTCGGAAGCCAGGAACCCAACCAGGGCTGCCACCTCCTCTGGCTGGCCCGCCCGGCCGAGCAAGATGTGCGACAGCACGCGTTCTGAGTGTTTTTCCAGCACCGCCCGGGACATTTCGGTTGTGATTACACCAGGCGCAACGGCGTTGACAAGGATGCCGCGCGGCGCCAGCTCAATTGCCAGCGCGCGGGTCAACCCCTCCAAACCCGCTTTGGCCGCGGCATAATTCGCCTGCCCGCGACCGCCACGGCTCGCAACCACCGAGGAGATGTTGATGATGCGTCCCCATCGCTCCGTCACCATGTATCTGGCAGAGGCGCGGGACAAGTTGAAGGCGCCGGTAAGACACACATCCAGCACCCGGTCCCACGCCGCATCACCGGTGGCCAGGGCAGGTGATTCATCGGTGATGCCGGCATTGTTGACCAAGATGTCCAGGTGGCCACAGCGCTCTTTGACAGCGCTGGCAGCTTGGTTGCACGATGCCGGATCGGTCACATCAAGTTGAATACTGAAAGCCACGCCGCCCGCCCGTTGAATCTCCTCCACGGTGGATTGCGCGCCATCCGCGCGTTGGTGATACCCCACCGCGACGCTCTTCCCGCGCCGGGCCAGCTCCAACGCGATCGCTTTGCCAATGCCGCGAGAAGCTCCACTGACTAAAACTGTCTTCATCATAGATCAAATCTTCCCAAGACCAATGAAGCGTTTTGCCCGCCAAATCCGAAGGAATTTGAGAGCACCGTCCGTCCCGCAAAATCCTGGCAACCGCCAGCCACATAGTCAAGGTCGCACTGCGGATCGGGAGTAGCGAGGTTGATCGTCGGCGGGACTTTTCCAGTATGTAAACTCATGGCCGACGCAATGGCCTCCAGCGCACCGCTGGTGGCAATCATGTGTCCGGTCATGGACTTGTTTGCGGTCACCGGGATGGCCTGCGCTCGCGCGCCCAGGGCCTGCTTGATCGCCCGGGTTTCGGCAATGTCATTCTTGGGTGTGCCCGTCCCATGCGCGTTGACGCAGTCAATATCGGCGGGAGTCAGTCCGGCATCCGCGACGGCCTTGGCCATGCTCAACGCGGCGCCGCGACCATTGGGTTCGGGATCTGTGACGCGGTAAGCATCCAGTGAAGAGCCATATCCCAAAACTTCCGCGTATATGCGCGCTCCTCGTCCTTGCGCGTGCTCCAGCGTCTCCATCACCACGAAGGCAGCGCCTTCCGCCAGGACCGTCCCCTGCCGGGTCCCATCAAACGGACGGCAGGCCTTTTCCGGCTGGTCGTTTTCGGTGGAAAGGATCTGGAGCAGGCTGAACCCGCCTAATGCCAGCGGATTCAGCGTGCTGTCGGTGGCCCCCACGAGTGCCACCGCGGCGGTGCCGTCACGAAGTCGCCGGAAGGACTCGCCAATGACTTGCGCGCCTGCCGCGCAGGCTGAACAATTCGTATATCGCCCATAGTTCAAACCGTAATGGTCGCCCAAAATCTGTGTCAGCCGGTCCAACGGCGTCTGAAGCCGGCACGGAGAACCTTGATTCAAAACCTGACGCGCGAAATCTCGCGCCGCATTCGGCGCAGAGACGATAGGGGTCACATCCTCGAGGAAAAAAGTCTCAAGGCTGACCCCGACAAAGAGCAACGCATTCTGGTAATCATCGTAAGGCAGCCGGGAGTCAGCGAGGGCGCTCGCAGCAGCATCCAACCCCAGCCAGATTTTACGATCCCTCTCGCTCCCGGCTTCGGGAAATGTCCCTGGCAATTCCTCTGGATTGAGATGTTTCACCTCGCCGCCGATTCGGACCGGGAACGAGCTGGCGTCGAAGAGTGAAATACGGCCGATGCCCGAACGCCCCGCCAGCAGATTGCGCCAGAACTCCTCCACGCTGCGCCCCATTGGTGTGCAAAGCCCCGCTCCGGTAAATACGACGCGATGCTTCATGGCGTCTCCAATACAAAAGCGGCTTGTTCACTGCCGTGGCCAAAACAGTTGGCCAGAACACGCTGCCCATTTTTCTCCACCAGCAGCGCCGCCAAGCCTATCTGCAACGCCGCCGCCGCGGCAAAAAGATCACCCATTTGTTTCTTGGGACTGATGACGCTGGGGGCGGTGAATCGCAGGCTGGATAGCGCCTGTCTTTCATCTTCGCCCGCTTGGACGTCCCCATTATCTGCTTTGACCATCGCCCCCATCGCCTCGCGCGGAAGTTCCAATGCCTCGATCAGCTTGACGTATGTGTCGGCTCGTCCCGCCCCCTGTCCGTGGGTGCGGAAGCTGAATCGTGAAAGCTGTGCATACATCCGCGCGCCTCGGGCGGCTGCCCGGTCAGCGGTCTCCAGCACCAGAAATACCGCGCCTTCACCCGGCACCATTCCAGCGCCGCTCTGTTGCCAGGACGCAAACAGTCCGTGTTGCTCCAGACTGAGAAACGCGAGTTCGTGCGTCTTCACGTCGCAGCCGCCCGCCAGCGCGCATTGCGCCACACCGGATTCCAGTGATCGGATGGCGGCCTCGACAGCTTGTGCCCCTTGTCCTTCCCAGGGAGTGTAGATGCTGTTCGGTCCTTGTATGTTCTCGCAGATGGAGACAAAACAAAGCGGCATATTGCTGAGAATCTTGAAGGAAAGAAGCGGGCTTACCGCCCGCAGACCAGCCCGGCCAAAGCGGCCCGCATCAAATTCCCCGTCGATTCCGGCAGAAGCCTTGATTAGAGGCATGACTTCCCTCAGCGGCAGACCTGCCATTCCGGTCGCCCCAAAGAGCGCAATTGCTTCCGGCGGATAAGCTCCGCCCGGCTTGACCGCCGCATCCGCCAGAGCCAGATGGGCCGCCGCCACTGCCAATTGGGCATCACGATTCATTAAGCGGATCATTTTGCTCTCAGACATGTATTGTAGCGGCTGAAAATCCCTGACCTCCGCGCAATTCGGGCATGAAAAGGGCGTCGCGTCAAAACCGGTCGGGGGGCCTGCGGCTGACCGGCCGCGTTCGATGTCGCGCAGAACCTCCGGTGGATTGTTGCCCAGCGGGGTGACCATTCCGATTCCAGTGATGACGACGTTCGCGCGCATGGATCCCGTCGCTCCTCAATTCGGGTTCATCCAAAGTTTCATCAACCGCCGCCGCTTTTCATCCAGCAGTGGGTCGTCAACATACTTGAATGCAAACACCATTTCCGTTGAGGCCACCACTTTTTTCCCGAGAGACGCGGTCGCTTTGACCTTCCCTCCGGCTTCATTGACCGATTTCACCTCCGTCCGATAATGCAGTGTGTCACCGGGTTTGATGAGGGTGCGAAACTTGGTGCGCTCCAAAACGGTCAGAACCGCCTTGGCGGTTTTCGAATACTGCTGCTGAAGGCTTTCCTCCAGGAGCAACCCGGAAAGCTGGGCCATTCCTTCCAGAATCAGCACTCCGGGCATGACCGGCCGCCGCGGGAAATGGTCGTCGAAAAAGTCTTCGCTCAATGCGATGTTTTTCAAGCCTTCCGCGCCGGCGCCAACATCCCAGCGGGTAATCTTATCAATCAAAAAGAAGCGCATGCTTTAAGTGCCGATGGTGAACGCAATCCGTTTGGCTGGCCAGCATATTTCCTGCACCCTTCCGATCGACGACTTGGGTGATGGTTGCTTTTTCGTTGAACAGGGGATTCGTTTAGAAACCGACGATGAAAGGGTTCACTTGCCAGCCTCACTGGAGGTCTCTGACTGGGCAATACCTCCTTCGGCCCCTCCACGTCCGCCTCCTGTGCCGTAGCGAAAAACGCCCACTCTGGGGGACTCGCCGCAATAGCAATCCGTCTCCTGCGGTTCGGGGTTAAACTCAACCCCGCACCTCTCTGTGAGGTGCTCCCCAATGTCTAGACAATATTTGGGGTGATGTTAGATGGTGAAATTCCTGGTCAAGGTGTGGCGTCATTAGCAAGTTAAATGAGCAGGGGGGCGAGCTGCGAGCCTTAGCTCG
>Ga0182030_10015392_pt1 | contig 14998 bp, 10 predicted proteins | sample 812S3MmetaG_FD_121299 | JGI IMG/M metagenome (GOLD analysis project Ga0182030, IMG submission 121299) | Permafrost microbial communities from Stordalen Mire, Sweden - 812S3M metaG (Illumina Assembly) | ecosystem: Environmental > Terrestrial > Soil > Wetlands > Permafrost | place: Sweden... | reverse complement strand
TCAACGGCTATGGCCTTGAAGCGGGCAAGCCTCTGGCCTCAAGCCCGCGCATCGCCAAGATCGCCTTCACCGGCGAGACCTCCACCGGCCGCCTGATCATGCAATACGCCACCGAGAATCTCATTCCGGTGACATTGGAGCTGGGCGGCAAGTCGCCCAACATTTTCTTCGCCGACGTGATGGCGGAGGACGATGATTTTCTCGACAAGGCCATCGAAGGCTTCGTCATGTTCGCCTTCAATCAGGGCGAGGTCTGCACCTGCCCGAGCCGCGCCTTGATACAGGAGTCGATCTATGAGCGCTTCATCGAGCGCGCGCTGAAACGCGTCAAGGCGATCAAGCAGGGCAACCCGCTCGATCCTTCGACGATGATCGGCGCGCAGGCTTCGAATGAGCAGATGGAAAAGATTCTGAGCTATATCCAGATCGGCGCGCAGGAAGGCGCGGAGCTCCTGACCGGCGGCGAGCGCAACAAGCTTTCCGGCGAACTCGCCGAAGGATTCTATGTGCAGCCAACCGTGCTGCGCGGGAACAACAAGATGCGCATATTCCAGGAGGAAATCTTCGGCCCCGTGCTCGCGGTCGCGACCTTCAAGACGGATGAGGAGGCGCTGCGGATCGCCAATGACACGCCCTATGGCCTTGGCGCCGGCGTGTGGAGCCGCGACATCAACCGCTGCTACAGATTCGGCCGCGCGATACAGGCCGGGCGCGTCTGGACCAATTGCTATCACGCCTATCCCGCGCATGCGGCCTTCGGCGGCTACAAGCAATCCGGCATTGGCCGCGAGAACCACAAGATGATGCTCGACCACTATCAGCAGACGAAGAACATGCTGGTCAGCTACAGCCCCAAGAAGCTCGGCTTCTTCTAAGGCGCATTATCGGAGCGCGGCGCCCTAGCTGCGCTCCACGCCGTTGAAGGTCTTGGTTTGCCGGGGCGAGGAACAGCAGAGCCCGCCAGCTTTAGAACTCGCCTGTCGCAATTCGAACTGATAAAGCCAAATGGATCAGCTTCGGGTCTTCCGTCCATTTGAGCTGTGCGGTAGTGCAAAAAATGCGGTCATATGAGGGGCGATTACCGGTTGAGCGGGGCGAGGCGCAGGAAGGCTTTTGACGCAAAGGCCGTCGCCCTTACGGCGGGCGCGCTGGCTTTGTGCGGCGCCTCTTCGGCTTGGGCCGGCGACATCTCCGCCGAGATCAGGCTGCTCAGGGAGCGGCTTGACGCAACCGACGCCGAAGTGCGCACGCTCAAAAAGGCGCTGCGGCGCTACGAGGGCGGCCAAAAGACGCGCGAACGCGGCGAGGCTGTCGCTCGCGAAAAAGCGCGCCCAGGGGTCGCCAGGGAAGCCAGACGCCCGGAAAACTCCGGGGAGCAACAGCTTGCGAAGGCGCGCGAGAAGCCGCCGCTGCCCTTTTTCATCAGCCTGTCGCGGGGGTTGATGGTTGAATCGCTGGATCACGAAAACAGTCTCAAGATCGGCGGGCGCGTCTACCTCGATGGCGGAATATCGACCCAGCCGGAGCAGGGACTGGCGAGCATCGCGAACATACGGCAGGCGCGGTTGGAGGTAGAAGGCAAACTGCTCAATTACTGGCTCTACAAACTCCAGTATGAATTCGCGGCAGGCAACACCAAGAACGTCGGCGCGGTCGGCGGCATACGCGACGCTTATGTCGCGCTGACCTATTTTGATCCGATCACGCTGCAGGTCGGGAATTTCTACGAGCCCCTCGGCCTTGAGTGGACGAACTCGCGCAACAGCACGGATTTTCTTGAACGGGCGATGGTGTTCACGGGACCGCTTCGGCATGTCGGATTCGCCGCGCTCACGCATGGCTCCAACTGGAGTCTGAAGGCGGGCGTTTTCACCACTGGCCTCGCTGAAAAATCGCTTCAGCCCGATCCTTCAACGCCCGTGCCGTGGGGTGTTCTCTCAAAAGCGGGCTGGGTGGCGACGGGCGGCAGTCAATATGTGGATGTCGCCGGTCGCGCGACCTATGCGCCGGTGTGGGTTGAAGATCGCTTGCTGCATTTTGGCGTTTCGGGGCGCTATCACCAGCCCAATGATTCGACGGCTACCAATGACGGCGCCCTCGCGCCCGGCGGCGGAATTAAAACGGAAAGCAATATCCTCAACGAGAATCTTCTCGGCGCTCCGGATTTGTCCTGCGGAGCGGTGGCCTTCGCGGGCAATCCGCCGGTCGCGGGGAAATGCGTCCGCGACGCCGTGGTCTACGCCGTGGAAGCCGCCGCCGCCTATGGACCGCTCTCGTTGCAGGGCGAATATGTCGGGACGCATTACGCTCGCAACAACGCGGCCATTCTCGCCGCCAATGCGAGTGGAAACTACGCGCCGGGCGGCGCTTCGGTCGGTTTTAACGGCTATTACGTGTACGGAACTTGGTACCTCACCGGCGAGTCGCGGGCGGCAGCCTATCAGGTGGACGGGTTGAACCCCGCGACCTTCAGACAGATCGGCATTAAACATCCGCTCAGCGCGGGCGGCGTCGGCGCCTGGGAGCTGGCCGCGAGATTCAGCGCCGCCAATCTCGACAGCGGCCCTTATTCTGGAAGCTATTACAGCAATCTGCTGGCCGCCGCGCAGGGCAACGCCCCCGCCAGCGCCCTCGTCGCCAATTCCGGAGTGGTCGGTGGCCGGGAGGAAGACATCACGATGGGGCTCAACTGGTACCCGGACCAAGGTTTCCGCGTCATGGCGAACTGGACCAGAGTCATGCATCTCTCGGCGCCCTGGGACCGCCCCTATCTCAATGGCGCGCATCCAAACACTTTTCTAATAAGGACCCAGGTGAACTGGTGAGAGCGAGCGCCAAGGCCGCTCCGTCATTGCGTGTCGACCCGGATTTGACGTCTGTTGCATGAGACGCGCGAATACTGAGACATTCTTGCAACACTTGGCATTTTATCGATGATTCTCCCCAATTTAGTTGATGCCGAAGGGTGTTAGCCGCTTTGGGGTCATCTAGAGTGAGCTTGATTATGTGAGAATATCAGGCTGAGGGGTGAATATGCCGGCGCCATCCAATGGGCTTTTGTCGGCGGGAGCGGAACGGACGAGCCGCGCTCCTGCAAAGCTGCGGGGATCGCTTCTCGGCGCAATCGCCGCCGGCGGATTTGCTTTCGCGGCCTTCGCCCTGACTACGGAAGCGTCAGGCGCGGATCTTCCCTCGACCAAGAGCCCGCCTCCGTCGCCGCTTCCCGCATTCACCTGGACAGGCTTCTATGTCGGCTTGAACACTGGGTATTCGTGGACAAACTCGTCCAATATCGGGGTGGCCTCCGCCAATATATTTGACTTCGGCGGTCCCCTCAGCCAGCGGGGCGCGGCTTCCGCTATTGGCGCCACGGGCAGCGTCGGCGCGCAGTTGAACGGTTTCTTCGACGGCGGCCAGATTGGCTACAACTGGCAATTTTCCGAGAAGTTTGTCGCCGGTCTCGAAGCCGATCTCCAAGGCGGCGGAGTTCGCGGCGGCGGCGGCTTCACCGGCCTGACGCCCGCCGCGACGCCAATTCCGTCGACGGTGGTTACGGGCGCGACGGTTCATCGCAACCTCGAATATCTCGGCACCGTCCGAGGCCGCATCGGATACACGATAGCGCCGCAGATGTTGCTCTATGCGACCGGCGGTCTCGCCTATGGCGGCGTGAATCTCAGCGAGCACATCAGTCAATCAATAACGCCGTCGCTTCTGCTGGGTCAGGACGCCAAGGGCTCCTATTTCGACAATCGCGTCGGCTGGACCGCCGGCGCCGGATTCGAATGGGCCTTCACGAACAACCTCAGCGTCAAGCTGGAATATCTCTATTATGATCTCGGCGCCGTCCGTGTGAACAACTCGAATATCGGTGCGCTGTATTACACGACGATCCTTGGCGGCCTCGCGATCGACAACGCCACGGCGGCGTCAACCCAGTACAACGGACACATCGTCCGCGCCGGATTGAACTACCGCTTCGACGCGGGTCAGGGAGAGGGATCGGTTTCCGGAGCGACGCCGCTTTTCACGGCCCCGAAACTCCAGCCCGCGCCGCACACAGCTTTCGGCGATTGGCGCTTCTCCTTCAATCCCTACAACTGGGGCGTGAACTTCAATGGCGCGACGACGGCGGCGGGTCTTAATCTCGGCGTCGACGCGTCGCTCGTCGACTTTTTGACCAAGACCAGTTCCTTCCCGCTGTCTTTCATGGGCCGCTTCGAAGCCACCAATGGTCCGGTGCAGTTCTATGGCGACGTCGCCTGGATGCAGCTCAGATTCGCCGGATCGCAACTGGCGTTGCGCAATCCCGTCGGCGACCTCGGCCTTGCCATCAGCGCCAGCGGCCGGCTGAAAGAGACTTTGGCGATCGGCGAGGCCGGCGGCGCTTATGAACTGGCGCGCTGGCGGATCGGCGACAGCGGCGCCTTCACCGCGATCGACGCCTTCGCGGGCCTTCGCTACTGGTATGTGGGACTGGACGTGAGGCTCGACGCCTTTGGCGCGGCGAACTCCCAGCTTGTGGATTTTCAGGCGCTGGGAGCTCTGGCGGCTTCTCCCTCCGGCAAAATCCAGTGGATTGATCCTGTCGTCGGACTTGGCGTCCGTCAGCAATTCGCGCCGGGGGAGCAATTTCAGCTCAGAGGCGATATCGGCGGCTTCGGGACCGGCAGCAAATTCAGCTGGCAGACCTATGGAGTCTATAGCCACGACTTCACATTCATGGGCCTCAATCTGACCAGCACATTGGGATATCGCGCCTTGTCGGTCAACTATTCGACAGGCTCCGGCAATCGGCAGAACGGGATCAGCGCGGTCATCCATGGTCCGGTCACGGGACTTGCGATAAGGTTCTAGCCAAGGCAGAGAAGAGCGCGCGCCACTGCGGGCTGAACACAAGTTCGAAGACCGCTATTTATGCATGGACAGAAACCCGCGAGGCCGCCGATCCGCCATTTTCCTGAGCGAGGGCAAGGCGCACGTCGCGGCGTTGCGCCCTGGGCCGTGCAAAGCCTTCGCGCGCTCATTTTCCTGCTCATAGCCCTGACGGCTTCGCTCTGCGTCGCTGAACACGGCTTCGCCCAGACGAAGCCGGAGCCTTCGAGCGCGGCCCCGACCTTTGTCGGATCGGCTGCTTGCGCGCAATGCCACAAGACCGAACATTCCGACTGGCTCGGCTCTCATCATGCTGTCGCAATGCAGAAGGCCGATGAGAAAACGGTGCTTGGCAAGTTTGACGGAGCAAGTTTCGAAAAGGACGGCGTCAAAAGCGAGTTCTTCAAGAAGGACGGCAAGTTCCAGGTTCGCACCGACGGTCCCGACGGCAAGCTGGCCGATTTCGAGATAGCTTATACATTCGGCGTCTTTCCGCTGCAGCAATATCTCGTCGCTTTGCCCGGCGGCCGCATGCAGGCGCTGGGCATAGCCTGGGACGCCAGGCCTGCGGCCGAGGGCGGCCAGCGCTGGTTCCATCTCTATCCCGATCGCAAGCTTGCGGCGGGCGATCCCTTGCACTGGACCGGGATCGACCAGAACTGGAACTATCAATGCGCATGGTGTCATTCGACCAATATCCAGAAAAACTACGAGAACGCATCGGGCGTTTTCCATACGCAATGGTCGGAGATCAGCGTCGGCTGCGAGTCGTGTCATGGTCCCGCGTCAGGACATATTGAGTGGTCCAAAAAGGCCAAGCGGGACGATGATGTGACGCATGGCTTTGCATGGAGCTTTGACGAGCGCGCCAAGGTCTCCTGGCCCATGAGAGAAGCTGGACAGGCCGCGCGCTCCACGCCGCGAAAGACGGACAAGGAAATCGAGGCTTGCGCCGGATGCCATTCGCGCCGCCAGCAATTCTCCAGCAATCCGCTGAGCGTCGCACATTATTTCGACGCCTTCCGCCCGTCGCTGCTTGAGGCGGGCCTCTATCACGTCGACGGGCAGCAGCAAGAGGAGGTGTATAACTACGCCTCTTTCCTGCAAAGCAAGATGTATGGAGCCGGAGTGACCTGTTCGGATTGCCACAATCCGCATTCAGGAAAGTTGAAACTTTCGGGCAATGAAGTTTGCGCTCAATGTCACAGCCCGGCGCGCTTTGACCTGCCTTCGCATCATCATCACGCCGTCGATTCCAAAGGCGCGCAATGCGCCAACTGCCACATGCCCACGACGACCTATATGGGCGTGCATGCCCGGCACGATCACTCGATCCGCGTTCCGCGTCCCGACCGCACGCAGACGCTGGGAACGCCCAACGCCTGCAATCAGTGCCATGCCGAGAAGGGCGCCGCATGGGCGGCCGATGCGATAAAAACGTGGCGCCCGGAGCTTGCGCCCGGCGCGCAGGGTTTCGCGGAGGCCTTTGCGCTCGCGGACCAGAATGGTCCGGGAGACCGCGCAGCATTGATGCGCGTCGCGGAAGACAAGGCTCAATCGAATATCGCGCGCGCCAGCGCGCTTGAGCGGCTGGCGCGCGTTCCAAACGCGGAGGCGCTGGATCTGGCGTCCAAGGCGTTGAAGAACGACGACGTGCTGATCCGCCGGGCGGCGATACCCGTGACGGCCAACGCTGACGCCGCGACCCGACGCGAACGATTGGCGCCATTGCTTCACGACACTACGCGCCTCGTGCGAATGGAGGCGGCGCGCGCGCTGGCCGGGGAGGCGGAGCAGGGACTGTCGAGCGACGATCTCAAAGCGCTCGAGTCGGCGCTGGCGGAATATATCTCGGGTCAGCTCTTCAACGCCGAGCGTCCGGAAAGTCACGCGAACCTTGCAAGCCTTTATCTGGCGCGCGGAAAGCAGGGCGAGGCGAGCGCGGAATATAAGAAAGCGATTGCGATTGATCCGACCTTCTACCCTGCGATTGTCGCGTTGGCCGAATTCACCCGCGCCAATGGCGACGAGAGCGGCGCAGAAGCCCAGCTGCGCAAGGCAATGGCCGCGAATCCGAAGTCGGGCGCGCTTGCGCATGCGCTGGGGCTTAGCCTGATCCGGCAGAAGCGCGTCGCCGATGGCGTAGTGGAACTTGCGAAAGCAGCCGAACTTGAACCAAACGAGCCGCGTTTTGCCTATGTCGAGGCGGTGGCGCTTCACGATACTGGCGATGCGCCTCGGGCGATCGAGGTTCTGAAGAGCCTTCTCAACCGGCGGCCATACGATCGCGATGCGCTGGTCGCTCTCGTCACCTATGAAATGGAATCCGGCGACCTGATTTCCGCGGCCTCGCGCGCCAGGCTCTTGTCGAGGCTTGAGCCGGAGAGCGAAGACATCAGGCAGCTTCTCGGCGAGATCGAGAATGCGATGAAAGGCAAGCCATGAGGGCGCACTCTTCGGATAGAGTCCGGTCGCCGCCCTGTCGGACTTGAGCCGCGCCGGCTTTTCCCGCGACGCCGCGGCAACGCTTCGGATCGGGCTACGGGGCGTCGTGGTTCCTTGATTTCCCGCGATCAGAAGCTAATTGACCTTTTCGCTGCCGATCTCCCGCGCATATCCAGTCGCGAACACAGATTGTGCCGAGGGAAACTATTGATGGCGTCACAATTTCCTCTTTTTCTCCGCTGGATTGGAATACTCGCGCCAATCGCGTTGACGCTCGCGAGTTGTCAAACAGAACCGCAGCGAATTTCCGTCGAACAAAAAAGACTGTGTCGAACTAGCGAGGCATCGGGGCGGCAAGCCTATAGTGATTGCCTGCAATCGGGGGATCGGCAAAAAAACAAGATAATCGGCGTCAGCCCTCCGACGGGATTCAGGTAGGAAGCATTTCGTGAAGCCAGAGGGTGGAACGGGGCCACGCGGCCGACTAAAGGCTGCGAAAGACTCCCGCCGCATGTTCGTCATGGCGATTTCGTGCTGAGATCGAAGTGATATCACTGCTATATTGAGTTGTGATCACTTGGAGGCCGGAATGATTCTCGCCATCGCCAATGTGAAAGGGGGCTGTGGCAAGACCACGGTCGCCACCAATTTCACAATAGCCCGCGCCCTGGCCGGGCGTGACGTCTTGCTTGTCGACGCCGACGACCAGGGGTCCGCCGCTGATTTCACGGCGCTGCGGACGGAGCAGATCGGGAACGCCGGCTATACCGTCGCCCGTCTGCGCGGGCGCGAGGTCCGCACCGAAGTCCAGAAAATGGCGGCAAGGTTCGAGGACACCATCATCGACGTCGGGGGGCGCGACAACGAAGGCCTGCGCGCGGCGCTGACCGTCGCCAACGTCGTGTTGATTCCCTTGCAACCTTCTTCCTTCGACGTTTGGGCGCTGGACCTTATGGTCGCCCTCGCAAGGGAAGCAAAGAACGTGAATTCGGGGCTGCAATTGCTGGCTCTGCTCAACGCCGCCGACCCGCAAGGACAGGCCAACGCGGAGGCGCTGACGGTCATGCGCGAGATCGAGGGCATTAAAGCGCTACCCTGCCAGCTCGTGCGGAGAAAGGCCTATCGCAACGCTGCGGCGCAAGGACGGGGCGTCCTCGACATGACGCCGAAAGACCCCAAGGCGGTCACGGAAATAACCGCGCTGGTGAGCGCCGTCTGCAAGCTGTCGAAGTGATGTCGGCGAGTGATCGCACGCCGGTTACAAGGCAGCCTGTTCACTGACAGAGGACGCCTTTGGAAGGCAGTTCCCCTTCTAAGCCTTATTTTTCAGCTATTTTCGGATGATTTTCTGCGCTGGCGAACGGCGATGTGGTGCCCGGGGGCGGATTCGAACCACCGACACTGCGATTTTCAGTCGCATGCTCTACCAACTGAGCTACCCGGGCGCTGGCGCCAGCGGCGCAACGAGCCCGGCTTATAGAAAGCGCCTGTCCACTTGTCCAGACCCCGGCGGATATTCTTTCTTGGCGAGGCTCGGGGCTCGCGACAACTTGCTCCTCCTCCCGGCTTCGCCTAAACCGGCTTGGCCCTAACGGAGAGCTGAAATGTCGAAAATCAAGCGGATTGGCGCTGGCCCGCGCATGAGCAAGGCCGTGGTTCATGGCGATACGATCTTCACCGCCGGCCAGGTAGCTGAAAAGACGAAGGGCAGGTCCGTCAAGGATCAGACAGAGGAAATCCTCGGCCTGATCGATGCGATTCTGGCCGAGGCGGGCTCCGAGAAAGCGAAAATCCTTTCCGCGACGATCTATCTTGCCGACATCTCCTCCTTCGCCGAGATGAACGGCGTCTGGGACGTCTGGGTCGACAGGTCCAACCCGCCCGCGCGGGCCACGGTGGAAGCAAAGCTCGTTACGCCCGAATACAAGGTCGAAATCGCGGTAATCGCGGCTGTGTGACGCGCGCGCGTCAGCCGGCGTCCCTGGGCGCATTCTGGCCGGAGAGCGGATTGTCGGGGTCGTGGGCGTAGCGGATCGTCTCGAAGCGCATCGCCCGCGTGTCGATGAGCAGCAGGCGGCCGACCAGCCCCTCGCCGAAGCCGACGATCTCGCGCAGAACTTCGAGCGCCATCATCGCGCCCACCACGCCCGTCAGTGCGCCGAGCACGCCGGCCTCCTCGCAGGCCGGGACGCTGCCCGGCGGCGGCGGGGCAGGGAAGAGGCAGCGATAAGTGGGGTTGGGACCGCCTTCGGCGTTGGTCTCGAAGGGCCGCAGCGTGGTGAGGGAGGCGTCGAAGCCCCCGACCGCCGCGCTCACCAGCGGGCGCTTCTCATGAAAGCAGGCGTCCGAAACGATATAGCGCGTGGCGAAATTGTCAGAGCCGTCGGCCACGACGTCATAACCCGCGACCAGCGCGCGCGCATTGTCGGCGTCAAGGCGCAGCCGATGCGGCTCCACGATCACATGGGGGTTGAGCCGCGCGATGGCGTCTTGCGCGCTCTCGACCTTCGGGCGGCCGATGTCGTCCGTTCCGTGAATCACCTGCCGCTGCAAATTCGACAGCGACACGTCATCGTCGTCGACGATGCCCAGCGTCCCAACGCCAGCCGCGGCGAGATATTGCAGCAAAGGCGCCCCGAGCCCTCCGGCGCCGACGACCAGCACGCGCGCCTTGCGCAGCTTTTGCTGGCCGGGACCGCCGACTTCACGCAGCACCAGATGGCGCGCATAGCGTTCGATTTCTTCGGAAGTGAGGCTCATGAGCCGGTCTTATAATGCATCTGACGCATTATGGCTCGGGTTCGCCAATGCAGGCATGGCCGACGGCGAAATCAGCGCGAAAGTCCGCCTGCTATTGCGAGACCCCGTTCAACGCCGAGGCCGCTCGCAGAAAGCGCTGCGGATCGACCGGCTCTCCGTCGATGCGCACCTCGTAATGCAGATGCGGGCCCGTGGAGCGTCCGGTGGAGCCGACGTGGCCCACAATCGCGCCGGGAGACAATTGCTGGCCGGGCGTCACCGAGATTGACGAAAGATGCGCATAGCGCGTGGCGAGGCCGCCGCCGTGATCCACTTCTACCATATTGCCATAACCACCGGTGGGGCCGGCCGTGGTGACGACGCCGGAAGCGGTGGCGCGGGCGGGCGTCCCATATTCCTCGCGCAGATCCACGCCGCTGTGCAGCGCCGGCTTGCCGAGGAACGGGTCGGTGCGGTAGCCGAAGGTCGATGTCATCTGCAATTCGCCGCTCAGGGGCTTGCGTAGCGGCACGCTCGGCAGCGCGCGGCGAAGCCCTTCAAGCGTTTCGACCGCGTTCTGCGCGGTGACGAGTTCGCGCTCGAAGGAGCCGGCTGTCCTGGGGTCGGCTGGCACAAAAGGGCCGCCGACAGCGGAAGCGGCGCCGCGCGACTTCGCCTTGGCGACATAACGCTCGACCGGCAGGCCCGCGACGTCGAAGGCGCGGCGTAGCCTTCCGGCGGCGTCAAGCGCCGGCCTCACGATTCGGGAAAGGCGCGTCGCCTGTTCCCGCTCGACATGGTCGAGCGATCTGGCGAGGCTCTCCAGCCGGGTTGGCAGGGGAAGGCCGGCATCGGCCGCATCGGCCAGGGAGGCGCTGGAGACATAGGCGAGCGGGCCGTTTGATTCCAGTGAGGCGTGATCCTGACCCTTGCGGCTCGGCGCGGGTTTTGCCGGTTCAGGCTCATGGCCAAGCCGCAAATCCATGCCCTCGGGTTGGGGCTTGCTGCTTGTAAGGGGAAGCAGGCTGTCTTCGATCGCGCCCTGGGCCGCCCTTGGGGGAGCCTTCAGGGGAGAGCCTTGCGCGGCGACGGCGGGCGCGATCAGCGTGGCGCCGGACTTGCCCCCGGCGGCGTTCGAAATCGCGGCGGAGGCGTCCAGCCCATGCTGCGATCCGGAGCCGATGCTGTCACGCGCGGTATTTTCGACCAACTGGGCCACGACGGCGGCGCGGGTTTCGAGCATCGCCTGGCGCAGGACGAGACTCTGCACTTTGCCTTCGACGCTGTCCTGGTCGATGAACTGGCGGCTGGTCACCTGGTCCAGCCGAAGTCGCGCCGCCGCTAGGCGATCTTCATAGGCATATTGCATCTGGGTCTGGCGTTCGAGCAGACCGGCCAGCATGTCGTCGCGAAAGATCAGATATCCCGCCGCGCCAACCACCGAGACGGCGACCAGCGCCAGAGCGGCGACGCCGCCGAACAGCATCAGGGGCGAAATCTCGAATCGGCGTCTGAATTGCCCCCGCGCCACATGGAGCACGTAGTCGGAAGAGACCTCGACGAACTGATAAGACTGATCACGCAGTGCCATGTCGCGTTTCCTCGCCGGCATTTAGCAACCGGCGTCGCCATTTTTGATCACGATGCGGGCAGTCCGGCCTTGCGCGGAATCGTCGCCTTTTCCGAAGTGGCGTCGACGATTCTTCGTGCGGGCGGGAGCAACCGCCAATTGAATAGACGACATTAAGGTTAACGCTTCCCGAAGCCCGGAGCCTATGTTCTGACGCGGGCCTTACGGCCGGAAACGGGCCGCCGCGCAGAAGCGGCTTGATCGCTTGCCGCCGCACGTGTTATCTGCCGGACGACCACGACAGCGGCCAGAGGTCTTGCGTTTGAGACCGGAAGGCGTCCGTGCGCCGGAGAGGTGGCAGAGTGGTTGAATGCACCGCACTCGAAATGCGGCATACGGGCAACCGTATCGGGGGTTCAAATCCCTCCCTCTCCGCCAATTCCTCGTTCACCGCCATTCGCTCACAACCGTCTAAGTCCGTGAATTTCAACGGATAAATTAACCGTAGCAGCCCGCCGTTGTTCGTTGCCGGACGCCTGCAACCACGTTATTATGTGGGGAATGGCGTGGGGAAATTCCCAAGTGTGGGGAAGGCCACCCCAAGGTGCGGGGCGGGCATGGGAAAGCTGACGGCAAACGAAGTTAAGGCAGCGTTGGCGAAACCCGGAGCCTATGGCGACGGCGACGGCCTTTTCCTGAAAGTGAGCAAGAGCGGGGGCGCAAGCTGGCTAGTACGTGTCCAGCATGACCGCAAGCGCCGGGATATAGGGTTGGGCAGCGCCAAGCTGGTCACACTGGCGGCCGCACGGGCAAAAGCAGCAGAAGTCCGCAAGGCAACCCGCGAAGACGGGCGCGACCTTGTTGCCGAGAAGCGCAAGGCCAAGGTGGAAGCTGTCACCTTTCGGGAAGCGGCATTGGCCTATCTTGAGACGCATAAGGACCAATGGGCCAACGCCAAGCATGGCGATCAATGGACCAGCACACTCGAAACCTACGCCTTCCCCGCGCTTGGCTCTAAGCAAGTCGGCAGCATATCCGCTGGTGACATTATCACGGCGATCTCCGAGGTATGGACGGCCAAGCCTGAAACCGGGCGGCGGGTCCGTCAGAGGATATGCGCCGTGCTGGACTATGGCCATGCTCGCGGCTGGCGGACGACCGAAGCCCCGGCACGCTCTCTTACTGCGGGCAAGGGCCTGCCCAAGCAGTCGGGCGGCAAGCACCATGCCGCCATGTCCTATGTTGAGGTTTCGGCCTTCCTGATACGCCTAAAGGCAAGCGGCGGGGTATGGGGAAGGTTAGCATTGGAATTCGTCATTCTAACCGCCGCCCGCTCGCAGGAGGTGCGGCGGGCGGCATGGAATGAATTCGACCTTGAAAACGGCCTCTGGACCGTCCCGGCCGAGCACATGAAGATGAAGCATGAGCACATCGTGCCACTATCGCCGGAAGCTTTGGCTGTGCTGCGAAGCGCATCGGCTGTCCGGCTGACGACAACCGATCTTGTATTCCCCGGCTCGAACGGCGGCGTCATGTCCGACGCGACCTTGCTGGCTGTGCTTCGCCGGATGGAGGAACCGGTAACGGTCCATGGCTTTCGCTCCTCGTTCCGCACATGGGTAGCCGAGGCTACGAATTTCCCCGGAGAGGTGGCGGAAGCAGCTTTGGCGCACCAGAACCCCAACGAGGTTGAACGCGCCTATCAGCGGGGCGGCTTGCTCGATAAGCGCCGGAAGTTGATGCAGGAATGGGGCGCTTACTGTGCCAACGATACGCCAACGCCAGTAGGGTTTTGATCGTGATGTGGCGCTCATCGATCCAGAACAAATTCTGCGTCCTCCGCCCTTGCTGATTCCTGGCCCGTTCGGAACGTAGGCTGCCCGCCGGGCCGAGCGCAGCGAGGAGCCGGTGTGGCAAAGCCGGGAGTGGAGAGCGGGCTAGATTACATCGTCGCCATTCGGAATCTTCTTTTGTTTTTTATTTTCCGTAATTTGCCCTTGATAGCTTTCTCGCTCTTCGACTTTCGCCTTTGCACCTCCGGCTGCGCCTCCGGTGCCGGCACGTCTCATCGCTCGAACGCTATCAAGGCAAGGAGATGCTGGTATTTTTTCCTTTGTTCAAACATAAACCATTATCTATTCCTCAAACTTATGTCGATTCAGAGAAAACATATGTATTTGTTTGAAAATGAAAGCCATTAGGAGAAATGTATAGTTACGTATGAGGGCAGTGCACACTCTGTACACTCTTATCTCTCCAAGCCCCCCCCCGGTAATTCAGACTACACTGACACTGGAGCCACTCCAGTTAAGTCCAGCCTTCGGCTGGTGTGGGCAATCATGCCCGACAACTGGAGTACTACCATGGCAACTGCACGTCTCACCATCGGCACCATCCTTGGCACCGTGAACACAGCAGCCAGTGCTGCAACTGGTGCGTTGGACACCATCGCCAACACCATTGGCATGGCCAACGCTTATGTCGAGAAGGCTGCCAATGAGCAGGCTGGTCGGCATAAGAATGACGCTGCACTCTTCACAACTCAGTTGGTCATCGAGGGCGCCGAAGCTGAGGCCGAGATGCACAGAAGCGTCATCAACTACTGCAAGAAGAGCCCTGAGCATAAGGAGCTATTCGAGAAGGCGTATGAGAAGTACGCCAAGCTTCATGGCTTGGGTGTTGAGATCGAAGAGACCTCGACTATCACGAAGCTCTACGCAGCCGAGTAAGGACTGACTGTGCTACGCACAGTCGTCCTTCGGACTATCATGCTTGTGGGTTGACCCTTAACCGGGTTGACCCAAGGTTATAAGAACGACAGTCCTGATTGACTATCATGATGGTCTCATTGGTTCCAATGCGCATATAGATAGACATAAGTTTGACTATCACGAATCACCTATAAGCTTACTCAAATTTAATTCATATTACTCCTCAGTGTCTACTGACATGCTACTCCAGTACATTTCAGCGGCACTGTCTTTCACCAAATCCAACTTCCCCATCACCCTGAACCTTCGGTTCACATGGGTCCATCCCTAAACTCACCCTCAAAGACAAGGGAGCAAAAACCATACTCACTCAAGTCAGCTTTCGCTTCTACTTTGGCATCATCCTGATGATCCTGGCACCCACATGGGCTGCTGAAGCTTCCAACAGCATGATGCTCCGCCAATAGCAGCACTCACACGAGGTGTGCTTCAAGAAAGTCTACAGATGAGACCTCAATCTGTTGCTTGGAATTAGCCCGTCTTATTCATGAAAACAGGGTGTCGCGTCGGGAGGTAGGAACTATGGGGCTTTGCCTGAATTCGGCTTGTGGCAAAATTTGCCACAAGCCGGCATCCGATAACTGCCAGTAATCATGTG